>Ga0302325_10025244_pt1 | contig 12351 bp, 12 predicted proteins | sample Palsa_T0_2_FD_201948 | JGI IMG/M metagenome (GOLD analysis project Ga0302325, IMG submission 201948) | Peat permafrost microbial communities from Stordalen Mire near Abisko, Sweden - Palsa_T0_2 | ecosystem: Environmental > Terrestrial > Soil > Palsa > Peat permafrost | place: Sweden: Abisko...
CCGCCGGTGTGTGGGCGTAGTCGACGACGACCGTGAACGGGGGCCGCTCGGCACCCGGGGTCGGGGTCGGGGTCGGCGTCGGGGTCGGGGTCGGAGCGGGCCCGGGGGCGGCGATCACCTGGAGCCGACCGGGCACCGGTGACACATCGGCCAGGGCGGCGGCCACCTCGCCTACCGGCAGTCCGAGTGACAGGGCTGCTTCCGCGGCCAGCAGGGTGTTGTCCACATTGATGGCTCCGGTCAGGGGTGTCGAGACCCGCTGGCCCCGCCAGGTGAACTCGGTCCGACCGGGTCGCAACGTGACATCACTGGCATCGGCGTGATGGACGGCCACCATGGGGATGCGCGCCAGCCCGAGGAGGCGTTGGCCCCAGGGGTCATCGGCATTGACCACCCCGCAGAGCGCATGGTCGGGCGAAAAGAGGGTGGACTTCGCTTCGAAATACGACTCCATCGTCCCGTGATAGTCGAGGTGGTCGTGACTCAGATTGGTGAACACGGCGACATCGAAGTGCACACCCTCGACCCGGGCCTGCACCAGCGCATGGCTGCTGACCTCCATGGCTACGGCATGGCGCCTCCCGTCGGAGCGCTGCCGGTCGCGCACCCCGGCCAGGACGCGCTGGACCTCGGTGGCTTCCGGGGTGGTGCGGGCGCCGGACAGGGTGCCCATCACGTTGGTCGGCCACCCGGCTGCTCCCAACACATCGCCCAGCAGTTGGGTCACCGTGGTCTTGCCGTTGGTACCGGTCACACCCACCATGAGAAGGTCGCGAGCGGGGAATCCGTAGAAGGCGGCGGCCAGGCGGGCCATGACGGGCCGGATGGTGCCCGCCGCTATCCGCGTCTGCACAATGGGCTGATCCATCAGCTCGGGAATGAAGTGCTCGCACAGGAGCCCGACCGCCCCCCGGTCCGCCGCCTGCCGGGCGTAGGCGTGCCCGTCGCTGAGTAGCCCGGGGACACAGCAGAAAAGGTCGCCGGGCACCACCCGCCGGCTGTCGTGGGAGATCCCCCCGATCTGCACCTCCGCCGGGTCGCCTCGCGTCTCAATGATGTCTATGTCTTCGAAGAGGAGATTCATCGGCACGGTTCGCATGATCGCAGCGACAGCGTGGCACGCCTGGGGACTCGCCGTCGTTCATTTCCGGCTCCCCCGGGCCCAATCGTCACGTGATGTCCTGCGCCTGTTCACTGGGCGTCTGCGTCGTCGTGGTCGGCGTTCCCGGGGTGGTCGGCGTGGCCGGCGAAGATGCACCCGGGGTGGTCGGGATGTCGTAGCGGTGCAGGGCGTAGCCCATAACTTGCGAGAACACCGGCGCGGCGACGGTGCCACCGAAAATCGGCGTGGGCCGGTCCAGGACCACAATCATCGACAGGGTGGGATTGACTGCCGGGGCGAAGCCGACGAACGACGCCATGTACGCGCCGGCGACATAGGAATCCCGGCCCTGGGTCGGAATCTGGGCCGTGCCGGTCTTCCCGGCCACGGTGTAGCCGGGGACAGTGGCGCTCGTGCCGGTCCCGACGGCCACCACCTGTTCCAGCATGGAGGTCAATTGGGCGTCCACCTGAGGCGAGAATGCTCGATGCGACGGGGACGCCGGCGTAGCCGTGACGCCACCCGAGGGGCTCACGGTGGCCTCAACCAACTTCGGCTGAACGAACACGCCCCCGTTGGCCACGGCGTTGTAGGCGTCAAGGACCTGCAGCGCGCTCACGGCATCGACCTGCCCGATGGGCAGTGAGACGTAGTCGGTCGGCTCCCACTGAGCGGACGTGGCCAGCAGGCCGGGCGATTCCCCCGGGAAATCAAGACCGGTGGGCTGGCCGAACCCCAGATTGCGTACCTGCGCCAACAGGCGCTGCTCCCCCAGTCCCTGGGCGATCTCAGAGGTCCCGATGTTCGACGACTGCGCCAAGATCTGCGTGGCCGTGAGCTGTTCGGTCGGGTGGGGCTCGGCGTCGTGGAAGGTGGAACCGTCGAGCTTTATCTGGTCCGGCACCGTGAAGACGGTGTTCGGATTGATGAGCCCGTTCGCCAGCGCGGCGGAGAAGGTCACCAGCTTGAAAACCGAGCCCGGCTCGTAGAGCTTGGTCACAGCCAGATTGCTCGATGCTTCGTTGACGGCGTCCTTCGGACCGATGGGAATGACCGCACCGGTGCTGTCCGGCTCTGTGGTGGCGGTGGACGAGGTCGCACCGAGCGCGTCGGGGTGCGTGGCCTCCAGGTTGGCCATGGAGAGGATTCGACCGGTGCGCACATCCATCACGATGGCCGTGCCACTCACCGAGTTCGACGATTCGATCGCCTGGGCCAGAGCCTGCTCGGACTCGTACTGCAGGGACGTATCGAGCGTGAGCTCAAGCCCGGTGCCGGCCCGGCTGTCCACGCGATCGGTCACACCCGATTGGGGAAGCGCCACCCCCGTCGGCGACTCCATCAACGTCTCCTTGCCCGCCGTCCCGGCCAGCAGGCTGTTGTCGCCGTACTCGAGACCGGCCGCCCCTCCGTTGCTGTTGGTGAAGCCCAACACCGGCGCGGCCAGATTTCCGTTGGTCACAATCCGCTTCGAATCGTCCACCGTCGTGATGCCCGGGATGTCGTCATTGGTGATCTTCTGGCCCACGGCGAGGGAGAGTTGCCGGGCCAGCACCACGTAGCCGGTGTGCCGCTGTAACTCCGCTGCCAATGTCGTGGCCGGAACCTGCACCATTTTCGATAGGGCTTCGGCCGTCGTCACGGGGTGGACGACCTGGAAGTCGTCGGCAATCACATCCTCTGTCGGCACCGAGAGCGCCAGCGGCGCCCCGTCCCGGGCGTAGATGCCCCCGCGCAACGCTGTCAGGGTGACCGAGCGCGACGACTCTCCCTGGGCTTGTACCTGATAGGCGGCACTGTGGATGATCTGCACGTCGACCAGGCGGGCCACCAGCGCGAGCAGCGCGAGCACCAGGACCAGCCGGATCAGCCGCACCCTCCGGGCGAAGGTGGTGCCGGCCCAGCCCTTGGGTGCCGTGCGCTTGGGCGCGGTGCGGGTGCGCGGTTGGGGGCGTGGCTGCGGGCGCGGTCGGCCACCCTCTGGTTGACGAACCGGACGGGCCATCGGACGGGCCATCGGACGGGCCGGCGCACTGGACGACCGGGGTGTGCCAGCGCGCGCGCGCTGACCCGCATGTCGCGTCGTGACGCTCACTGCGTCGGCGTTTGCGTTGGCGGCGTGGCGGTCGGTACCGGTGCCGGGGTGACCTTTGGCGGGGGGAGAGGGGTGGTCAGCGGCACGTAGGGCAGCACGGTGACCTGGGTGGGGTGCACCATTCCAGAACCCATGGCGGCGCCGACAATGCGCGAGGGCACTTCGAGCTGCCCGACTTGGAGCTCGGCTTGGCGGTGCGCCGCCTGCTCCAGCACCAACTGGTGTTCAATGCTCGACATGCGCACCTGCCCGTTCGCCAGCAGCGAATTACCGATCACCACAATCAGGAGTGCCGCCACCACCATGGCCACGGCCAGAATGGGCGCCATCGAACGACGCGAGGCAATGCCCACACGGCGCCCGGCATCCTCCCGAGGGGGGACCACCCGCAACGGCGCCCGCCGGGACGGGACTCGGGTGGGCTGACGACTCGGACGGGCTGCTCCTCTCGATGCCGTGGCAGTGGCAGTTGAAGGCGGCGCCATCAGCCCGCCTCCGTCCGCACTATCGCCCGCAGACGCGCACTCTCGGCCCGCCGGTTGGCAGCGATCTCACCGGCCGAAGCCTTGCGGGCGCCACGGAACAACAAGGTGTGCCGGGCGACCGCGCCGCAGACGCACGGCAAGGCGGGCGGGCAGGTGCAGCCCCCGGTGGAAGCATCCGCGAAGATCGACTTGGTCAGCCGGTCCTCGCCCGAGTGATAGCTGATGACGGCGCACACTCCCCCGACGGCCAGGCGGTCGAGTGCCAGTGGCAGGGCAGTGGCCAGTTGGCCCAACTCGTCGTTTACGGCGATCCGCAGGGCCTGGAAAACCCGTCGGGCCGGATGTCCTTTGCGGCGAACGGCGGCCGGCACGGCGTCGGCCACCACGTCGGCCAGCTGCACCGTTGACACCAGGGGACGGGCCCGCACGATGGCATGGGCGATACGCCCGGACAGCCGACCTTCACCATTCTCCCGAAACAGCGCGGCCAGCGCCTGCTCGGGCAGTTCGTTGACCAACTGGCCGGCAGTGGTTCCGGTCGACTGATCCATCCGCATGTCGATCCCGGCGTCGGACCGGAACGAGAACCCTCTTTCAGGCTCGTCGAGTTGGGGTGAACTCACGCCCAGGTCGAACAGGACCCCGGAGAGTGGGCCGGTGGTCACCTGATCCAACGCGGCGAATGGGGCATGGACCAGGCGCACCCGATCGCCGAATGGAGCCAGCCGTTCCCCGGCGGCGGCCAGGGCGACCACGTCGCGGTCGAGCCCGACCACACTGAGCCCGTCGTAGGCGGCCAGCAATGCCGCACTGTGCCCGCCGCCGCCGACCGTGGCGTCGACGATCACACCGGCAGGCGCCGATGCGAAGAGCGAGACGACGTCGTCCCGCAGCACGGGTATGTGTTCGAACGGGTGGGCCATCTGCAGCTCCTCGACGAGGTGGAGGGGCGAAGGGGGAGCTTCGCCCCCTCCTACGGGCAAGAGGGTGGAGGGCTCTTCCACCGCGCTGGTCGAGGAGCTGCACATGGTCCAACGGGCACCCGCCGCCGCTGGTCGGTCACAAAGGTCTTCTGCCCTCACTCCTCCTCGCGCAGGAGCCAGCTCTCCTCGGGCTGGACACGCTCGGCCCATGCGGTGGGATTCCACAGCTCGATCCGATCGATCGCGCCATGCACCAGCACCTCGTTCTCCAGACCGGCGAATGCCCGCAGGTGCGAGGGAATCGCCATCCGGCCCTGCCGATCGATTTCGACCTCGCTGGAGCTGCTGGCCCACAGCCGAGCCCGGTTCCGTTCCACTTTCCCGTCGGCCGCCCGCTCCAGCACATCGGCCATCTGCCGCTCGAACTCGCCCAGAGCCCAGAGCGCCAGGCAACCCTCGGAATGCTGCGTCAGGTACCCGCCCCGCTCGAACTGGGCGCGGAATTTGGCAGGCAGGATCACTCTGCCCTTGCTGTCGAGCGAATGCTCGTACCTGCCTAGAAAGCCTGCCACCAGCCTGATCTCCCACGACGCTCCCTGAACTGCGTCCTTGAACGCCCCTTTAAACCACTTCGCGCCACAATACGCCCTTTTCCTCCCTCAATCAACCACATGCACCCCCCTGACTCCCGCGCCCACCCCAAAATGGGCGCGCTCAACCGTCACGAGGCCATTGCGGATGTTGCCGTTGAGGCCGATCAGGGTGGACCGCCCCCCACCGCCGGGATACTTCCGGCGGGAATCACCTCAGCCCCCATCGACCCAGAAGCCAGCCGTTCCTTCAGGAGGACATAGCGGTAGGGCCCGAAGGCGGTTCCCTCAGGGCGTGAGGGAGGTGTCGTCGCTGCCCCAGCCAGGGAACGACGCCAGCAACACATCTTTGAGCGTGGCGAGGTCCACCAGCCCGATCGGCTCGATGTCGGTCAGGCCGATGGCCACGGGCAACAGATCGCGCACAAGCTCGGCCCGCACCGCATCACCCATGCGGATGAGAGAGAGGAGTGGACCCGGCTCCCAACGGGTGTAGGCGCAGGTGGAGAAGAGGGTCCCCTCCCGGCTGCGCCACTGCGAGAGTCCCATGACCTTGCGCCCCTGGTGGAACAGCTCACCAGGGCCCTTGCCGGCGAAGCACACCAGCTCGCCGTACGTCCCCGGGTCCGCCCGGCCTTCGTGCACGGCCAGGTCCTCAACGCCCAGGCGAGCCAGTGCGGCGCGCCACCAACCGCCGATCCGGGCCGCCGCCTCCGAGACATCGGCCGTCCACAGCGGGTCAGCCCGGGGAACCCAGGCATCGATCCACAGGTGGTCCCCGACGGTGAGGAGGACCGCTCCCCCGCCGCCCCGCCGCCTCACCGCGTCAATGTGCCGCGATGCCACCTGATGCTGGTTCACCAGGGCTACCCGTTGTGTGCTGCCGAGAACAAGCATCGGGTGGGTGACCACCGTTGACCCGGCGTGACGGAGGGGCAGGTGGCGGAACCGCTCGACGTCAAAGAGTGGATGGGGGAGCAAGGGCTACGAGGCGGCGGCCAGGTAGGGCTCCCACAAGGGATCCACCTCGGCCAGGTGGCGGAGTCGCCACAGATGTCCATCAGGTGGCGCCGGCTTCACTCGCAGGGTCCACCCCAATTCGGAAAGGAGCAGGTCGGCCTTGGTCAGGTTGTCCCGCTTGCAGGCAGCCACCACGTTCGACCAGTCGTGCGTTCCTCCCCGGCTGCGCGGGATGACGTGATCAATGGTGTCAGCCGGCTCGGAGCAGTAGACGCAGAGCCCCCCATCTCTCCGGAGCACCGACCGCCTCGTGACCGGCGGCGTGCGGGCCCAGCGGGGGATCCTGACCATGTGGGCCAACCGCACAATCGAAGGAACATCCACGTTGAGGGAGGCCGAATGAAAGACGGCACAATCGTCGCGAAAAGCCACCGCCTCCGCCCGCCCGGCCAGGACCAGAATCACGGCACGACGATCAGAGACGAGGGCCAGCGGCTCGTAGGTCGCATTGAGGAGGAGCACCCGCTCCATAACGAGGGAAAGGCTATCCGCGGTGAGGTGGTGTCCTCCGACACCACTCGAGGTAGGCCACCACATCGGCCGCGCGCATGGCCTCCCCATCCCCCGCACCGCCAAACGCGGTGACCAGGCGGAAATGCCAATACGCCTCACCCGGGACGGGCAGGAACGGCGCCCGGTGCCACCAGCCCCGCCGGGCCATCCGGGCCAGAGCGGTCAGAGCCGGCCACCACAAGGAGGGTCGCGGGAACACCGCGGCGAGCACGGTGATGATCTCCCGGCGCCAGTGGCTCTGTGGTCGCTCGGTCACGAAAGGGACTCCAGGCCACGCCACCCCACGCGGGCCGCTCCAATCAACGGACCGCTGTCCCCCAAGCCGCCTGGCACCACGCGTGCCCCACGGGCATATTCCAGACCGCAGCGTGCATCGATCTCGCTCTGGGCCGCGGCGAAGAAAGGCTCACCAAACCCGAGGGCAACTGAACCACTGATCACGGCCAACGGCAGATCCAACAGGTTGACCACCGACGCCACGGCCCGGCCCACCAGCATGCCCGTGCGCTCCACCAGGGCCGGCGACGCGTGGGCAGCGGATTGGCCCGTCATGGCCGCCAGAGCAGTGCCGGACGCTTCGGCCTCAAGACACCCTTGGCCACCACAGGCGCATGCCCGACCTTCGGGCACCACCACCACGTGCCCAATGTGGCCGGCGTTACCCAGCCGCCCGTCAAGGAGCCGGCCGTTCAGCACAATGCCGCCGCCCACACCGGTGGACACCACCATGGCGATGAAGTCGGGCCGACCGGCCGCCACCCCGACCCACCCTTCACCCAGAGCGAGCGCTTTGGCGTCGTTGTCAACGAACGTCGGCAAGCCGGTCAGCTCATGGAGACGGCCACCGAGAGGAAAGTCGCGCCAACCGCCGATATTCAGCGGTGACACCGTGGCGCCCCCGTTGCTCATGGGGCCACCGCTCCCCACCCCGCACGCGAGCAGGTGATCGGTCGACGGCACCAGGCCCCGGACCTGGCTCACGAGTTCAGCCAGGGTGTCCCACAGGACTTCTCCCTGCGCGGGACCACCGTCAACCCTGGTCGCTGGGGTGGGGACCTGCGACCGGTGCCGGAGCGTCCCGGTCCCATCCACAATTCCGGCCGCCATCTTGGTGCCGCCGATGTCGACCGCCAGCACCAATTCGGTCACGCGGGACAGCGTAGGAGGAGCGGGGGAACCCGCGGGTACTTCAGCTCTCGCGCCGGTGGAAACGCGTGCGGAACCAGTCGCGTGCCTCGGTCACCGCGCCTTCGAATCCGCTCGATGCGGCAGCCGCCTTCGACTGCTCCCCATCACGCACCCGGGTCAGGTCATGCCAGCCTGCCCGGCCCATGCGGCGCAGGTTGCGCTCGAAGACCACGGCAGAGGCAAACATGATCACGACACCGAAGAACCCCGTGATGACAGATGCGCTGTAGAAGGCCACCAGAATGGCCACACCCAGGACGAACGTCACCGCCGCCCACTTGCAGTACCGGCCGGCATGGCGGTACACCGACTCCGAGCGCACCCGTTCGGCGAACTCGGGGTCCTGGCGCACCAGCGACTCCTCAAGCTCAGCCAGAATCCGCTGCTCATGATCAGAAAGGGGCATTACCCCCGACTCCTCGATCTCGACGCTCCCATGCGCCACCCATGTTTGCACGCCGGCGCCGCGCTGACAACGTACTCCCCCATGGGTTCACGTTTGTGCCTGGCGCTCTTCACCGCCGGTCAGCTTACGACCAGCCCACCGCCCATGGCACGCGGTCACACCTGCGGGATGGTTTCCGGCCGCGGTCCGGGGTGACGACCAGCGCCGGCGATGGCAGTCACCAGCCGAGAAGGCTCTGCGAACTCGGCCGGTCACTCCCCTGAGGGGTGCGCCAGCTGCTATGAGATTGAGCCGACAAGGAGAGTTGATGAGCACGAACGAGGTACTCACCGGAGCACGCACCATGTGGGAGCTCACCGAGCGTCGGGCCGACGCGTCCCCCGACCACCCCATGCTCATCGATGCCGACGGGAGGCAACTGACCTTCGGCGAGTTCCGCCAGCAGGCCAGCCGGGTGGCCGCCGGCCTGCACGCCATGGGAGTCGGACCGGGGTCAGTGGTGTCGTGGCAGTTGCCGACCCGGATTGAGACGATCGTCCTGTCTCTGGCCCTGTCCCGCCTGGGTGCCGTCCAGAACCCGATCATCCACCTCTACCGCGAGCGAGAGATCGGGTTCGCCCTCGGTCAAACGGGAGCCTCCCTCTTCATCATCCCCAAGGTCTGGCGTGACACCGACTTCACCGCTCTGGCTGAGCGCGCCCTGGCCGACGCCCCCCGGCGGCCGACCATCCTGACCATTGACGACGGCCTCCCCGAAGGCGATCCGGACACCCTCCCCCCGCCCCCGTCTGCCACGACGCCCGAAGACGCCCCGATTCGGTGGATCTACTACACCTCGGGTTCGACCGCAGAACCGAAAGGGGTGCAGCACACCGACCAGACCCTGATCGCCGGCGGCTGGGGCTTGGCCCGGGCCCTGGCCATGACGCCCGACGACGTCGGCTCCATCGCCTTCCCCTTTGCGCACATCGCTGGTCCCGACTACCTGGTCACCATGCTCTCGTTCGGGTTCCCGGCCATTCTGGTCGAGGCTTTCTCCGCTCCCGATGTGCTGCCCCTCTTCCGCCGGTACCACGCCACCATGGTGGGCGGGAGCACGGCGTTCTATGTGGCGTATCTGGCGGAGCAGCGCAAGAACCCGCTGGAGCCGATACTGCCTTCCTTGCGGCTGATGTCGGGCGGCGGAGCGGCCAAACCGCCCGAAGTCCACTTTGAAGTGCGCGACGAGATCGGCGGCCGTGGTGTGGTGCACGGCTACGGCATGACCGAGGTCCCGATGATCTCCAACGGCTCGCCCACCGATACCGACGAGCAACTGGCCAACACGGACGGCAAGCCGGTTGAAGGGGCGGACGTCCGCATCGTCACGCTCGACGGGCGTCCGGCCCAACCCGATGAGGAGGGTGAGGTGCGCGTCCGCGGCCCCATGGTGTTCCACGGGTACACCGACCCGTCACTCAACGCCGACGCCTTCGATTCCGATGGGTACTTCCGCACGGGCGACCTCGGCCGGCTACGGGCCGATGGCCACCTCACCCTCACCGGCCGGCTGAAGGATGTGATTGTCCGCAAGGGCGAGAACATAAGCGCCAAGGAAATAGAGGATCTCCTCTATACCCACCCCGAGGTCGTTGAGGTGGCCGTCATCGGGCTGCCGGATCCAACCCGTGGTGAACGGGTCTGTGCCGTCGTCCAGTTGACCGAGGGCAGTGGAGGCCTGGAACTGGCCGACGTCATCTCCTTCTGCCGCCGGGCGGGGCTGATGGTGCAAAAGATTCCCGAGCAGCTTGAACTCCGCACCGAATGGCCGCGTGCGGGCACCGGAAAGATCGTCAAGAAGAGCTTGCGCGACGAGTACTCGGCGTGAGCCGCCGGAACAGCGGCACCGTCGCCGACACGGATGCGGCGCTCGATCCCCTGGGCCGTCCCGACCCCTCCGATCTCTACCGGATCATGTTTGTGTGCACCGGGAACATCTGCCGATCACCTATGGCCGAAGTGATCACCCGGAACTTGGCGGCGCTGACTCCATTGTCGGACGGCACCACTCTGGGCAGCCACCTCGAAGTCACCAGCGCCGGCACCGGCCCCTGGCACGAGGGGGAGCCTATGGACCCCCGCACCGGTGACGCCCTGGAACGGGCCGGCTACCCGCGCCATGCCCACATCGCGCACCAGGTGGTCACCGCCCGGCTCGGGCAATGCAACCTGGTCGTTGCTTTGGATCGACGCCATCTTCAGACCCTTCGCGGCCTGGGGGCCGACCCAACCCGCCTCTCTCTCCTGCGAGCCTTCGACGCCGCGGCCGGGGCGGCAGCTGACGTTCCTGATCCTTACTACGGCGACGCAAGAATGTTCGATGACTGCCTGCACATGGTCACGAACGGCTGCCGCGGACTGATCGACACCCTGGTGACCCATTGGAACGCCGGCCCCCATATGAAAGCCCCAAAGGCTGTGTGACATAGTGCCGGCGTGGTCTCACGCCGGGTCCGCCAGAGACGTCGTCAAGTCACCGTGGTCGGCGGGCTCATCTTTTTGCTCCTCATCTATGTCGTATTTCTCTCCGGCGGGAGCAACAAGAAACCCCCGGCGACGCAGACACACCACATCCATTTCGTCCTGCCCGCCCGATCGCCGCTCGACCCGAACTGGAAAGGCGACGGCAAGACGGTCACCTTGGCCTTCGGCGGCGATGTGCACTTCGCCGGCGCCGTCGGCGCCCGGCTGGCTCAGGATCCTTCCACCGCGCTCGGGTCCACCGTCAGCCAGCTCTTCTCGGGGGCACAACTCCGAATGGTCAATCTTGAGACTGCCCTCACGGACGGCACGTGCCCGCAGCCCCAGGACAAACCCTTCATCTTCAATGCACCGCCGACCGCCATCACGTCGCTGCGCAGCGCCACCATCACCGTGGCGAGCCAGGCCAATGACCATGCCGTCGACTGTGGCCCCGAGGGGCTGGCTCAGAATTTGGCCATCGCCAAACAGTCGCAGTTCCCGATCATCGGGATCGGCCGGAATCTGACGCAGGCGTTCGCCCCGTACCGGGTGACGATCAGCGGGCAGCGCATCGCCGTGATTGCGGCGACGCAGGTGATCGCCGCCAATCTGGTCAGCACCTGGACGGCGACGTCAACGCAGCCCGGCGTAGCCTCAGCCCTTGACCCGACACAGCTGGTACGGGCCGTTCAGGCGGTGCGCCACACCGCAGATACGGTCATCGTGTACCTGCACTGGGGCACCGAAACCGACACGTGTCCCAATTCGGACCAGGAGCCGCTGGCTCAACAACTGGTCAAGGCCGGAGCCGACATCGTGATCGGTACCAACGCACATGTCCTCCAAGGTGGCGGGTACCTCGGCTCGGCCTATGTCGACTACGGCCTGGGCAACTTCGCCTTCTACGACAACACCGCCCCGGAGACGAGCAGTGGATCGCTCATCCTCACCGCCATGGGACGGCACATCACATCAGTGACCTTCCGACCCGCCACCATCCTCGGCGGGCTGCCCCAACCTCTGAGCGGTTCTCCGGCGACTGCCGCCGTCTCGTCGTGGAACGCGGCACGCAGCTGCACGAATCTGGCGGCCACCCCATCCTCCAGCCTGGCCGATGCCCGGGGGGAACTCTCTCCCTTCGTCGCCCCAACCACAACGACAACAACCACGAGCACCACCACTCCCGCCACCGGCTCCACGGCAACTACCACGACATCGACCCGCCCGGTGCCGGCCACCACGCAACCCACCGACAACGCGGGATAGCACCGGCCACGCCGCTCCGCTCCGCTCCGGGAGCCATCATCGGACGTCGGCGAACCTCGGCGCTCCCGGCTCCGGTGACACTCGAGCAGCGCGAGCGGTAAAGCTGATGGCGTGGTACCAACCACACAGCATGGTGACGTCGAGCAGCTGAGCTTCATCGAACTCAGCACTCAGGGGAGCTTGGCCTAGCTATTGCTCCGCTGAACGCCTGGTCAGAACGCTGGTCCCGGCGACGCTGACCCGGACCAACTGCTCCGTCAC
>Ga0302325_10025246_pt1 | contig 12350 bp, 11 predicted proteins | sample Palsa_T0_2_FD_201948 | JGI IMG/M metagenome (GOLD analysis project Ga0302325, IMG submission 201948) | Peat permafrost microbial communities from Stordalen Mire near Abisko, Sweden - Palsa_T0_2 | ecosystem: Environmental > Terrestrial > Soil > Palsa > Peat permafrost | place: Sweden: Abisko...
GCGGGCCGCCGTGACCCGCCGGGTCCGCGGATTACGAGGCGCTGGCGCCCGCTGTCGGCGTGTCGCCCTGCACCATCCGCTCGCTGAGGTCGATGTTGGCGGTACCCGCCACCAGATCGCTGTTGAACGCCTCGAGCTGGTCATCCTGGGCGGTCGTCGACGGCGTTGACCCGTTGACGAACTCGGACCAGGTCAGGATCAGGTAGTGGCCCTTGTACTGCGCCTCGACGACCCCGGTGCCCTGGCCGAGCTTGCTCGCGATGCCCTTGCTGGTGGCCAGCGGGGCGATGAAGTCGTTCTGGCCGACCACCTTGCCCGCGTAGTGCGCCTCGTTGGTCGTGGACAGGTTGATCACGCCGATCGTGCCCATGATCTTGCCGTCACCCGATAGGTAGCTCGCGCGCAGCACCTGGGTGCAGTCACCGGCCTTGAGCGTGGTGATCAGGTCCTGCCCGATCACGGCGCTCGCGCACGTGGTGTCCAGCTTGGTCGTCTCCAGGGTGAACGAGCTGGTGATGTGCCCGCCGCTGGTCTCGTTGTTGACCACGGGCGGGAACAGCTCGGCCAGCGTCAGCGGCGCCGGGTCGTTGATGCGAAGCTCGATATGGCAGTAGGGCCCGTACTGCTGCACGCAGGCCTGATCCGATGGCGAGGCGCCTGCGGTCGGCAGCCGTCCGCCGGCCTCGGGGTTCGGGGTGCTGGAGTGCGGCTTGAGCACCAGGAAGTAGGCCGCCGCGCAAGCGATCACGACCACGAAAACGGTGCCGAGCACCAGCGGCAGAATCCGCGACCGCCGCCCGCCCGGCGAAGCCTGGCCGGCTGGCCGGCCGCCGCCCTTTCTCGGGGCGCCCTTCCTGGGCTTGGCGCGGCCGCCCGGGCCGCCGTTACGCCCGGCCCCATCGCCGTACCGGTCCTGGTACGGGTCGTCGGTCGCGTAATCGTCGTAGCCGACGGCCGGGTTGCCGTGCTCGTCGTAGTCGAGGCCCTGGTCGTAGGCGTCGGGGGCGTAGGCGTCATAGCCGCCGGTCGGGTTGCGCACGGCGGTGGGGTACTCGCCGGTCGGGTTGCGGCCGGCCGCGGGGTACGCCCCGCTGGGGTTGCGCACGGCGGTGGGGTACTCGCCAGTTGGGTTGCGGCCGGCCGCGGGGTAGGCGCCGCTGGGGTTGCGCACCGTCGTCGGGTACTCCCCGGTCGCGGGGCCAACCGTCGTGGGGTACTCGCCGGTTGGGTTGCGGGCCGTCGCGGGGTAGCCGCCGGTCGGGTTGCGCCCGCCGTGGTCCTCGTACTGCTCGCCGCCGTAACCGGGGTAGGAGTCGTAGTCGTCGTAGCGTTCCTGGGCCCCGGTCCGCGGGACGGCCTGCGGGCCTGAGATCACCGGCTGGGCCGGGGCGGGGAGCTGGGCGCGGCCCGGCATCGGCGGCTGGCCGGGCGTCGGCGGGTAGCCGCGGACCGGGTTGCGCATGGTCTCGTTCGGGCCGGTGCCGTACTCGTCGATGATCCGGCCGTTCAGCGCGTACGCGCCGGTGTCGGCGAAGCTGGCGCCGGCCGCGGCGGCCGGCTGGCCGCCGTACCAGTCGTTCCCGGCGTCCCGTCCCTGATAGCCGTCGGGACCGTCGGGGAGGGCGGGGTAGGCGCCGCTGGCGTGCCGGGCCGGGTAGCCGCTCGGCTGGCCGTAGCCGTCGCCCGGCGCCTGGTACCCCTGGTCGGCGCCACCGGTCGCGCCATAGCCCGGCTCGGGCTGCCCCAACTGGCCCCGCTGGCCGTACGGGTCCTCCGGCTGCTGGTAGCCATAGTCGCCGGGCTGGTCGTAGCCGACGGGCGCGGGGTTGTAGGCATCGTGCTGGCCGTACTGGCCCTGCTCCTGCTGCGGGTAGCTCCCGTAGCCGTCGCCGCCCTGGTAGCCGTAGCCCGTGCCATCCGGGGCGTAGTCGTCGTAGCCGTCGTTGCCGTAACCCTGTTCCCCGTCGGCCCACGACCCCGCGCCGCCCTGCCCCATGCCGGGCGATGACTGCCCCGGTGCCTGGTGCGCCCAGTCCGCGGGCATGCGGGAGACGTCCTCACCCCGATATCCCATGTCATTGAGGTTAGCGTCCACACCAGCGGCGCAAGGGCCGTCTGTATTATTAGGCCCGAGCGCTTGACATGACGGTGCTCGGAGGGGCGCCGGTGCGGTAGGCTGGAGCGATAAACGGCAGGGAAGTCTGCGCGCTTTGGCAGTACGCGCGGATTCGAGTATGCTGCATTGGCGTCATCCGCGACGAGCAGCATTTCCGGCTGCGATGACCCGGTACCAGAGTTCTTGACCCGGTACGAAGGTCTTGAGGATCACGAACCACATGCGAAGGCTAAACGACTGTGCGCACTTTCAGCCCGAAGGACAGTGACATCACCCGTCAGTGGCATGTCATCGACGCCACTGACATCGTGCTCGGCCGCCTGGCCAGCCATGCGGCGGTGCTGCTGCGGGGCAAGCACAAGCCCATTTTCGCTCCGCACGTCGATACCGGTGACTTCGTCATCGTCATCAACGCGGACAAGGTGGCGCTCACCGGCACCAAGCTGGAGGACAAGCGCGCCTACCGGCACTCCGGCTACCCGGGCGGCCTTCGCTCGCTCAGCTACGCGGACATGATGGCCAAGCACCCGACGCGAGCCGTCGAGAAGGCGATCAAGGGGATGCTCCCCAAGAACTCTCTCGGCCGTAAGACGCTGAGCAAGCTGAAGGTCTATGCGGGGCCGACGCATCCGCACCAGGCGCAGCAGCCGCAGCCGTACGAGATCCGGCAGATCTCCCAGTAGTAGTGCCGCAAGGAAGCGTGAGGAAGAGCAACGTGGCTGAGCCCACAGGCGTAGAGACGCCCGCAGACGACGCGGCATACTTCACTGAGGAGTACACCGCCGAAGAGCCTACTGACGTCGAGGCAGCAGCCCCGTCGGAGTACACGAGTGAGTCGACCGAGGCAGCCGGATCGCGTGCTCCGGCGCGCCGCGCGGTTGTCACCGGCCACGCCAGTGGTCTTGGCCGCCGCAAGGAGGCCATCGCCCGGGTGCGCATCGTCCCCGGCACCGGCGAGTGGAAGATCAACGGCCGGACCCTTGACTCCTACTTCCCGAACAAGGTCCACCAGCAGATCGTGGCCGAGCCGTTCGTGACCCTCGGTGCCGAGGGCAGCTTCGACGTGATCGCGCGCATCGTCGGCGGCGGTGTCTCCGGCCAGGCCGGCGCGCTCAGGCTCGGTGTGGCCCGCGCGCTGATCCTGGTCGACCCGGAGAGCCGTCCGCCGCTGAAGAAGGCGGGCTTCCTCACCCGGGACCCCCGAGTGACGGAGCGCAAGAAGTACGGCCTCAAGAAGGCCCGCAAGGCGCCCCAGTACTCGAAGCGCTAGTCGTCGCTGGTACCTGGATCGACCGACATGGGGCGACTCTTTGGTACTGACGGTGTGCGTGGGGTGGCTGGGATTGACCTGACGGCCCAGCTCGCCATGGACCTCGCGGTCGCGGCGGTGCCTGCCCTGGTACCCGCCGCGACCCGGTCCGATGACGCCGTCCGCCCGGTCGCGGTCATCGGCCGCGACTCCCGGGCTTCTGGCGACTTCCTTGAGGCGGCCGTCGTGGCCGGACTCGCCAGCTCCGGGGTGGACGTGCTCAGGCTCGGCGTCATCCCCACCCCCGGTGTCGCGCACCTGACCCGCGCGCTCAACGCCGATTTCGGCGTCGTGCTGTCCGCCAGCCATAACCCGGCCGCGGACAACGGGATCAAGTTCTTCGGCCGCGGTGGCGTCAAGCTCGCGGACGAGGCGGAGGACGAGATCGAGGCCGCGCTGCAGGTGGTGCGCAGCGGCCGCGGCCGCCCGGACAGCGGGCAGTCGGCGGCGGCCGGGTTCGGCCGGGTGACTGACGCCTACTCCGCCAACGAGACTTACCTCGACCACCTGCTCGCGACCCTTCAGCCGTCGCCCGCGGGCCAGGCTCCGTTGCAGGGGATGCGGGTGGTGGTGGACTGCGCGCACGGCGCCGCCTACAGCATCGGGCCGCGGGCGCTGCGCCGGGCCGGGGCCGAGGTCATCGCGATCGGCGCGGCGCCCGACGGCGACAACATCAACGCCGGGATCGGCTCCACTCACCTGGAGACGCTGACGGCAGCGGTGGTCGAGCACGGCGCCGACGCGGGGCTCGCGTTCGACGGCGACGCCGACCGGTGCCTGGCCGTGGACGGCGACGGCCAGCCGCTCGACGGAGACCAGATCCTCACCGTGCTGGCCGCGCACATCAAGCGAAGCGGTCAGCTTGCGGGTGACGCGGTGGTAGTCACGGTGATGTCCAATCTCGGCTTTCACGACGCCATGCGCGACGCGGGTATCGCCGTGATCGAGACCCCGGTGGGCGACAAGCACGTCTACGCGGCCATGCGCGACGGCGGCTACGTGCTCGGCGGCGAGCAGTCCGGGCACATCATCCAGCTTGGCTACGCCACCACCGGCGATGGCGTGCTGACCGGCCTGCATCTGCTGGCGGCGGTCAATAGCGCGGGCATACCGGTCTCGGCCGCCGCGAAGCTGATGACCAGGTACCCGCAGGTGCTGCTCAACGTCCGGGGCGACAAGGACCGGGCGATGGCCGACCCGGCCGTCGCCGAGGCGGCGGCGGCGGCGCAGGCCAGGCTGGGCGACGCCGGGCGGGTGCTGCTCCGGCCGAGCGGTACCGAGCCCGTCATCCGGGTGATGGTCGAGGCCAGGCACGCGCGGCAGGCGCAGGAGATCGCCGGGCAGCTGGCCGATGTGGTCCGCCTGGCCATGTCATGATCGCCGGCTGGCCGTGATCGTCGGCGTCGGCATCGACGTCGTCGAGATCGCCCGCTTCGAGCGCGCGCTGAGCCGCACCGAAGGTCTGGCCGGCCGGCTGTTCACGGACGGAGAACGCACGTTGCCGCCGCGCTCGCTGGCGGCTCGCTTTGCCGCCAAGGAGGCCCTCGCGAAGGCGCTGGGCGCTCCCCGCGGTCTGCTCTGGACCGATGCCGAGATCGTCACTCACGACGGCGGACGGCCGTCGCTGCAGGTCTACGGCACGGTCGCCGCCGCCGCGGGGCGGCTCGGGGTCAGCCGGTGGCACCTGTCGCTGAGTCACGACGCCGGCATCGCCTCCGCTGTGGTCGTCGCCGAGGGCGACCGCCCGGCCGGCCTCGGCTGGGTCTAGCGGCGGCAAACACCAGGCCCGCTGTCTTTGCCGGTCGCGTCGCGGGCAGACTAGGCGTCATGCGTGACGCTTACGAGGTAGCTAAGGTCAGGGCGGCGGAGGCCAGGCTGATGGCGCTCGTCCCGGATGGCGCGCTGATGCAGCGAGCGGCGGCGGGGCTCGCCTCGGTCTGCACGAGCCTGCTGCGCCAGTCTCCGGGCGGGGTCTACGGCGCCCGGGTGGTCATCCTCGCGGGTACCGGGGACAACGGCGGGGACGCCCTCTACGCCGGCGAGCGGCTGGCCCGGCGGGGCGCGGCCGTCACCGCGATCCAGGCCGGGGCCGGCCTGCACGCCGGCGGGGCGGCGGCGCTGCGGGCGGCCGGGGGCCGGTTCGTCGGCGTCCTGCCGGCCCGAGGGCCCGACGACACCCGGCCCGACCTGACCGCCCGCTACGACGCCGGGCGGGACGCGCGGCATGCGATCGGGCACGCCGACCTCATCATCGACGGGCTGCTCGGCATCGGCGGCAGGGGCGGCCTGCGCGAGCCGTTCGCGACGCTCGCGCAGCTCGCGGCCAACTCGGCCGGCCCCACGGTCGCGGTCGACCTGCCCAGCGGCATCGACGCCGACACCGGGGAGGTCGAGGGGCCGGCCGTGCGGGCCGACGTCACGGTGACGTTCGGCACGTTCAAGCCGGGGCTGCTGATCGATCCCGGCAGCGGTCACGCCGGGGTGGTGGAGCTGGTCGACATCGGCCTCGGGCCGTATCTTGACCCGACCCCGGCTGCGAGCGCCCCGCAGGCCGAGGACATAGCGGATCTGCTGCCGCGTCCGGGGGCCGAGTCGGACAAGTACCGCCGCGGCGTGCTCGGCTTGCTGTCGGGCAGCGACAAGTACTCGGGGGCCGCGTTGCTGTCGACCGGCGGCGCGGTGGCCGGCGGTGCGGGCATGGTCCGCCTAGTCACCGCGCCGCACGCGGCGGCGGCGGTCCGTCTCGTCCACCCCGAGGTGGTGGTGACGGAGCTGCCCGGCATCCAGTTCCCCGATGACGTCGGGCGGGTGCAGGCGTGGGTTGCCGGGCCCGGCATGGGGACCGATGAGGCGGCGGCCGACCGGCTCGCCCGGGTGCTCGCGACGAACCTCCCGGCGCTTATCGACGCGGACGGGCTGACGCTGCTTTCGCAGCACCCGGAGCTGCTTCCGCGGGCCGCGCCGACGCTGCTCACCCCGCACGCCGGCGAACTCGGGCGGCTGCTCGGGGCGGACCCGGCCGACGTGGCGGCACGGCGGCTTGAGCACGCTCGGCGCGCGGCGGCCCAGTTCGGGGCGTGCGTGCTGCTGAAGGGGTCGACCACGGTCGTCGCGCCGCCGCGTGACCTCGATCCGGTCCTGATCAACACGACCGGGACGGCCTGGCTGGCCACCGCGGGCACCGGCGACGTCCTGGCCGGGCTCGCGGGCGCCCTGCTGGCCCAGGGGCTGGCCGCCCCGCAGGCCGCGCTCTGCGCCGCCTACCTGCATGGCCTCGCCGCGCGGCTCGCCGCCGCCGGCCGCTACGGAGGCGGCCGCGCCGCCGCCGGGGAAGGCCGCGGCGGCGGCGAGGCCCCGATCGGGGCGTCCGATGTGGTGGCGGCGCTCCCGGCCGCGTTCCGCGCGCTCGCGCCATAGCATTGGTGGCTATGGACAGCCATGCGGAGGCCAGCGTCGAGCTCGGCGCGATCACCAGGAACATCGCGGCGCTGCGCGGTCACGTGGCCCCGGCCGCGGTGATGGCGGTGGTCAAGGCCAACGGGTACGGCCACGGCGCGGTTCCGGCCGCCCGCGCGGCGATCGCCGGCGGCGCCGAGTGGCTCGGCGTCGTGCATGTGGCGGAGGCGCTCGAGCTGCGGAAGGCCGGCCTCGAAGAGCCGATCTTGTGCCTGATGGCGGTCCCCGAGCACGACCACGCGGCCGCCATCGCGGCCGAGGTGGACCTGTCGGCCGGATCGGCCGACCTGGTGCGCCGGCTGGCCGCCGCGGCGGCGGTGGCCGGGCGCCCGGCGCGGGTCCATCTGAAGGCCGACACCGGGCTGAGCCGGGGCGGCGCCGCCCCGGCGGACTGGCCGGGGCTGCTCGCGGCCGCGAGCGAGGCCGAGGAGGCGGGCCGGGTCACCGTCGTCGGCCTCTGGTCGCACTTCGCCTCGGCCGACGAGCCGGGCAACCCCTCGATCGAGGCCCAGCTGACCGCGTTCAAGGAGGCCCTCGCGGTCGCCGAGAGCATGGGCGTCACCGCGCCGCTGCGGCACATCGCCAACACCGCGGCCGCCCTGGACGTGCCCGAGGCGCGCTACGACCTGGTGCGCGTCGGCGGCGGGAGCTACGGCCTGGCCACCCTCCCCGGCGGCGCGCCTTCCTGGCTGCGGCCGACCATGACCCTCCGGGCGCGACTGGCGCTGGTGAAGCGGGTTCCGGCCGGAACCGGGGTCTCGTACGGCCATCGGTACACCACGACCCGGGAGACGACCCTCGGCCTAGTCCCGCTCGGCTACGCCGACGGGATACCCCGGGCAGCGATCGGGCTGCCGCTGGTGTCCGCGCGGGGGCGCCGGTGGACGATCACGGGGACGGTCTGCATGGACCAGTTCGTCGTCGACTTCGGGGACGAGCCGGTGGCCGCGGGGGATCAGGTGATCCTCTTCGGTCCCGGTGATGACGGTGAGCCGACCGCGCAGGAGTGGGGCGAGGCACTTGGCACGATCTCCTACGAGATCGTCACCGGCATCAGCGCCCGAGTGCCGAGGTCCTACCGCGACTAGCGGCCGGCCGGCGCCGGGAAGGCGTCGAGTTGCCCCTCCTGGGCCTCGCTGATCGTCTATAGTTCGGCTTTGTACCAATCCGTATTTTCACGTTCCGCCTGGTCTCTAGGTCACAACCCCTCACCGGAGGCATGCCGTGACTCAGCATGGGTCATTCCCCGGTCGGCCCCGTGGCCGCCGAGCACGTCACGAAGCAGACACTCCCGAGGGGGAGGGGTACGCCGCGACGCCGCCGGACGACCGCGAGTTCCCCGATCTGCCTCCGATCCGGCCCAGCCAGGCGGCCAGGGGGCGCGACCCCCGCGGGCAGGGCAACTGGCAGGGGCAGCATGCGCAGCCCGGTCAGTACGAGCAGCCCGGTCAGTACGAGCAGCCCGGGCCGGGCGGCTACAGCGGCGGTTACCCGGCCGCCCCCGGCTATGCCGGCGGCCAGTACGGGAGCGGCCCGGCCCCGACCGGCCCGGCCCCGACCGGCCCCGGCCAGGCGCCCTGGTCCGACCAGGACTGGCAGTCGCCGGGCCAGCCCGGCCCGGCGCCGGTGCAGCCGCCGCAGCCGGTCCAGACCCAGCCGGGTGGGCCAAGGCAGCAGCGGCGGGCCGACGCGGAGCAGGGGCGGCGAGAGGAAGACGTGCCGTCCTGGGCCGAGCCCGATTCGGTTGAGGCGTTCTCGGCCCGCTGGCACCGCCGCGGCCTGGACTCCCGTGACGACCGGCGCACCGACCGGCGCAAGCGACGGCGCACGCTGTTCGCGGCCGGCGGCGCGGCCGCGGTCGTCGTCATCGCGGTGGCGGTCTACTTCAGCTTCTTCAGCGGCTCAGGCAACTCGCCCAACCTGGGCCTCGGCTCGCTGGTGACCACGTTCCTGCCGGGCGAGGTGCAGTCGGTCCCCGACGCCTGCAACACGGTCCCCAGCGCCACCCTGAGCCAGTACCTGCCCGGCACGACCAAGCAGGCGGCCCCGCCGCTGAACAGCGGCACGAACACCGAGTGCACCTGGACGCTGGATAACCCGCCCACCTACCGGGTGCTCGAGGTCCAGATTGAGGCCTACACGCCGAGCGCCCTGGTCGCCAACCCCGACGGCAGCGGCCTGGTCCCGGCCGGCAACGGCAGCGCGACCTACGCGGCCGAGGCGGCCGACGCCTCGGCCGAGTACAGCCTGCAGACGCCGGCCGCGAACAGCGGGCAGCCCAAGGCCACCGTCACCAACCTCTCCGGCATGCCCGGCGGTGACGACACGTCCGCCTTCTCGGCCACCCAGGTGTTCGACAAGAGCGGCGAGACCGACGTCGCGACCGTTTACGTCCGCTACCGGAACGTCATCGTCACCGCCGTGGTGCAGGGCCTCAACCAGACCACCGGCACCAAGAAGTACGGGCCGGTGTCGATGGCCGACCTCACCACCGCCGCGCAGGCAGTCGCCCGGGAAGTGACCGCCAAGATCGTCTGACGTTCCGGACCCGCTGACGATCCGCACGGCCCGCACGGCTGAAGTCGCCGCCAGCGCTGGCGGTGCGTTCGGTAGCGCCGCGGGTGCGCTACGCTCATTGGTCGTGCTGCTGCTCGGACTTGACACCGCCACGCCCGGGGTCACGGTCGCGCTCCACGACGGCGGCCAGCCGCTGGCCCAGCTGGTCACCGTGGACGCGCACCGCCACGCCGAGCTGCTCGCGCCGTCGATCGCCAAGATCATCGCCGACGCGGGCGTCTCGCAGCGCGACCTGACCGGCATCGCCGTCGGGGTCGGCCCCGGCCCGCAGACCGGCCTGCGGGTCGGCGTGGTGACCGCGAAGGCGCTCGGGGCGGCGCTCGGCATCCCGGTCTACGGCGTCTGCACCCTCGACGTGATCGCGGCCGACGTCGAGGGCGAGACCTCCTTCCTCGTCGCCACCGACGCCAGGCGGCGTGAACTCTACTTCGCGCGCTACGACGAGACCGGGCGGAGCTCGGGACCCGACGTGAGCGAGCCCGAGCTCATCCCCGAACGAGAGCTGCCAGTGGCCGGAGAGGGGGCGATGCTCTACCCCGAGCTCTTCCCCCACAGCACCGGCCCCGCCTATCCCGCCGCCGCCACCCTGTGCCGCCTGGCGGCCGCGGCGCTCGGCCGCGGCGAGACGGTGGCCGATGCCGCGGCGGCCTCGGCCGGCCGCTGGCCGGTCCTGCTGCCGCCTGAGCCGCTGTACCGGCGGCGGCCGGACGCTCGCGAGCCGGACGCCCGCGAGCCGGACGAGCCGAAGCGGGTGACGCCATGACGGCCCGCCCGGCCGACGCCGGGAAGGCCGGACGGCTGCGGCCGATGACCGCGGCCGACCTGGCGGATGTGATCGCCCTCGAGCACGAGCTGTTCCCGGAGGACCCGTGGACGGCGCAGATGTTCGCCGACGAGGTGGCCCAGCCGCCGGAGGTCAGGCTGTACCTGGTCGCGGAGGCCGACGGCGCTGACGCCGACCCGGTGTTGGCGGGCTACGCGGGGCTGCTGTTCGTCCCCGGCGGCCTCCAGGCCGACGTGCTGACGATCGCGGTCCGCGAATCCAGCTGGGGCCGGGGGATCGGCTCGGCGCTGCTTGACGAGCTCATACGGGCGGCCAGGGAGCGCGACTGCGCCGAGATCTTCCTCGAGGTGCGGGCCGACAATCCGCGCGCGCACGGGCTCTACCTGCGGCGCGGGTTCGCGGAGATCGGGGTGCGCCGTGGCTACTACAAGCCGTCAGGGGTGGACGCGATCGTGATGCGGAAGGATCTGCTGCGGTGACCGGGCTGGCCGACGGCCCGCTGGTGCTCGGCATCGAGACGTCCGGCGACGAGACCGGCGCGGGGATCGTGCGGGGCCGGGAGCTGCTGGCGGACGAGGTGGCGTCGTCGATGGACCGAGCCGCCCGGTTCGGCGGGGTGCTGCCCGAGGTGGCCAGCCGGGCGCACCTGGAGGCCATGGTTCCGGTCATCGAGGGCGCGTTCGCCAAGGCCGGGGTGCGGCCGGGCGACATCGACGCGGTGGCCGTGACCGCGGGGCCCGGCCTGGCGGGCGCGCTCATGGTGGGCGTGGCGGCGGCCAAGGCCTACGCCTACGCCCTCGGGAAGCCGCTCTACGGCGTCAACCACCTGGCGGCCCACGTGGCCGCCGACCAGCTCGAGCACGGGCCGCTGCCCGCGCCCTGCCTGGCCCTGCTGGTCTCCGGCAGCCACTCGTCGCTGCTGCTGGTGCCCGACATCGCCGGCCAGGCGCGGTCGCTCGGGACGACGATCGACGACGCCGCGGGCGAGGTCTTCCACAAGGTGGCGCGGGTACTGGGCCTGCCCTTCCCCGGCGGCCGGCCGATCGACCGCGCGGCCGCCTCGGGCGACCCGGCGGCGATCGCGCTCCCACGCGCGCAGCTGCCCGACGGCAGCTACGACTTCTCCTTCGCGGGGCTGAAGACCGCGGTCGCCCGCTGGGTCGAGGCCCGCCGCGACGCGGGCGAACCGGTTCCGGTGGCCGATGTGGCCGCCTCGTTCCAAGAGGCCGTGGCCGACGTGCTGACCCGCACGGCGGTCGCCGCCTGCCGCGAGTACGGGGTCACCGACCTGGTGATCGGCGGCGGCCTGGCCGCCAACTCCCGGCTGCGCGCGCTCGCGGCCGAGCGCTGCGCGTCAGCCGGCATCCAGTTTCGCGCGCCGCGACCGGGCCTGTGCGCCGATAACGGCGCGATGGTGGCCGCGTTGGGCGCGGCCGTCGTCGCGGCCGGCCGCGCTCCGTCCACCCTCGCCTGTCCGGCCGACTCGTCCCTGCCGGTGACCGAGATCCTGGTTCCCTAGGATTTCCTGCTGCGCAGGCGGCGGAAGATGACGGCGATGGCCGCGCCGACGGCCGCGACCGGGAGGACGCGCTTCAGGATCGGCACGACCACGAACTTGAACGCGTTCAGGGACTCTTCCTGCTTGACGGCCGGCGCGGCCGGGCTGACCGGCGCGGTGGCGGTCACCGCCGAGTCGGTCGGCGCCTGGCCGCTGCCCGCCCCGGCGTCGCCCTGGCTGGCCCCGGCGTCGCCGGTCCCGGTCTCGACGGCCTCGGTCGCGCCGGCGGCGGTGTCGGCGTTGATCATCGCCTCGAGGTTGGTGGCGAACTGCTGGATGAGCTTGCCGCTCACCTCGGGCAGCAGGGAGCGGCCGAACTGGGCGGGCTTGCCGGTCACGTTCAGCGAGGTGTGAATGGAGACCAGCGTCTGGCCCGCGCCGCCGCCTGGCGTCAGGCTCGCCTGCACGCTAGCCGACGCGGTGCCCGAGCCGCGGGTCTCCTTGCCGCTCGCCTCGATCGAGATGATGTGCGCGGCCTGGTCCTTGTCGGTGAACTTGGCGGTGCCCTTGTAGGTCAGCGAGAGCGGGCCGAGCTTGACCTTGACCTGGC
>Ga0302325_10025247_pt1 | contig 12350 bp, 1 predicted proteins | sample Palsa_T0_2_FD_201948 | JGI IMG/M metagenome (GOLD analysis project Ga0302325, IMG submission 201948) | Peat permafrost microbial communities from Stordalen Mire near Abisko, Sweden - Palsa_T0_2 | ecosystem: Environmental > Terrestrial > Soil > Palsa > Peat permafrost | place: Sweden: Abisko...
CGAAAAGGCCTCCCGGGATCAGACCGGCCTGCGCAGCGACGTGGTCACGCTCTACCAGGGCGGCTCGTACCAGCTTTATCGTTACAAGCGCTACACCGACATCCGCCTGGTCTTCGCGCCCGAGCAGCAGGCCGCGTTCTACGGCGGCGATCCCGACAACTTCGAGTACCCGCGCTACGACCTCGATATCTGCATCTTTCGCGTCTATGAAAACAACCGGCCGGTGCACCCGGGGCACTTCCTGCAATGGTCGGCGGCGGGCGCCCGGGACGGCGAGCTGGTCTTCGTCTCCGGCCATCCCGGGCACACCGACCGGCTGCTCACCGTGCCGGAGCTCGCGTTGCTGCGCGATCTCCAGTTTCCCCTGCGGCTCGAGGGCCTCAAGCGGCGGGAGGTGCTGCTGACCGCCTGGAGCGCGCGCAGCGATGAGAACGCCCGGCGGGCGAAGGAGGACGTCTTCTACCTCCGGAATTCGCGCAAGGTTCTCGACGGCATGCAGGCCGCGTTGCAGGACCCCGTGTTCATGGCCGCCAAGGCGTCCGCCGAGGACAGCTTCAAGCGGCGGCTGGCGGTCCAACCCGGCGGGGAGGCGGCGCTCCTCGCCTATCGCCGGATCGCCGGGGCCGAGCGCGTCATCGCGCGCGATTACCTTCGCTACGGGTATCTCGAGTCCGGCGCCGGCTTCAACAGCGACTTGTTCGCCATCGCCCGCGCGTTGCTGCGCGCCGGCGCCGAGCGGCCGAAGCCCAACGGGGAGCGGTTGAGGGAATATGCCGACGCCCGGCACGAGTCCCTTGAGCTCCAGCTTTTCTCCGACAAGCCGATTTACTCCGATTTTGAAATTCTCCGGCTGGGCGATTCGCTCGCCGACCTGGTCGAAAAGCTCGGCGCCAACGATCCGACCGTGCGGGCGATCCTCGACGGCCAGTCGCCGCGCGCCCGGGCCGCGGAGCTCGTCCTGGGCACGCGGGCCGGCGACGTCGCATTTCGCCGGCGGCTTTATGCCGGCGGGGCCGCCGCGGTGGCGGCGGCGCGCGACCCGATGATCGAGTTGGCGCGGAGCTTCGACAGCGAAGCGCGCGCGCTGCGCAAGACGATGGAGGCCCAGGACGAGATCAAGCAGCAGGCCCAGGCCGTCATCGGCAAGGCGCGTTTCGCGCTGGAGGGCGCGACCACCTACCCCGATGCCACGTTCACGCTCCGGTTGAGTTATGGCACGGTGCAGGGTTACGCGGAAAACGGCGAGACCGTGCCGGCCCTCACGACGCTGGCCGGTCTTTACGAGCGCGCGGCCAGCCATCACGACAAGGAGCCCTTCGACCTGCCGCCGCGCTGGGTCGAAAAGAAAGCGGCGTTAAACCTGGATACCCCGCTCAACTTCGTCAGCACCTGCGACATCATCGGCGGCAATTCCGGCAGCCCCACGGTAAACCGCGCCGGCGAATTCGTCGGGCTGATCTTCGACGGCAACATCCATTCCCTCGCCGACGACTTCGGCCACGACGACCCGCTGTCCCGCGCCCTGAGCGTGCACAGCGCCGGGATCATCGAAGCACTGCGCCACGTCTATGGGGCAAATGCCCTGGCGGATGAATTGGTGAGCGGACACCGGTAGCGGCTCAATAGGCCACCGTGACGCCGACGTGAATGCGGGAGTGCGTGGTTTCCGCGGCCAGCCGCTTGAGCTGCCACCCATAGTCGGCGCGCAGACTGAAGTCGGGACCGATGCCATAACGCAGGCCGACGCCGGTGCTGGCCAGCGTCGTGCTGCGGCTTTCACCCGGCAGCGGCTCGTGCACGCCCGCGACGCCGCAATCGACAAACACCAGGCCCACGAGGCCGTCCGCCATGCCCGCCCGGCGCCGGACTTCATCGAGATGAAAAGCGGGCGTGCGGAGTTCGTCCACGACGATCACCCCGTTGTCGCCGTTGACGATGCGCTCGTCGTAGCCGCGCAAGCTCTCATAGCCGCCGAAGCCAAGCTGCTCGCTGCCGAGCAAATTGGTGCTGGCCACCTGCGCCGTGCCGCGCGCAATCCAGGAAAAGTCCGCCGGCAACCTCACCGTATGGTCGAGGGTGAGTTGCGCGTACGCATAGTCGGCCCGTGCGAAGGACCGGGCGGCAAGAAAATCCGACGTGTGGTTGCCGGCGCTGAGGCCGCCCGGGCTGAGCGCCAGGGTAAGCTCAACGTCGGTCGCGCCGTTGCCGGCGCTTTGGTTCAGGTCGTAAACGACCACGGCTTGCACGATATCCGTCGATTGCGCGAAAATCTGCGCGCCGCCAAAGGCGAGGTTGTTGTTGCTGCGTTTGAAATCGACCCCGCCGGAAACCGCCTCGCCCCACGTCGAGCCGCCGGGCAGCGGCACGCGATAGCGCGCGCTCGCCTGCCAGGTGACTCCGTCGAGCGAGAATAAACCGCCCGGCAGGTCCGGTTCGCTCGTGGCGTAGCTCCCGAAGAACGTCACCGTATGGCGCCATTTGGGCAGCGGGATGACGTAGCTGCCGGACTGCGCGACGAGCTTCTTGAAATCCGGGCTGGCCGTGAGCTGATAGTTGAGCAGTTGCTCCCGGCCAAAAAGGTCGCCCAGGTTGAAGCCGGCCAGCACGCGGTCGTTGCCGGTGAGATCGTTGCCCGAATCCTCGTAACCGGTGTAGACCCGCCAGGGCCGGCGGTCATTGGTGCGCAGGATGACATCGGTCGTGGAGGGTTCCGCGCCGCGCGTGAACACCAGGTCCACCTGGCGGAAGGGATTTTGGTTGAGCCAGGTGAGATCCTCGATCAGCGCCCCGCCATCGATCACGTCGCCGGGCTGCGCGCGCACGGCGCCGGTGATCTGTTGCGCGGTGAACCATTTGTTGCCTTCGGCGCGCACGGCCCCGAGCCGGCTCTCGATCACAAGAATCTGCACGGTTCCGGACTGGATCTTCTGCTCGGGCACCAGCACGTCGACGATGGGGCGGTTGTGCTTGCGGAAATAGAGCACGACGTCGCGCGTCAGCAGGTTGAGCGCGCGCAGGCTGATCGGGCGGCCCAGGTAAGGCGTCACGAGCGCGCGAAATTCCGCGGTGTCGAGCAGCGGCAGGCCGACGACCCGCAGCCCTTCGGCATCGACGCCGCCGGGATTCACCTGGTCACGGCTGGCCACGAATACGAGGCCGCGCAACGCCGGCAGGAGCGCGCGGTCATCGCCGGCCGGCAAAGGGGGTTGGGCCGGCGGGGATGGCAACTGCGGCGGCGGTCCCGGCGGCGGAGTCTTTGGCGCAATTTGCTGGTAAGTCTGGGCCTGGACCGCCGCGGAGAGACCGATCATCACCGCGAAGGCGGAGGAAAGACAAAAATATTTCATCAGGAAGCGGCGGTACTGCGGGCTCAAACTCACGTGGACTTGGAGCCGCCATGCGGGCCGTCCGGCGGCGGGGCGGATGGCTTCTGGCCGGGAGCGACCCGAAGCAGGAGCACCTGGGGCTTTTCGCTGTCGAGAAACTCGGTATAGCTTGAGCTGGCGGCGGTGTTGTCCCGCGCGCGCTGGCGCGCCTGATCCACGACCTCGTGGTAGATGACGTTGAATTTGCCCATGCTCACCGCTGATTCGCGGTACAAGCCGGCATCGTTCAAATCCGGGTTCGAAAGCGCGCCGGCGCCGGCCTGGTCCGCGCCGCTCGTCGAGCCTTCGAGGGTGGCGACGACCTGGTAGCCCGAAAGACCCGGGCCCGGCAGCGACCCGGCGGCGCCGGATGTGCCGGCGGTTTCCGCGCCGCTGGTCGCAACGGTCGCACTCGCGCTGTTTCCAAAGCGCGGCAGGCTGGTGACATCGCCAAGGGTGACGTTGAGCGTGTTGTCCAGCGAGCTCCCGGTGCTGACCCGATTCTCGATGGGGATCAGCACGTAGCGATCGCCCAGCACGACGACGGCGAGATCCTGCGTGATGGGCGACTGGCTGTCGACCGTGGGAACCGCCATGTCTGTGCCATCCACGACTACAGTTGGCGCGGTGCTCACCGTCGACGGCAGGGCGAGGGTGAGCGCGGAGGAATTGGCGGCCGCCTGGACAAAGACGTAGTCGCCGTTATTTGCGGTCAGTCCGGATCCGGTGATCGCATAGGCGCCGGCGGCGCTCGAACTTGTCGCCGACGTTCCAAAGCTCAGCGTGCCGGTCGTGGCCGTCGCCTGGGACTCCCCGCCGACAAAGCCGGTCACGGTGCCGCCGAGGGAAGCGTTGTTCGCGCCGACGTTCCAATTTGCCGCCGTTGCCAAATAAGTGAGCGTGGCGGGCGTGATCGAGAAGGTGGCTCCGACGTAGGTCAGATTATAGTTCGAATTATTTGCATTAGTCAGCGTGCCCTGGGTGATCGCATACGGTCCGCCCGATACCGTCGTACCCGCCGCCCGTGCCAGCAACCCGCTCAACGCAATACCGGTGCCGAGGCTGGTATTCGTGAAGGTATACGCCGCCGGGTCGGCGCTGCCGTAGACTTTGGTCTGTCCGGCCGCCGCGGTGACCGTCACGGGACGGGGCGTGATCGCAAAGGTGCTCCCGTCGTAGGTCAGGCTGTAATTGGAGTTATTTGCGTCGGTTAGTGTCCCTTGAGTGATCGCATACGGGCCACCCAGCACCGTCTCACCCGCCGCGCGGGTCAGCGACCCGCTCAGCGCAGTGCCTGTCCCTAAGCTCGTCGTGGTGAATGTGTACGAGGCGGGGTCGGCATCGCCGTAAACCTTTGTCTGCCCGGCATCCGCCGTTACCGTCACAGGTCGCGCCGTGATCGAGAAAGTGCTCCCGTCATAGGTCAGACTATAGTTGGAGTTATTCGCATTGGTCAGCGTCCCTTGAGTGATCGCATACGGACCGCCCAGCACCGTCTCTCCTACCGCGCGAGTCAGCGACCCAGTTAGTGCGGTGCCTGTCCCCAAGCTCGTTGTGGTAAACGTGTACGAGGCAGGGTCAGCGTCGCCGTAGACCTTCGTTTGCCCGGAATCTACCGTCACCGTCACCGGCCGGGTCGTAATCGCGAAGGTGCTCCCATCGTAGGTCAGGTTGTAGTTGGAGTTATTCGCGTCGGTCAGCGTCCCTTGAGTAATCGCATACGGTCCGCCCAGCACCGTCTCGCCCGCCGCGCGGGTCAGCGACCCGCTCAGCGCAGTGCCTGTCCCTAGGCTCGTTGTGGTAAAAGTGTACGAGGCAGGGTCGGCATTGCCGTAAACTTTTGTCTGCCCGGCATCCGCCGTTACCGTCACTGGACGGGCAGTAATCGCGAAAGTGCTCCCGTCGTACGTCAGGCTGTAATTGGAGTTGTTCGCATTGGTCAGCGTCCCTTGGGTGATCGTATACGGGCCACCCAGCACCGTCTCACCCGCCACACGTGTCAGCGACCCAGTTAGCGCAGTGCCTGTCCCCAGGCTAGTCGCGGTAAAAGTGTACGATGCTGGATCGGCGTTGCCGTAAACCTTAGTTTGCCCGGAATCTACCGTCACCGTGACCGGACGTGCTGTAATCGAGAAAGTACTCCCGTCATAGGTCAGGCTGTAATTCGAGTTGTTCGCATTGGTCAGCGTCCCTTGGGTGATCGCATACGGGCCGCCGAGCACCGTTTCACCCGCCACGCGTGTCAGCGACCCGCTCAACGCAGTGCCTGTCCCCAGGCTAGTAGTAGTGAATGTGTACGATGCTGGGTCGGCGTTGCCGTAGACCTTCGTTTGTCCAGAATCCACCGTCACGGTCACCGGCCGCGCTGTAATCGAGAAGGTGCTCCCGTCGTAGGTCAGGTTGTAATTCGAGTTGTTCGCATCGGTCAGCGTGCCTTGGGTGATCGCATATGGGCCACCCAGCACCGCCTCCCCTACCACTCTGGTCAGCGATCCGCCCAGTGCAGTGCCTGTCCCCAGGCTCGTTGTGGTGAAAGTGTAAGACGCGGGGTCCGCATTGCCGTAAACCTTTGTTTGCCCGGGATCTACCGTCACCGTGACTGGTCGGGCTGTGATCGCAAAAGTACTCCCATCATAGGTCAGACTGTAATTGGAATTGTTCGCGTTGGTCAGCGTCCCTTGGGTGATCGCGTACGGTCCGCCTAGCACCGTCTCCCCCACAACACGGGTCAGCGACCCGTTCAGTGCAGTGCCTGTCCCCAAGCTCGTTGTCGTGAACATGTAAGACGCCGGGTCGGCGTCGCCGTAGACCTTCGTTTGCCCGGCATCTACCGTTACGGTCACCGGTCGGGCCGTGATCGCGAAGGTGCTCCCGTCATAGGTCAGGCTGTAATTCGAGTTGTTCGCATCGGTGAGCGTCCCTTGGGTAATCGCATAGGGTCCGCCCAGCACCGTCTCGCCAGCTATGCGAGCCAGCGACCCAGTTAGTGCAGTGCCTGTCCCTAAGCTCGTTGTCGTGAACGTGTACGACGCAGGGTCGGCGTTGCCGTAAATCTTCGTCTGCCCGGCATCCACCGTCACCGTTACTGGCCGCGTCGTGATCGAGAAAGTGTTCCCGACGTATGTGATGCTGTAATTTGAATTGTTGGTGTTGGTCAGTGTGCCTTGAGTAATCGCGTAGGGCCCACCCAACACCGTCTCGCCCGCTGTTCGCGTCAGTGACCCACTCAAGGCGATGCCGGCGCCAAGGCTCGAATTTGTGAAGGTGAACGATGCCGGATCGGCGTTGCCGTAAACCTTGGTCTGGCCGGCGTTCGCCGTCACCGTCACCGGCCTCGCCGTGACATTCAGCGCGCCGTTGACGAAACTGAAACCGTAGCCGGCAGACGAGGCCAGCAAGCCCACCGCCGGAGTAATGGCATACGGGCTGCCCGAGACCGGACTGGACGCGGTCGCCAGGCTGGTGACGCTCGCCGCTCCGGAGATGCCGGCCGTGGTGAGGGTGTCGGTCACGCCGTCGTCGGAAACATAGCCCGTGATCGTCGCGCTGAATGATGGGTTGGCGTCACCATAGGCGCGCGTCTGGTCGCTGGCCGTCACGGTGAGCGAGGGTTGGGTGCTGTAAATAAGGTGGTTGCCGGCGGTGATCGTCGCGGGCGCATTGGCGCCGTAGGTTTCGTTGTAAAGCCGGGGCACCGCGGAACCGGCCGCGGCGGTCAGGCCGTTTTCGGTCGAGCCGGCGGGCGAGGTCGAATAAACCAGCCACCGACCGCCGAAGCCGTGGGGGTTAGCGTTGAGCGCCCTGTTACCGGAGCTGTTGATGAAATTTCCACCCGCGACAAGCACGAGGGGGCTGGCCCCGGCGCCCGTGGCGTTGGTGGTGATGGTCGCACCGCCATTGAGCGTGAGATCGCCGGCCGCCGTGACCAGCAGCGCGCCGGTGGCCGTCACGTTGCCGAGCGCGAGATCGTTGACGTCGTTCAGCGTGACGTTGTCGCCGCTGGTGACGACAACGGTGTTGAAGTTGTTCGCGCCGTTGAGCAGGATGTCGTTCGCCACCCCCGCCGCCAAGGTCGTCGCGCCCGTCGCGGTGCCGATCTCGATCGACCCGGTCTGCGTGATGCCGGTGCCGGCGTTCAGCGCGAGGTCGCCCACGTCGAGGGTGAGCGTCGCGTTGTTGGCGATCGTCGTGGTCGAATTGACCGTGAGCGCGTGAAACGTCGAGGCGTTGTTGATCAAATTGACCTGCGAAGCCCCGCCATTGGCGGTCAGCGTGGTCGTGCCCGCGATGTTAAAGCTGTTTGCCGCCGTGATTCCATCGACCGTGATGTTGCCGGCGCTCGTCAACGTGAGGCCGGTGGCGGTGATCTGCTGCAGTTCGCTGCCGGCGAGGTTCAACCCACCGATCGCCGCGGTCGCGCCGAGGCCGATGGACCGGCCGGCTGAAGCGGTGATGAGCGTCTCACCCGTGCCGCTGTTCAGCGCACCGGTTCCGGCCAAAACGAGGTCGGCGGCAGTGATAGTGATCGGCTGGGCGCCGAACGTCGAGGTCGTCGACACCGTGACGCCATCTGCCACTGTCAGGGTGCCCGTGCCGTCGTTGTTCTTGTCGGCATTGAGCGTAAGGGGGCCGTAGACGGACAGATCCCGGTTGATGACCAGGTTGTCGCCGGACTCCAAGGTCAGCGTGCCGGAGGTCATGAAGGCATCGGTGGGGTTCAGCGTCAGGGTGCCGGTGCCACCGGCTGTGACGGTGACGGCAGTGTTGAAGATGATATTCAGTGCCGAGAGCGTGATGTCCGGATTGGCAATGGCCGCCGTTGACGTCGACAGGTTCGCATTGTCATCGAATCCAATACCCCCGTCTCCATAGTGCCCAAATCCCGTGACGATCAGGCGGTTGCCCACGACCGAGGTGCCTTCAAACCAGACTACGCTCGCCGCCAGCGTTAGTGGGCCGAGCTGTTTGGTGTTGTCCGCCGTCAGGCCACTGGCGGTGATGCCCGCCACACCCTGGGTGGCGTCGATGGTCAGACTTGTGGCGGTGATGCGCCCCAACTGGGCGTCGCTCAAGTTCAGCCCGCCCGTCTCCACGTAGGTGCCAAGGCCGACGGAAATATTGTAAGATCCGTTGACGCTGGCGGTGCCCACGCTGTTCAGGCTGCCATTCAGCGCCATGCTAGACGCCGTGAGGTCGATGCTGCCAGCGGTGCCAGTTGGGCCGGACGTGACGGTCGCCAACGTCTTGCCGCTCGCAAGCGTGAAGGTGCCGCTAAAGAAGGGGACTTGGCCGTAGGGATTGACGACGGCCGTGAAGGAGCCATCGGTTGCCGTGAGGTCGTCGTTGATGGTGACGCCGTTGTCGGCGTTCAGGGTCAGCGCCGCGCTTGAGATGTCGCCGTGGGCGCCCGCGGTGCCATTTTGCAGAGTGATCCAACCCTGCGTGGGATCTTGCGAAACGTTGTAATCGGTCGCCGCCGTCAGGGTGCGCGTGCCGGTGAGGACGATGCCGGCTCCGGGGTTGGCGGCGGAGTTGGCATCGCCGTCGAGCACGATGTTGCCATACATCGCGGTGACATCCGTCCCCACCGCGATGCCGTTGTTCGCGTTGACGGCCACGCCCTTGTAGAAAGTGGAGTCATCGGTGGTGAACGTCACCGCGCCGCCCGCATTGATGGTGACCGGGCCGGTGTTGAGCGAGCCGACAAAGTCGATGCCATCCACGGTCACGTCACCCGTCAGCCCCGTGGTATTCAGGCTCAGGCTTCCCGCGGTGATCCGGCCAAGTTCGAAGTTGGCCAGAGTCAAATCCGCCGCGGTGCCTCCAAGTCCGATCGTCCGGCCGGCCGAGGCCGTGATGCTGGTGGCGCCCGTGCCGCTGTCCAATGAGTCCGAACCCAACAGCGCTATATCCGCAGCCGTGACATTCAGCGGCGCGCCGGTCGTCGCGACGGTCGCGCTGCTCCCCACCGTGAGCGTGCCGGAGCCGTCGTTGTCGCTATCGGCATTGAGCGTCGCCGTGCCGTTGGTAGTGACATTGGCCGCCGCCGCGATGCCGGTTTTGGCGGAAAGGGCCAGGGTCCCGCTTCCCCCGCTGAGCGTGATCGCGCCGTCGAGGGCGAGGCCGGCGCTGGCGCCGGTCGGGCCGACGTTGCTGACCCCGAGCGAACCGGCCGTGATGGCGCCGAGTGTGATCGCACCACTCGTATTATTGGTGAGGCCGGTGCCCGGCCGGAGTTGGATGTCGATCGCGCCGGTGCCGGCGTCGATCGCCGTGCCGCCGGCCATTGTGATGACGGCGGCTCCCGCGTCGCGATTCGCATCGACGACGCCGTTTGCGGCCAGGTCGTTGGCGATGAGCGTTAAGTTGCCGTTGTCGGTGGTTATGTTGGCATTGAGGAGCAAACTGCGACCGGCCGAGAGCGTGAGCGCGCCGCCATTGCCGATGGGATTGTTCGCGATGATCGCGGCGTCGACGGTGAGATCGTTATTCGCCTGGAGCACAAGATCGGTCCCGGTGTTGAGGATGCCGGTAATCTGCGCGACGGCCAGGACCGTAATGGCGCCGGGATTGGCGGCGTAGGTCTGGGCGGTGGGATCCGGCAAGGCTCCGCCGGGTGTGATATAATGCACGATACCAGAGTCGACCGCGCCATTGTCCCAGAACGGGCTCTGCACGATGAAGCTGCCGTTGCTCAGCTCCAGAATCCCGCCGCTGCCCGCATTATCATCGGCCGTAAGGCCGACCAGACTGTTGGTTGCCGACACGGCGCCCGATACCCCGCTTGTGCCGCTGCCCCAGGTCACCGCTCCGGCTTCGGTCGCCGGACCGTTGTTCCATGAAGAACTGACGACAATGTAATTCCCATTGGAGAATGCCGTAATCCCATCGCTGCCCACACTGTCGTCCGATACCGAGCCCACCAAACTGTTGCTCGCAGAAACGACGCCGGATACCCCCGCCGTGCCGCTTCCCCAAGTCACCGCGCCGATCTCGTTGTTCCAGGCATTGCTGGACACAACATAATTTCCATTGGTGAGTTCGGTGATTCCATTGCCGCCCACATCATCGTTGGTCGTCGTGCCGACGAGGCTATTGCTTGCAGAGACAGGGCCCACGACTCCCGTCGCGCCATTCCCCCAGGTCACTGCTCCGGCAGCGGCCGCCGGACCGTTGTTCCAGGAAGTACTGATCACGAGGTAATTTCCGTTGGTCAGAGGAGTGACCCCGTCGCTGCCCACGTTATCGTCGGCTGTCGTGCCCACCAGGCTGTTGGCGGCCGAAACCTCGCCCGAGATTCCGCTCGTGCCGCTGCCCCAGGTCACCGCTCCGGCGGAGGCTGCCGGACCGTTGCTCCACGAGCTGCTGGTCACGACGTAATTCCCGTTGGTGAGTTCGGTGATTCCATTGCTACCCACACTATCGCCGGCCGTCGTTCCCACGAGGCTGTTGCTCGCCGAAACCACGCCGGAGATTCCGCTCGTGCCACTGCCCCAGGTCACGGCTCCGGCTTGGCTCACCAAGCCGTTATTCCACGAAGAACTGCCCACGATGTAATTTCCGTTGGCCAATGCGGTGATTCCATCGAGACCCACGCTGTCGTTCTCGGTTGACCCCACCAAGCTGTTGCTCGCAGAGACAGCACCGACGACCCCAATCCTGCCGCTGCCCCAGGTAGCCGCCCCGGCACTGCCCGCCAAACCGTTATTCCAAAAAGGACTGCTCACAACGTAATTCCCGTTGGTCAACACCGTCACCCCATAGTAATCCACATAATCATTCGTGGACGTGCCCACGAGGCTGTTGCTCGCCGAGATTAAGCCTGTGATACCTGCCGTGCCGCTAGCCCAAGTAGCCGCCCCAGCATTTGCCGCCGAGCCATTGGCCCAGTAAGGACTGCCGATGACGTAGTTCCCGTTGGTCAATTCGGTGATTCCATTGTCCCCAACCCTGTCCTGCGCTGCCGAGCCCACCAGGCTGTTGCTCGCGGACACAGGGCCCGAGATGCCGGTCGTGCCGTTGCCCCAGGTCACCGCGCCGGCGCTAGCCGCCGAACCATTCGACCAATCGATCGCAAAAACCACGTAATTTCCATTCGACAGGGCCACCACGCCATTGCCCCCCACCTGATCATTGGTGGTCGATCCCACCAGACTGTTAGCGGCTGACACGGCACCGCTGGTGCCGGTCGCTCCATTCCCCCAAGTGACCGCTCCCACCTGCAACGCAGCACCGTTGTTCCAGCCATAACTATCGACCACATAGTTGCCGTTCGAAAGCGCGGTGATCCCATTGTTGACTCCAACACTATCGTCCTCGGTGCTGCCGACCAAGCTGTTGAGGGCTGAAACCATGCCCACAGTGCCGCCCTGGCCATTGCCCCAAGTTACCGCGCCCGCGTTAAGGACAGTGCCGTTGATCCAATTTGGGCTCGCCACAACATAATTGCCATTGGTAAGCACGGTGACACCTCCGTTGCCACCCGAGTTGCCACCGCCGACATTGTCGCCGGTAAAGACGCTGCCACCGCCGCTGGGATAACTAGCGCCCGTCTTGCCAACCAAGCTGTTGAGGGCTGAGATCACGCCGACGGTCCCGCCCAATCCGTTGCCCCAGGTCACCGCGCCGGCGCCGTTATTCCAGTAGGGGCTGACGATGACATAGTTGCCATTTGTAAGTTCGGTCAAGCCAGCCCAGCCAACCGTGTCACCCGAAGCCGTCCCGATCAAGCTGTTGCTGGCCGTTATCACCCCCGAAACACCGGTCGTGCCGCTGCCCCAGGTAACCGCCCCGGCCTCTGTCGCGGAGCCATTGTTCCAGGTAATGCTGGTGACGACGTAATTTCCGTTGGCCAATTCATAGATGCCATTTCCCACCCCGTCGTTCGCCTGCGTGCCGACCAAGCTGTTGCTGGCCGTTATCACCCCCGAAATACCGGTCGTGCCGCTCGCCCAGGTAACCGCCCCCGCCTGGGCCGCAGGCCCA
>Ga0302325_10025248_pt1 | contig 12350 bp, 11 predicted proteins | sample Palsa_T0_2_FD_201948 | JGI IMG/M metagenome (GOLD analysis project Ga0302325, IMG submission 201948) | Peat permafrost microbial communities from Stordalen Mire near Abisko, Sweden - Palsa_T0_2 | ecosystem: Environmental > Terrestrial > Soil > Palsa > Peat permafrost | place: Sweden: Abisko...
ACCGCGACCATTCCTCGAGAATGGCAGCGGCGTGACGGACTGGTTGAACGAGCAGTGTCATGCCCTTGGCGTCATGTGCGCGCAGCTCGTCGATGGAGAGGTCCTGGAGTGTCCCATCGTCCGCACCCTGTCCCCGAGCTTGCAGAGAGAGCTCTCGCGCGGTCACAATCACATGTGGCAATGCCTTGCGCGGGGGAAGAGTCTCTGTCGGCTTCGTCTCCGTTTTCTCCGAGTGACCCGCTTGCTCCAAGTGACCGGACTTAATTTCTACGCCAGGGTCCGCCTGATTGATATGCGAGACGAGATGGTCCACCAAGCTGTCGATCATTTCCTCTGCGAGGTCGTAGAGACGCGACTTCTTGAGCTCGGCGAAACTGACCGTCTCGTCACCCATCTGCTGCATGGCCCTGCGCATCGCTTGATTGAGCTCATGGATGGTGCAGTTCTTGAGGGGACTCTCGAACCGTAGGTAGTGATTGCCCAAACGACTGAGCCGGATTTCGAGTGAGTAGGAAAGTTCGGGTGAGGAGGAAGGATGAATGTCCTGTGCCACCGTCCTGACCTTTGGGTCATTCTCTTTGGAAAACTTGAACTTCACTCCAGTGAACAACTGGTCGTCCGTGCCAGCTTGGCCGTCCCACATGTCAGTGAGCTCAAGCTCACTCAGGTCTGCCTCGAGACCGCCGAACTCCCACCTGTCGTCTGTATCGCACTCCCGGGCCGCCTTGATCAGGGTGGACGGATCTACCCAAGGAAGAGCGAAGGGAAAGCAGTAGATGGTCTTCCCCTCGTTGACGAAAATGCGGGGCCACGCGTCGCGGAGGCTCTCGAGTCCGAGACGGTGGCTGCGGAGCTCACTCTCATAGACGTCGCCCTCGATCGCGCTTTCCGCAGCCCGCAGATCCACGTCAACCTTCGCGAACGTGGAGTCAGCGTCTTCATCGTCTACGATGTAGGCGATGACGGCATCGCTTACCAGGGCGACGGCCCCGAAGTAGGCGCAATCGATCGCGGCACGGTCTTGAACAAACTTAAGGCACCCGCGCGGGACCGAGCTTGCTTTTTGCATCCTTTGGAGCAGCTCCGGCTCGATTGGCCCGCTGCTCTCCCTGATCTCGGTCGCGTATTTCTGCATGGTCACCGGGCACGAGCAATTCAACCCGCTTTCCACGCTCATTGCCGGGTCGATGGAGTCGCAGAGGCACATGATGAGATGCACCAATTGATCGGTCTCGTCATCCGTGCCGTCACGGAGTTGTTGCCTCACGCCCTCGAAGGAGTCTCTCGAGGCCTTGATGATCCGACGAATGCCGTCCCATTCCGAGGTGTCTTCCCAGATTTTGAGTTCCCTGGCGTAGAGATACGTCGCCAAGAGCTCAATGTGTCTTGCAGAGTTGCACGCATTGGAAAAGTGTTCAGCAATAATTGCCCGTGCTGTTTCGTCTAAGGCGCTCTGGGCTTCTTTCGACGTCTCCTTGGTCTTCGCCATTTCGACCAGAATGTGCGGCTTTTTCTGTTCGGGATCCTTCTTCTCCATCTTTTTCTGGAATTTCTCGCTCGATCGCTTCGACCTCGCCTTGTCTGCCGGGACAGATTCCCGATCAGAAGCACGTTCTGCAATTGCCATTTGTACGACGTCGGCAAAGCGTTCTTCGGAGTCACGGAGTGTGCTCATTGCGTTGTTCAGCGTCTCGACGGCGTCCTTGCCCTCGAATGTGTCTTCAAGAGCCTTTTGTTGATCTGCGTTGAGCTGCGATGCGGATCCGTCCGTGTCGTTAGCATCTCGGGCCTCGGCTTGGATGCGAGGACCTGTGCCCGCAGCGAGCGTTTTGTAGCTCTCCCGAAGAGTCTCTTCGAGCGTGTCGTAGCCGCGATGGAGTAGCTCGTCGGCGATTGTGTCCCAGAGCTTGTCCTCGTCGAGGTTCTCTCGCGAACCTGGCCCTTTCTGGGACGTCTGCTCTCTTTTCGCGTCGGTTGTGGTCATGATTGAGTGCACCGCCTGCATTCGCGCCGACCGCCTCGTCGGGCTGAAGCTGCAACGCTAGTGAATCCGGGCCGCCTCTGCCCAGGTGGTGGAGGACCCTTGTGCCTCAGCTCCCCGTTGCGATCGGCCCAGGAGTCTCCATATGCACTTGAGGTCGGACACGCCACATCACGTCCGAACAGGCCCGTCGAATGCCGAGAAGGGCGCTACTGGACCGATCGTTGAACCTGGACGCATGAAGAATGAGAAGGAAGGAAGCGCAGGCCCGAAGCCCGGGCCGGCCAGTGCCTCTGCACGAGCGGCATACAACTCAGAGGGTCAGGAGCTACAGATGGTGCCCGGCGGAGGCGTCTGCCCGCTGACGAGGTAGGTCTGGGCGTCGGCGCGGACGCACGCGCTGTAGAAGTAGGCGACGTGATCGTCGCCGTCGTGGGTGAGCAGCACGCCGTGGTCGAGCTCCTTGGTCACGCTCACCGCCCAGGCGTACGGAGTGGCGGGGTCGTTCGTCGTCCCCACGACGAGGATGGGCGGCGAGCCGGGGGCGGCCACCGGCCCGACGGTCCGCGTCGGCGGCACGGGCCAGACGGCGCACCCCGCCTCGCCCCATGCCAGCAGCGGGCCGAAGATCGGAGCCGACGCCTGGAGTGAGTCGGCCAGCGCGCCGTAGGTGGCCAGGTCGTGTGAGACGGGATGGTCGAGGCAGTCGATGGCGGTCCCGGCGTCGTCGGCGTTGTCCGAACCGCCGGTGTTGTACTGGTTCGACTGGGCGGCCGCCGGTGCTCCGTTGCCCGCGGAGTCGTCGGCCAGCGCCTGGCCGAGCTGCGGCCAGTCCGACTGGGAGTAGAGATCCTCGAGCAGCGCGTCGTACAGCTGGCCCACGCCGAGCGAGTTCCCCCCGCCCGCCGGTGCCGGTGCTGTGGCGGCGGCGTTCAGAAGCGCCTGCAGCGTGGCCGTGGGGTCACTGCCCGTGTGCCATGCGCATTCCGCACTGGCGGCACACCAGGTGAAGAACGCGTTGAGAACTCCCTCAAAACCGGCGGCCTGCCCCGCCGTGATCTGGTTGAAGGAGAGCGCCGGGTCGATCACGCTGTCGAGCACCATGGCCCGGATGTGCGTCGGGAAGAGCGCGGCGTAGGTGAGCCCGAGCAGGGTGCCGTAGGACTGCCCCATGTAGGTCAGCCCGCTGTCACCCAGAGCCTGGCGTAGCCGGTCCATGTCGCGGGCGACGTCGACCGTCCCCACGTAGGGGAGTACGTCGCCGCTGTTCTTCTCGCACCCCGCCGCGAATTGCTGGAGCCCCGCGATGGTCGCCGCCTGCTGGCTCGGCGTCACAGGGGTGGGGTCGGAGGGACCGCTGCCCGCGCTCCCGCACGTCACGGGGTCGCTGCGCTCGACGCCGCGGGGGTCGAAGAGCACGATGTCGAAGTCGTCGAGCAGCTGAGGTGTGAGCGCACTGAGCTCGTTCGACATGTCATTGATACCCGAGACGCCGGGCCCGCCGGGGTCGATGACGAGCGACCCGATGCGGGCGGCAGGCTCCTCCGCCGGGTGACGCGCCACCGCGATGGAGATGGTCGGGCCGTCCGGATGCGCGTAGTCCAGCGGGACGACGAGGGTGCCGCACTGCAGATCGCCGTTGCACGGGGACCACGCCATCGGGGTGACGGGCGGTTCGGTGGTGGAAGTCGTGGTCGTGCTGCGGGTTGTCGCCGCTGCCCGGTGGCTGTGGCTCTGGGCCTGGGCCGACGGAGGGTCACTTTGCGCGCAGCCGGTGGTCACCGCGGCAGCGACCAGGACGAGGAGGAGCGGTGTTCGCCTCGTCAGCATCGGGCAAGCGTTGCACGTGCCTTTCCGGCCATGTCGTCACCGTTCTCCGTGCACCGGACCCCGAGGAGGTGGCGATGGCTCAAGCAGAGGAAGAGGCAGGCGAGCGGGGGCGGCCCGGCGGCTCAGCGCGGGCCGAGTACGAGCGGCGCCAGACCAGGGACGACGCGCGCCGGCGAGCGGTCTTCGGCCCACTGGCACCCGCTGTCCGTTTCATCGCCGGTCCGAGGTCGTCCACCGAGGCCTGGGGCCGGGGCGCCGTGGGCGAGGAGCGTGTCGGCCATTGGCTCGACGGTGCCGTCCGAGGGCGCGGCGTCGTGCTGCACGACCGGGCCCTCCCTCATGGGCGCGCCAACATCGACCACCTCGCGGTGGTGGCATCGGGCATCTGGGTCATCGATACGAAGCATTTCCGGGGCCGGCTGGAGCGACGCGACCTCGGCGGGTGGTTCGTTCCCAGCCCCCGTCTGTTCGTGGCGGGGCGTGACCAGAGCCGCCTGGTGACCACGGCGCGTCGGCAGCAGGCGCAAGTCGCGGAGGCGCTGCTGGCCGGGGAACCGGCGGGCGGCCTACTCGTCCGGGTGGCGCTGTGCTTCACCGGCGCGCAGGTCGGCCTCTTCGCCCGACCTTTCACCCTCGAGGGGGTCCTCGTCACCTGGCCCCGAGCGTTCGCCGGCGCGCTCGCGAAGCCCGGGCCCGTCGGCCCGGCCGAGCGTCGCGCCTTGGCCGCGCGCCTCGCCCACACCTTCCCTCCCTATTCGGCGTAGGGCTTCTGCGGCGCCGGCCCGGGGCGCTGCCTCTACGCCCCCTCCGGCACCTCCCAGAGGCCGACCGGTGCTTCACCCAGGCGGTAGTGCCCGGGCAGGCGCTCGCCCGACATGGCGCGCTCAATGCGCTGCTGCATGCCGGGCAGGAGGGTGCCGTCGCCGATCATCGCCATGAACACGGCGCCGGCGTTGCCGACGTCGAAGAAGTCCCGCTGCCATGACCACTGGAAGTTCCCGCCGTAGCGGAACCAGCTGCCGCCGAGGCCGGCGATCTCGTAGTTGATCCCGTCCGCTTTCGTGGCGTCGGCGACCTGCTTCCACAGGCCGAGGATCTCCCCCTGCGCCTCGTCGATGAGCACCTTCTGGTAGGGGTAGGTCCAGCCTTCGAGCCCGGCCATCTCGAGACCCAGTGCGATCTCCCGGATCTCCTCGCGCCCGACAGCCATGAATTCATCGGAAGGTCCGACGTTCCAGCCGTAGGTGGCGTCCTCGGTGTAGAGGTCGGCCATGTGATGCCAGTCCTTCTTCGCCTCCCCTGCTCGGTTGGCTTCGAGCCAGCGCTCGACCATCTCCTCCAGCTCGGCACGCGGGTAGGCGGGCATAGGCAGTCAGTCCTCCTCTATGGACAGGGCATGGGTAGGGCAGTACTTCACGGCCAGCTCGACGGCGGCGCGCTCGCTCTCCGGTGGCTCGGGCTGGAGGACGGTGAGCTCCCCCTTCTTGGAGACCGAGAACACCTCGGGCGCCTCGCCCTCGCAGGCGGCGTGACCCTGGCACAGGTCAGGGTCCACCACGATCCTCATTGCGCAGGCTCCGGCGCCGATCCGGCGCGGCGCCGGTAACGCACCCGGCACGGCTGCTGCAGCTGCACGACCATTTTGGAGTGGTCGTTGCGATAGGAGTCGAGGGGCTGGGCCGCCTCGAACTCCCAGCCCTGGAGCAGGACCGAGAAGATGGCCTTCAGTTGCATCATGGCGAAGTTGGCGCCGACGCAGCGGTGCCGGCCGGCTCCGAAGGGGATCCAGGTCCACGGGTTGGCCCGATCCTCCTCCCGCGGCTCGAGGTAGCGGGCCGGGACGAAGGCGTCGGGGTCGGGGAAGTCCTCGGGGATCCGGTTGCAGATGGCGGGGCTGGCCCCCACGAACTTGCCAGCGGCGATCCGGTAGTCGCCGTAGGTGAGCTCCTCCTTGGCGACGCGCAACAGCAGAATCAGCGGCGGGTGCAGGCGCAGGGCCTCCTTGAGCGCCGACTCGAGGTGCGGGATTTCGCGCAGCGCCTGGAAGCTGACCTCCGAGCCGTCGGAGTACAGCTCGTCCAACTCCCTGTTCACCGCCTGCAGCTCTGCCGCATGACGCAGCAGCTCAATGAGCGTCCAGGCCGCCGTCCCCGAGGTCGTGTGATGGCCGGCGAACATCATGGAGATGAACATCCCCGTCACGGTGTCGGCACTGAACCGCGACGAACCGTCCGCCTCCTTGATCGACATCAGGATGTCGAGCAGGTCGGCCTCGCCGTCGGGCGGCGGCGGACCCGCGGCCCGGCGCTCCATGATGCCACCCACCAGCTCGACGAGCGCGACCCGGGCCGCGTCGCGGCGGCGGAAGCTCTCGATGTCCGCGTACGGGTCGACGTAGGCGATCGGGTCCGTCCCCTGTTCGAGGTCGTGGTAGAGCCGGGCGAAGCGACCGTCGAGCTCGCTGCGGAAGCGCGGGCCGATGAGGCAGGCCGAGGACGTGTAGATCGTCAGTTCGGCGAACCACTCCAGCAGGTCGATCTCACCCTCGTCGTCCCAGCCGGCCACCATCTTCTCCACCTCGCGCGAAATGGTGGCGGCGTGCCCGCGCATGAACTTGTCGCGCAGCGCCTGGTTGTGCAGCATCTCGCGGCGTCGCTCGGGCGGCGCGTCGAACACGACTCCCTCGCCGAAGATCGGCGTCATGAACGGGTAGGCCTCGGCCTGGTCCAGCTGTTCCTCGGGTGCCCTGAAGTAGAACTCGTTGGCGTCCGCACCCGTCAACAGCACGACGTCACGTTCGGCCAGCATGAACTCCCCTGCGTCGCCGCATTCGGTCCGCACCCGCGCCATGAGGCCGATGGGATCGCGGCTGAACTCGTCCAGGTGGCCGTTCTCACCCTTCCCGCCCGAGACGCGTGGCGGTTCCCTCAAGGTCGTCTCCGTCACGGTGCTCCTTCAGTACCGAGTGGGCTCAGTGGTGCCTCCGGCTGGACCTCCACCACGCTGAGGTGCGTCCCCCGCGGGAGGGCCACCGCGTGGACGATGGCCGACGCCACGCCCTCGGGACGCAGGAACGCGGAGTGCCGGTCCAAGCCCCAGCGCGTCCACTCGGCCAGCATCTCGCCGGTGACGTCGGGGTCCCAGTCCATGCCCATACCCGTGAGGGTCGGACCGGGCCGCACGATCACGGCGCGCACCCCCGTTCCCTCCAGCTCCATCTGCAGCGCCGTGACGAAACCCTCGAGGCCCCACTTGGAGGCCACATAGGCCGCCATGCGCGGCCGGGGGTGGGCCACGACATCGGACGTCACGAAGATCAGGTCGCCCCGGCGGCGTTCCACCATGCCGGCACCGAAGGCCCGCACCAGCCGCTGGGCCCCGCCGATGTTGACACGCAGGACCTCCTCGAAGTCCTCCGGGCTCGTCTCGAGGGCCGTGCCCGGCTGAATCTTGGCCGCGTTGGACACGAGGATCTCCACCGGCCCGAAGGCCGCGTCGGCCTCCTTGGCGAACCGGGTCACCGACCGCGGGTCGGCCAGGTCGAGGTGGCAGGAGACGGCCTCTCCCCCCTCGGCACGGATGGACCCGGCCACCTCGTCGCACACCTCGACACGGCGCGCCCCGAGAACCACGGGGTGGCCCGCCCGGGCCAACGCACGCGCCGCCTCCGCACCGATGCCCGAGGAGGCACCGGTCACGGCCGTCGGTCGCCTTTCGGGGTGGGGCTCGAAGAGCGGCATCAGCGCGGCGTCACCGTCGTCGGCAACGCAGCGAAGCCCCGCACGTTGATGGAGTGCACGCGCGCAATACCCGACGGGTCCACCTCGTAGTCCTTGACCCGTGCCCGCACTTCGGTCAGCGCGACTCGCGCCTCCATGCGAGCCAGTGCGGCGCCCATGCAAAAGTGGCGGCCGCTGCCGAAGCTGACCAGGTCCTGGGTGCGGCGCTCGAGGTCGTAGCGTTCGGGGTCGGGAAAGACGTCCTCGTCGCGGTTGGCCGATCCGAGGAGGAGCAGGATGCGCCGGCCCGCCTCGATGTCCACATCCTGCACCCGCACCGGCTGGCTCGTCACCCGGACCAGCATCTGCGTCGAGGTGTCGTAACGCAGCGTCTCTTCCACCCAGTCCGGCACGCGCGCCGGGTCGGCGAAGGGCTTGGCCCGCTGGTCCGGGTTGCGCCAGCCCCAGTACCAGGCGTTGCCCAGCAGCTTGGTCGTCGTCTCGTTCCCCGCCACCACCAACAGGAAGAGGAACCCGATCACCTCGTCGTCAGTCAGGCGGTCGCCGTCGATCTCAGCCTGCAACAGCGACCAGGTCAGGTCGTCGCGTTCGCGGCGCCGGCGGTCGGCGACCATCTCGCCGTAGTAGCCGGCGAGGGTCAGCGCCGCTTCGAGCCCCTCTGGCGGGATGTCGGTCATCCCGTCCTCGCGATGCATCAGGAGGTCGGCCAGGCGTCGGATCTCGACCCGGTCCGAGGCCGGCACGCCAACCAATTCGGAGATCACGTCCATCGGCAACAGCCCGGCGAAGTCGGCGATGAAGTCGAACGAGCCCGCCTCGAGCGCCGGCGCCAAATGGGCCACGGCCAGCGCGCGGATGCTGTCCTCCATGGCCGCCACCTGCCGCGGCGTGAAGCTCTTGCCGACGATGGAGCGCATGCGGGTGTGGCGGGGCGGATCCATGGCGAGGAACGACATGGCGCGGTGCGCATCGGGCCCGAAAGCGGCCGGGTCGAGGCTGACGCCGTAGGCATTCGAGTAGTGGTCGACATCGCGAAACGCCGCCAGCACATCGGCATGGCGCGCGTAGGCGAAGAACTCGAGCTCCTCGTTGTAAAAGACGGGTGCCTCGGCGCGCAGCCGGGCGTAGGTCGGGTAGGGATCCTCGTGGATGCCATAGTCGTAGGGGCTGTAGGCCAGCGGGGCCACCGTGGTCACGTCGCCGACGCCCCCGTGCCCGCGCTGGTCATGAGTGCGGTCGCTTCGGCCATCAACGGCGGCACGGCGTCGAAGGCGAGGTGGCCCATGCCGGCGCTGAGCAGCGCCCCCGTATACGTCACCTGCAACACGTTGAGCACGGCCGCATCAACCCCGGCACCGAGCGCGGCCGCCAGCCGGCGCGTGATTTCGGCGCCCAGTCGCGACCGCACGCGCTTCACGTCGGGACCGTCCCCCAGTAGGGCCGTCGTGCAGACGGCGACGGCCGCCGAACCCATGGCGGTGAAGCCCATGGTGCGGGCAGTGTCGGCCACCCGCTCGGGCAGGGACAGCGTGAGGTCGACCAGGCCCGGCGAGGCCTGCGCGCGCCGCAGCAGCACTTCGGCCAGCAGGTGGTCCTTCCCTGAGAAATACGTGTAGGCCGTCGCCGGCGCCACACCCGCCCGCTTGGCGATCGTCCGCACCGAAATCTCGGCGTAGGGACGCATCTCGGCCTCCTCGGCCGCGGCGGCGATCAGCCGCTCCATGACCCCGGCCTGGCGCTCGGAGAGATGGCGGCGCCCGGCGTGCGTGGCCGGCGCGTCACCCTCATCCGCCTCGATGGCGTCGAACATGCTCACGCGTCGGAGCCCGCGGGGATGTGCGGCGTCCCGTCCTTCATGTCAGGGAACGTGAAGGTCGCGGCGGTCGTCATGCGCGTGATCTTCGTGATGTCCTTCTCCGGAAGGGTCTGCGTGTCGTCCTCAATGACGATCTCCCACCGGCAGTGCGGCACGCGGTCGCCGGGAACCCGGGGGGGGCGGTGCACATGGCGGATATGCGCCTTGGGGTTGACGGCCTGCGCCGTCACGTCGAAGGTCCCGTCCTCAATGTGGTGGCACATGTTGGTGACCATGGCGTCGCCGAACGGCTCCGCGTCCATCAGGGCTCCGCAGTAGGCGAGCTCGAAGTAGCCGTGCGTCTCGTCGACGAGCTCGTAATGCACATCCATGTAGTGGTGGGGGAAGCCGGGGTCGAGCTGCAACACCTTGAAGATGGCCGAGACGCCGTCCCCCTCGACGTTCATGATCTGGCGCAGGCGGTCGCCGTAGACGGGGCTGGCACCGGCCCATTCCTCGATGGCCAGCTCCTTGACGGCCTCGGCGCCGTACTTGAGGCCGATGGCGGCGCACATGGACCGATCGAGCAGGTGCACGATGAGGCCGTACTCTCGGACCAGCCTGACCAGGGCCTCCTTGGACAGGTCCTCGTAGTCGAAGCCGGGGTCGAAGGCACCCGAGTAGTCGTTGCGTTCGGGTTTCCCCGGGTCGCTTTGCGTGGTCATCGGTTCAAACTATAGTCCAGACACCTGTCCAGACCTTGGGTCCTCTTGTCGGGGGCGGGGATGCTGGACGCGTCGATCGGGAGTTTGGGCCACCCTCGGCGTCGACCTGCCGCCAGCCACGTTGGCCGAGCGACGTTGCGGGCGCATTTACGGCTTCGAGGACGACATCTGATCGCTGCGGTGACGGGGTGGCCGCAGCCATCCATCGTCTGACCTGGGTAGGGTCGGGCCCGCCGGGCGCGACCCGAACACCTCAACTGAAAAAAGGAGCGCCAGTGAGCGAGCAAGAAGGCAGGCGCGCCGCCGGTATGGCGAAGATGCAGGAGGTCTACGGGTTCACCGTCGATCCTGCGGATCTGCCGGGGCGCTACACCGACGTGACCGTCGATCACCTCTTCGGGACGATATGGACCGACGACACCATTGAGCTGCGGGATCGGCGCATCCTGACCATCGGCGTCCTGGCGGCCCAGGACAAGCCGGAGCTGCTGGAGATGCAGTTCGAAAACGCTCTCCGGCGCGGCGAGCTGACCGTCGAGCAGGTCCGTGAGGTCGTGGTGCACCTCACCCACTACATCGGCTGGCCCCTCTCCACCGGCGTCAGCGGAGCGGCTGAGACCGTCATCGGGCGCCAGGCCGCCGCGGCCGGCGACACCGAGGCCTGAGCCACGCCATGCCGTACAGCCGGATCGAGATTGACGAGGCGGCACCCGGGGTCCGCGTCATCGCCTTCAACCGACCCGAGCTGCGCAACGCCTTCGACACCGCCATGTACCAGGAGGTCACCGCCGCCCTGCGCGCCGCCGACGGCGACGAGACGGTCGGGGCTGTCGTGCTCACAGGCCGCGGCACCGCCTTCACCTCCGGCCAGGACCTGGCCGAAATGGCGGCCATCGCCACCGGGACCGCCGTCGAGGGGGCGGGGCAGGGGTTCATGGGGCTGCTCGACTGCCTCATCGACCTGTCGGTGCCGCTTCTCGCCGCCGTCAACGGCGTCGCGGTCGGGCTCGGCTTCACGTTGCTCCCCCATTGCAACCTCGTGCTGGTCGACGCCGAGGCGCGTCTGCGCGTCCCCTTCGCCGAGCTGGGCGTGCCCCCCGAGGCGGCCAGCAGCCTCCTGTTCCCCGCGCTGATGGGCTGGCAGCAGGCGGCGCGGGTGCTGTTGACATCGGACTGGGTTCGCGCGCCCGAACTGGTCGAGCTCGGCATGGCCCTCAAGGTGTGCGACGCCGGCACCGTGCTCGGCGAGACGGTCACCCTGGCGACGCGGATCGCGGCGCACTCCCGGGGTGCCACCCGGGCCAGCAGCTCCCTCGTGCGGGCGGCCCGCCGCGACGCCGTGGTCGAGGCCAACCGCCGCGAGCAGGGCGCGTTCGCGTCACTCTTGGGCAGCGCGGTCGGGAGCGGCACGCTGGCCGAGTTCGCCGCCAGGCCCGCCGACGGGTCCTGACCGTGCGCCTCGGCATCACCGCCGCCCTGACCGATACCGACCTGGCGCCGGCTTCCCTCGCCGCTGCGGTCGAAGAGCTCGGCTTCGACTCGCTCTACCTGCCCGAGCACACCCACTTGCCCGTCGAGGAGGACACGCCCCCGGCGCTGGTGGGCGGTGTCCGCCTGGACGACTACAAGCGCTGCCTCGACCCGCTCGTGGCGCTCGCCACGGCCTCGTCGGTGACCTCGCGTATCGGGCTCGGCACCGGCATTCTGCTCGCCGCCCAGCACGAGCCGATCCTGCTGGCCAAGCAGGTGGCCACCCTCGACCATCTCTCCGGAGGGCGGGTCACCCTCGGCGTCGGGTTCGGCTGGAACCGGACCGAGGCCGAGGACCACCGGGTCGACTGGCCCCGCCGTCACGACGTTGTGCGCGAGCACCTGGCGGCCATGGAGGCCATCTGGTCCGCCGATCAGGCCGAGTACCACGGCGAGTTCGTCGACTTCGGGCCGACATGGTCCTGGCCCAAGCCGGTGCAGCAACCGCGCGTGCGGACGCTCATCGGCGGTGGCGCCGGCGACGCCGTGCTCACGGCGGTCGTGGGGTACGCCGACGGCTGGATCCCGATCGGAGGCAGCGGCCTGGGCACAGCCATCCCGCGCCTGCACGCGCTGGCCGAGGAGGCCGGACGTGACCCTGCCACGCTGTCAGTCGTCCCCTTCGGGACCATCGCCGACCAGGGCAAACTGGAGCACTACGCCGGCCTCGGGATCGCCGAGGTGGTGCTCCGGGTGCGGGCGGGCGACGAGCGGTCCGTGCAGGCGGAGCTGGAGTCGCTGGCACCGCT
>Ga0302325_10025249_pt1 | contig 12349 bp, 13 predicted proteins | sample Palsa_T0_2_FD_201948 | JGI IMG/M metagenome (GOLD analysis project Ga0302325, IMG submission 201948) | Peat permafrost microbial communities from Stordalen Mire near Abisko, Sweden - Palsa_T0_2 | ecosystem: Environmental > Terrestrial > Soil > Palsa > Peat permafrost | place: Sweden: Abisko...
CCCCGCTTCCGGGCGTGGGAGCCGGAGATCGACTCGTTCCTGTTCGGCCGGGAACGCCTCCCCGACGAGATGGACGGCGTGTCCAAGGACATCATCCTGGCCCGGGCCACCGATAAGGAGGTCCACCAGAAGGGACAGGACGGGGGCCTGGTCTCCGCCATCCTGCTGTGGTGCCTGGAGCACGGATACATCGACGCAGCCCTCGTTTCCTACCTTGAGGGCGACGGGACGTCGTGGAAGGCGATCCCCGGGGTGGCCCGCAACCGGGAAGAGGTCCTGGCCGCGGCGGGGTCCCGCTACACGTACTCGGCCAACACCATGGCCTATGCCGAGGCGGTGGAGAGCGGGGCGGAGAAGCTGGCATTGGTCGGGATGAGCTGCCAGAGCTCGGTGCCGCCGGCCATGAAGTCGCGCAAAGCGGGCAAGCCGGCCCGGCGCTTCGCCCTCAACATCGGGCTGTTGTGCTCCAAGACATTCGACGATGCCATCTTCGAGGAGCTGTTCGAGGCCAAGTACGGGCTGCGCAAGCAGGACATGGTCAAGATGAACATCAAGGGCGTCTTCCAGATCTGGATGCGCGACGGCAGCTACCACGAGGTCAACCTGAAGGAGTGCCACGCCTGGACGCGGGAGGGGTGCAAGACCTGCCCCGACTTCGCAGCCGAGCACGCCGACATCTCGACCGGCGGTATCGGGGCGTTCAACGACTGGACGTTGACCATCGTGCGCACCGACATCGGCCGCGAGATCATCATCAAGATGTTGCAGGACGGCAGCATCGAAGGCCGGCCGGGCGACGACGACCCAGGCGCCATCGCCCTGCTGCGCAAGCTGTCGATCGTGTCCCGCCGCCGCTGGCCCGACCAGGCCCTCCCGTTCCCCAAGATCGGCGTCCCCCCGCCCAAGCCCAAGGCCCCCAAAGCCCCCGCCCCGGCCTGAGTTTGAGGCGCCGGGCCGGCCACCAGGCGGTTTGCTTCTTGGGCGCGATCGGGGCTTCTTGGGCACTCCTGCACATCTGTGGCGCGGTACGACGTAATAGCCACAACAACGCGCCCGTGATGCGCAGAAGTGCCCAAGAACATTCGTTCGCGCCCAAGATCCACCAAAGGGTGCGAGGTGGGGGTTACCCCGATAGCGAGCGGGCCCGGGTAAAGACGGCGTCCAGCATGGGCTCGGTCAGCTTGCCGGTGAAGGTGTTCTGCTGGCTGGGATGAAATGAGCACACGATGGTCAACGGACGACCCGACACCGAGGGCCGCAGGACCGGCACCTCCGCCAAGTGGCCGAAGCGGGGGCGGGGGCTGGCCACCCCCACCAACCGGGCCACGACGTCATAGGCGAACTGACCGAGCACGACAATGACCCGAAGTGAGGCCAACAGGTCGATCTCGCGCCGGAGGTAGGGAACGCAGCGATCCCGTTCCTCCACCGTCGGCTTGTTGGCCGGCGGGGCGCAGCGCACCGCCGCACTGACGTAGCAGTCGGTAAGCGCCAACCCGTCGTCGGCCGACACGCTGGTCGGCTGGTTGGCGTACCCGGCACGCCACAAGGCGGCGAACAGCCAGTCCCCCGAGCGGTCCCCGGTGAACACCCGGCCGGTGCGGTTGCCCCCATGAGCCGCGGGCGCCAGCCCCGCCACCAGGAGCGAGGCGTGCGGATCCCCGAAGCCGGGTACGGGCCGGCCCCAATACGTCTGATCGGCGTACGAGGCCCGCTTCTCGATCGCCACCTGGCTACGCCACGCCACCAACCGGGGGCAGGCGGTGCACGACACGACCTCGGCGGTCACCCGGTCCAGTGAGTCCTCGGGGTCGGGGGAGACTTGCATGGCCGACACGGTAGGTTGACGGGCGAAATGGTGACAGGACCAGCCACCGCGACCAGGCGAAAGGACCCCGCCGCTTCGGCGCGAGACGCCGTCCCCAGCGCCAACGGGACCGCTGAGGGGACGGCCGAGGGCACAAAGGCCCGCAAGCCCAAGGCCAAGGCGCCCCCGGCGACCCTGATCCTGTTCGTGCGCCACGGCACCACCCCGACCACCGGCCAGATCCTCCCCGGTCGGGCTCCGGGGCTCCATCTGGCCGACAAGGGCCGGGCCGAGGCGGAGGCGGTAGCCGAGCGCCTGGCCGCCCTGACCGCCCCCGCGGCGACAACCGCCGCCGCGGCAACAGCCGGGGCGACCGGCACCACCCGCCAGACCCGAGCCGCCGCCGCCGCAGCAGCCACCGCCCCGTCGGCCGGCGTGGCCCCGGAGAGCGCCGCCGTCGCCAACGGGGCGGGCAAGGGCCACAGCCGCCGCAGCATCACGGCGGTGTACGCCTCCCCCCTGGAACGGGCCCGGGAGACAGCCGCCCCCATCGGCAAGCGCCTGGGCCTGAAGGTCACCGTCGTGCGGGGCTTGATCGAGATGGACTTCGGCGAGTGGACCGGGGCCGAGTTGAAGGCGCTGCGCAAGCTGCCGGAGTGGGAGGCCATCCAGCGCTACCCCAGCGGCTTCCAGTTCCCGGGGGGCGAGGGTTTCAGCGCCATGCGGGCCCGGATGGCGGCCACCGTGGCCAGCCTGTGCCAGCGCCACCCAGGCGAGATGGTCGTGGCGGTATCCCACGCCGACACCATCAAGGCAGCGGTATCCGATGCCCTGGGCACCCACCTCGATCTGTTCCAGCGCATCGTCGTCTCACCCTGCTCGGTGACCGCCATCAGCTACTCGTTCGGCGGGCCGGTCGTGCTGGCCGTGAACGCCACCGGCGGCATCGGGGACCTCCGCCCGGCATGAACGGCATGAACGGCATGAACGGCATGAACGGCATGAACGGCAGCCCGACATGAGCGGCAGCTTCGATCTTCCCCGGGTCCACCATCTCACCGTAGGAACGGTGGGCGAACCGGGCCATCGCACCTTCTATCTGCAAGCCCGTCAGGAGGACCAGCTCGTCACCCTCAAGATCGAGAAACAACAGGTGCGGGCGCTGGCAGAAAAGTTGCTGCAACTGGTGCGCGAGAGTCTCCCCATCGCCGCCCCGGCCCCGGAACTGGTCGAACCGGTCCTGGCCGAATGGCCGGTCGGCGCCCTGCGCATCCTGGACGACCGCGACGGCGACCAGATCATCTTGATGATCGAGGAGATCGCGGAGATAAACGAAGAGGGCGAGCCGGTGGAAACCGGGGGCCTGGCCCGTTTCGGCGCCACCCGCACCCAAATCGCCGCCCTGGCCCGCCGGGGGATGGAACTGGTCGAGGCCGGTCGCCCCCTCTGCCCGTTATGCGGTTTCCCGCTCGACTCCGAAGGTCACGCTTGCCCACGGACTAACGGCAACCGGTCGCCGACGCTCTGACCCCGGACGCTGTGACCCCTAACGTCGGGACCGTCCTGAACGACGGCGAGGTCGAGATCCTGGGGCGCATGCCGTGGAGCTCCAACGCCACCTTTCTCGTCTCGGTGTCGCTGGACGGGGCCCAACTGCGCGCCATCTACAAGCCCCATCGGGGCGAGCGCCAGTTGTGGGACTTCCCCGACGGCCTGTACCGCCGGGAGGTGGCGGCATACGAACTGGCCCAGGCGCTGGGCTGGACGCTCATCCCCGAGACGATCCTGCGTGAGCGAGCCCCGTTCGGCGTCGGGTCGTTGCAACGCTTCGTCGACGCCGACTTCGACCAGCACTACTTCACCCTGCTGGAGGACGAGCGCCACTGGCCCCTGCTCCAGGCCATGGCGGTGTTCGACCTGGTGGCCAACAACGCCGACCGCAAGGGCGGGCATTGCCTGCTCGATCGCGATGACCAGATCTGGGGTATCGACCACGGCCTGTGCTTCAACGTGGCGCCCAAGCTGCGCACCGTGATCTGGGACTTCGCCGGTGAGCCGATACCGGAACAACGCCTGGTCGACGTGCGCCGTCTGGCGTGCGAGCCGCCCCCGGCGCTGGACAGGCTCCTGTCCCCGGCCGAGCTCGAGGCGTTCGTGCGGCGGGCGGAGCGGGTGGCGACCAGCGGCGTGTTCCCCGACCCGGGTGAAGACCGGCCCTACCCCTGGCCCCTGGTGTGAGAGAACCGGCGGTCGGGGTCCAGCCGGTCGCGCACCGCCTGCCACGCGTCCCACTGGGGGTACATCGCCCGTAAGGCGTGCACCGACAGCCCGTGGGCGCTGCCCCACTGCGGTCGCCCGTCCAGGCCGACCAAGCCCGCGATGTGGACCGAGGCCTGGCCGTACGCCGGCGACAGCGCGATGTCGTCTCCCGCCGTCACCGAAACCTCGATGGGAAAAGGGAGAGCCGGTCGATACCCCGCGCTCAGTTCCCGCACCCGTCGCATGACCAGGACCGACCCCGCCTCCCCATGACCGTCGGAACCAACTGCACGCTGGGAGCCGGCCCGGCTGCCCGCGCTCAGTTTCATTGCTCGTTGGAGCGCCGGGGCGGCGTCTTGGCGGGGGACCGAGTAGGCGATGCGGGGGGGCCAGACGCGGCGGCGGTTCCACCAGCGGTAGCTGCGATCCACCGCCGCGCCGTCGGCCGGCTGGATGGTCCGGTTGGCGGTGACCACCCGGGCCCGATTGCGGCCGGGCAACCACGACAACTCGTAGTAGTCGTTGCCATCCACGTCGACCTCGAAGCGCTCCAGGGCCTGGCTCAGGTCCATCGACGCGGTGTTGGCGGCCACGTTGAACCCGGATTGGCAACGCAGCGTCACGGTCGAGATCACTCCCAAGGCGCCCAAACCCACCCGGGCGGCGTCGAAGATCTCCGGCTCCTCGGTGGCCGAGCACGAGACCACCGCTCCGTCGGGCGTTATCAGGCGCATCCCGGTGACCTGCGTTGCCAAGATCCCAAATCGAGCGCCCGAGCCGTGGGCGCCAACCGACAGAGCGGCACCGAGCGTCTGCGCCGGGTCCCGGCCGCCATTTTCCAACGAAAGCCCCCACGAACCGAGGACCTCGCCCAGTCGACGCACCGTGATACCCGCCTCGACCGTTGCCTCCCCTGCCTCGCGGTCGACCCGAAGGAATCGGCGGTAGTCGGCCAGGTCGAGGAGGATCTGGTTGCTCTTGACCAAGCGGGCGTGCGACGGTCGGCCCATGCGGACGGAGAGGCGAGCCGCCGCTGCCGCCTTGACGACCTCGACCAGTTCCGCCTCGGTGACCGGCCGTTCGACGGGCAACGACTTAGCCGCGGGCCTTGAGCGCTTCGATCAGCTTGGGCAGCACCTTGCCCACGTCGCCCACGATGCCCAGGTCGGCGATGGAGAAAATGGGCGCCTCCTCGTCTTTGTTGATGGCGACGATGTTCTTGGCCCCCTTCATGCCCACCATGTGCTGGGTCGCCCCGGAGATGCCGGCCGCAATGTAGACCGTCGGCTTCACCGTCTTGCCCGTCTGCCCGACCTGGTAGGCGTAGGGGACCCAGCCCGCGTCCACGATCGCCCGGGACGCCCCGGGCGCCCCGTGCAGCAGCTTGGCCAGGTCCTCGATCAGCTGGTAGCGGCCCGCTTCGCCCAGACCCCGCCCGCCCGAGACGACGACCGCCGCCTCGTCCAGCTTGGGGCCGGTGCGCTCCTCGACGTGGCGCTCGGTGACCACGGCACCGTTGCTGGCGCCCTGGTCCGGCACGTCGACCGCCACCACCTCGGGTGCGTCGGCCCCGTCCGCCGCCTCGGCTGCGAACGACTTGGCCCGGACCACGAAGATGGCGGGGGCGGCGCCGGTGAAGCGGGCCTTCAAGACCTCGGTGCCGCCGAAAATGGCGTGCTCGGACACCAGCCCGGCTTCCAGTCCCACCACATTTGTCAGGACCGAGCGGTCGAGCTTGGCCGACAGGCGACCGGCGATGTCCCGGCCGTCGTAGGTGGCGGGGATCAAGATGGCGTCGGGTGCGCCCCCCTGCTCGATCAGGGCGGCAATAGCCGCCGCCACTGGCACACCGGGCAAGGCCGCGCCCAGGTCGCCCACCGTGTACACCTTGGTTGCCCCGTACTCGCCCAGCTGGGCCGCGGTGTCATCGCCCCAGGTGACGGCCTCCACGGTCGGCGCCAATTGGCGGGCCTTGGTGAGCAGTTCCAGGCTCACCGGTAGGGCGACGCCCCCGAAGGACTCCGCCACCACCATGATTCGTTGCGTTGCCATGTCCGCCGCTCCCTAAATGACCTTGAGTTGTTCGAGGAAGGCCACGATGCGCTCGTGGCCGTCACCCTCGTCGACGACGATTTCCCCGGCTTGGCGGGCCTCGGCCGGCTCGACTGAGACGACCTCCTGGCCTGCCCCCGACCAGCCGACCTGGTCAGGCGAGAGGTCCAAGTCGGCCACCGTCAGCTGCTCGATGGGACGGCTCTTGGCCGCCATGATCCCCTTGAACGAGGGGTACCGGGGCTCGACCACGCCCGCCGTCACTGTGACCAGCGCGGGCAACGGGCACGTCACCTCGTCGTACCCGGCCTCGGTCTGGCGATCCACCAAGACGTTGCCGCCCTCCACCCGCACCCGCTTGGCGAAGGTGACGCTGGGCAGCCCCAACAGCTCGGCCACCTGGACCGGCAGGGTCCCGGTGTACCCGTCGGTCGACTCGGTGGCCGCCAGGATGAGATCGGCGTTCACCCGCTGCAGCGCCTTGGCCAGCACCTTGGCCGTGCCCAGGGCGTCGGTGCCCTGCAGGGCGTCGTCGCTGACCAGGATCGCCTTGTCGGCGCCCATGGCCAAAGCGGTGCGCAGCCCACTGACCTCATTGTGGGGGGCCATGGAGACCAGCGTCACCTGGCCGCCTCCGGCCGCCGTGATGAGCTGGAGGGCCATTTCCACCCCGTATTCATCGGAGGGGTCGAGCATGAGCTTGCCGGCCCGGTCGAGGGTATGTGAACTGGGGTCGAGACGGCCCGGGCTCGACGTGTCCGGGACCTGTTTGACACACACCGCAATGTTCATGAGTCGCTGTTCCTCCCGCTGTGGCCCCGTATCTTACCAGCGAGTAACTTACGCTGACCGGCCCGCCCCCGGATCTTTTCACAGCAGGAGGCGGCCGAAAGGTGGGTGATAGGTTGCCACGGGTGACGGCCCCTGACGAGGTGAACCTGGCTGTTCCCGCCATGCCCGAGTTCCTTCGGCTGGTGCGGGTGACGGCGGCGGGTTTGGGTAGCCGGCTCGGGTTCAGCTACGACCAGGTGGAGGACCTGCGCCTGGCCATCGACGAACTTTGCTTCGGCCTGACCGGGGCCACGGGGCGGTTGGGCACGGTGCACGTGCGCTTTGTGGTGGAAGGCGACGGCCTCGAGGTATCGGCCGAGGGACATTTCGAGGATTCGCTCCCGACCCCGCCCGAGTCGGAGTGGTCCAAGGTCATCCTGGCCGCCCTGGTCGACGACCACGAGCTTGCGTCGGGACCGAACGGGCCTAGTTTCCGGCTGATCAAGCACCGCGATCCCCCGCATCCGCCCGCGGCGGCCTCGGCGTGAGCACCGATCCGGTAGCCCGGGAAGAACTGCGTGCCAAGTTCCTCCAGTTCGCCGCGGCATCGGCTACGTCGTCGACCTCGGCGCATTGGCGCCAGTTGCGCGACGACTTGGTGGCGGCCCATCTAGGGCTGGCCGAGTACCTGGCCCGCCGCTTCGCCAACCGGGGCGAGCCGCTCGACGACCTGGTCCAAGTGGCCTCGATGGGCTTGGTGAAAGCGGTGGACCGATTCGACCCCGAGCGCGGTGTCGAGTTCTCGACCTATGCCACCCACACCATCGTGGGGGAACTGAAGCGCCATTTCCGGGACAAGGGATGGGCGGTGCGGGCGCCCCGTCGGATGCAGGAGCTGTATTTGCGTCTGACCAAGGTGATCGGAGAGCTGGGCCAGACGCTCGGCCACTCCCCCACCATCGCCGAGTTGGCGGCCGAGGTGCAGGTATCAGAAGAAGAGGTGTTGGAGGCGCTGGAAGCGGGGCAGGCCTACCGTTTCGCCTCACTCGACGCCCCGAGCGGCGACGCGGAGTCGCCCAGCTACGCCACCTACCTGGGGAGCGAGGACCCGGGCATGGAGGACGCCGAACGCCGGGCCGTGCTGGCGCCGCTCATGGAGAAACTGGCCCCCCGGGAGCAGCTGATCGTCCGTCTTCGGTTCTTCCAGGGCATGACGCAGTCCGAGATCGCGACCCATCTCGGGATCAGCCAGATGCATGTGTCGCGCTTGCTGGCCAGGAGCGTGGCCCGCCTGCGTGCGGTGGCCGACGATGAAACCTGAAGCGTGAGACGCGTGGCCGCGGCCCGCATGCTCACATGAAGGTGATGTTGTTGGTCAACGCCTCGGCCTCGTCGGTCACACCCCGGGTGCGGGTGGTGATCAAGGAGGCGCTGGAGACTGAGCATTCGGTGACGGTGGCCGAGACCAGCCGGCGGGGCCATGCCTCGCGACTGGCCCTGGGGGCAGTCTCCGACGGCTACCAGGTGGTCGTGGTGCTCGGAGGGGATGGCACGGTCAACGAGGCGGCCAACGGGCTGGCTGGATCGACCACCGCCCTCGGGCTGCTGCCCGGGGGGTCGACCAACGTGTTCGCCCGCACCATCGGTTTCACCAACGACCCGACCAAGGCGACGACGGAACTGCTGGTGGCGCTGCGTAACCCTTCGCAGTCGATTCGCCGCGTCGGGTTGGGCAGCGCCAATGGGCGGTACTTCCTGTTCCACACCGGCATGGGCTTCGACGCCGCGGTGGTGGAACAGGTGGAGCGGCGGGGGTCGCTGAAGCGCTACGCCGGGCACCCCCTGTTCCTGTACGCCACGTTGGCCACATGGTTGCGCCACTACGACCGCAGCCGGCCCCATTTCGACATCGTGGTGGGCGACGAGGCCGATCCGCAGCAAGAGGTCAAGGGCGTCTACCTGGCCATTTGCCTGAAGACCAACCCGTACACGTTCCTCGGCAACCTTCCTCTCGAGGTGGCCCCGGAAGCGGGGTTGGACACTGGGCTGAGCCTGCTGGCGTTCCAAACCCTGGCGCTGCGGACGGTGGTGGGGACGCTGTTGGCCAGCATGACGGGGCGCGGCGGTACGCCGTTGGCTCGTCGGCGCAACGTCGCCTTCGCCAGCGACCTGACCACCCTGCATGTGCGAGGACGGCCCACCTTCCCCTACCAGCTGGACGGCGACTACCTGGGCCAAGTCGAGTCGCTCGAGCTCTGCTATGTACCCGACCTGCTCAGCCTGGTCGTTCCCACCCCCCGCCGCGCGCGCGACACGTAGTTAGTGCGGCTCGGGCCAGGTCGGTCCTGGCCCATCGGACTGTTGCCCGGGTGTCAGGGGGCGAGTGCGGCTCGGGCCAGGTCGGGGACGTTGGTGATGATGGCGTCCACGCCCATTCGGTCCAGCTGGCGGATGCGTTCGGGGTCGTCGACGGTCCAGGTGTTCACGCTGATGCCGGCTTGGTGGGCCGCGCTGACCAACGCCTCGGTCACCGACTCGTGCTGGGGATGCAACGCCCGATGCCCCCGCTCAATGACGGTGCGCAGGGCGCCGGCTTGGTCGAACAAACTGGGGGTCAGCCAACCGGTGCGCAGCGGGGCGGCGGCCGCCTCGCCCGCTTCCTCGCCCGCTTGCTCGGCCGCTTCCTTCGCCGCGTCGAGGGCCGCGTCGAGGGCCAGCAGATCAAACGAGGACAGGATGATCCGGTCCTGCCACCCGCGCTCGACCACCACCTGCACCACCATGCGGGCCATCGGGTAGACGGGGTCGTAGCCCGGTTGGCCGGGAAGCTCCTTCAGTTCGACGTTGACCAGGCGATCGCCACACGCCTCGATGGCCGCGGCCAGGCGGGGGATGTACGCCGGCAGATCCGCCGCCCGGTGGGCGAAGATCGGGCCGAGACCAGGCACGTCAGGGTCGTGATGCACCACCAGCGCACCGTCCGCGCTGCGCCGCACGTCGCACTCCACGCCGTCCGCGCCCATCCGCAGCGCCTCGGTGAACGCCTCGATCGTGTTCTCCCGGACGACCATGGATGCGCCCCGATGCGCCAGTATGAGGACCACGGATTCAGATTTTCTCAGGTTTTCTCAGGTTTTCTTGAACAATCCCTTGCCCGAGACTGACATCCCGTCCTAGTCTGAGCGCCGCAAGGGGAGGCCTGTAGTAGACGGGAGTCCCTTGTGAACGTTTTCACATTCACATTGGTCCGTAGTTCTCATCCGTTGGAGGCGCAGTGGCCCTGACCTGGAGCCGCTCGATCGAGTGGGATCTTGAAGACTGGCGCTGCAATGCAGCTTGCCGGGACACAGATCCCGATTTGTTCTTTCCCGTGGGCACCACCGGCCCCGCGATCGAGCAGATCGAGTCCGCCAAGGCGGTGTGTCGGCAGTGCGAAGCCCAGACCGCCTGCCTAGACTTCGCCTTGGCGACCAATCAGGAGTCGGGCATCTGGGGTGGCACCTCGGAGGACGAACGCCGCAAGCTGCGCAAGGCCTGGTTGGCCCGCCAGCGGCGTGCCTGCTAGCTCAGCCTCTGTGACTGGTGTGGCGGGTGGGACCTATTGTGTGCAATTTGTGATCAAATACGTATACAAATTGCACAAAATACCCTGACGGTGACTTGAGGCGTCGGCCTAAGGCCTTGAGTCGTTGGCGCCGTCGCCGTGGGCCAGGGTGGGAATGATGACATCGACGATCGTGCCCCCATCGGTGCGCATGTCGATCCGTCCCCCCAACTGGCTGCGCACCAGGTCCCGGACGATCGACAAGCCCAAGCTGGTCGATTCGTCGATGGAGAAGCCAGCCGGGAGGCCCTTGCCGTTGTCCCGCACCTGGACCAGCAGGTGACCGTCGTCCCGCTTCAGGGACACGTGGACCGAGAGCGGGCCTCGTTCCACACCGCCCGGAAGGCCCGCGATGGGAAGGTCGGAGAAGGCGTGTTCGGCCGCGTTTTGCAGCAACTCGGTCAAGATGACCGCCAGCGGCGTGGCCACCGACGCCGGCAACTCGCCCGCCTCGCCGTCGTAGCCGATCCGGAAATGCGCCTCCGGCGCCAACAGGTCTTCGGCCATGCGCAGCAGCGACGGCACGATGTCGTTGAAGTCAACCTGGTCCGACGCGTCCCGGGACAGGATCTCGTGCACCAGGGCGATGGTGCGAACGCGTCGCTCCGACTCCTCGAGCGCCGCCTTCCCCTCCCCTGGCGGCAACCGCCGGGCCTGCAGCCGCAGCAGCGACGAGATCGTCTGCAGGTTGTTCTTGACCCGGTGGTGGACCTCGCGAATGGCGGCGTCCTTGGACAGGAGCAACCGGTGGAAGCGCCGCAGGTCCGACACGTCACGCATCAACACCAGGGCGCCGGTCACCTTGCGGTTCTCCAGCAGCGGCATGCACCGAATGACCACCGTCACGTCGGGCCGGGTCTCCACCTCCTCGGTAGAGGGCAGGGCGGTGGCAAAAGCCTCGTCCACCACGGTCTCGTCGATCCCCACCTCGTCCAGCCGGGTGCCCTCCAGCCCGGCGTACATCCCCATCCGATGCAAGGCGTTCACGGCGTTGGGCGAGGCGTACTCCATGCGGCCGGTCGAGTCGAGTAACAGCACGCCGTCGCCCACCCGCAGCTCACTGGTGGCCGCCTCGTCGATGGGGTAGGGAAACTCGCCAGCCACGATCATGCGGGCGAAACGGTCGAACACCTCGACATAGACCCGCTCCAGCTCGCCCGGCCGACGGCCCACCGACAGGGCCGATTCCCGGGTCATGACCGCCACCACCTTGTCCTGGTAACGGACGGGAATCGACACCAGGCGACCGCGTTCGTTGCGGCTGGGAATCCCGACCTCGCCCTCGACGATGCTGGCCAGCCGCCAACAGCGCGAGACCAGGGGCCGCTCAACCTCGTCGATCACGTGGCCCACCAGGTCGTCGCGGTGCAACGTCTGCGAGGTGGTGGGCCGCACCTGGCCCAGCACCACGAACTGATCGGCGCTGCTGGACACGGGCACGAACAACAGCAAGTCGGCGAAGCACAGGTCCGACAGCATCCCCCACGACGCCACCAGTCGCTGCAAATGCGACAGCGTCGGGCTGTCGAGGTCGGTGTAGTCCCGGGCCAGCTCGGCCATGGTTGCCATTTGGGTCTCCCCCCACGGTCAGCCCGCTTGCCCCGATCACACTACGTCGAGAACCCCCGGACCTCGATCCGCCGCCAGCGCCGCCGGGCCGGCACCAGCGGGGCCCGGCGCCAGCGGCTCAGGCCAGCACGGCGAGCGCCATGGAGGAGCGAAGCTTGGTCAGGCAGCGCTGCCGGGTGGGGCCAACGCTGCCCAGCGGCATGTCCAGCTTCACGGCCAACTCCCGGTGCGACAGGCTGGGTTGGTCGAGCAGCGCCTCCAACAGGGCCCGCCCCCGCTCGGGCAGC
>Ga0302325_10025250_pt1 | contig 12349 bp, 7 predicted proteins | sample Palsa_T0_2_FD_201948 | JGI IMG/M metagenome (GOLD analysis project Ga0302325, IMG submission 201948) | Peat permafrost microbial communities from Stordalen Mire near Abisko, Sweden - Palsa_T0_2 | ecosystem: Environmental > Terrestrial > Soil > Palsa > Peat permafrost | place: Sweden: Abisko...
CTGGTCTGCAACATGCTGGTATCGAGTCCCAATTTCTCCATAGCATCTCTGGCTTGGATTCCAGGTTCGTCAGCGCCCACTGCGCTGATCAACAGCGCTTCGCGCCCCAGTCGGCTCGCATGCGCCGCAAAATTCAACGGAGCGCCCCCTAATCGGGTAGAGTCCGCGAATAGATCCCACAGGATTTCGCCCACTACGACAACTCGTGAAGAACTGTCGAGGGCAGCAGCGCCGTCTTGTAAAGTCAGGTTGACCGGTATCACGAATCATCTAGTAGCAGGATTATGATACAGGTGTCAACCTTTTCTGAGCGCTCCACACGACTCTCGCACCACCAACCTAAAATTCAAAAGAATATCCCTGGCCGGCAACGATGGGTTCCGTACCCGCTCCATCATGGCTGTGATTGCAGTTGAGCCAATATCGGTGCAGGGTTGGTGAATCGTTGTTAGCGGCACCGAGACAAGGCTCGCGTATTTAACGTCGTCGATCCCGGCCATGCAGATGTCGTCCGGAACGGCGACCTTTAACTCCTGTAGCGTCTTCAGGAGATTGGCGGCAGTAAAATCATTGGCGCAGACAAAACCATCGGGCCGAAGTCGCTGCAAAAGTTCTTGCACGCCAAGCTTGTCCTGTGGGTCAATGCGACAGACGAAGCCTGGCTGGAGTTCCATACCCGCGTCGCTCATGGCTTCGCGGTAACCCGCAATTCGTGCATCCACTGTAGGCGCGGAACTGGGGCGCCCGAGGAAGAGGGCGCGTTTGCAGCCACATCGCAACAAATGGGTGGTGATCACGTATCCCGCTCTTCGGTTGTCGATTCCCACCAGATCATACTGGCTCCTGGCCGGATAGGAAACCAAGTCGCGGTCGAGCAAAACAACCGGGATGCCCTCCCGATCAAAGATTTCGGCAATGCTGCGATTGATGGTGTCCTTCAGCGGCGTGAGTTCCAGTGGGGCAAAAAACAGCCCTGAGATCTTCTTGGCTACGAATTGCCGACACAGATTGGCAACCTGAGCCTCGGTTTTTGTGGCATCGCCGATCGAACTTCCCCATAGCAGCACATGATGTGCGGCTTGCTGTGCTTCGGCCATACCCCCGCAGATCGGTTCAAAGATTTCTGTCTGGCCTAGTTCGGGAATCAGCAAGCCGAAGGTATGCCCGCGGTTTACCGAATCGGTTCGGACATAGCTACCCGAACCGGCACGCCGCTCGATCAGGCCAGCGGACTGAAGCTCTCGCAACGCACGAATGACGGTCGGTCGTGATGCGCTAAACTTCTGAACCAGTTCAGCTTCGCTCGGTAAGCGGTGACCCGCCGTATAAGTGCCGGACGTGATCGCGTCCATCAAAAACTGGCGAATCGATTCGTGTTTTGGGATCTTAGCGTCGCTAGTCACAAATTGATAATACAGGTTTGTATTGAGTTTTGGTGGAAAATTGTGCTTGACACCCAAAACCTTCAGCGATATAGTGCATCTCATACCAGTCTAACGTCAAAGTTGTAGCAAAGTTGTAAAGTCAGATGTCGAGTATTTTGGTTGCCGAATGATGGCGTCCAGGTATGACAGACCGGCGCAGTACTGGCGGATCGAACATTCTGCTTTCCAAAAAACCTAGGCATTAGGACCTTATTTTCAGATCGGAGCTAGTCCATGAAGACTCAAACTCGTACGCTGTTGCAATCCGGCAAGAGGGTTACATTGAGATCGATCCTCTTCGCCGCGCTTTTTTCCATAGCTGCGCTACCGGTTTGGAGCCAGATTGATCGCGGCGCCATCCAGGGACAAGTTAAGGACTCCTCTGGGGGTGCAGTTCCTGACGCCAAGGTGCAGATTATTCAAATCGATACCAACAGCACTCTTGAGCTCAAGACCAACAATGAGGGGCTCTTTATCGCTCCCAACCTCCCGGCGGCGAACTACCGCGTCGTGGTGGAAAAAACTGGCTTCTCACGGCTTACCAGAGAACCCGTGGAAGTTCAGCCCCGCGCCGAGGCTACGGTAAATTTCACCCTACAACCCGGAGCCGTAAGCGAATCCGTAACCGTTACCGGAGATGCGCCTATCCTCGATACGGCGGCCGTGAATAACTCGGTAGGTTTTAAGGACACTCTGGTGGATGAACTTCCGCTTATCGTCGTCGGCACCAAGCGCGATGTTACCGGCTTTCTCGACAACATGCCGGGAGCAAACAACACCAACACATTCACGCTTACGCTCAACGGATCCACGGTTGAAGCCACTGAAGCATTCGTCGATGGCGCCCGCGCCAGCGAGCGCATTGAGAAGGGATCGCTTTCGGAAAATGGCCCTTTTCTTGAGCAGGTAGGTGAATTAACTGTTGTGTCCGGCGCGTTCAATGCCGAATACGGCGGCTTTGGCAACTGGTTTACCAATGTCGTGATTAAGTCGGGTACCAACAAGCTGCACGGAAGCGTTTTCGACCATCTTGGAAATGACGTCCTCAACGCGCGCTCCTTCTTCGCACAGGCCAGGACCCCCTACCGCCAGAACGAAGGCGGATTCACCTTGGGTGGTCCCGTCGTTATCCCGCACCTCTATAACGGACGCAATAAGACGTTCTTCTTCGGCAGTTTGGGTCTCTTTTACTCCAGGCAGGGAGCGGCCGGATTGATCGACACGATTCCCACTCCGGCGATGCTGAGCGGAAACTTCACCGGTCTGGTGTCCGCCAGCGGCGCACAGATTCCAATATTCGATCCTAACTCGACAGTGTCGGACGGCAAAGGTAGCTTCGTGCGTACCCAGTTCCCAGGCAACATCATTCCAGCCAACGAGATCACTCCCATGGCGAAGATTGTCGCCTCCTACATACCCACGCCGAGCCTGTCGGGCGATCTGAATAACTTCTACGATCATCGCGCCTCGACTTGGCCCTACTACAACACCACAACCCCCCTAATCAAGATCGATCACAGCATTTCCGACAAGCAGAAGCTGATGTTCAGCTACACTCACCAGACCCGGCCTCGCCTGCTCTGGGGTAACCCGGCGCCTGGTCTCGGCCCTCAACCGGTTTGGGGGCAGACGCAAACCAATCCCCTCGACCAGATTATCGATCAGCAGGATACTTCCTGGAAAGTCCGGATCAACCATGATTACATCATCAGTCCGACCTTGGTAAATCATTTCACGATCGGTATCGATCGCGAGTTCAACATCGGGCCCAACGGAACTGATGGCCAGGGTTGGGATAACAAACTCGGGATAACGGGGATAACCGATGACAATGGAGCCTTTCCGGCGTTGACCTTCAGCGGCGGCACTGCGGCTCCGGCTGCCATGGGGCGAGGGTATGACGTAAAGTTCTATGCCCTGGACTACACCTTCGTCGAGAATCTAACCTGGATTAAGGGCAAACATACCTTGAAGTTCGGAGTTGAATTGGATCGTGATCGCATCGACCAACTCAGTCTGAATAACATCCAAGGCAGCTTCGCCTTCTCCAATTCCATGACCAGCCAGCCGGACTCTTCATCCTACGGCAGCTGGGGCAGCTCGGTCGCCAGTTTCCTATTGGGCGACGTGGCTACGGCGGGTCTGTTCATCCCGGCTGAAACCGGCTTGCGCGATTTTCGCGTCGGCGCATTTGCCCAGGATGAGTGGCGCGCAACGCATAAACTCACTATCTCCTACGGTCTGCGCTGGGACTTTGACCCGTCGTACTCCGAGGTGGAGAACAAGATGTCCAGTTTCGAGCCGAATATCGCCAACCCGGGCGCGGGTGGACGGCTAGGGGCTCTCGCCTTCGCCGGTCAGTCCGGTCTTCCGGGCAGTTTCTTCGCTACCAACTGGAAGAAAGGTTTTGGGCCGAGGTTGGGTATCGCATACCAACTCGATCCCAAGACGGTAATCCGCACCTCCAGCGGCATCTACTATCAAAACTCTCCCGAGAACCTCATCACGTCACCCTTTTATGCCGGATATAGCACTTCGGTCTCGTTCAGCTCGCCCGACGGATATACTCCGCTCTACAATCTGGCTACGGGAACGTTCCCCCAGACTTTCGAAAAGCCGCCGTCTCTCGATCCGTCGTTCCTGAACGGTCAGGCAATCTCCTATAATCCCCCAAACGACACCAGGCTGCCGCAGACGATCAATTATAATTTCTCGGTTCAGCGTCAGGTTTCAAACGATCTGTCCATAGAGTCTGTTTACCTGGGTAGCCGTAGTACCCATCTTGGATTCACCGCCAACTACAATTATCTGCCGCTCGCCGACGTTCAATTAGGCTCGCTTCTGCTGCAGAACATCACTTCCGCCTCCGCTGTCGCGGCAGGGTATACCTCACCCTATCCCAGCTTTGCGAGTCAGACCGGTGCGAATACGGTCTATCAGGCGCTGCGCCCGTATCCGCAATACGCCGCTGTTACCACCAGCCCCCTCGAACCCTCGGGACAGCAGAAGTTCAATTCGTGGCAAACCAAGGTAAACAAGCGCGTTTCCGGCGGACTTACCTTGTTCGGGTACGTCACGTGGTCGAAAAGCTTCACCTTGACCACCGCCCAGTATCCGGGAACTCGCTTCTGGCAGTTGGATCCGAATGCGGCGTTGTCCTTCAGCGCTAGCTGGTCTTACTATCTTCCCTTTGGAGCCGGCAAGTCTATTCTTCACGAAAACCGCGTCGTAAGAGCCGTGGTGTCGAATTGGAAGATAAACGGAAGTGTGAAGTACAACTCCGGACTGCCTTTGACAATTACCGCTGGAGCGGGGAGCTTGTCCTCAATCGGTTACACCCAGTGGGGCAATTCGGTACCTGGCGTTTCGCCCTATCTGGTAACTTCTCCGAGCAACTTCAGCCCGTCCACGAAGTTTTTGAATGCTGCAGCCTTCACCACCACTACGGGTTTCAACTTCGGCGACCTGAATCCGAACCTGAGCTGGGTGCGCGGCTTCTGGTACAAGGAAGAGAACCTCGTTCTGGGCCGCGTCTTCCCCATCAAGGAGAAGGTCAAGCTGAATTTCAGTATCGATGCGGCGAACCCGTTCAATTTCGTCCGCTGGGGAGCGCCCAATACTACCCTGACTTCGGCGGCCTTTGGAACGGTGAACAGCGTTTCACCCGGCCGTACGATGCAGGCAAACGCTGCCATCAGCTTCTAACTGGAATAGGAACCCGTGGAATCCTTCCGTTCTCTCGTGACGAGCGGTGAGGCGAAGCTCCTGTTGCTTTGCCTCACCGCTCTAAGTGTTATTCAGCATGCTCAAGCCCAAGTCCGGGTTAGTCCGCCGGAGCACTGGGTTTCCACATGGGCCACATCACAACCCATCGGCCCTACTACAACTCTTGGCGGTGGCCGTGGTGGGCCGCCGGGTCCGCAGCCCCAGCCTGGCGTCACGCCGTCGGGCTCGCCAGCTCCAACCCCGGTTCAAGCTCCGTCCGCGCCGTCGAGTGCCCAGCCAGGACGCGGTCGTGGGCCGCAGATGAATGCCCCGGCCACCATCAACGATCAAACGGTCCGCATGGTAGTGCATGCCAGCATCGGCGGGAGCCGTATTCGTCTTGAGTTCTCCAACGCGCTCAATGGAGCCCCGTTAGAGATCGGCGCCGCTCGCGTTGCTTTGTCGAACAAAAATTCTGCCATCGTGCCGGGAACGGACCGTTCGCTTACCTTCAGTGGGAAGACCAGTTGCGTCCTCGGCCCCGGCGTCCTACTTTACAGCGATCCGGTGAGCCTGGATGTCCCCGCGTTTTCCGATCTCGCGGTGTCGATCTATCTTCCCAAAGACACCGGCCCACCAACCAATCACTCCTTAGGAATGCATACAGCACAAATTTCAAAAGGAGATACTACCACCCAAACCGTTATGCCCGAGCCCGTTTTAACCCGCGCCTACCTGTGGCTGTCGGCTGTAGATGTAATCGCCCCAACGGATGCGTTTGCCGTTGTGGCGCTGGGTGACTCGATTACCGACGGCCAGGGCACTACCGTGGATGCAAATCTGAACTGGACAGCCGTTCTGGCAAAGCGTCTTGCAGCCAACAAAGCCACGGCCCACGTCGCTGTTCTCAATCAGGGTGTTGCCGGCAATCAGGTGCTGCGCGATCTCGCTGGGGTGAGCGCCCTCGCCCGGTTTGATCGTGATGTGCTCAGCCGGCCCGGAGTGAAATGGTTGGTGGTCTTCGAAGGCATTAACGACATAAGCCTTCACGGGCAACCCGACTCTGCCGATCCGCTCACCAGCGAAGATCTCATTGCCGCCTACCGCCAACTCATCGCTAGGGCTCACACGTACGGTATCCGAGTGGTGGGCGCCACCATTGGGCCACAGGAGGGTACTCGTCTTGGTACCCCAAATGCCGACGCAATCCGCAATGCCACAAACCAATGGATTCGGACGGGCGGCGCCTTCGATGCCGTAGTAGACCTGGATGCCGCCGTTCGCGATCCTGGCCACCCGAGCCGGCTTCGATCCGACTTCGACTCTGGAGATCACATTCACATTAACGACCCTGGTAATCAAGCCATGGCAAATGCATTCGATTTGGCGATTTTCAAGAAGTAGCTATGAGAATACGGGCTGAATCAACATAAACCGGAGATAGCCATGAAAAGACATTCGTGTATCGTTTTAATGATTTTAGCGCCTCTGGCCGGGATCCCCAGCTTCGCTCAAGGCTTGTTTGCCTTGAAGGCCGGTGCGGCGAAGGTGGATGTAACACCGGCCGAGAGCGAATTACCGAAGAACTACGAGGGTATTTGGGACCATATCTATTCGCGCGCCATCGTCATCGGTGACGGCGAAACCAAAGCGGCGCTGCTGACGCTCGATGCTGGCGGCATGCCGGAACAGCTCTGGCAGAATGTCACAAAGCGGGCGGAGGCGGAGCTTCGCATCCCTGCCAAGAACATCCTGATGACTGCTACGCATTCGCACAGCGTGCCTCGAATCACAGGCAGCACCTTCGAGGACAGGGTCTTCCAATCCTTGAAAATCGCCGATGAAAAACTTCAACCCGCTCGCGTGGGATTCGGAACCGGTGTTTCGTATCTCAACGTCAACCGCAATATCATCGACCCCAAAACACGCCGTTGGTGGGAGGGTCCCAACTACGATGGCCCATCCGACAAAACCGTTGCCGTAGTCGAGTTTCAGACGCTCTCAGGCGAACCCATCGCGGTTTACTATAACTACGCCATGCACGCCGTCACCGTCGGTCAGTTGGACAAGGTTAGTGCCGACGCCCCGGGAGCCGCATCGCATTACATCGAGGATTCCTTCGACGACAAGCTAGTCGCGGTGTGGTCCACCGGAGCCGCGGGCGACCAGAATCCAGTCTACTTCCAACAGACCTATGATCTGCGCGAGATTCGCATCAAGGATTACGCGAAACGCGGAGAGGACATCAGCAACTCCATGCCTCCGGGTGGACAGGGCCTGAACAAACAGGATCCCCAAGTGATGAAGCTGATGAACCAGCAGAAGCAACTGATCCTCTCTATGGGCCAGTTTCTTGGGGAGGAAGTGATGCACGTCATGCATGGCATGGAACGTACGCAGTCAAGCGCCCGCCTTTTCGGCGCCCAGAAGACGGTCAGCTGTCCCGGCCGGCAACGTACCGATACAGGACGCGCCGGCTACCCGGGGACTTACAAGGACGCGAACCCGGTGGACCTTCGCCTGAGCCTCGTCATGATCGGTGATGTCGCGCTCGGCGCCGTCAACGGCGAGGTCTTCAATCCAATTGCGCAGCGTCTGAAAAAAGAGTCCCGCCTCGCCGGCACCATGATGGTCACTTTGACCAATGGCATGGCGCCCTCCGGCTACATCCCCAACGATGCGGCGTTCGGTTACAACACCTTTGAGGTTGTCTCGTCACGCCTGAAACCCGGCTGCGCCGAAGACGCGATTGTGAACGGAATCCTCGACTTGATCGACCAAGGGGAGGCAAGGCATCCGTAGATAAAAACCGTTTCCCAATCGAATGTTCCCATTTGTGGTGGTCATTCCTTCTGTGTGCCGCCCTGGATCGCGGCCAAATCGCAAAATACCAGCTCGCTGATCATGAGGGTCCATGGCGACGCTGTTCCGGTGTAATGAGGCTTTTATGAATCGATATTATCTGCATCTCTGGCTCGTGGCCGGACTCACTGCCCTGTCCTGCACAATGCTGCTTTCTCAGACGACGGAACCGCCCAAGTCTGAGGAGTATTTACTGCTGGGAAGCCCCAATCGCGGCGCCGGCGAGCCGTTTGTCTTCGTGAATCCGAAGGACCCGAACAACATAATCGTCGTCGCCATGGCGACCTTGAACCGGTTGCCGACGGGGGAAGCGCCGATCCCTCGCGGCAACCCAGGCGCAACCGAAATGCGCGTCAAGGAACTCTCCACTCCGGACGGGTCTCGCACCGATATCGCGGTTACGCACGATGGCGGAAAAACCTGGACCTTCAGCGATGACAACATTCGCAAAGCGTTCAACAAGAACCGCTGTAGCGACTCCTTCGCCGGAGCAGGACCGGATGGCACGCTTTACATGGGCTGTTTGGCCTACTTGAACCGCGGCAGCGCGGCCTTCGCCGACGGATACGATGCCAATAATGGTGAAGCCAGGAATCCGGGCGGGGGTTCAGCCATCGCCTGGTCCACGGACAAAGGTAAGACTTGGAGCGAACCCAAATACGTCCATCCCCTTCTCTCTCCTCAGCTTTATCCGCCGAATGTACACCCGGTATTCGAGCAGGTAGGTCCCCTCGACCGTCCGTATTTCGCGGCGGATGCGCAGGCCGGGACGATTTACGTCAGCGGAAGCGGTCCTGCATTCACAGTGGATCCGGCTACCGTTCCACGTCCAAGAGTGGATCCCAGCCTACCCGGCAAGGGCTACACGGGTTACCCGCCAGCTTCGGTGACGCGTAGTCGTACTTTTATTCGCGCGTCTCACGACCAAGCTAGGACTTGGGGCGTGATCTATCCCATGGATTCCGATGACTACCCTGGAGGCAGGGGTGCCTTCAGCGCCGCTCACGGCTATCTTGCAGTGGCGTACAGCGCCGCAAAAGTGCCGTCGAATTTGAATGAGCAGTGCCCTTGTACAGTCCTGGGTACAAGCAAGAACGACGGCAAGACGTTTGAATATCGAGTCGTGCCACCCCTTCCGCCGATATCGCCGGCGCCAGAATCGGCAGGCTCGGGACGCGGAGGACGGGGCGGCGGTGGTGGCGGTGTGATGCTGGCAGCCGATCCATCCAAAGAAGACCGTTATGCACTGGCCCGCCAGAGCGGAGACAAGATCATGGTTTCTTTGACGGAAGACGGCGGCCGGACGTGGGCGCAGCCAGTCGTTGCGGCACAAGCCGCGGCTGGGGGCAATTTCGGTCACCGGGCCATGAAATATTCACCCAAAGGAGATCTAGCTCTCATGTGGAAGGCTAACTACGGCGAGGGTACGTACGACGTCTGGTCTTCAGCATCGCGCGATGGCGGTCGCACCTTCAAAACGGTTCGAGTGAGCCATGCGGTTTCTCCCACAAGAAATCCAAATCGCAACAACTTCGGGTTCGGCGACGATCTTTCTTCGATTGATATCGACGATCAGTTTGTCCACGTCGTATGGGGCGATAACCGATCGGGTTTTGAGGCGACCTGGTATGGCCGCGTGCCATTGAGCGCATACTAACGACACGATCCGCTTTAGCCAACTCGTCCAGGGCGGTTTTGAGGACAACTATGGCGGTTACATCCAGGCTGGAACCTCTACCCAAGCCTTTCGCAGGGATTGTGCCGAGACCTTTGCGCGTCGCCGGTAACATCTGAATGGCTGGAGTCCAATAAGAGTCCATTAGCGGACTCGTCAAATCAACCCTTGTAAAATCAGCAGCCTGGGATCGTCAGCATCGACACCATGGACGCTAAATTCGTATTGTCAATCTACGCTCAATTTCCCAAGCTGGAAGTCGTGGATGATAGGACTTCGGATGTCTGGGTAACGTGGTGCGACTCGACCCGAACCGTAGGTAGTTCAACCTTCCGTCTCCGTCACGGCCGCTTCACATTTTCAGCAACTGGAGCGCCGCCGACGGCACGGAACAGACGCGCCACGACGCGATCGGCAAGCCGGTCCAAAAATTCGTCTTCGAGCATCTTCGTCCCACCAGCGTCTCTTCGCGAGACTGGAATAGAGACTGGAGCGTTCGAAACCGATTCCTGTATCTCCCCTGCCAGGAGTGTGATCAGACCGTCTACTTCCGAATCCTGTTCCCTCAGGGCTTCGATCCGGCTGATGGAGTGGCAGACCGTAGAATGGTCCCGACCGTTGTAGAATTTACCAATCTTAACGGTGCTCCATCCGCCCACATGTTTTGCCAAGTACATGGCGACCTGCCGGTTGAATGCAGCAGGTTGCGCGTTGCCGGTGACCCGAGCCGGTCCCAGTCGTGCCGAAACCACTGAGTCAATGTGGGCCAAACCAACACTCACCGCAGAAAAGGAAGACCCGTTAGGCGCAGCCATTGAAGCCCCCCGGGGAAATGGCTGTCGCACGGTTGACGATTAGGGCTTTCCCATCGGAACTGATCCTCCCCGGGCACTCCGGCCACATAAGCCTGATCACATCGAGCCACCGCTCCAGGCGTTCGCGAAATTTTCTTGGTCTGGCATATTCAAGGCTTCCGAGCTGATTAGCGAGGCCGAATTCACCGAATAGAGGCACCTTCTCCTCGCCTCGCGCCGTGAAGCATCGGTACGAAATCCACATAAATAGGTCCAGGGCCGCTGGCGATGATGAAAGAGCTCGGGCGGCTTCCAGGTCAGCCGGTACCGGGTGAGCCACGATCTCCCGGTAAAACTCATCACTAAGAACAATTTCGTTCTGGGATCCTCTAGATAACGTCTGATTCTCCGGATCGCGAGAATGCCAGATCCTTGCCTCCGCCATGAAATTGAACCTAGCTTGATGAATCACGGACGCTTTGTCACGCTGCACATCCGTGCCGAAAAAGATCGTGGCGCCAAATATACGCTGGAAAGCTCCAATCAGCCGACGATATTGCGCCCCGCCTTGTTGCATTCCGAACGTGTCTAGCATCTCGGCACCGCTATTAAATCTGACGATCTGAGTGCGCTGCCGAATCGCCAATGTGGCGAGGAAGATCGGCACCAAGCGATCCTGTCCCCAGGGCAGCCCGTAGCTGGGATGTCCAGTCACCTGCAGCAGAAAATGCCCGTTCCGCCGCTCGTGCAGCAGTTCCCCCCGCATCGGTTTCCTGATCGGAAGACCGCAAAGGATAAACGGCCGCGACGCAAAGCCGAGATTTGGTCGCGCCGTCGCCCGCCGGCATCGGACTAATTCGATGCTTGTCGCCTGGCGCATTTTTCGTTTCGAAACGAACAGTTCCGGATATGTTTGTTTTAGCACTTCACCGGCACTGTTGAAAGTGTTACTTCGCGGGGAAGATTGAATCAGCGTCAAACCGCACCCCCGAAACCGCTCCGAACTCCAGCACCGATAGGCGTCGGCCAGATGCAGACTCTTGAACGGCTTGCGGACCACGGACCACCTCCGTGATCGCCGACTTCTTGCAGTTTGGACATTTTCTCCGGAGCCCGGCGGTTCCGATTGGGCGCTTGCCATCCCTTGATCCGGTGGTGTTCATTAGTTTCCCGGCCACCGCAATATCCTGAAAGCCGCTTGTTAGGCCGATCCTTCGGACGAAGCTTTAGTGAACCTTGATACCGGAGGCGGAATGCGGGCCAACAAAATGTACCAATTTTTGTACCGATTGACGACAATACCCCCGAACGCCGCTCGGCCGATAGGGCCAATAAAATCAGCCGGTTGACGCCTCTCGCAGCCCCTGGATTGGGTTTGTTCTCCGAAGTGCTGTGCACCGTGGATTCGCCGTAACAACATCCTAGAACAGCGCGAGGCATCAGACCTTGCCCGGGGCTCGGCGGCTAGGTTAGGCTGAGGAGGGACGATGGGGTCTGTCTAACGATCAAGCCTGCGGCAGAACACAAGCTTGGTTTCTGTGTGAAGCATCCTTCTACAATCCGGGGTCATCCTCGCTGCTGGCTGCGGGGCACGTGTTTCTGCTGTAACGGAAGGTGGGGCCGAAAGGATTGATAGTTCTCGGGAGCTGGTAACCACTTCAATGGACGATTTCCACAATGCTCGAAGCTGGCGTCAAGCCAATACGAGTGGCCGTCGGTTTCAAAGCGTCCGAGGTCGAATCCCGATTAGTCGCGGATTTCCCTATGGAGCCAATATCGTTCATCACAAAGAACCCTTCCCAACCTTCCGATACCGCCGCATCATTTGTGCTCGGTGCGGGAGAACCAAATGGGCCAATTCGAATTGTTTACGGCGATACAATCATTGC
>Ga0302325_10025251_pt1 | contig 12349 bp, 8 predicted proteins | sample Palsa_T0_2_FD_201948 | JGI IMG/M metagenome (GOLD analysis project Ga0302325, IMG submission 201948) | Peat permafrost microbial communities from Stordalen Mire near Abisko, Sweden - Palsa_T0_2 | ecosystem: Environmental > Terrestrial > Soil > Palsa > Peat permafrost | place: Sweden: Abisko...
CAGCTCCCCCGTCGGGATCCGCCGGTGGTAGGCCTCGATGGCGGCCCGCAGGGCGGGGAGGATCCGGTGGACGCCCATGGCCGTCTTGGCGCTCACCTTGACCACCGGCGACTCACCGAGGAAGGCGAGCCGGTCGTCGACGTCGGCCAGCACCTCGGGACGGTCGACCGTGGACAGCAGCTCCCACTTGTTCAGGATGACCACCACCGGGCTCCCCGAGGCGCCGATCCGCTCGGCCAGCCGCTGGTCCTGATGGGTCACCCCCTCGGTGGCGTCGATCACGAGGAGGACGACGTCGGCCAGGTCCAGGGCGGCCAGGGCCCGGACCATGGCGAAGTACTCGGTCCCGTCCTCGGTCCGCGATTTCCGGCGCATCCCGGCCGTGTCCACGAAGCGGATGGGCCCGTCGGCCGTGTCGAGGACGGTGTCGATGGCGTCGCGCGTGGTCCCCGGCAGGTCGTGGACGATGGCCCGCTCCTGGCCGAGCAGCCGGTTGAACAGCGTCGACTTCCCCACGTTGGGCCGGCCCACCAGGGCCACCCGGGGGCAGTCGACGTCGTCGTCGGTCCTCGTCACCGCCGACCGGGGGCCGGCATCGGCATCGGCCTCGGGATCGGGGCCGTCGGGGTCGGGGGCGGGCTCGAGGGCATCGAACCGGTCCACGATCTCGTCGAGGAGGTCCCCCGTCCCCCGGCCGTGCAGGGCGCTCACCATCCACGGGTCGCCGAAGCCGAGGGAGACGAACTCCCAGGCGTCGGTCTCCCGCTTCTCGTTGTCGACCTTGTTGGCCACGAGCATGACCGTCCGGGCGCTGCGGCGTAACAGCCGGGCGATGTCCTCGTCCTCGGTGGTGACGCCGACGGCCACGTCGACGACCTGGATGACGATGTCGGCCCCGGTGACGGCCGTCTCGGCCTGCCGGGCCACCTTGGCGTCGAGGTCGTCGCCGCCCCCGAGCCAGCCCCCGGTGTCGACGACGACGAAGTTCTGCCCGTTCCACTCGGCCTCGAGTTCGAGCCGGTCCCGGGTCACCCCCGGCCTCTCCTCCACCACGGCGGCCCGTCGACCGACGATCCGATTCACGAGGGTCGACTTGCCCACGTTCGGCCGGCCGGCCACCACCACCACCGGCGTCCGCTCGACCGGGCCCGGGTGGACCGGGCCCCGGCGGCCGGTCCGCGCCGGTGAGGCCGGCGCCATCGGCTCGGGCATCACCGGCCGGCTTTCAGGGCCACGGCCACGGGCTGTGGCCCCATTGTCGGGGACCCCGGCCTTTGTGTCGGGGCCTTCGGCCGTGCCGTCGGGGCCTCGAGGGCCCGGCGCAGGGAGAGTCCGTCAGCGGGGACGATCTCGACGGCCCGGGGCAGTTCGGCCGGGGTCATCCCGTCGAGGAACCGTCCCTCGGACAGGCAGACGTCGGGCAGCAGATAGCGGTGACCGGCCGGCTCCTGCCGCAGGGCGGCGGCCACGTCGGTGCCCGTGAGCAGTCCGGTGACGGCGATGTTGCCCCCGAAGAAGGCGTTGGCCACGGTGAGGAGCCGAACGGGGGCCCTTCCCGAGCGGTCCCGGCCCCCTTCCAGGCTGTCGAGCAGGGGCCGGAGGACCATGGCCCCGTACTCGCCGGTGATCACCCCCACCGGCTGTTCCCTCTGCTGCTCCCGGCGGCTCCGGGCCCGGTCGAGGGGTGAGGCGGCCGGGTCAGCCGGGTCGGTCCGCGGCGCCCGGTAACCGGTGGCCGGGGCGCCGTCGACCCAGGCGAAGAAGCCGGGCCGGACCCCGAAGGCGGCCTCGGCGTCGCCCCCGAAGGCGGCGGCGAAGGCCCGGGCCATCCCGATCCCGTTCTCGTGCTGGGGGAACCCGTCGTAGGCTTCGGCCCCGGGGAAGGGCCGGCCGGCGATCAGGTAGTACTCGTCGGCCGCGTAGACGAGCCGCCTCCCGAGGGCGCCGAGGGCGAGCTCCTGCCACTGCTCCACGGTGTCGATGACGGCCCGGGCCTCGTCCCTCGTATGTGTCCTCATGGCCGGTTCCCTGGTGTAGTCACTCACCCCCAGAGGCACGCAGGCCACGGTAGCGAGCTCCGGGTACTCGTCGACCACCCCGGCCAGCGTGGTCTCGAGGGCCTCGCCGTCGTTCACCCCGGGACAGACCACGACCTGGCCGTGGACCTCGATCCCGCCGTCGAGCAGGGCCCGCAGCCAGCGGAGGCTGGTGGCCCCCCGGTCGTTTCGGAGCATCCGGGACCGCAGGGCGGGGTCGGTGCTGTGGATGGAGACGAACAAGGGCGACAGCCCCTCGGACAGGATCCTCTCCAGATCGAGCTCGGTGAAGCGGGTGAGGGTGGTGAAGTTCCCGTAGAGAAAGGACAACCGGTAGTCGTCGTCCTTCAGGTAGAGGCTCTTCCTCATCCCTTTGGGGAGCTGGTAGATGAAACAGAACTCGCAGTGGTTGTCGCACGTCCTCACCCGGTCGAACAGCGCCGAGGACACCTCGGCCCCGAGGGCTTCGCCCGCCCCCTTGTCCACCACCACCGTCAGCTCCTCGTGGCCCCGCCGGACCTCGAGCTCGGGATCGGCCTCGTCGACGAGCAGCCGGTACTCGATCACGTCACGGGGTACCCGGCCGTCGATGGCCAGCAACTCGTCGCCGACCACGATCCCGGCGCGCTGTGCAGGTGACGCGGCCGCCACCGAGACCACCCGGGGCGCCGACATATCCCCAGGCTACCGGTAGCCTGCCGGTGTGGCCGTCCAGAAGGTCCTCCTCGCCTCCCCGAGGGGCTTCTGCGCCGGGGTGGAGAAGGCCATCAAAGCCCTGGCCTGGATGGTCCGCGTCTTCGAGCCCCCCGTCTACTGCTACCACGAGATCGTCCACAACCGTCACGTCGTCGAGCAGTTCCGGGCCCAGGGGGTGGTCTTCGTCGACGACGTCGACGAGGTCCCCCCCGGGGCGCCCCTCATGCTCTCGGCCCACGGGTCGGCCCCCGCGGTGGTGGCCGACGCCCGCCGGCTCGACCGGATCGTCGTCGACGCCGTCTGCCCCCTCGTCACCAAGGTCCACCACGAGCTGAAGGTCCGGGCCCGCAAGGGCTACACCGTCCTCTACGTCGGCCACCAGGGCCACGAGGAGGCCGTCGGCACCATGGCCGTGGCCCCGGACTCCGTCCACCTCGTCCAGTCCGAGGCCGAGGTGGACGCCACCGAGCTCCCGACGGGCACCCCGGTGGCCCTTCTGGCCCAGACGACCCTGAGCCACGACGAGTGGTCGGGGATCATGGACCGGGCCCGGCAACGTTTCCCCGACCTCTGGATGCCCAACCGCTCCGACCTCTGCTTCGCCACCACCAACCGCCAGGCCGCCCTGAAGGCCATCGCCGGCCGGGCCGACGTCGTCATCGTCATCGGGTCGGTCAATTCGTCCAACACCCGGGCCCTCGAGAAGGTGGCCCGGGCCTCGGGCTGCCCCCGGGTCCTGCGGGTCAACGCCGCCGACGAGCTCCCCGACGACCTCTCGGGGACGGTGGGCGTGACGGCCGGGGCCTCGGCCCCCGACGAACTGGTCGACGCCGTCCTCGTCCGCCTGGCCCCGGTCGACGGGGTGGAGGAGATCAGGGTCACCGACGAGGACGAGTACTTCCCCCCTCCCCCCGAGATGCGCGACCTCCTCGGGGCCCTGGCTGCGGTCCTCTCCCTCGGACTCGGCGCCCCGGCACCGGGTGGGGCGCCGCCGCCCGACGGGGCCGACCCGGTCGACGACCTCGGGACACTCTCCCGGGACCGCCACGTCTCGGCCGCCGACGTCCTGGCCCGCCTGGCGGGGTGACTCCCGCACCGGACCTATCCCTCTCGACCACGGCCGGCCGCTGGGTGGTGGCGGTGACCGTCCTCGGTTCCTCCGTCGCCGCCATCGACGCCACCGTGGTGGGCATCGCCCTGCCCGCCATCGGCCGGAACTTCCACCTGTCGGTCTCGAGCCTCCAGTGGGTGGTGTCGGCCTATCTCCTCACCCTGGCCGGGCTCCTCCTCGTGGGCGGGTCACTCGGTGACCGCTTCGGCCGCCGCCGGGTCTTCATCGTCGGTGTCTCCAGTTTCGCCCTCACCTCCCTCGTCTGCGCCGTGGCCCCGAACGCCGCGGTCCTCATCACCGGCCGGGCCCTCCAGGGGGTGGCCGCCGCCCTTCTCACCCCCGGATCACTGGCCATCCTCCGGGCCTCCTTCGCCCCCGACGAACAGGGCCGGGCCATCGGCGCCTGGTCCGGCCTGGGCGGGGTGGGCACGGCCATCGGCCCCTTCGTCGGGGGCTTTCTCATCTCGGCCGTCTCCTGGCGTCTCATCTTCCTCGTCAACCTCCCCGTCTCCGCCGCCGTCGTCGTCATGGCCTCGCGCCACGTCCCCGAGACGACCGACCCGTCGGTCTCGGGCCGGCTCGATCTCCTCGGCGCCGGCCTCGTCTCGGTCGGCCTCGTGGGGCTCACCATGGGGATCATCGACGCCCCCGGGAAGGGGTGGGGCTCGACGACGGTACTGGGGGCGCTGGTGGGCGGCGTCGTCGCCCTGGCCGCCTTCGTTCTCGTCGAGAGCCGGACACCGAATCCCGTCCTCCCCCCCGGCGTCTTCCGCTCGATGCAGTTCACCGCGGCCAACATCGTCACCTTCCTCGTCTACGGGGCCCTCGGCGGTGCCCTCTTCCTCCTCCCCATCGAGCTCGAAGAGGTGGCCCACTACTCCCCCCTGGAGGCCGGGGCCTCGTTGCTGCCCCTCACGGCGGTCATGCTCGTCTTCTCGGCCCGATCCGGGGCCCTGGCCGCCCGTATCGGCCCCCGTCTCCAGATGGGGGTGGGGCCGGTGGTGGTGGGCATCGGGACCGTCCTCTTCCGCCTCGTCGGGCCGGGCGGCGACTACCTGACCGAGGTCCTCCCGGCCATTCTGGTCATGGCCGCGGGACTGGCCTTCACCGTGGCCCCCCTCACCACCACCGCCCTCTCCTCGGCCCCGGCCGAGCACGCCGGGGTGGCCTCGGCCGTCAACAACGACGTGGCCCGGGTGGGCGGGCTGATCGCCGTGGCCCTCCTGCCCGTGATTTCGGGGATCACCGGCAGCAGCTACCTCCATCCCCTGGCGCTGAACCACGGCTTCGGCACCGCCGTGACCCTGTCCGGCGTCGTCGTCGTGGCCGGCGGGATCCTGGCCGCCATCCTCATCCGCAACCCGCCCCGAGAGGCCCCGACCGGGGCGCCGGTGGGGGCCGTGAGGGCGGCGCCGGCGGCGCCGGTCGCCTGCGGGCTCGAGGCTCCGCCCCCGGCCCTCGCCCCGGCCGGCTCGTCGCCGGCGCCGCCAGGCGCGACAATGGGCCCATGACGACGGAGACGACCACTTCCACCTTCCGGTCCATGGACGAGTCGACGGCGGAGCAGTGGGCCGTCATCGGAGCCGAGACCTTCGAGCACCAGGGCCGGGTGGCCGACCAGGTCCTGATCATGCTGGAGGGCCTGGCCGCCATCACCGACGGTTTCGCCGTCGACCAGCTCACCCACTCCCTCCAGACGGCCACCCGGGCCGAGCGGGCCGGGGCCGACCCCGAGATGGTGGTGGCCTCTCTCTGCCACGACATCGGGAAGTACGTCTCGGTCCCCAACCACCCCCGGATCGCCGCCGAGATCCTGCGCCCTTATGTCCGCCCCGAGGTCTTCTCCGTCATCCTGGCCCACCAGGACTTCCAGGGCCGGCACTACTACCACCACTTCGGCGGCGACCCCGACGCCCGTGAGAAGTACCGGGGCGAGCCCTGGTTCTCCCTGGCCGAGACGTTCGCCGACGAGTTCGACCAGAACTCCTTCGACCCGGACTACGAGACCCTGCCCCTCTCGCACTTCGAGCCGCTCGTGCGCGAGGTCTTCGCCAAACCCACCAGCCTCTGATGCTGTCCCGGGTCGTCAAGCCGTTCACCAGCGCCCACGCCCGCGAACGCCGCCGTTACGGCGACGTCCGGCGCCTGGTCATGGAGCTGGCCCGGATCGACTTCCGGCGCCGCCATCCCGACACCGAGTTCGGCCCCGTCGTCGTCCTCATCGCCTCCTACCTGGAGGCCGACAACATCGGCGCCGTCCTGAAGGCGGTCCCCACCGAGGTCGAGGGCCGGACCGTCTCCACCCTGGTGGTGGTGGACGGCGGCGACGACGGCACCGAGGACATCGCCGCCGAATACGGGGCCTACTGTGCCGTCCTGCCCGTGAACATGGGCCACGGCGTGGCCCTGCGCCTCGGTTACGACCTGGCCGCCACCCACGGGGCCAGCTACGTGGTGACCCTGGACGCCGACGGCCAGAACGACCCGGCCGAGATCCCCGACCTCCTGGCCCCCGTCCTGGCCGACGAGGCCGACTTCGTCCTGGCCAGCCGGCGCCTCGGGCGCGACCACACCGACGACGGGCTGCGTCGGGCCGGGGTCTTCTTCTTCGCCGCCGTCATCAACGCCCTCATCCGGCAGCGCCTGACCGACACCTCGACCGGCTACCGGGCCCTCAAGATAGACGTCCTCCAGGACGTCACCCTCGAGCAGGACCAGTACCAGACGGCCGAGCTCATCATCAGCGCGGCGACGCACGGGTGGAGGATCACGGAACGCCCCACCGTCTGGCACCCGCGGGCGTCGGGCGAGTCGAAGAAGGGCCATAACATCTTCTTCGCTCTGCAGTACGCCCGCGTCGTCCTGCGGACCTGGTGGCGCGAGCGGCGCTGACCCCCCGGTCGGTAGGTGGTCGGCGGCGGGTGACGGGGCCGGTGGTCCGCGCCTGGCGGCACCCGGCCGGGCGCCTCATCATCCTCTTCACCCTCGTCTCGCTCGCCATCTTCGGCATCCCGGCCGCTTTCGGGTCGACCTGGTTGGTGGGGGACAACCTCATCCAGAACTTCCCGCTCCGGGTCCTCGTGGGCATCGACCTCCGCCACGGTCATCTGCCCCTGTGGGACCCCTACCTGTGGAGCGGCGCCCCCCTCCTGGCCGGGTTCAACGCCGGGGCCGCCTACCCGGCCACCTGGCTCTTCGGCGTCCTGCCCGGCGCCCTCGCCTGGGTCATGAACCAAGTGACGGTGGCGGTGGTGGCCAGCGCCGGCATGCTGGCCCTGCTCCGGGTCCTCGGCCGGTCGTGGCTGGCGGCGGGGTTGGGCGCAGCCGCTTTCGCCTTCGGCGGCTTCATGACGGCCCAGAGCGTGCACCTGGACCTCGTCCAGGCGGCGGCCTGGCTGCCCTGGGCCTTCGTGGCCGTGGACCGCCTGGCCCACCGGGCGCCCGACCGGTCGGCGGCGCCGTGGGTGGCGCTCCTGGGCGGCTCGGTCGGCCTCATGATCCTCTCGGGAGCGGTGGAGCCCATCCTCGACGGGGGCATCGTCCTCGCCCTCTACTGCGTCTGGCTGGCCTGGCGGACACCGGGGCGTCGCCGTCTCGAGGTCATCGTCGGCTCGGCGGCCGGCCTCGTCCTCGGCCTGGCCGCCGGGGCCGCCCAGCTCCTGCCGGGCGCCGCCTTCCAGGCGCAGTCGCAGCGGGCCATGCACAGCTTCAGCTACTTCGCCTCGGGCTCGATGAACAAGTCGCTCACCATCCTCGGCCTCGACCCGTTCCTGCTCGGCGGGATCCACTCCTACCCGCTCAACTACCTCGGCACCTTCAACCTCCCCGAGATCTCCAGCTACGTCGGCATCCTTCCCGTCATGGGGCTGGTCGGGCTCCTGGCCCGGCGCCACCGCCGCAGTCCCGAGGCCGGCCAGTGGTGGATCTGGTACGCCATCGCCGTCGTCGGTCTGTTCCTCACCTGGGGCGGCTTCACCCCGGTGGCCCATCTGGCCTACGACATCCCTCTCTTCAACCGCCAGCGACTGCTCAACCGCAATCTCCTCGAGGTCGACCTGGCCGTGGCCGTCCTCTTCGCCGCCTGGGTCGATCGCATGTTCACCCCGGCCATCGCCGCCGACACCACCACCACGGGGTCACCCGTCCCGTCCGATCCACCGGGTGCCCCCGGACCGGCGCCGCCGCGGCGATGGTGGCCGACGGGCTGGACGTCGGACGTCGTGCTGCCCCTCGTCCCGCCGCTGGCCGTGGTGGGACTGCAGATCGTCCTGCTGGCCGGGGGGCCCTGGTTCCCCCACCTCCTCCATGTGCCCGGGACCGTGACCCGGGCCCGGCTCTGGCCCCTCATCGAAGTGCTCTCCATCCCGAGCGTCATCGCCCTCGGCGCCGGGTTCCTCGTCGTGCGCCGGGCCCGCTTGGGGCGCCGGCTGCCCGCCCTGCTGGTGACGCTCCTGGTCGTCGATCTGGTCATCTTCAACGTCGGCATCCAGGGCATCCCCAACCGCCACGGCGCCAACACCTCCTCCAGTGCGCTGGCCGACCGCCTGGCCCGGCTCCTGGCGGCGCAGGGCCAGGGCCCGGCCGGAGGACTGCACCGGGTGGCCATGTTCGACCCCGACCGCTACTACCCCCTCCCCGCCAACGATCTCGGCCAGCCCGACCTCACGCTCCTGCGCTCGATCGACAGCGTCCAGGGCTACGGGGCCGTGGTCGACGAGACCTACGACGCCGAAACCGGGAGCCATCTCCAGTTGAACCTCACCCCCGCCGCTCTCTCGGGGTCGACCTTCGCCCAGCTCGATCTCGGGCTGCTCGTGAGTGTGCCCGAGTACTTCGTCCACCTCGTCAGCCGTCCTCCCGGCTTCACCGGGAGCACCGGCGCCGGCGCCACCGCCCTGCCCCCCGTCCCTCCCGACCCGGCGGCGCCACCCGACCTTTCGATGCCCGGTCCCACTTCGCTCGGCGACTACCTCTACGCGCCACCACCGTCGCCCACGGCCCTGCTGACCGACGGTCGGGCCCGGACCCAGTACTTCGGCACCGTCCTGTCGGTGACGGCCGTCACCGTTCCGCTGCCGTCGACGACCGAGACGGGGACGCTGCGCGTCGGGCTCCTCTCCTCCGACGCCAAGACGGTGTCGTGGCTCGGGTCGCCCGTGCCCGTGGCCGGGCGCAGCGCCGTCACCGTGGCCGGCGCTGCCGGCGGCCGGGCCGCCAGCGGCATCGTGCTCCTGGCCACGGCGCCGGGGTCGGCCACCCTGTCGGTGGGTGAGGCCCTGGTGCGCACCGCCGGTCAGGGCACCTACCGGGTCGACGGGTCGCTCCGTGACGTGGTGACCAGTCCCCGGTGGCGCTTCGTCGGCATGGACGGGGTCTTCTGTGTCTTCGCCCAGCCGAGCGCCGACGGTCGCGCCTGGGTGGACGGCGGCGCCCCGGGGGCGGCCCGGGTGGTGACGGACACCCCCTGGGGCGACGAGACCATCCGGGTGACCACGTCGCGATCGGCCACCCTCGTCCGCTCCGTCCAGTTCGCCTCCGGCTGGCAGGCCACGATCACCGCCACCGGCCCGCCGGCGCGCCGGGCGGCGTCAGCACGGCCCGCCCTCGTCCACCGCACCGGCCTTCTCCAGTCGGTCACCGTTCCTGCCGGGGTCCACCTGGTGTCGTTCACCTACCGTCCCCACCGGGCCTACGAGGGCCTGGCCGTGAGCGCGCTGGCCGTGATGGCCATGGCCCTCCTGGCCGGGGGCCCGGCCCTGCTCCGTCGACGCCGTGGCCGACAGCCCCGACCGGTCACCGGCCCCCCGAGGGACTAGGTTGCCGCCGGCGACGAACCCGAAGGAGGCCGTCATGGTGGGCGACAAAGTCGAGAAATTCCAAGGCAAGGGCACCGACCTGGGGGCTCTCCAGTCCCACATCGAGGGCTATCTGAAGACCGACGGCTTCACCACCCAGTCGTCGAAGCCGAGCGACGGCGGCGTGGTCATCCAGGCCAAGAAGGGCGGCTTCCTGCGGGGCGTGGTCGACGCCGACCGGGCCATGACCATCCAGATCTCGGGGACCCCGGCCGACTTCACCGTCCGTATTGGCATCGGCAAATGGCTCGAGCACCTGGCCGTGGCGGCCGCAGAGACGCTCCTCATCTCCGATCTCTTCCTCGTCGTCGACGTGGCCGAGTCGGCCTGGAACTTCGAGATCGAGGACAAGCTGGTGAAGGACGTCAAGACCTTCGTGGGCTGAGGTGGCGCCGGCCCGCCTCCGGCCCATCACCGATGGGAGCGTGAGTGCCGACAGGCCAGTGGAAAAGGGGGGCGCCGGAGCGCCCCCCTTTCCTGTTGCCGTCGGAAGCAGAAGTGTTGCTCAGATGGTGGGTGCCGGGGCCACGATGGTGAAGACCGTGGTGTAGGTCGGATGGCTACCGGCCAGCACGTCGGCGATCACGTCCGACGGCCCGGCCGCACAGGACTCACCGTTGAAGAAGAAGACGGCGTTGCCGTCGTCGTCGAGAACGGCCTCGTCGGGGCCCACACCGGCGAAGGAGCCGAACTCGCCACCCCCGCCGCAACGATCGACCAGTTCGGGTGAGCTGATCTCGACATCCTGCTCGGCGTAGACGGGGTCGGTCTCCACGTAGAAGATGGCAAAGACGTCGGATTCGCCACTGGCCGGGGTGTCACCGACCGCCACTTCGCCGGTGGTCACGATCCCGCTGTAGGTCGGGTAGCCGTAGACGCCGGGGGTGGTGACGACGGGCGGGTCGACCACGAGGGTCCCGAGGGCCGTGTAGTACGGGGCGACCGTCAGGTCGGCCTCGATCACGTCGGAGCCGGGGGCACAGGGTCCGCCATCCACCAGCACCGTGGCGTTGCCGTCGTCGTCGAGGACCACTTCGATGGTGTTGGGACCATAAACCGCCCCGGGCTGAAACGAGTCGTAGAAGATGGTGCCGTCGCAGGAGGCGGCCAGTTGCGACGAACTGATGCTGACCAGGTCACCGGCAAAGGACGGGGACGTCTCCACCTGAATCGACGCCTGGACATTGGACTCGCCCGTCTCGACCAGAGGGTTGGGATCGATCTGAACGGTGATGGTGGGCGGGTCTCCCCCGGTGCCCTTCCCGGTGGAGGTGCTACAGGCCGGTGTGGTCTTGGCCAGCTTGGGGTGGGCGGCACACCACTTGGCCGAGCCCACGGCGGGCTTGGCCGAGGCGATCCCCGACAGCCAGAGCAGGGGCATGCTGACCACCACGACCAGCGTGATCAGCTTCGCCCCGTGACGACGGATCTTCATGCTCTTTCCCCTCTCGTGTCTCGAAGGGGTCGGAACCAGACCGTCCGGGTCAACCCACCTCTACGTGGTGATACTCGCTCGGTGGGCGGACCACCACCATTGTCATAGTTGATGAGTCACTAATCGTGGTGAAATCAACACGATCAGAAGTAACAGGGCGGACTCATGTGTTGAGGGCCTCACGCCCTGTGCCCGGGACCGGTGTGTCACGACAGGACGGACGCGCCAGAGGGGGGCGCCGGAGCGCCCCCCTCTGTGGCGTTGGCAGTCTGAAGAGCCGTACGGGTCAGATGGTCGGTGCCGGAGCCACGATGTTGAAGACCGTGGTGTAGGTGGTGTGGGTACCGGCGAGCACGTCGGCGATCACGTCCGACGGCCCCGCCGCACACGAGGCGCCCTCGAAGAGGAATACGGCATTGCCGTCGTCGTCGAGGGTGCCGACAGCCGGCGGCTCCACCGTCCCCATGCCGCTTCCCTCAGTGCCCGCTAGGTCCGAGAACGAGCCCAGGAACCATCCCTGGCCACAGCGGCTCTCGAGCTCAGAGGAGCTGATCTCGACCTCCTGCTCGGCGTAGACGGGGTCCGTCTCCACGTAGAACACGGCGTAGACGTCGGAGTTGCCGCTGGCCGTGGTGTCACCGGTCTCCACCTCGCCGGTGGTGACCGTCCCGCTGTAGGTCGGGTAGCCGTAGACACCGGCGGTGGTGACGACCGGCGGCTCGGCCACGAGGGTGCCGAGGGCCGTGTAGTACGGAGCCACGTCAAGGTCGGCCTCGACCACGTCCGAGCCCGGCGCGCAGTCTGCTCCGATCATGAGCAGCGTGGCGTTGCCGTCGTCGTCGAGGATGACGGTGCCGCTGTCGGCGCCACTCGTCGCCCCGGCGGCAATGCTGTAGAACTCCGTCCCCCCGGTGCACGAGGCCGAGAGCTGCGACGAGCTGACGGTCACGGCGTCATTGGCGAACGAGGCCGAGGTCTCGACCTGAACGGTGGCGACGATGTAGGACTGGTAGGTCTCGACCAGTGGGTTGGGGTCGATCTGGACGGTGATGGTGGGCGGGTCGCCCCCGGTGCCCTTGCCGGTCGACGTGCTACAGGCCGGCGTGGTCTTGGCCAGGTTGGGGTGGGCAGCGCACCATTTGGCCGAACCCTTGGCCGCTTTGGCCGAGGCGATCCCCGACAGCCCCAGCAGGGGCATGCTCACGACCACGACCAG
>Ga0302325_10025252_pt1 | contig 12349 bp, 6 predicted proteins | sample Palsa_T0_2_FD_201948 | JGI IMG/M metagenome (GOLD analysis project Ga0302325, IMG submission 201948) | Peat permafrost microbial communities from Stordalen Mire near Abisko, Sweden - Palsa_T0_2 | ecosystem: Environmental > Terrestrial > Soil > Palsa > Peat permafrost | place: Sweden: Abisko...
CCCTTTCGGTGCTGACGCACGAGATCATGGTCTAAACCGGTTTCACAATGACTGTGGGCTCATAAAGATCGCGAGGTGTGGTTTTCCTTGGTAGAAAACCACGAAAAGGCCGTTTGCTTCGGTCTACACTAATTGTGAAACCGGTAGGGAGAGGTAACGATGGCGACAGATTTAGTGGCTCCAAAACTGACCACGATGGCAGACCTGAAGGGCAAGGTCGATCCAGACTGGTGCCCCGGATGTGGCGATTTTGGCGTGCTCGCAGCGGTGCAGAAGGCTCTGGTTGAGTTGCAGATCCCGAACCATGAGGTTGCCACCATCAGCGGTATAGGCTGCTCCTCGAATTTTCCGGGGTTCATCAATACCTACGGAATGCACACACTGCATGGACGATCGCTCGCCGTGGCTACCGGTTTCAAGATGGCGAACCATGGCATGACCGTGCTGGTTACCGGGGGCGATGGTGACGGCTTCGGCATCGGCGGCAACCATTTTATGCACACCATGCGCCGCAACGTCGATTTGCTGTACATCGTCATGGACAACCAGATCTACGGGCTCACCACGGGTCAGACTTCGCCCACCAGCCGTTTAGGGATGAAGACCAAGAGCGCGCCCTTCGGCAACGTCGAAGGGCCGATCAATCCCATCTCGCTTGCGCTGTCCGCGGGCGCCACCTTCATCGCCCGCGGCTTCAGCGCGGAGCAAAAGCATCTCACCGAGCTGATCAAACAGGGTATTCAGCATAAGGGTTTCTCCTTCCTTGATGTCTTTAGCCCCTGTGTGACTTACAACCACGACAACACTTTCCAGTGGTTCCGTCCGCGGGTGAAAAAACTTGAAGACGACCCCTCTTATGACTCGACCAACTGGATGGCCGCGATAGAGAAATCGCTGCTGTGGGGGGATGAAATTCCCATTGGCAAATTCTTCGAACGGACTGACGTGCCGACGCTGCATGACTCGGAACCGGTGCTGAGCACGGAACCGCTGGTCAAGCAGACGTCGCGAATTCCGTCTGATGTCGCGCGCGCGTTTGTAGAGGAGCTAATGTAGCGGGATTCAGCCGTCCCCGCGGGACTGAGCTTGCTTCATCAACCAATGATGTCCAAATTGTACCGCGATGTGCGCTGAGCAACGGAGGGTGCCTGGGGCACCCAGCGCTTCGCTTAGAGGCGGACTTGGCCAATGGCAAAGTTAATTCGGACAAATCTGACTTTCAGGCGTCCCCGCCAGCGGGGACTCTTATGATCCCTGAGCCTGCCCCGGTTCGGTTCTAGCACTGCCTGTTGCGCAATCAGCCTATGCGGCGATACTAACGTTTATACGTCCCTTCCGTTCTCTTCCACTGCAATAGTTATTTGCCCTCCGCCGGGTGGTCGAAGGTAGTCCCTCCGTGTTGTCGCCTCAATCGCACTTCCACGGTTACAAAACCCTGCTATCCGGGGATGATTCGCGAGGGCTAATAAGTGACGAAGAATCAACCAGACGTGACGAATGGCCGGAAAAGTGTGATGAAACGCCGGAAACCTGAATCCTATGCCGATAGCGCGGATGGGATAGATCCGGAATCGTGAAGGGCCTACCTGTTCTTACTCTCTGATGGAACGGTGACGAAACGGCGAAATATGATGACGAATACCCAAGTTTCGAGGATGAAAACCGGTGTCGCCCTCAACGACCGCCGGCACCCGCTAATGCTAACGTAACCATAAATGATATATATAGCACTCGCCAATTGACCTTCCCCTCTTGATCTCCGTTAAGGACTCATTTATTAGTTAGACCATCTGTTTTGTAACGCCTTCTCAATAAGAAATGCTGCTGGTTTGCGCGAACTGAAATGTTTCCCGCATTCGGTCTACTCGGCAAGCGTGAAGGATTCCGCCAAATCAAAGAGCGGAAGCCCGTGGGGTAGTTCTTTTCTCTGGAGGTAGTTCGCATGCGCATCATCCGTCAGTCTCTAGCATCCGTGTTTTTCGTGATTGGTTGTTGCGGTCTTTCCTGGTCGCAGGCATCGTTTACCTCCTTGAGAGGGACGATTACCGACCCTTCCGGCGCGCTGATCCCCGGCAGCCAAGTGACCATCGTGAACAAGGCCACGGGCCTGAAATCGACTGAGGCGGCAAATGGAAGCGGCGAATACGGGTTCCAGCAGATTGCGCCAGGAACTTATGTCATCACCGCCGACGGTTCCGGTTTCAGCACGCAATCCAAGCAGGCCGATCTTCTGGTGAACCAACCGGCCACGATTAACTTCAAATTGAGCGTCGAGGCCACAGCCACCACGGTCGACGTGAGCAGCGAAGCGGAAACGCTGAATACGGCGGACGCGTCGATCGGGAACGCGGTCAATAACACCACGATTCAGTCGCTGCCGATGGAAGGGCGCAACGTGACCGATCTGCTGAGCCTGCAACCTGGGGTTTTGTATCTTGGACGGCAGACCACTGCACAGGCGGACCAGGATAGCCGCAGCGGTTCGGTCGCCGGCGCACGCTCCGACCAGACGAACGTAACCCTGGATGGCCTGGACGACAATGACCAGCAGAACGGCTACGCCTTCACGGGAATTCTGCGGTCGACACTCGATTCCACGGAGGAGTTCCGCGTCACGACCACCAGTTCGAATGCGGACGCCGGACGTAGTTCGGGAGCACAGGTCACCCTGGTGACCAAGTCCGGAACGAACAGATTTCACGGGGCAGCTTACGAATACAACCGCACCAGTCTTGGATACGCCAACGATTGGTTCAATAAGCAAGGCGAGTTGCAATCTGGCGAGCCAAACAAGCCGGGCAAGCTCATTCGCAATACCTTCGGCGGTTCCCTCGGCGGCCCGATCGGCGGTCCGATCGTAAAGAACAACAAGCTCTTCTTTTTCTTCAACTATGAAGGGCAGCGTACTGCGGAAAACATGCAGCAGACCCGGGTGGTACCCAGCGCGGGATATCGTCAGGGGAATATTACGTACCAATATTGTGTGAACCCAAACGATCCCACTTGCGCGCAGACGTCGACCAACACTCTGACCCCGGCACAGATAGCGACCCTTGATGCCCCTTGCGTCGGCAATGGCGTTTGCACTACACCCGGCCCCAACTCCGCCGTCCTGGCGTTCTTCCAGCAGTATCCGATGCCCAACGGAGCCACCGAGGGAGACGGCTATAACCTTCTCTCTTACACCTTCTCTTCGCCTTATCCCGGTTCGCTGAACACCAGCATTCTCAAGCTCGACTACGCGATCAACGACCGGCACCACCTGTTCGTGCGCGGAAACCTGCAGAAAGACACGCAAGCTGGTGTCGAGGATTTCCCGGGCGATCCGCCGTCCTCTGACCTAAGGGACAACAGCAAAGGAATCGCCGCGGGAGAAACGTGGTCGATCACTCCTCAAATAGTGAATGACGTTCGTTATGGCTACATACGTCAGGGATATAGCAATCGCGGTACTGGTCAGGGAGACTACACCACCTTTCGCTTCATCAACGATGTCGCCACCGATCCCGATTACGTGACTCGCTCGACAGTCATCAATGTTCCGGTCAACAACATCGTGGATAACCTGACCTGGACGAAAGGAAGCCATACTTTGGGATTCGGCGGCAACTGGCGGCTGATCCACAATAACCGGGGGGCGGATTTGAATTCCTACAACTCGGCAACCACGAATCCTTATTGGTATACCGGAGGGGCGCCCGATCCATCAACTCTGGGGGCACAACCGGTTGCGAGTGGCTTCTCCAACTCCTACCTCATTGATTATGGAAACCTGATCGGCGGGATCCCCGAGGCGACCAGCATTTCCAATTACAACGTTGATAAGGGTGCAGCGACGGGGAGCCTGTTGCCGGACGGTACCTTTATCAATCGGCATTTCAAGGCCAATGAATTTGAATGGTATATCCAGGATGCATGGAGAGTGCGACCCAACCTGACGGTCACCTTCGGAATACGGCACACCATCCTCCAGACCCCATATGAGGAAAATGGGGAGCAGATCTCACCGACGATCAACACCGATGCGTGGTTCAAGCAGCGGAACGCATCCGCCTCCCTGGGACAGGTTTACGAACCGCTTCTCGAATTCAGTCCAAGCGGGCCTGCAAACCACGCTCCCGGGCTATGGTCCAAGCAAAAAACGAATTTCGCGCCGCGGCTGGCGATCGCCTATTCGCCCAACGATAAGACCTCGATCCGGGCAGGTTTTGGCATGTACTTCGACCACTACGGCGAAGGTATCGTGAACACTTTCGACCAGAACGGATCCTTTGGCTTGAGCACCAGTATCTCTAACCCGGCAGGCGTGTATTCGACGGAAAATGCGCCCCGCTTCACCGGTGTTCACGACGTAACTTCCAGTGGGTGTGAACAACCATCGTCCGTTACGTACCCGTACACTGCCCCGAGCGACATGTTCTGCGGCTTTGCGATCACCTGGGGTGCCGATAACCATCTGAAAACACCTTACGCAGAAGCCATGGATTTCTCCGTTCAACATGAGGTTCGCGGCGGCCTTACGGTCGAGTTCGCTTACGTTGGGCGGCTGGGCAGGCACCTGCTTCAGGCGCTGGACCTCGCGGAGCCTGTCAATTTCGCCGATCCCCAGGGGGGCGGAGACTACTTTAGCAATGGAACCAAGCTTTCCAAGCTGGTGGACGCCAACGGAGGCAATCCGCAGGCATCCGTGCCTACCATTCCTTACTTCGAGGATGTCTTCCCGCAACTTGCGAACTATGACTATCAGGGAGAGAGTGCGACGCAAGCGATTTACACCAATGAATGGGCGCCCAACCGCTATGGGAATGGAGAGACCACCGCTCTTGCCGACCTGGACTTCTTCTGTGTTTATACTTGCCCGCAAGGAACAAAATTCTGGCAGTCCCAGTTTTCATCGCTCTATGCCTGGTCTTCCATCGGCATGAGTTACTACAATGCCGGCCAGGTCACGGTCCGTCATCCCTTCAGCCATGGGTTGCAGGCCGACTTCAGTTACACCTTGTCGAAGTCTATCGACCTGGGCTCCGACACGGAACGCGCCAGCGAAATTACTTCAAACAACTCGTTCAGTAGCATTATTAACACTTGGAATCCTTCCCTGAACCGGGCCGTCTCCGATTTCGATACCAAGCACCTGATCACGTTCGACTGGGTGTATCGATTGCCATTCGGTCGTGGACAGAGGTTCGCCAACACATCGAATCGCTTGATCGACGAGGCGATTGGAGGTTGGCAGTGGTCGGGAGTAAACCGCTGGACCAGCGGACTACCGTTCAACGTCGAAGCTCCGGGCTGGGCGACCGATTGGCAGATTGAAAGTTATGGTGTCGAGACAGCGCCAGTCAAGATCCGCAAGCACCTGGATCAGAACGGAGCGCCTCAAGTATTTGACAACGTGGCGGCGATTAACAATGGAGTGCAGGGTGGCGGTTCCCCGATCCGGCTACCCTACCCGGGTGAGGCTGGCGGCCGCAACATTTTCCGGGGAGATGGCTTCTTCGATATCGACTCGGGTTTAGCCAAGACGTTCAAGATCACGGAGAGTCAGGGGGTAAAGTTCGCCTGGGAGGTATTTAACGTTACCAACTCCGCTCGGTTCGATACCAATCCGAATAACTCTCTTGGGATCGTGTTGTTGAGCGGCACCCTGGGGAACTATTCGCAAACCTTGAGCAAGCCGCGCGTGATGCAGTTCTCGCTGCGGTACGACTTCTAAAGCCGGCAGACCTGGCGGGAGATAGAATTCAGCCGTTCCTGCCAGGACTGTGTCCGTTTTTTGCAACCTACCCCGCACCTCGTAAGGGGCTACTTTCAGCCAGTTTGGCAAATGCCGGGACTCTTCATCTCCGATCCCGGCAATACCCGTAGCACGAAAGTCCTAGTGCGGCGATACGAGCGTCTTTACGTTACTTTCTTTCTCATACAGCAGCCCGTGGTAACCCTTCCCGACCAAATCTTCCAATGGAATGCGGCCAGTAATCAGCTCCTCACCCTTGAATCTTGGATCGGTCATCATGCGAATCGTATCGTCATAGAGTCCATAACCGCTCATGCTTCCGGTCACGGTCTTCTCGCGAAAGACCAAATCGGTGAAATCAAGCGGAGCCGGTTTCTCGAACACGCCCATGACAATCAACCGGCCGCGTGTCCTGGTGAGCTTGCCCGCCAGCTGCGCGGTCATGGGCTGCCCGGCACATTCAACCACCACATCGAATCCCTCTCCTTCGGTGATTTCGAGCGCGCGTTTCTCGGGATCTTCCTTCGCCGGATCAATGACGTCTGTGGCGCCCAGCTTTTTCGCGGTCTCCTTACGCCGGTGAGCAACTTCCACCGCAACCACTCTTTTCGCTCCGCGGAGGGTCGCGGCAAGCAATGCCATCAAGCCTATCGGCCCTGCACCAACAATCGCCACATTGTCATCCGGTCCAATTTGCCCCGTTGTGACGGCCCGCACCGTTGCTGAAAATGGCTCAACCAGGGCACCCACTTCGTCAGAAATAGCGTCAGGCAAATGAAAGCACTGGTACGCATACACATTCAATCGTTCCGAGAGCGCCCCTCCCGACCAACTCGTGCCCAGAAATGCAACCTTATCGCATTGCGCCATGGAGCCGGACCTGCACCAACGGCACCGCTGGCAACCGATAATCGGGCAGACAACAACCCGATCGCCGACGGCAAAGTTTTGCACAGCGTCGCCCACGGCGATCACCCGTCCTGACATCTCGTGCCCGATGATGACAGGCGCTTTTACGGAGGTCAGCGGGTGTGGTGCGCCTTGAGGGATATAAAAGGGACCGGCGATGTACTCGTGAAGATCAGTGCCGCAGATACCGCACCAGGCAACCTCCAGCTGAAGCTGTCCCGGCGGCGGATCGGACGGATCGGGCACATCTCCAACGCGAACGTCCTGCCTGCCATACCAGATTGCAGCTTTCATGACGAACTCCATTCCCGCAGAATAGCCCAGATGCATGGCAACCGTCTGCGATCGCATTCGTACCGAATGCTACCCTATACAGCCGCAGGGGTCTCTGAAGACCCGGGTCATTGTTTCTTGAAAAGCAACGATAAATTGTTGTTCGAGCAGGAAAGGCCACCGGCTGGTGGGAAATGCCGGAGGCAACAGCGGCTGCATGTCGAAGGGGAGGGTCCGGGGAGTTGCCAGTATTGACCAGCGGTCACTGGGGCTGCAGGATAAACCTCAATCAAATACAGAGGCGCGCCGAGCCTGCACCGTGAGCTGTGTCAGATGTGGCAGAGCCTTTATCCGAGGCTCCCAAACTGGGGAAATCAACCCCGGCATCGGTTTTGCGCGGAACATCTTGTGCGTCTGGCGTGCAATCCAACGGGCCCAGGTCTTCGCCTTTTTCCGCCGGGCACTGTCCGTCGAAATTCCCGTCCCTGCATACATCTGCCGATATAGCTTGGAAAGCAGCAAGAACGCCACGCGAGACCGCAACGTCGGAGTGCAGGAAGATCTCTTCCAAATGGCGCCTATCTCGTAGAACCGATCCCAAACCCTCTGCGTGCGTTCCCGTATCTCGTCTGAGGTCATCAACGGATGTGGCGTGAACATCTTCGGCCGGGTGGCCGTAGGGATGAGCCAGTATCGCGTGATCGGCGTGCCCGCCACCATCATCGGGCTCTTCGCCTGCTCTTTCTCCCATCGGCCGAAGTCCACCGTTCCGGGAAACGGCGTCATCATCACAAACTGCGCGAACGTCACACCTGCCTTCAGCGCCAACTCCACGGTCGCTCCAAACGTGCTCGGTTTGTCGGTCGGCAGGCCGAAGATGAACGATCCCAACACATGGACTCCATGTGCGCGGAAGGTTTGCAGTTGCTCTACCAGACGGTCACCTGAGTAGTTGAAGTCTTTGTAGACCGCCTTCAGCCCCTCGGGTGTCACCGCCTCTACGCCCACAAGGGCGCCCTTGATATTCGCTTTCCGCATAGCGTCCAAGTACTCCGTGTCTTCGGCCGATTCCATCGTGATCTGCGTGAAGAACACCATATCCTTTGGCAGCTTCGCCAACTCAGCCATCAACATGAACCGCTCCTTCCGGATGCTGGTCAGCGACTCCAATTTGTCCAGGTTGTTCTGCTCCCGCGCCAAGCGCAGGTCGGTCAAGGTCACCGGATAAAAGTTGTCGTCCGCCAGAGCGATAAAACGGAAGCCAATCCGCCTGAGATCGATGATCTCGTCGATTACTTTCTCAAAGCTCCTCTGCCGGGGCTTTTGTCCATCGGTCCGCCACACCGAACAGAACGAGCAGTGCTTTGGGCATCCGCGAATCGTCTGCACCGACGCCCACATGTACTTATTCTTCTGCATCAGGTCCCAGCGCGCCGCGAGAAACTCTTCTCCCTCGATTTTGCCGCCGTCGTAGATTCGTTTGGCGTTTCCAGCCTGGAGGTCGCGAAGCACTTGACCCCACGCTACGTCCCCATCGCCCTTGACCACGGCATGCGCCGCCCCCCGTTCGAACGGCTCCTCAGGAAACAGGGTTGCGTGAATGCCTCCGTACACTACAGTGGCGCCCCGCTCACGCGCGAGCCTTCCCACCTCGTAGCCTCGCAGCGCATTGCCCGTATGAACGCTGATCCCAACTACATCGCCGGCCTGGATTGTTTCGGCATCGAGCTGTTCCAGCGATTCATCCACCAAAATCGGGTCGCCCATCGATTTTGGAGTCGCTGCGGCCAACACAAACAGCCATCGCGGCGTAATCACCGCAGTTCCGAAGGAATTATCGCTGGGGTTAACCAGATGAACGGCCATAGACGCGGCTCCTTGTGTCGATCGTGTTTGGGTCCGAAAGAAGCAGGCTGGAGATTCTGCGACTAGGCCTTCGGGTGTTTGCGAGTCAGTCTTTCTGATGGAAGAATTTGTTGTTGATGTCGGGCCAGAACTCTTTAAAGATGAACGTTCCGCCATCGATCGCGACACTTGTAATCCAGCGTTGATAAGTTTTTGTAAAGGTGCGATCTGAACTGGGGTAGTAAAGGCTCGAGATGCCCGCGGCGGCGCCCGCGCCAAATATCTCGGAGCTGTTGAAGGTTTCGTGGCCGCTATCGGTTCTCGTAATTGCGATACGTGAGAAGGAATATGCAAGCCGCTTGGGAAAGCTACCGCGGCCTAGCGTGTAGTAACGGGAATCCTGGTGCAGGGGCGCAGGTAAAAGAAATTCAACCCACAGATTTTCGTCGGCATAGTCTGCATAGGTGTGCCAGTAATACCTGGCATAGCCCGCTGCGCCCTGGCGAAATTCTGGGCTGGAATTGCGGGCTTCCGCGACGCCGGACTGGATGGCCACAAAGATAAACGAGGAGTAGTCGACACTATCGAGCGTCGATGTCTTGAATTTTTCCTTGACGGTCTGAGGCGGAAGCTTCTGATCCGCGCTGACTGCCCGGAAGTTCGGAACGATATAGAGAATTCGCTTCGTTTGCCTTCCCGTTTCCGATGCCTTGACCGTACTCGGATCGCTTTTAGCGCCTGATGGAGTGGGGTTTACCTGGCCTTCCTGCCGCGATGCGACGCTGGGAGCGTCGGGTAGGGTGTTGGCATTGCCCAGGCTTGCTGTGTTTGGAACCCGGGTGGCCACGGTCGCGATATCAACGCCGTCGCAGGTTTGATCCTGTTGCCCGAGCGCCTTCGAAGCATTAAAGAGCACCGTACTCAGGATCAAAGCCATAAGTACAGAGGACACGTGTCCAAGTGTCCCATTAAGGCATAGACTCGCCTGTGGCCGGCGGAGCCCTGTACATGCATCGAAAGCCCAGCTAGCGTGGCACCTCATACTCGGGATACACCCGCAAACCGGTTCCGTCGCAGTGGAGACTGCCACGTGCGAGCGGCGCGAATTTGTGAACCCAAACAAGAGATCACTCTGGACATGATGTCTCCTCGCTTACCTTTGGGTACGCGATGTCTCCTATGGCTTGCCCTGGTCTTGGTCAGGCACATTCCGCGTTATTTTGCGTAATAGAAACTCCCGCAATAGGTTGTCTACCGCGCTCCCTGCAGTTTCTATCAATCCATTGCTTAGGGTAAGCGACACACCGCGGTCCCCGGCAGGATGATAAAGATTCGAGATACCGCCCGCAGCAAAGCTGCCGAGCACATGGGAGTAGTTGGGCTGGACGTGCCCATTATCTCCTCTTGTAATGACAGCCCTGGAGATGGCGTAAGAGATCCGCGAGCGCACGCTGCCTGATCCTTTGTAGAAATATCTTGGGTCCTGATGGAACAACGACGGCAGAACGGCGCTCCCGATAACTCTTCCAAGGACATCGTCAGCGTAAGCGGCACCGTAACGTTTCGCATAGCCTTGCGCACCCTGTCCGTATCCGGGAAAGATGTTCTTTGCCTGCTCTGCGCCCGCGACTATGCCGGTCCCCACGAACTCGACCGGATCGGTTATCGAGTGGCAAGCCAGGTTGAACTTCTGCCTTGCATTGAGCGGCTCAGCGTTCCAGATATAGCTGCTATAGAAGTTGGGCAAGACGCCGAGAACACGCTGCTGCTCCGCTGCTTGAACCTGTTCCTGAGCCACCTCAGTTTGCGTCACGACGACGTGCACCTCCGTGGTGACGCCTGCAACGGCCAGAACAATTGGTGGAAGTTCTCGTCTTTCGTCCGCACTGAGCACGATGTCAGAACGGACAAAGCTTTCCATTGCAGCGGATGTAATCGTGACCGTGAAGGTTCCCGCGGAGAGCTCGCCAAAGGCGAATTTTCCATCGCTGTCCGCGAGTGCCACGCGCTCCCCTGCGCCCTCCGCGCGGACAAGCGTCACACGTGCGCCTGGAAGCGCGCCTCCATTGGCATCGACAACTTTGCCGGCGATGCTGGAGCGGGATTGTGGATTAGACACGTCACCTTCGGCCGGCTCGGAGGATGGCCGCCGGCCGGGCGCGTCCGGCAAGCTTTTGTCACTTGCCGAAAGAGCAGTGGCCTGCTGCGTGTGTCCATTTCTGGTGACGCCGCAGATCAGCAGGAACAGGACAAGGGAGCCAAGCCGGAGACGATCTCTTGAACATACCTTTTCGCAGCAATGTTTTCGCGCTGATGACCAGACCACGATCCACCCACGCCTAATAGCCCTACCGGCACCGGCATCAATCGCCGCTCCGGCTTTTCCAGAAAGCAACGGCAAACATATTCCTCATCCGCGGAAAGCGCTCGCTTCGTTGGTAGACCACCATCAAGTCTTAAGCGATTAAGAGTTTAAAGTCAAGTGGAAACTTGGACCTGCGGTTTCTTTCCTACCTTCGGGCCATAGATGGCACTACACGCCGGAATTCTTTCGAATCAGAGACCAAGCGAGTATGCCCATGCAGGCCGCAGCCACGCTGCCGTAGGAGTACATCGACGAAAAGGGCAATCCTGTCAGTTCGCGCAGTGGCGCCATTCCGAAGGCGGCGACTCCGTAGCCCAGCTGATAAAAAGCAATCAGTTCTCCTGACATCACGCTCGCAAGCCTCGGAGATTCCTCGCCTGCGAGGCTGATGCTGAGAGGGAAGAACGCGGAGCATGCCAAGCCGGCAAATCCAAAGGCAAAAATCCCCATCGTTCGACCGCTCGCGAGGGAGACAGCTTGAAACGCGACGATGAGCAACACCGGAAGACCGACGTAGATCCATCGCACTGGCACTCTTGCCGATAGATACGCGAAGAGAATCCGGCCAATTGTGACCATGGCCCAGAACGATGTGAGCGCTAACGAAGCCCCCTGCGCGGAGACGCCTCGCTGCGTGGTGAGATAGAGCGGCGCCCAATTTCCATTGAGCGTCTCAACAACCCCATAGAGAAAGACAGCCGCCGCGTAGAGCCAGAACCGCGACGGCAATCCGCGGAAGGAGCCCGATTCTACTGCGCTGTTGCTCCCGTTGCCGGGAAAGCGGAATGGAAGCGGCTGCCGCAAAACGGAAATCAAGATCAGGGCCAGAGTACACGCAACCAGGATGGGAAGTCCCCACCAGACGCCAAGGCCCAGAAAAAGCGCGATGAGCAAGGGCGCTAGTGCGGTGCCGGTGCCCAGGAGCGCGTTCAACGCGAGCACGGCACGATCGGATCGCCCAGGGAAGAAGCTCTCGGTGTAGGTACTGAGCGCCATGAGCGTGGCCCCAAAGCCAAGGCCCAGGGCTCCGGTCGCGATCAACAATAGCCCAAACGCTGCATCGGGCGAGCTGAGCAGGAATTTGCTCGAGGCCAGGAGCGACATGGAAACGAGATCCGCAACCATCCCTGCGACGAGTACCCGCTTCAGGCTGTAGCGTTTGGCAAACTTTGGCGCCAGGCTCGACGCAAGTATTGCGAGCAGTACCTGGGGGAGAAACA
>Ga0302325_10025253_pt1 | contig 12349 bp, 14 predicted proteins | sample Palsa_T0_2_FD_201948 | JGI IMG/M metagenome (GOLD analysis project Ga0302325, IMG submission 201948) | Peat permafrost microbial communities from Stordalen Mire near Abisko, Sweden - Palsa_T0_2 | ecosystem: Environmental > Terrestrial > Soil > Palsa > Peat permafrost | place: Sweden: Abisko...
CACCCTTAGAGACACACCCGATTCCGTGGGTCACAAGCGCACGCAGAGAGCGGCCGTCTGGGTCTAGGACGCCGACACCGCCGCTCTTGATGCGACTCAGCAGCGCCGTCACGCTAGCGAAGCGCCGACCCGGACTACTCCTTTCGTGCGACAGGCATCCGCCTCCGGACGCTCGCGTTCGCCCGTGCTCCGAGCGTCTGCGTCGCGGGCTCGGCACCACTGCTTTTGTTCTCACGCTTGCGCCGGCCGGGCGATCGCAAAGGCGACGACTGGAGCGCGGCGCCGCCAGCGATCGCACGGACGCGCGTCAGCGACTCCTAACCGCTGCCCGAACGCTCGCATGCAGCGAGGAATGCCCGGCCGAATCCTGTTACCTGTACGGCCTCGTTGCCCGCAAGTTGGTACTCCAGTTCGGGCGTGCTCGTGAATTCCAGCTTTATGACGGGGGGCCTAAGAAGCCGGAGCCGGAACAGGTTTTCGACAGAGAGGTCGTACGCTGGCTCGGCGATTCCAAGCAGCTCACGTAGCCCGTGCCCCGCCGCGAATCTCCCCGGTTCGTCTTTGCGTTCGTCGATGACCGCGCGCGTGCGAACGAGGATTCGCGCCTCAAGCGGGGTCAACTGCCGCAGGACGTCGGCAAAGCTTGGCGGCACTTCGTCGGCCAGTGGGTCGGCAGCGTTCGCAAGCAGCGCCGCCCATCGGTCAGCCATGTCGTCGTCCTCATCAAGACTTGCGGCCTCGAGGAGCGGGAATAGAACATTCCACTTCACCTCGCGCGGGTCGCGCCCCGCGTCGCGCAGGTACTGGTGGGCTCTCTCGAGAAGTTTCAGCTGCGCCTTCAACCGGCGCACCAGGAAGTGGTCACCGATCCACGCGCCGACCTCCCGTCGTGCACCACCGGACACCTGGTCGAGAAACTTCTCAGCCTCGGGCGACAATCCGGGCTTGGCGCTGGCGGCTGCGACGACCGCCTTGCCGGCCACCGCTGCAGACACTGGCTCAGTCACGTTTCGAGCTTAGCGCCGCCGATGGCACCGGACCTGAGACTCGAGAGTCCGTAACCAGAAGCTCGGCTCCGCAGACGGGCCGAACTGCCCTGTGTCCGCGCGATCGCTCTTGCCTCCGCACAGCTCGCCTGGTCGGCGATCGCTCATAGGCGACCAAGGACTTCTCCGGCCAAGCGGGCCCCGGCCAACCCCGCCCGGACCGGCGCACCGGCGATTGGTCGGTCGCCAAAACGCTCGCCAGACGGGCGAGCCGTGGAAGGACGAAAGCGATCACCTGGCGTCGGTGTGAGCACGGTACGTCTCGGCAGCCACCTCGGCTGCGACCATTCGTGTCACGCCGGCGCCGAGCCGGCCTCACATAGGAGCGACGCATGAGATCACTCGAGACAGATCCGGTCATTCACTGGAACTTCGCCGAAACCTGGTGGAACGGTGAGGGATTCGTGTTACGAGTGATGGCATTCCTTGCCGAGGCTCCCGCGCTGTGGCTGAACCAGAATCTGACTGGCCGCCTCCGAGCGGTGTTCGGCGACAACATTGACGCCTCCGTCACGTCCTCCAGCTGGCTGCACGACGAACGCGGTGACCATCACAAGGAGTTCGGCTCGGTCACGTTTTCGGGGCTCGAGGTTCCGCTGCCCAACCCAGAGCAGCTGAGGGACGTCGTGACTCAAGCAGCCGCAGAGTCCTACGTCCAGGCCCGTGAGGCGGAAGCCGTCGTCGAGGAATACCGGAAGCGAATCACCGCCCTCGCTTAGCCTTCTTCGTCGCCAATCCGATCGCGCGATGCGAGACCACTGGAGGATCGAAGCGATCGTGCAAGCCCGACGCCGTGCGACCACGTCGAGCTTGATATCAACGCGGTGCTGAGCGTCCGGGCGCCGCGGGTTTTCGCGGCGGCTCACCGCTTGCTCGCGTGAGCGCCTGGTGGACCGCCGCGTCGAAGTCGAGCATCTGCCCGCGCGCGTATAGGCGCTCGAACTCAGCGTCGCCGAGGTTGGCGCGGCTCGCGTCGATGCTGGCCTGCAGAAACCGTCGGTAGTACGGCAGCCAAGGCTGTCCGATCTGGTCCAAGAAACCCTGCGCGACGCCGTGCAGTTCAGCGGCACCCCGCCATTCGGCGGCGTCCGCCTCCACGCAGGCCAGGCCGAGTACCGCATAGGCCAGACCGAAGCGATCCCGGGTTCGGCGGCTGATGATCAGCGCGGCCCTGAGCCTGGCGGCTGCACCCTCGTGGTCGCCCTCCTCGCGCTGCACCATGCCCATGCTGATGCTCACGTTGTAAATCGTGACCCCAACGGCGGCGCTGCATACTTCCGCCTTTTCAAGGTGCTCTCGCGCGGCCTGGACATCTCCCATCGACAGCGCAAGTACGCTGGCGTTGTTGTGAAGCATCGCCGCCATGTAGCTGTCGCCCATGCGACGCGCGATGACTAGGGCGTCGTTTAGGAGTTCGCGGCCCTTGCCGGGGTCAGTCTCGCTTTCGTGCAACGTGTACAGCGCCGCTGCTCCCAGCGCCTCCATCAGCACGCTGTCGTCGCCAAGCGAGCGGGCACGCTCGAGCGCTTCCTGCGCCAGCCGATAACCCTGCTCCAGCCGGCCGGCGAAGGTATGGACTCTCGCCGACGCACACAGCGCGTCGGTCAGGATCCTCTCGTCGTCGATCTGGCTCGCGACCTCGACCGCCTGTCCAGCCCGGCGCAGGGCGCTCTCGACATCGAGGAAGATCGACCCGCGAGCCGCCACCATCAACCCCCTGGCGAGCAGCGCAGGGTCGTTGGCGACGTCGGGCCGTTCGAGCGCATCGAGCAGGATGCTCGTGACCTCCATGCCTCGCGACCCGATCCACCAGTAGCGCTCCAGGCTGACGAGCGCGCGCACGACTCGCGCGCCCTTGGCCGGATCCGCCGAAGCTCGCTCGATCGCTCTGCGGAGATTGGCGTGATCGGCGCCCAGTCGAGCCAGCCACCGACCCTGGTCAGGTCCGATGAGATGCGGGCCGGCTTCCTGCGCCAGCGCAATGAAATACGCGCAGTGCGCGTTGGCCACGGCCGCCGCCGTGCTTTCGCCGCTGTCCAGTAGCCGCTCGGCGGCGAACTGCCGGATCGTTTCGAGCAGCCCGTAGCGCACCGTCTCTTGGTCTTGCTTAGCGCCCACGAGGCTCTTGTCCACCAGCGATCCCAGCACGTCAAGGACGTCCAGCGACTCGACGTCAACCCGCTCGCACACGGCCTCTGCCGCCTCGAGATCAAATCCGTCCACGAACACGGACAGCGCCCGCAGCACGGCCTGCTCGCGGGCGTCCAGAAGCGAGTAGGACCATTGCACCGTCGCCTGCAGCGTCTGCTGGCGAGGAAGCGCGCTGCGGCTTCCTCCGGTCAGGAGGCGAAACCGCTGGTCCAGACGCTCGGAGAGAGTCCTTAGCGAAAGCGATCGCAGCCGGGCGGCTGCCAGCTCGATCGCCAACGGCATGCCATCCAGTCTCCGGCAGATCGACTCGACCAGCGGTGCCGTCTCCTCGTCGATCACGAATCCGGCCCCCTGCTCCCTGGCCCGTGCCGCGAACAGCTCAACGGCATCCGATCGCTCGCCCGATCCCATTTCCGAGCCCGGGAGGGAGAGCGACGGCACCCGATAGATCCGCTCGCCGACCAGGCCGAGAGGCTCCCGGCTGGTGGCGAGCACACTCACCTTCGGGCACCGCCCCAGCACAGCGTCGACGACCATCGCGCAGGCGGCAGTCAGGTGCTCGCAGTTGTCGAGCACCACAAGGAGCTCTTGAGGCGCTACCGCATCCAGCAACACGTCAAGCGCCGCGCGCCCGGGCGGCGCGGTGATGCCAAGCGCCTGCGCGATCGCCCTGGGCACCGCGTCGTCATCGGCGACCGGCGCCAACTCCACCAGCCATACCCCGTCGCCCGACCCATCGAGTAGCTCGGCGGCGACCTGAAGGGCCAGGCGGGTTTTCCCAGCGCCGCCGGCGCCCGTCAGGGTGACAAGCCGCGAGGATTCGACCAGCGCCCGGACCTCACCGAGCTCCTCATCGCGTCCGATAAAGCTGGCGAGCTGGGCCGGCAGGTTGTTTGGGAGCAGCGGGCTGTCAAGTGAGCGCAGGGGAGGAAAGTCAGACGCCAGCCCGTCGGCAGTGAGCTGGAAGATCTGCTGGGCGCGGCGGAGATCCTTCAGGCGGTGGTGTCCCAGATCCTTCAGCGACACTCCTTCCGGGAGCGACTCCCGCACCAACGCCGCCGCGGTCTCGGAGAGCAGGATCTGGCCGCCATGCGCCGTCGCGGCAACCCGCGCCGCACGATGCACGTCGTACCCAACCATGCCGGTGGTCGTCTCCGAAGCCTCGCCGGCATGCAACCCCATCCGCACACGCACCCGCTCGCCGCCCGCCCACCGATGAGCTTCCAGGGCGAGCTGAATCTCGATCGCTGCCGCCACCGACCCGCTGGCCGACGGAAACACAACGAAGAAGCTGTCGCCCTGCGTGTCCACCTCGCGGCCACCATGGGCGGATACGCCAGCGCGGATCAGCCGGTGGTGATCTGCCAGGACTTCCGCGTATGCCCGCCGCCCGAGCCGTTCGAGCAGCAACGTCGAGCCCTCGATGTCCGTGAACAAAAAGGTGTAGGTCTCCGTAGGGCAAGACTACGTCAGCAGCAACGCAGAGCACAGACCCAGGTGCTCGGAAGGTTCCAAAGCGCAGGGGCGCGCCGGCTGTCGCTTTCCAGCTACCGCGGTCGCCGACCGCGAGCGGCATGAGCGCTCCCGCACGATCGCTCTGAGCGTTCCGCCGCCTCGCATCGCGCGATCGGATTGGCGACTACCCGCAGCAGCAGTCCCGTTTTGCGCCGTAGTTAGAAGGGGCCGTCATCGTCACCGGCATCGTCCAACGGTTCGCCGCGTCCCGCGCCGCGAAGGGTCCCGGGAGGCCACATTTCGAGCTGGAGGCGGATCCCGCGTTGCCAGATCGCGAGGATCTGCGGCTCGTCGTCGGGGTCGTCGTCAAGGGTGGCGCGAAACCGTGTACGACTGAGCTGGATCCACCCGGCCCGTGCGGCGGGATAGCTCCACCCGGACCGTACGCCCTGACTGGACAGGATTTCAAGCAAGACATCCCCGTCGGTTCGGTCTTCGTCCATGTGCCCCACGATGCCCTCGAAGTGAACGACATTCGACCATTCGATCCGTGTCACTTCCGGCGCAACGGAGATCCCGCACGGCGTGCCCTCGGCAGCCTTGAGGATCTTGATGACGTCGTCGAAGGCGAGCGTCGATGTGTCCACCGGTCGATTCTAGAAGTCCCGGGTCGGCGGGCTGAGGCCAAGCGTCGCGGGACCGCTTTCGCGGAAGCGCTGTCGTCACGAAGAGCCGCCGCGCGGGGCGAGCGGCTCTCAGGCGCGTGATCGCTTTCATCAGCTGGGCGTCGTCGGACCGGACGATCCAAATGGCGACAACTGAGCCGTTGGCGGTTCTGCGGAACCGCTTCGCGCCGGACGATTGCTTCCAGCCGGCAGCAACCTGGCCGCGGACGTTCGCTTCGGCGACCGACCAGGGCGGGGATTGGTGCGCAGGCCAGACGACGCGAACTAAGACGTCGGCAACCAGAGCGGACCGCGATTATCCGCCACCTGGATCCTGACGTCCGATATTGTGGCGGCATGGCAACCGACCCTGAAGAGGCGGCCGGCCAGGAGCGGTTCGAGAGCGTCTCGAATGACGCGCAACCGACGGCTAAGCACGATCTCGATATGCGCCAGCCTCTCGCCGAAGAAGGGTCGATCTTCCTGATTGACGGCGACCCAGACCAATTCGACGACGTCCTGAGCGGTGAAGTCGTCGACCCAGACGCAGTCGGCGACCTTGACGTTGGCCCGGGATTCCTTCGCGTGTTGCTGGCAAACCCTGATAAGGCCCCCGAATTACTCGCGAAGCGTGCAGTCGAACACGACGCCGACCGCGCAGTCCGCGACGTCAAACTTCTTCGCGAGCGAAACCCTCAGGCCACCGATCGTCAGTTAGCTGTCTACTTCAAGCAGAAGTACAGCCGTGCCGCACGATGGGAAGGCGCCGGTACGGGTTCTGCCGGCCTCCTCGGTTTGCCGGTCGACCTCGTCATGCTGGCAAAGATTCAGAGCCGGCTTGTGCTGACGATCGCAGCTGTGTACGGCCACGACATGAGCGATCACAGTGAACGTGCCGCGGATCTTCTGGTGATCCAAGGCGTGCACAATTCGCGTGAAGTCGCTCGGAAGGCGCTCGTCTCGGCCAGCGCAAAGACACTCAAGAAGCTCATCGTGAGGCATTTGCGTAAGGACGCGCTGTTGCTGGTCAAGAGACTGTTCCGAGTCGTTGGGATCAAGTTCACTCGCAAGGCGCTGTTGGAAAAAGGGGTGCCCCTTGTCGCAATCCCGATCTCCGCTGGCGTCAACGACGTGTCGACGAGACTGGTCGGAAACCAGGCGATCAAGTTCTACGACACGATGATTGCGTAGCCACGCTCGAATGCCGGCCGAGCTGCATGAGATCAGCCTACGAGGAAGCACACTACGACGCGGGTTCTGGCTCTACGCGTGGGAAGTCACTACGGCGAACGGAGATGTCGTCGTGTACGTAGGACGCACAGGCGACAACTCGTCTCCGAATGCGCAGTCGCCGTTCAACCGCATGGGCCAGCATCTCGGCAATTCTGATGCCAGCAACACTCTTCGAAAGCACCTCATCCGCCGCGGAATCGATCCAGCAGCGTGCGATCTTCGACTGGTCGCCTACGGGCCGATTCTGGATGAGGCCCCCGACCACGACATGGACGAACATAAAATCCGCCGCAATGTGGTCGGCGCGCTGGAGAAGCGCCTCGCAGATGAGTTGACCGCTGCTGGTTATGACGTCCTGAACCCGGTTCGATGCAGGTGGGAACTGGACGACGCTTTGTGGGCTGACGTCCTTGCAGTGTTCGCGGGAGAGTTCCCGCGCCTTGCCGCGGCCTGAGACGGGACGCAACTCCGATTCGGCGCTTTCACCGCTCGACTGCGACCAGCCTGGGGATCCGTACCAGCGATCGCTTTAGTCTCCGAAGTGGTGACGCTGGCGGCGAGCCCTTCGGCGACATCTGGATCGTGACGGTGCCTGGTTCGCCGCTCAGGGAGTCGCCCGACGAGGTGGCCGCTTCGACCGACGCCGGCCAGGAAGCAGGCACCGGCGTTCGTGGCCGCAGTAGCGGCGAAGGGGGCACCGGAGCGGCGAGCCGGGGGATGCGCCAATGTCGAGGAGCGCTTCGTGCTGTAGCACGATGTGCGCTACGCTTGGCGCATGTCCAAATCGCTGCACGTCCGACTTGATGATGCGTCTTCTGCAGCGCTCGACATCGTGCGAGCCGGCGCACTGAGTGATTCAGAGGCGGTCCGGATCGCGCTCCGTGAGGCCGCAGCGCGCCGGACAGCGCGATCGACGATCCAAGCCGAGGTCGCGGCGCTCGCGGCCGACGAAAGCGACCGTGAGGAGATGCGGATCATCCGCGAGCAGTTGGCCGAGCTCGCTCCTGGCGACTGAGGATGGTCCGTGGCGAGATCTTTCGGCTGCCGTCGTCTCGAGCGACGCGCGGTCATGAACAACGCGGAGCCCGATTTGCGGTGATCGTCCAGGCGGATGAGTTCCTCGGGCTCAGCACGACGCTGATCGCACCGACTTCGACCAGCGCGCGGGCCGCGAGCTTTCGGCCAACCATCACGGTTGACGACGCCGACACCCGTGTACTCGTCGAACAGACAACCGTGGTCGACCCAGAGCGGCTCGGAAGCTCGGCCGGACGCCTCGACGCCAACGAGTTGAGAGCCGTCGATGACGCCCTCGCGCTCATCCTCGGGATCTGACCCGCTCCCAACCGTCGCATATCCACCGCTGGACACGCCAGCACGAGACGCGGTCTACGCGGGCCTTCGACACGACCCCGAACCGCTGCCGCCGCGGCTGGCTGCTTGAGGGCGACCGCTGCTCAAAGCGGCCACCGCAGCAAACCACGGGTCTAGCGGCAAAGGAGCGACGAGCGGAGTCCGGGTGACCGCCCAGCGGCGCTGATTCTGCATCATGAGGCGCTATCATGATGAGCATGACGCGCACCACGGTCGATGTGGATGAGGCAGCGCTTTCCGCCGCGCAGGCCGCGCTCGGGACAGACGGCCTCAGCGCGACCGTGAACACCGCCCTGCGTGAGGTGGCCCGACGCTCGGTGCTTGCAGACTTCGACGTGCTGCGAGATGTGGACGGGACTCCCGAAGAGGTGCGAGCCGGGCGCGAGGGTCGTGGCGGCACCCCGGCGGGCTAGCCACCTGCGACCGGCTCCGCTCGACCGGCCCGCGCTCGTGGATACTGCTGTCTGGACGTGGGTACGAGATCGTCGCTTTCCTGCACTCGCGGAGTGGTTCAATAACGAGGTTCGGGCCGGCCGGGTGCTCGTCTGCGACCTCGTCAGGCTGGAGTTGGTCCGCGTGACGCCAAACCAAGAGCGCGCTTCCGAACTTGCTAGACGTCTGGCGGCATTCGACGCCGTGCCGATGCCCGAGTCATTGTGGAGCCGGGCACGGGAGGTGCAACTCTCAATGGCCGTATCCGGTGACCATCGACGCGTCCCACCGCCCGACCTCCTCATCGCCGCCGCGGCTGAACTCGCGAGCGTCCCGATCGTCCACTACGACCGCGATTACGAACGTATCGCGGCGATCACCGGCCAAGAGCACACCTGGTTCGTCCAGGACGGCGCTCTTGCAGCGGACGCGCCCAGCACCAAGCCGACCTGACCCAAGAGCAGTCACGTGGGCAGATCGCTCGTCGAGCGGGAATGCGGGCATGTTCGTAGGGCTCGCGTTGCCGCTCGATCGGTCGAGCAGCGACGTGCCGGCGCCGGACGATCCCTCAGGCCGCGACCTCGGTCGGCCGCTATCGCCCAGCAGTCGGCCGGAGCGGTTACCCGGCCTCACGGAAGCAGGGCCGCAGCGCAACAAGCGACCCGATCCCGAGATTCGCCTCAGAAGGATGCCCCCGCGCTGTTCCCCTCGGCGATCGAAGCGGGGGACGGCTACTCGTCGCTCTCTTCTGGCTCGACTTCGACCGCATCGTCGTCGCTCCCCGGCGACGGTCTGCGCGGCTCACGGACGCCGACTCCACCGTCGCCGTCACCGCGGCCTCGCGGACCGCGGAGCCTGCGGCCCCAGCCGTGCCGACCGCTTCGTCGTTGACGCGGGCTTCGGCCGCCGTCTGGCTCGTCAGAGGTGTCGCCTTCGTGCACCGCTGATGACGCTACCACCGTCGGCTCCCAGCGAACAGTTCATCCCAACTTAGACCGGGTGCGCGGCGAGGTAGCTGCTCTCATCGACGTGGGACCCGAAGCAGGCACCTTCCCCTGGTGGCCCTCCCGGGCTCATCCCCGGCTCGGCGGTCAACTGCAGGCTTGATCGACTCAGCGGTGTTGCGTCATCGCTGACCGCGGCCCAGCGCCTCATACGCTTGACCGGGCACGAGTTCGACAGCGTCGCCGTACCGCGCCGCGATCGCTTTGGCCGCCGGCGAATCGAGATCGGTACACCCAACGCGTACCGTGCCGGTGTGCTCGATAGCACCGACCGACACGATCGTCCCGGATGTGTTATCGACCATCGCGTCCGTGATCTCGTCGACAATGGCCAGCAACTCGGACCACGCGTATCTCGCAGCGAACGCCTCGATGCGCGCGCCCGGAACGCCATTGGTAGCCGCTCGAACCAGATCCGGTCTCGCGGCGGCTGTCAGCCCGAGATGAATGACGCCGTCTGATGTCTGGTAGATGGACCCAACGGATTGTGGCCTGTTGAGCGCGAGGCAGCCGGATGGGGTCGGTCATCGCTGTCGACCGTAGCGACGAGGGCTGACGGGACCTCGTCAGGCGTACTGGACCGGATCGCCGGCGAGCGGGACGATCCGCCTACGGGTCCAAGAGGTCCGGGCCGAGAATCACTCCTGAGAGGAGAAGGTCATGTCGGACGCAGTACTGATCGACGCCGTCGGGCGACGGCGCTCGAAGGTCACGCTCCCTGGCTATCTGGCGGGGCGTGCCCCGCATAACAAAGGGATGAGCTACCCGGCTGACCCGCCGAGGGTCGAGGAGATCATCGCGGTCATGCGCCAGGCCGGTCAGGACCGTCACGGCCTACGGATCCGCGATGGTTTGAGCACCTCAAACGCTGGCTCGAGCACCGCGTCCAACTTCCGGTCGGGCCGCTGTTCTGCATCATCGACGGGCAGACACGTGGTCGCGCGTGGCCCGCGACCGCCGTCCGTGGAGAGCTCCGAACGCTTGCCGCGCAGGCCGGCGTGCGCCGCCGGTTCGCGCCGCATCAGCTGCGGCACGCGCACGCGGTCGAGCTCGCTCGAGAGGGGGTGCACATCAACATCATCCAGCGCCAACTCGGACATACCGATCTCGGGACTCTCTGCAAGCGTTATACTCGTCGGGTATGACTGGTCGCGTGGGCGCTAAAGGACAGGTCGTCATTCCGAAGGCGATCCGGGACCGCGCACAGCTGCATCCCGGCGATGAGGTCGAGTTCGAGCTCCGTGACGAGCAGATCGTGATCGTCGCGCGCCGTGACGCCGATCGCCTCGGCGGACGCTTTGCTGCCAGCGGCATGGCCGCACGCCTGCTCGAGGACCGCGGCCGCGAGCCGCGGTGAGCGTCTGCCTCGATTCGTGGGCGATCCTGGCCTGGCTCGACGGCGAGGAACCGGCACTCTCGCGCGTCAACGAGCTGATCGCCTCCCGCCCCGTCGTGAGCTGGGTCAACCTCGTCGAGGCCTACTACCGGATCGAACGCGACCATGGCCGCGCAGCAGCAGATGAGATTCTCACCTCGCTGCGGCGGAGCCTCGCCCCCGACCTCCCAGGCACCGCCCGGATGATCGAGGCCGCGCGACTCAAAGCCCGCGCCGCGATCGCACTGGCGGACTGCTTCGCCGCAACGACGGCTGCCGCACACGCGCTGGTCCTCCTGACCGGCGACCCAGAACTTCTCGACCTCGACGACCCGCCCTGCCAACTCGAAGACCTGCGCGCCCGCTAACCCGCCGAGCCCCTTACCAGCGTCGGCTGGCCAGGTGGCCGCTCCCTTCGCCGTCGGCGCGTAAGCAGCTATCAGCCATCCCGGCCGAACCAGCGGCATTGCGGCCACCAGGCTCGGGCGGGTCGTAGCGGAGCGCAATCGTGCTGCGGTACAAAGCGGCGAAGCGAACTGTGACTCAGTCTTCGGCGATCGGACGCAGCTCGATCACGCCGTACCGGGCGATGGGATGCTTGGCGGACACCTCGACGGCTTCGTCGACGTCTGCGCACTCGAGGATGTTGAACCCCGACGCGGGAGCGATCATCTCGACACGCGGACCGTTATCGAGCTCGATCCTGCCCGCTCGCACGCGAACATTCGTGGTGGCGTCGACGGATGTAAGGACGTCTCCTTGCAAGCGCACGCCACGCTCCTCCATCTCCGACACCCACGCCCCAACCTGGGAACCGATCGTGCCGCGGTCCTCGGGACCGAATGCGAGCGACTCGTCACGGCAGACCAACATCAGAAACCTCATCGATCCTCCTCGCTCAGATGTCGCCACATCCCATCAGAACCAGTCGAGCGCTCGCCTCGACGTCGCCGGTATCCCACGCCCTCTGTGCCCTCCTCGCTGGGCGGACCATAGCCCGCGGATGGCCGCTCTCGCGGCTGCGCTGCTCAAAAGGAGCCACCTGGGCAGACGACCCGAGTAGCGGCGAAGGGGGCACCTGAGCCGCTCTTGCCACGGACAGCCGCTCCGCCGGATCGGAGCCGACCGTGCAGGCGGTGTCGGAGCCGCTTTTAGCTGGGACTGCTAACCAGGTGCCAGCAAGCATCCACGGTGGCGTGTGCGCGGGTTCCGCGCTCGGCGGGGCGGGGTGTCCAACCCAACGCCGTTGTCGCCGCTTTAAGCGGGGCCGAGGTTGCGCGATCGCTCGTGCGCGTTGCGATGTGCACCGCGAGGGTGCCAGCGGTGCGAACCGTCCCTCAGTCGCGTCGATACCGGGCCGGCCGATGTGAGATCGTTGGTGTCGGTTTGGCGGGATGAACGCGCGGCGATGATTCGAGAACAGGAGAGTGCGACCACACGTGGCCTCGTGCGGGTCGCGATCGTCCTTGTTACGCTTGTTGTGACCGGCTGTGCAGGAGGCGGCGTAGCGTCGAGCGCGGCGGTGGAGAGATCGCTCCGGGTGACTCTTAGTGCGCTTGCGCACGGCGAGGGGAACGTCGCGTGCGCACACATGACGATGGCGCAGCAGCGCCG
>Ga0302325_10025254_pt1 | contig 12348 bp, 7 predicted proteins | sample Palsa_T0_2_FD_201948 | JGI IMG/M metagenome (GOLD analysis project Ga0302325, IMG submission 201948) | Peat permafrost microbial communities from Stordalen Mire near Abisko, Sweden - Palsa_T0_2 | ecosystem: Environmental > Terrestrial > Soil > Palsa > Peat permafrost | place: Sweden: Abisko...
GACGACGAAAAGTCGGTGAAGCTGCGCGCGGCCTACCTGCTGCATGTGGCCAACATGTTCAAGCTGCTGGGCGACGACGAGGCTACAGCGGCTGCGGAAGCCAAGACGATTATGGAGATTGAAACGACGCTGGCGAAAGCGTCGATGACCCGGGTGGAAACGCGGGATCCGGACAAGACCTACCACAAGATGACAGTGGCGCAGCTTGGCGAGGTGACCCCGCACTTGGCCTGGAACGAATTTTTCGCGGGGGCCGGGGCGCCGGCGGTTTCGAGCGTGAACGTGGCGCAGCCGGATTTTTTCAAGCAGGTGGACGCTGCGCTGGGCTCGGTGCCGCTGGCGGATTGGAAAGTGTATCTGCGCTGGCATTTGATTCATACCGCGGCGCCCGCGCTTTCGGCGAAATTTGTGGATGAGAATTTTGCTTTTTACGGCAAGGAGCTGCAGGGAACGAAGGAACTCCTGCCGCGGTGGCGCAGGTGCGTGCAGGCCACGGACGCGAACCTGGGCGAGGCGCTGGGGCCGTACTACGTGGAGCGGAATTTTCCGCCGGCGGCGAAAGCGAAAGCAGTGGCGATGGTGAAGAATTTGATGGACGCGCTGAGGACGGACCTGGCCACGCTCGATTGGATGAGCCCGGCCACGCGGCAGCAGGCCGCGGTGAAGCTGGACGCGATCATGATCAAGATCGGCTACCCGGACAAGTGGCGCGATTATTCGTCATTCAAAGTGGACAACGGGCCGTACGCGGGGAACATCCTGCGCGCCGGGGAATTCGCCACGGCGTACGATCTGGGGAAAATCGGCAAGCCGGTGGACCGCACGGAGTGGGACATGACGCCGCCGACGGTGAACGCCTACTACAAAGCTCCGATGAACGAAATCGTGTTTCCGGCGGGGATTTTGCAGCCGCCGTTTTACGATGCGAATCGCGATGACGCGATGAACTACGGAGGAATCGGCGCGGTCATCGGGCATGAGATGACACACGGCTTCGACGATCAAGGCGCCAAATTCGACGCGCAGGGCAACCTGAAAAACTGGTGGACGCCGGAAGACCTGAAGAACTTCCAGCAGCGCGGGGATTGCGTGGCGCGGCAGTTTGACGAGTTCGAAGTGGAAGCGGGCCTGCATGAAAACGGGAAGTTGGTGGAGGGAGAGAGCATCGCCGATCTGGGCGGCTTGACCATCGCTCACGCGGCGCTGGAGAAATCGCTCGAAGGAAAGCCGGAGCCGGCGAAGATTGATGGATTCACGGCGGACCAGCGGTTCTTCCTGGCGTTCGCGGAGATATGGGCGGGAAGCTTCCGGCCGGAATACGGGCGCATGATCGTGGCGACGAATCCGCACCCGCTGGGACCTTATCGCGTGAGAGGGCCGCTTTCGAACATGGCGTCCTTTGCCAAGGCCTGGGGATGCAGTGCGAGTTCGCCGATGGTGCGCCCGGCGGAGAAGCGCTGCCGGATTTGGTGACGCCGCGTACGGCTAATTCATAGCCGTGGCGTAGGTGGCTGGTGAGGGCTCGGGCGCCGGGGAATAAGCGGGCGGCACGACCGCACTTTCCCGATATTTGCGGTACCACAGAGCTTCGCTCGCGCGCTGCCACAGCCTCGTTCCGATCCAGGAGAGAATCACCAACTGCCCGAGGACAAATGCCGTGGTGGTGGATTCCGGGGGCAGGCTGTGCGACCAGACGTAAACTCCCAGGCCGAAAATAATCCAGGCGATCAGGCTGATTCGAAAATAGAGCCAGAAGAGCGAGCCGAAATGGCGGCGCAAAAGCCCGGCCGAAATCTTCAAGGCCCGGCGCATCTTTTTTTCGTCTTCGGCGACGGCGATGACCTGGGCCATGTCAAACCACAGGCGCGTAACTATCAGGAGGAAGAGAATCACGACGGCCGCGGCGCAGAAAAAATACACAGAGGGCATCGGCGAGATTGATTTTTCCGCGATGCGCGAGTAAACGGCGCGAACGATGCTGGCCAGAATGGCGGTGGGTATCAGCGCGAGGGCGAAGTAAAGAAGCAGGCGGAAAAATCGCCAGAAATGGTAGCCGCAAGCCTCGAAGAACGCGCCGGTGGTGGGGCGCTCGTCGCGATAATAGGCGACCAGGATGCCGCCGGTGGCGAACAGCATGAAGACCATATAGATGACGGAGAAATGCAGGCCGGCGTGGCCGGGCCCTTCGAGGGGGGAGTCCGGCTGGTTGGATAGTTCTGCGATGGCGGTAAGGTCAAAGCTGTGCACCAGGCGGGGCGCGGACTGCAGGCTGTGGTCGAGCGTGGGTTCGGCGCGGTCAACCATGCGCTTGGTGGCGTAGCTTCCCAGGACCATGCTGAGGACAAATATCCACCACACCAGGCGCTGCCAGCGCCAGACGAGAGCGGCTCCCGCGAGAAACGTCTTTGGATTTCCTTCCGCCATTTTGTTTTGCTCTCCGTCTCGATTAAGTCAGCCAGGCCAGCATTTGCTGGAACCATTCGGCGGCAAACAGCCAGATATTCGATAGCTTGTGGATGGCGCGCTGGTCTGGTTCCACGGTGTAACTGTTGTTGAAGAGGTTGCGGTCAAGCCAGACGCCGTGGGTGGGATCGATTTCCGCGGAGACGACCTTGGCCTTGCGCTCGTATTCGTAGCGAATCCAGCGGTCCTTGCCGTCCCAGTGTTCGATCACCGCTGGAGCATTGTCGAATTTGATTTCGACGTCCACGGGGAAAACGAAGTCGCCCTTGCGGTGGAGGGTGACGAAGTTGCGATAGACGGTGTCGTCCTGCTTGCCCGCGGGCTTCTTCGGCTGCTTCTCCCACCAAACGACGGGATCGGAATGCACGTCGAGGATTTCGTAGTCCAGCATATTGGTGCCGGAAACGGCTTGATCGAAATACCAGCGGAGGTTCTGGCCGGAGACTTCCTCGATGGTCTTAAGGAAGTCCTCGCCGGTGGGATGCTGGAAGCGATAGCGCAGAAAATAAACGTGCAGGGCTTCGCGCATCTTGTCTTCGCCGATGATTTTTTCGAGGGTGAGTAGCACGGTGGCGGTCTTGCCGTAGGTGACCGCGCCATAGGCCGAGTCGTCCAGGAATTTCCAGGCGAAGTGCGTGAGCGGATCGGTGTCCGGCGCCATCAAATAGAAGACGCGCAACTGGCCGCGCTCGCCGACCTTGGCGAAGGGGAAGTTGAGCGAGGAGGTGTCCTTGCCGTACAGCGCGTCCATCGTTTTGGCTTCCATGTAGCTGTTGATACCTTCGTCGAGCCAGGCTTCTTCGAATTCGTTGGTGGCGACCATGCCGTACCAATATTGATGGCCGAATTCATGATTGGTGACCACCTCGGGTATCAGCGCGCCCTTGGGCATGTTCCAGTTGGTGCCGAGCGTGATGAGCGTGGGGTATTCCATTCCACCGGCGTCCGATGCGCCGTGCGGCGGGTCCACCAGGGTGAGGCGGTCGTAGGGATAGGGGCCGATCCATTTATCGTAGAGATCGAGCGTGCCCTTGGCCGCTTGCATGTAGCGCGGGGCGGTGGCCATATTGCCGGGCGACATCAACAAGTGAATTTGCACCGTGCCGGCACTGCCGGTCCAGGAATCTTCGATGACGGTGTAGCTGGGGCTGGCGGTCCAGGAGAAATCGTGGACGTCTTCGGAATGGAAGGCGACGGTTTTGGTGCCGTCGGCATTGTTCGCGCTCGAAACGAGATCGCCGCCCGCGCCGACGATTTCGTTTTGCGGCAGCGTGAGTTTCACATCGAAGGTGCCGAAATCGGCGAAGAATTCGGAGTTGGCGTGGAACTGGTGGCAATTCCAGGCGTTCTTCCACCACACGCCGACTTTTGGAAACCACTGGCCGACCATGACGAAGTCGCGTTTGTAGCCGGTGCGATGGAGGACTTCGGGAAGCTTATCGTGAAAGGAAATGTGAAACTGCACGGAAGCGCCCGGAGCTACGGGCTTGGGCAGCGTGACCTGGAAAACGGTGCGGTCGTTGGTATTGTTGTCGTCGGGATGGATGAATTCCATCTTGCTGGTCAGATCGCCCGCGCCTTCGACTTCGAACTTGCTAACCTCGATGCCGCCTTCGTGTTTTTTGTCCCAGCCTGCATCCGGGCCGGTGCCGCGCGTTCCCACCAGGCGAACTTCGGTCATGAAGGTGGATTGCGGCTGGAACGCGTTGAGATATAGATGGAAGGGAAAGGTCTGCTGCGGCTGGCCGGTGACGTTGCGATAGGTTAAAGATTCAGTCGCGTCTATGGTGTGATTCGTGGCGTCGAGCTTGGCGTCGATGTCGTAGGCCACGATGCGCGTGGAAAGCGTCTGGTGAACTTCCGCCGGGGCGGGCGGCGCGGGCTTCGTCGCCGATGCTTGCGGGACGGCTTCCGACAATCCTGGCGCGGCGAGCAAAGCAATGGCCGCAAAAATTGAGACACACGTGATTCGCCGCATTCATCCCCCGAAACTACGCGGAACGCTGCAGGCCCTGATAGATGGGCGCAGCAAGAGTGTAAACAATATGCCATGCGCCGAATGCATGCAAGGAGGGAGTTGCCGCAGGCTAAGAGGTTGACGTGCGCGTGCGAGGACTATTGCGGGTCGCGCGTGAGAAAACAATGGAGTATGCTTTCGGCCATGAAAATCGCGCTGAATTTTCTTATTCTGATTTTGTTGGGGGCTGCGATGGTGGGACCAGCGGCGACCAAGAACAAGGAAACGCCGGCGGACACGTTGCTGATCCTGTCCAAGAGCGACCAGACTCTTGCGATTGTTGATCCGGCCACGCTGCGGGTGCTGGCGCGCGTCCCGGTGGGTCACGATCCGCACGAGGTGATTGCGTCAGCGGACGGCAAGATCGCATACGCGTCAAACTATGGCGGCGGGGCGTATAACACGCTCGCAGTGGTGGATCTCGTGGAGCAGAAGGCGCTCGCGTCCATTGATTTAGGCGCGTTGCGCGGGCCGCATGGATTGACTTTTGTCGGCGGGAAGACCTGGTTCACGGCGGAAGGGGCGAAAGCGATTGGCAGCTACGATCCGGCGACGAAGACGGTGGATATGATTTTGGGCACGGGACAGAACAGAACGCACATGATTTATGTTTCGCCGGACATGCAGCGAATGGTGACCACCAATGTGAGCTCCGGCACGGTGAGCATCATCGAGAAGACTGGCGGTCACGCCGGGCCGCCGCCAGGGCCTCCGGGCGGAGACTGGAACGAAACGGTGGTGCGCGTGGGGCAAGGCTCCGAGGGATTCGATGTTTCCGCCGATGGCAAGGAAATCTGGGTGGCGAACGCGGGGGACGGGACAATATCTATCATTGATTTCGCGAGCAAGCAGGTGACGCAAACGCTTGCCGCGGATGTGGCGGGCGCGAACCGGTTGAAATTCACGACGGATGGGAAGTTGGCGCTGATTTCGACGCTGCGCGGGCCGGCGGTGACCGTGATCGATTATGCGACGCACAAGACGGTGAAGCGAATCGCGGTGGGGCACGGCGCGGCAGGGATCGTGATGGAGCCGGGCGGCTCGCGCGCGTTTGTAGCTTGTACGCCGGATGATTACGTTGCCGTAATCGATCTGCGCTCGCTCGAGGTGTCCGGGCATATTGACGCGGGCCACAATCCCGACGGGATGGCCTGGGCCACGCGGCGCTAGGACGCGCGACAAACGTGAGCCCACCGAGCCCGGCCGAAGGTCCTTCCTCGCAACCCTCGCTGGCGGCTGCCAGCAAGCGGATGCTGCCGTGGCTGATCGCGGTAGCGTTCTTCATGGAGTCGCTCGACACCACCATTTTGAATACCGGGGTGCCGACGATTGCGGCGGCGCTTCACGTGGCACCGCTCAGCATGAAGTCGGTGCTGGCAAGTTATACGCTCAGCCTGGCGATTTTTATTCCGATAAGCGGGTGGATGGCGGACCGCTTCGGCACGCGCCGAGTATTCGCGTCAGCGATCGGCATCTTCACACTGGGGTCATTTCTGTGCGGGATATCGAGCAACATTCATTTGATGGTGGCGTTCCGGATTCTGCAGGGTTGCGGCGGATCGATGATGGTGCCGGTAGGGCGGCTCACGGTGGTGCGGACGTTCGAGAAATCGGAACTGGTTCGGGCCATGAGCTTCGTGGCCATCCCCGGGTTGATTGGGCCGATGCTGGGGCCCATCGCCGGGGGACTGATCGTCGGATATTTTCACTGGCGGCTAATTTTCTTTGTGAATATTCCGATTGGCCTGGTCGGTTTGTACATGGTCTATCGGCATCTGCCGGATTACCGCGAGCGTACGGATCCTTTGGATGTAACCGGTCTGCTTCTTTTCGGATCGGGGATTGCGCTGCTTTCCTACGTGCTGGAAGTTTTTGGCGAACATACTCTCAGCGTGGCGGCGGTGCTGGGGCTTTTGTGCCTTTCCGTACTTCTGTTGGCCGGGTACGGATTTCATGCTTCGAGGACGCAGTTTCCAATGTTGCGCCTGGCGCTGTTCCGGATCCGCACATTTCGCGCGGCAGTGGCGGGGAGCTTCGTGACGCGCCTGGGCATTGGCGGCATTCCGTTTCTCTTTCCGCTGTTGTACCAGGTGGGCCTGGGATTCACGCCGATTCAGTCCGGGTTGTTGACCATGCCGCAGGCGATCGCGGCGATGAGCCTGAAGGTGACCATGCCGCGAATCCTGGAGCGCTTCGGTTATCGCGCCGTGCTGGTTTCTAACACGCTGCTGATCGGCTTGCAGATAATGCTGTTTGCAACCATCGGCGCGAAAACACCGGTGTGGCTGATCGTCGGGGAAGTATTCTTCTACGGATTCTTCACCTCGCTGCAATATACGGGAATGAATACGCTGGTGTTTGCCGACGTCAATGAGGAACAGGCGAGCGCTGCGAGCTCCATTTCGAGCACCATGCAGCAGATGTCGGTGAGTTTCGGAGTGGCTGCGGCGTCGCTGGTGACCGCGTTCTTCGTTCCCGACCGCCATACCTCGAATAGCGCGCTTTTCATTCATGGCGTCCACCGGGCGTTTCTGGTGCTGGGGGTGATGACGCTGCTGTCCACGATAGTTTTTCGCGAATTGAGACGAGGAGATGGCGACTCGGTAAGCCAACGGAGGCAGGTCCCGCCCGCCTAGGGCCGCAATTTCTGGGGAATTTGACCCGAAACTCGGCCGACTTGCGGTCCGCCGGCCCAAGCAATCCGACTGGGGAGCATTTGGGGGGGAAAGGCAGTGCGGATATATATATGCAAGGTTAAGAAATTGCAATTTTTTGTTGACATCAAAAACTATTTATTCTAACTTCCGCCCCGCCAGGAGCACATCTGAGGAAATCAACGAGGGGTGGTTGTATTCCGAAGTTGCGGTCGCATTTCGGGCTTAGTGCGACGGTTGCAGATCGCAATTCCAGGCTCCGGCTGAGGAGATCCAAACGTCTATGAAACTGACGAGATGGATGTGTATTCTGCTGTTCGCATGCGTGCCGGTTACCTCTGCGCTGGCCCGAACGGACGACACCGCGAAAGCGAAAAGCAATACTCCAGCCACTGCCGCAAACTCAGACGACAAGGGGACGGACTCCGCGGACAAGAAAGCGGCCGCAAGCGCGACACCCGCGCCGAACGCCAAGGTCGCGGCGCTCTTGGACGTGCTGGTGAAGAAGGGAGTGCTGGCTCCTGCGGAGGCCACGGAAATTCGTAACGCCTCGCCGGATGCGGAAGTGCAGCTCCTGGTGGAAGCACTCAGCCGCAAAGGCATCTTGAGCGCCGCCGATTTGGCCGGCGTTGCGACGCCCGATGCGGCGCCTGCGAGCGGAGCGACATTTGTCGCGCCGTCGCCATCGGCCGCCTCGAGCGACGGGATGGTTTCGACCTCGGCCACGGACATGCAGCAACAGCAAGCACCGACGCCGCGTAACCCTCAGCCACAGACGCAAGCTGCCGGCGCTGAGCCAGTCTCGTCGAAGCCCGCAGTACCCGGAGTGGTCCCGGCGGTAGTTCCGATCCGCGCGCTTCCGGTCGATCCGCCGACAAAAGATGGTCTCGTTGCGGCTTTCAAGACCGGCGGCGTGAAGATGACGCCCTACGGGTTCATCAAGGCTTCGGCAGCGCATGATTCGAGCTCGCCGAACGGAGACGATTTCCCGTTCGTAGGAATCTTCCTGAGTTCCACTTCGATTCTGAACACGGGTCCGACCAAGGATCCCGAATTTCACTTGAAGGCGCGCTCGACGCGTATCGGCGCGAACTTCGAATGGCCCGACCCCTCGCCGAAAGTGGTGGTCACTGGCCGAGTGGAAGGCGACTGGGAAGGCAACTTCAGCGAAGTGGATAACCGCGACGTGACTTCGATTCGAAGCAACATGTTCCAACTGCGCCTGGCATATGCGCGCGTGGATTACGAAGCCACCGACCGTTGGGATTTCTTCTTCGAAGGTGGGCAGGATTGGGCCATCTTCTCTTCCACCGTGTTGCCGAACCTGTTTGAAACCACGTTCCTCGGCGCTTTCTACGGCACGATCTACGATCGCTCTCCGCAGATGCGCTTTGGCACGACCTACAAGATAAGCAACTGGAGGAACATTAAGATCTCTCCGGAATTCGCGCTGATGATGCCGAGCACCGGCCAAATCGAAAAGCTGGGTTCGCTGACGGTACAAGGCCAGATCGGGCAAGCAGAGCGCGAGGGCGCGGACTCCGGAAGGCCGGAAGTGGAATCGAGAGTTGTGTTGCAGTTCCAGCTGGACAAAGCACCCGCGGTTGCGTCGGCGCAACTGTTCTGGGCCGGCTTCTACTCTCGGCGCAGATCGATCGTAACGTCGAGCAATTACGGGACGCCCACAGCGTCGTGTCTCGCTAACGTAGCGCTTTGCGATCTATACGAGTCAGATTTCCCGAATGGCTTTACCACTTCGAGCAAGCAGTACGGCAACCAGGTTGGTTTGTCATTGCCAACTCGCTGGGCCACGCTGGTGGGCAGCGCATATTTCGGCGGCGACCTGCGCTTCTTCCTGGGCGGGCAAGTGAACTCTTACGCCACCGATACTACGCTCCTAAACAACCCGATCACGTTCGCCACGGTTGACGGCGGGCCGCTGGCAGCAGCCGGAGCGGCAACGCTGGCAACCAACGGCGCGGGTGCGGTGGTAATTGCTCCGCAAAAGCCCATTCGTTCGTTCGGCGGATTCCTGAACCTGGGATTGCCTCTCTCCCGCTGGGTGAACGCCGATCCCAAAGGCCGCATGGGTGGCTGGCAGCTCTATCTGCACATCGGCAAAGACCAGGTAGTGCACAGAGATTTGACCAACCCCAACTACAATCCGTCAGCCAACACCTTGTCCCCGTTGCCCCTGTTGATGGGCAAGATGTTTGCGGCAACTCTCTACTACAAGCTGAACCCGTGGTGCACATTCGGTACCGAGTACTCGGTGTATGCTACGCGGTTGGCGCCTGGCGACTTTTATGACATCGCCGGAAGCTCGTCCAACGAATGGCAAGACCATCGGATCGAGTTTGGCCCGGTCTTTACGTTCTAACTGCTTGTTGTAGAACGCTTCGATTGACGAGGGGATGGAGTGCTCTCGGTGCGCCGACCGCGGCTGAGAGCCTCTGTCCCCAACTTCACGACTGAAAAGGCGCTATGGGCTCCGTCCACCGACCTCTCTGGCTGGTACCGGCATTGTTACTCGCTAGTGTCACGGGTGCGGCGGCGGATTCTTCCCAGTACTCGCCCATCCGCATCAAGGTGCTCACCGCGGAGTTCCATCCGCTGGCCGATTCAAACCCGGTCCCCAAGGATTGCGATATGCAGAACTTCTCGGCCTATTGCAACGAGAGCAAAAATGCGACCGGGGAAAGCGTGATGAGGGTGCAAGACAGCGACGGGAACTCCTTCGTCATTACATGCTCGGTGGATTCGCGCTGGTCCAAGTGTGCTCCGCTGGCGGTGGGCGAAAGCTATGAAGCGCGCAAGGGAAAACACGGCCTGACGGTTTGGATTCAAAATCCGAACGGCAAGATATCCACGAGGTTATTCCGGCTGGCGGGGGAAGCGCCCACGCCGGAGTCTGGCGCCGCGGCCGCCGCGCCGTCACAAGGTGGGCCAGACGCGCTGGGTCCTGCTCCGGCCACGCTGACCCCAGAGCCGCGGCCAGCCCCGCAGCCGGTGACCGTGGCGCCAGGACAGAGGGCTTCGGCTTCCGCGCCCATTGCCGCTCCCGCACCACCGCTGCGCGCCGCGCAGAAGGTGCCTGCCGGGAACGTCCTATGCAACTTTATTTCGACACCGCCGGGAGCTGAAATCACTTTGGACGGAAAGTATGCGGGCAGCACTCCATCCGGGATTGCCCTTGCTCCCGGCACGCACACGGTGGAGTTGTCGCTGCCGGGCTTTGCGCCGTGGAAGCGGGATCTGGCCGTGTCAGAGGGTTCCGATTTAACGGTTAACGCAGCGTTGGAAAAGCAATAGGGAATCTTAGGTGCGCTACAGCGGGTCCGTCGAAGAACTCAAAGGCTAAATCCAGCTCATCACGGAGGAACGCATGGCGAGCAACGCGCAACGGGCGGGAAGCGGTACTGCAGAGTACGGCATCTGGCGCGTGATCATGGCTTCATCTGTCGGGACCATGATCGAGTGGTACGACTTCTACATTTTCGGAAGCTTGGCTGCCATTTTGTCTCTGAAGTTTTACCCGCCCGGGCACGAGACTTTCGCGCTGATCGCATATCTCGCGACGTTTGCGGTGGGCTTTCTCGTGCGGCCTTTCGGCGCGCTCTTCTTCGGGCGCATCGGCGATCTGATCGGACGCAAATACGCGTTTCTGGTAACGCTTTCGCTGATGGGTTTTTCGACCTTCGCCATCGGCCTGATGCCTTCCTTCGCCACCGCCGGCTGGTTCTCGCCGGTCGTTCTGATTTTGATTCGCGTGCTGCAAGGACTGGCGCTCGGCGGAGAGTACGGCGGCGCCGCGGTTTACGTGGGCGAACACGTGCCCGACAACAAGCGCGGCTTTTATACCAGCTTCATCCAGATCACGGCCACGCTGGGCCTTTTCGTATCGCTCATCGTGATTCTGATCACGCAAAACTCGATGTCCAAGGAAGACTTCGCGGCCTACGGCTGGCGCATTCCATTCCTGATCTCGATCATTCTGGTGGCCATCTCGCTCTACATCCGGTTGAAGATGAAGGAGTCTCCCATCTTCGCACAGCTGAAGAGCGCGGGAATGACGTCCACGCAACCGCTGAAGGACGCGTTCACAAAATGGCCGAACCTGAAGCTGGTGCTTATTTCGCTTTTCGGAGCAACTGCGGGGCAAGGTGTGGTGTGGTACACCGGGCAGTTCTACGCATTGTTTTACATGCAGACGGTGTTGAAGGTGGACATCAAGACGGCCAACATCATCGTGGCCATCGCGCTGCTGATCGGCATGCCGTTCTTCACCGTGGTGGGCGCGCTTTCCGACCGCATCGGCCGGAAGAAGCTGATGATGGCGGGGTGCCTGCTCGCGGTGCTGACCTATATTCCCATTTATCACGCCATGGAACGCGCGGCGGGAAACAACATTGTCTCGGTGACACACACAACCGACAAGGTGACCGGTGCCATCAAGCTTACGGCCATGACTACCGACGCCACTGGCGCGTTGGTCCCGGCCAAGGTGGCTACGAATCCAAACAAAGTCATGCTCGTGCTGCTGATTTTCCTCCAGGTTTTGTATGTGACCCTGGTTTACGGCCCGATCGCCGCTTATCTGATCGAGGCTTTCCCGGCGAAGATTCGGTACACGTCCGTTTCGCTGCCTTACCATATAGGAAACGGAGTGTTTGGAGGATTATTGCCGCTCATTGGACTCTCGTCCGTGGCGGCCACCGGCAATATATATGCCGGACTCTATTACCCGATGATTGTGGCCGGAATGACGTTTATCATTGGCAGCATTTTCCTGAAGGAAACACACAACATTCACATTTGGTCGGAGGCTCCAGGCCAAGGCCCCACTCCAGCGGGTAGGGACTGAGCCGCGCGCTTTCGGCATCGGCCTTACGAGCCCTCGGCTGCCACGGCGCAGTGTTTCACGCGGCGCCTTTCAGGATCAGCCGAGGGCTTGTTTTTTGCGAACGCTTGTTTTTTGCGAACAAAGCGCAGGCGGGAATCCTCGCAGGGATCCAAGCCCGGCGGCTAACGCGCGTTTTGGCCGGAAACTGTCTGCTTGCCTCAGTTGACGCCCTTCACTGCACCTATTAGACTGACTTATAATGGTTCAAGGCCCCGAATTTTCGGCGGGCGCCGAGTGAGACCGCATTCCCCAATGGGCTCGACGATCCTACAGCAGAAGCGCCACCAGCAAATCCTGACGGATGTGGTGCG
>Ga0302325_10025255_pt1 | contig 12348 bp, 13 predicted proteins | sample Palsa_T0_2_FD_201948 | JGI IMG/M metagenome (GOLD analysis project Ga0302325, IMG submission 201948) | Peat permafrost microbial communities from Stordalen Mire near Abisko, Sweden - Palsa_T0_2 | ecosystem: Environmental > Terrestrial > Soil > Palsa > Peat permafrost | place: Sweden: Abisko...
GATCGATCCTGTTTCTGGGGGAACAGTTCAACGTTAGTTTGCGTATCTACCGGGTCGAAATTCGCGATGGGCGGCTCCACGCTATCACGCCGGCGAACATCAACGTCGAAGACTTTAGCGAGGCCGCGGGCACGGTCGTCTTCTCCGCGAAAAGCAGTCCCGATGAACCCGCGAAAAAATTGCCTGGAACTCCGATTAATGGCGATGCCACTGTTGTCACAGGCCTCAGACTGGCCAACATCTTCTATCCCAACCGATCGAGAGACATCGGATCGCCGGATCTTCCGAGAGACCTATGGATCAAGCAAGGAGCGCGCGCCGCCACTCGCATCAACCCGGCCACCGGTATAGAACAATGGCATTTTCCGGCGTCCGCCGCTATCCAGTTTCGTCCTGCCATCTCGCCGGATGGGAGCGCATTTATTGCCGCTAAACCTGTTGCGCATCTTCCCGCAACTTGGACGGAGTACAAGTTTGCTTCGGATGTCTACCGTTATGACAGGCTCTCGATCACCGGCGATCCCTCCGGACTGGTCTGGAGCTGGCCGTGGGAGTACGTGTACGTAAATCCAGCGCGCCATGAATTGTTCCCACTGGTCGACGCGCCGAGCGCGATGCAAGCTGGATACTACGATCCATTCCAGGCCGCCTGGTCTCCAGATGGCAAGCGGGCCCTGGTCACGAGCACCTTTCTTCCGCTCGCCGGGAACGCAGCGGATAGCTATCTTCCGTGTGCAGTTGCCGTCTTCACCGTGGCAAATCGAGCAACATCCTGCTTGGGCTACAGTCGTTTTCCCAAGGAAGATTCCCATATTGAGTCCGCGGAATTTGGAAGATCCTCCCAGGAGGTCCTTATCGCCTGGGGAACGTCTGGAAAAACCGAAATCGAAACTTATCAGGAAGTGAACTCCATATGGGAACGTTCTTCAGCTGCATTGAATAGTACGCAGCACAAAATTCGCGTAAAGGCGTTTGTGAAGCAGGACATCAACGTGCCCCCAAAGCTGTGGGCGACTGAACTGGCCAGTGGGAAAAGCAAGCAGCTTTGGGACCCGAATCCGCAACTCGAGACTGTCGCTTTAGGTTCAGCATCGGTTTACCGCTGGCGTGACGGCACCGGGTATAACTGGAGTGCGGGCCTTATCTTGCCTCCCGCTTACAATTCTGCGCGTCGATACCCTCTCGTAATCCAGACCCACGGCTTTTTCAACGAGCACGAGTTCCTAGTGGACGGCGCCTATACCACCGGATTTGCGGCTCGTGCTCTGGCAGCAGCCGGCGTGATCGTACTTCAGATGGGAGATCGCACAGATCGCCATATCCGCCCGGCTTCGAAAGAGGCGTCTCTGATGGGCATCGCCTTCCAGTCTGCTATCGAACAGCTGAGTTCCGAGGGCCTGGTTGATCCGTCTACGGTGGGAATCATCGGTTTCAGCAGAACGAGTTGGTATGTTGAAGATGCGCTGGTGACAATGCCCCGTCTCTTCAAGGCAGCCACGATCATCGATGGGGTTGACCAGAGCTACATGTCCTATATGCTCTTCTGTGCTGGTTACCCCGAGTGCCGCACGGATCATGAAAATGCAAATAATGGACCGCCCTTCGGCGATCATCTCCGAAGCTGGCTCGGCTCCGCTCCGGGGTTCCAATTGAATCGAGTGGAGGCTCCACTTCGAATCGAAGCGATTGGACCGATGTCCATTCTTGGAGAGTGGGAAACATACTCTTCACTTTTTCAGCAAGCAAAACCCGTCGATCTGAGCTACATCCCAAGCGGTCAGCACATCCTTCAAATGCCGTTGGAGCGATACGCCTCCCAACAGGCCAATGTGGATTGGTTTGTCTTCTGGCTTAAGGGAATTGCCCCCGGTTCACTTGCGTTTCAAAAACAGGAGTATGCGCGATGGACCGCGATGTCCATGCCGCACGCTACCCACTCGTCTCTGCAAACGCCGCAACGATGACAAAAACAAATGGCGCCAACATGGGGGCCCCTTCTCTTCTATCACGACCGCGGTCGGCGTAAAGCGTTCTGCGTCGGCCGCGGTGGTTAAGGGATGTGCTCCCGTTATTCGTCGGCTTCGTACGCGGCGCCGTTGGTGTGAGTTCCGGTATCGGCGCTATCACCAGGCATGCCCTGTTTTCCACCCTGGACAGCCGCTCGAGCAGCAACAGTGTTGATGATTGTTGGTCTGACGTAACGCATATTGTCCTCTTTCATTTCAAATTTCCATTCCTGGACAACAAAACGAAGCATGCAGCTCATGAATGGATCCTGGTCGTGATATCGCGTCTGCCGGCCTAGGCGGCCAGACGTTTGGTCATCACGGAGCTTTTGATCCAAAGCTCGAATTGAATTGCCCTCATCAATGGCCGCCATTCCGAGCTATGCCCGGTCTCAATTCGCTGGATCTGGGCGCGCAGCTCTGACTCGTCGACAAATGAGAATCCACCGACTTGCGACCCGGAAAAGAGCGAAGTCAAAGTGCTCGCATGGTCTCGGATCGCCGCTAATGGGCCTCGAATGACATGAGCCTTTCTGCGCCTTTGAAGAATTTCGGGAGGAACTATATCTGCCAATGACCTCCGCATCAACGAGCGGCGTTGGCCTGATCGAAGAAGCTGAGTCGGCGGTACCCGCAATAGGAAATCCACGAGATCTCGATCCAGGAACGGATACCGATACTCGTAACGGGTGAGCAGTCTGGGGAAGCGGCTTGGCAGGGATTCAAGAGCAGACCACCAGGACAGTGCCGCATCGACAGAGCTTGCCTTAAGACCCAGGTGATACCGCGTGTTAGGGCAGTTCATTTGGATCTCACGAATTAAAGACAGACCGGCGGCATTGATCCACGGTGGCATCTGTTTCAGAGTGAACCGATCCGGGACAATCAGCCTTCCTGTATACAGGAGGGCATCCGCAAGTATGCCGTACACGGGAGTTCTTTTGGCGAGGCTCCACTGAAAAGCCTGCTTAAGGAGAACACCAAGGTTTCCAGACATGAGGCAATCTGCAAGCTCAGGCGAGGGATTGGGCACACCGCCAAGCAGTTCATCCCCGCCGATTCCTGAAAGAAGAACTCGATATCCGCGACCCATTAGTTTGCCTTCAAAATCCACTTCGGCTGCGGCAGTTGAGCTGTCTGCTCCGGGCCAGAGATAGGTTGATGAAGAAGGGGTGAAAATGTATCCAGCGCTTGAAGCGTCAACGTGTATTCCCCGCTTCCCTCGCTGGACTTCAACAGCGCGGAAGTACGGCTTCTCATTCCAACTGGGTTCTGAGTCATCGAAAATTGACACGGTGTCGAGAAAGCCCTCACTCGACATCCCTTCGCGTTGGCGAATCTCATCCGACATGCAGACGATTGAGGTGGAGTCCATGCCACCGCTGAGATGAGCAAGAATCGGTGCGCCAGGCCCGGTGCGGCGTTCGACGGATCCGCGAAAGAGGACGCGAAAGTGGTCTTCATATTCGTCATCCGTCTTGTATGGAATTCTGCTCTTTCCAATCCACTGCCAATGAGCTTTCCGCGACTGCTTCCCCTGGCGAAAGACGATCGTATGTGCCGGAGTGACCGCTCCGATCCCCGTGTAAGGGGTCCGGTCGCCGATCGGCTGACAGGCTAGAAAACAGGCTGCAAATGTTTCATCGGTCTTGCGATCGCTGTGGTCCACAAAGAACGTTTCGAGATGCGTGGACCAGAGGAGGCGACCGTCCAAATGCTCGTAGTAGAGAGTCCGCGTCCCCGCGTGATCGCGGGCAAGATAGAGCGCTCGGTCCGCATTTGACCAGAGCGCAATCGCCCAGTCTCCAATCAGCCTGGAAAAGCAGTCCTCGCCCCAGCGCTCGAATGCTGCCAATACGATCAAGGAATCAGCAGTTTCCTCCGCGAGACCCAGAAGTTGGCAAATTTCCCGGTAATTGTCCAGTCGCCCGTCGAAGGTGAGCATGTTGCCACGCTGGTCGATTCTTGGCTCCGAGTCGAGAAGCGATCGCCGATGAGTATGGTATGGCTGGAACCCCATGCCAATCCTTCCATGCGCGCGAACCGAACTTCCATCCGGGGCATATCGACTCGTTGCCTGCGCCAATTCAGCCAGCGCCCTCTCTTCGATGGCATGATCCTCGTCTTGGCATATCCCAAAAAGGATGCTCATCTTCCGATCTCCACCTTAGCAACGCTCAAGTTCCTGATAGATTTCCTTGATGTACGGCTTGTCATTCACGATGACCCGGTCGACCTCGACCCATGCATGGGACTTGAATGGGAGTACCTGAGCGCCAATCACCATCTCAGCCGCGGCTCCGTGACGTCGCAGCAGCATCGTTGTTGCCGCCGACCGCTGCAGACAGAGCACACGTTTTGGATAGAAGGAACAGGCCCACTCCATGGCAATACAAAGCTCCTCCACACGCGAAGCGGCAACGCGACGAACCCGCCTTACATGCCGAGTTCGTACCCAAGCATGCAATGCAGCGAAGGTCCGGAGGGCCATCATCGACTCGATCCGAACGAGCAGCATGTAACTCTCAACAATCCGCCACGCCATTGTGATCCTCCGAAGTAACTTCGATTCCCAATTCCTCGCACAGAAACGCGAGCCGCCGCGCAAGAGCTTCCACGCGTACCGACAAGGGAAGAACCGGCGAGTGCCCACGTTCGCGGCTGTAATCAACCAGAATCGGGTTTGTCTGGGTGGGGCGCGTTTGCAGCCTGGCGGCCATCTTCCGTACGTGAGCCGGATTACAACGATCGTCGCTATCTCCCGAAACAAAGAACGTCGCGGGATAATTCACGTCTTCCTGTACACGGTGGTACGGCGAATATGCATAGAGAGCTTTGAAGTCTTGCTCGATCTCGACACTCCCGTACTCGTCTCGCCATTTGGCTGCCTGATCAAACCGCTCATAGCGCACCATATCGAGCAAGGGGGCGATCGAAAGAACGGCCCGGAAGAGATCTGGCCGTTGCGTCATCGCCGCGGCCGCGAGAAGACCGGCGTTCGAAGCACCAAAGATGGCAAGCCGAGAAGGGCAGGCGAAGCCTTCTGAGCAGAGCCAGTCACCCGCCGCAAGAAGGTCATCAATGGCAGTTTGTCGGTTCCGTTTTCTTCCGGCATCGTGCCAGATTTTCCCGAATTCACCGCCGCCCCGGATATGAGGAAGAGCGACGACTGCACCCAACTCCGTCAAGATGCCAATCAAGACTGAGTACTTCGGCGTCATGGGAACCCCAAACCCGCCATAGCCGGTCATGAGTACGGGCCGCATGTCGGAGAATGCAGACGTTTCGCGCGCAATTAAAGTGATAGGAATTTCCGCCTCGGCTCGCGATGGATAACGGAATGAACGCGTCTCGCAAGCCTGGAGACTCGGTCCGGATTTACTGCCGTTCCATTGACAAGAACGGTGCGCCGCTGGCGTGTACTCGTAGATCGTTGGAGGCTTAAGGAAGGACTCGCAGGTGAAGAAGACGTTGTTCTCTTTCGGACCCAGTTGCGGTAGAAGCTGAAGGGTGCCATTGGAGGAAATCTCGACGTGACCGTTGTCTTCGCCTGCGAGAGTCCAGCTCCGAATCGTTGTGCAGTCGGATCCGGCAAAGCTTGCTACGAATGATTCACCGGAGATTGCAAACTGACGGAGCGGGGTATCACCCTCCGGGATCACCGTACCGAGTACATCGCCGTCCGAGGTCAATTCGAGGATCGTGCCATTCGGAGCGTTCTCGAAAGAGAGCAGGAATATCCGGCCTCGATGAAGAATCGGGGCGAGCGGCTGCTTCCGGTTGACAAAGATTGGATGCCAATCCTCTTCCCGTTCGCGGCACCGGACAAATAGGTCGCAAACGATATCTTTTCCGAGTGGGTGTTTCCAAATCGCGCCCAAATGGACTTGATCGCCAATAAGGGACAGGGCGCTTCCTGCAGTGCGTTCCCTGGACAAGACATCGCGGTCGCGGCCCTTGTCCGAGATGAGATGGAACCGAATTTGATGATCCTCGCGCCGAGATTGTGATTCGTGGCAGTAGTAGAAACCATTACTATTCGGCGCAAAGACGAAACCGCGCGCATACCCGCGCGCGATACAGTCGGAAAGAATATGTCCGCTCACCACATCAACAACGCGAATCTCGGTTTCATCCCCTCCACCATGCTTTACGGCGAATGCAAGCAGAGAGCCATCATCGGAGATGCGATAGATTTCGACCGAAGTGAATGGACCCTCAGCCGAAGGATCTACGAGAAGCTGTTCCCTGCCAGTGACAGCATCCAGAACATAGATAGAAGCCTGTTCCGGGCCTCTGTCCCGACGCCGGTAAAAACAGCGCCCTCCTACCCTCGCCGGCTGATCCACAACTTCGGAACTCAAATGGGCTCGCACGCGGCCTCGCAGCTGATCGAGCGCATCGGAGCCCGAGAAATAGGCTTCACATCGCTCCCCTTGCGCATCGACCCATTGTTGTGTCTCCGGCAACGTCCGGTCCTCGATCCAGCGATACGGATCGCTCACTCGAACGCCGTGAAGGATGTCCTCGGTAGCGGGATCTGGAGCCATGTTCAGGGGCATAGGGCCTCCAACAATCGGGGATCCCTGGCCTCACGGTCCATACGGCGAGCCAGAGCGCGGGCATGGCTCTGAACGTCGGGCTCATTGCGCCGCGAGGACCTCAACCACGTTCCTCGTCCATAGAGGCAGGACAGGATGGCCAACATCGGAGCCAACCCAAATGCTCGCTCAATTTTCGACAGGCTGAGGCTGTGGCGCCAGCAGTCCCCGTAGACATCGCGCAGATTGGTAGTCGAGTCTTCCTCATCCCGAGGTTGGAGGATGCACAGGTGCTGAAAGGTCAGAAACGGGTTGCCTATCCCGACCTCGCACCAATCCGTGAAGACACATTGCGATTTATTGAAAAGGATGTTTCCAGAGTTAATGTCGTTGTGAATGAGAGTGTCTGGAATATTCAAGGCTTCCATCTGGCAACAGGAATCATCTAGCAGACTGGCGATCTCTAACAAACGACCCCTCTCGATTCGCCGAACTTTTGTCGAGACCTGCTTCGTCATCGTCTCGTCGAGGTACTCGACTATCTCGCCCAGTTGGGCGCGCAACACACTGATCCGGTGGTCGAAGGCTCCCGAAGCCAGAAACGCACCGGTATGGCCAACGGTCCTCTTCTGCAACGTCGCCATGGAGAGAACTGCCTGTTCAAGAGCAGGCAATGTCCAACGGTCTAAGACGATGCCCGCGTCTTCCATCAGCCATGCATTCCAGTCCTCACGCGCAGCAATGCAATACGGGAGAAATTCGGGACATAACTGGACAAGCAGCCTCGTGATTTGAAATTCATGAGTGTTGGGCTCGCCGGTTGCTTTGAGCCAGTAGGCGGAGCTGCCTTCGAGCGCAAAGCGCACCAATGCAAAATGACCTGTCGCGTTGAATTGATAGATTTCCCTTGTGAAGGTGATTTGGCCATTCAACGCTGAGCGCAACCACTCCTTCGCTTCCTGTATCCAGCCGAGGCGGGAGAACGGTCCACGAGTACCTGGATCTCCTGCGAGCATGGCGTCGACCGTCTCCCGCTCAGTCGATGTCATCTCCTTTTCTGAAATCTCATTGATGCTGGCGGTAATCAGGCCCTCTGGGCTCCCTCCATCGAGAATTTCCACGATTGCGCAGGCTCCAAGTTCTCCTGGACTGGGAAGCAAATCGAGAATGATTGCGCGCAGGCACCAGACTTTCGCGATGCTCTTCTGCAACTGCTGTGCCTGCCGCTCCCACCGAGGAACGCCAATGCGCGGCAGGCGGAAGTCATCGCCGATGCGCTGAGCCCATATCGCCCGCGATCCCGGGCTCAGCAGAACCAGTCTGTATTCGCTCTGTTCGGGCGTAGTCTCAAGTTGCAACATCGGAGCGCCTTGGTTAAGCGGTAAGAAGATGTTTCGATTTCAGGCCATCGATAAAGGCATGCACATCGCGATCCACTGTCATAAGATCTGCGCCTGTCTCGGCCGCAAGTTCGGAGACGATCTCATCGATCAGCTTGCCCTGCTTAAGCCTCTCCCACACAAAGCCGCCTGTGGAGTTGAGCGTCAACATGGCATCGTGCTCAATATCGAGAATCACGGCTCCATCGTGATCGATGATCGAACGAAGGTGTGTGGCCGGAGCAGGCATTGAATCACCTCCACTGATACAGGCTTCGGGGACCCGGTTTCAGTGGAAGTGAGCGTACGTCTGAATTGCGCAACGCATGACAGGAAAATTTATTTTCGGCCACAATAACGGAGCCGAAGCTCCAAGTCATTGATTTTGCGGAATCCTTTAGACTGCCAAGCTGGCATTTCTCGACAACAAAACGGACACAATAACGGAGCCAGAAGAAATCGTCTTCATTGTCATTCTGCCGGAGACTAGAGTGGAGAAGCCACGGCGGCGACCTGGCCAAGAAGATGCACCTGATGTTTGCGAAAGATCATTCTGGGTGTCCCGGAAGCCCCAGGATGCGGGAGCAACACCAGGTTCGCCCCATCCGTCTCGACGTATCCACAGAGTGTTTTGCCTTCGTGGCGCAATGCAAAGATGGGCCTGCTCCAACCATGTCCGACGTATTTCCTGAGAGTAGGAGGAGAGGTCTTCAGTTCATCGAGGACAACCATGGAGCGCGGTGCGATGAGAGGATCCAGGCCCTTGAACCGGTCGCTCTGGTTAATCCGCAGAATCCGGCTTCCCCATTGCCTGAGGCCCGGTATGGCCATCGACAATAACGTTGGCCACTCTCCCCATTCGCCAAGTATTGCCTGCCAGCGTGATGCCGGATCAGGTACCTCAGCCGAAGGAAAGACAGTGGGCAAATCGTCGAAGGTTGTTGCACTCAACAATGCGTCCAATGAGTAGTGCCGCGACTCGTCTGTCCAGAGGTCCAATACACGAAGAACGTCCGAGAACCGGAGCGAATGAATCAGTGCCAGGCTTATGAGTGCAGCGGTGCGCGGCATCCGCTCCCGCTCTTGTTCATACCGACGAAGAGTTCGGGCGCTGACTGTCGCACCAAGGCGAGATTCGAGGATTTCGCTTGCCCTTGTCACATGCGCCTCCGCGATACCGAATCGTTGTCTCTCCGCCGAGATCAGTGCGCGCAGGGATTTGTGCTCCCAGGGAAGAATCAAGGGAGCAGGTTTAGAGGTGCGCTGTGGCAATGCGAGGTCCGGCTTCGCAGACACAAGACTCGCCCCGAAGGACACCACACGGCCCACGATGCGCGCCTCTCCCGGATAGAAGAATTCGTAGGGCCCAGGGTAGCTGTGATCCTCGGTAATGAGAGATAGCTTGCGCTGCCGAACAATGCATTTCGCGCACGCGTACCCACTACCGTGTTGCAGAAAATAAATCCGCTCCGGATTGGGGCTTTGCCGTTCCTGCTCGTTGATAGGCCGGATGGCAATGTGCGCACCGGGAGGTATCCTCGGCAGCGCCCGCGTATCGCCGGTGCCCAGCTGAGCGTAAATGAACCCGTTCTTCTGCCAATGTGGACCATGGATCGCGCGAATCGGAATCTGTTTCTGCCAGCGCACGACCAGGTCCGAAAGGAAAGCCGTATCTTGAAACGCACCTTCATGTCCGAGGACGCCGGGAAGATCCACAGGCCGGTCTCGATGAAATGGATAGGCCTCTACAAATCGGGTTCGCTCCCCGTTGAGGAGCGCCTCGATCCCCCGCATCCTGTCGAGTCGGTACCCGAAGAGCTTGAACGCACCCCCGATGGTCAGGGATAGCCGCAGTTTGAGCGCCTGCAACTGACGAGGTGTAGGTGTCGAACCGAACTGCCGGATGTTCGAAAGTAGATCCGGGCTGAGGCCCGCACTTTCACGATTGAGCCGTGCTGTTACTTCGCGCGGAGCCCCTCGAATCAAGGAAAAAAGCCGCGATAAAACCTCCGTTGTCTGCTGAGTAAGGACTGGATCATACACCTGCACTCACCTCCGTAAAAAGGTTCGTGGGTAAAGATCTGAATCGTATGAATCGGGGAGGGAAGGCTCCGCCGATCTCTGTTGACCGGCGTTATAACAACGTAAACGGCAAACGGTATCATTTGTCCTTCTCACAACATCGTCTTTGGGTGGGATAAGTCAAAGACATCGACACTCCTAGCCGGCCTTTTCGATCTCTTCATTGGCTATCGGCAACACCATCTGAACCGGTTGTCTCTCCTGCTGATGGCGCTTCATGAATGTACGGACGAATTCGCTCACGAGCGCCGAACTGTTGTTCGCCAGAGTAGCCAGGTGCGTCTCAAGACGGATTTCTTTATCGACGAGCGGCCGCGACAAAAAGTCGCCGTGTGCGACACGCGCAGCTCCGGTCGGCGAAAGCCATGCAACGGACAAGCCATCCTTGACGAACGCGGGAACCTGCTCGGCGTGCATGATGTTGTGAGCGACATTCGGCGTCAGCTGCAGCACATGCGCTCGATGCAGGATCAGAGCGTGCAAGTGCGGATGAACATGGCGATTGAAGAAGACCCATGGATACGCCGCCACATCCGCCAGGCCGACAGATTCCTGAGTTGCAAGCTCGTGGCTCTTATGGAAGACGATCATAAAATTACGCACACCCAGCACGGCTGTGGTGATCGACGGCTTAGATGGAGGAGATGTCAGCAACGCCACGTCGATCTCATGGTGTTCGAGCTTTCTGAGAAGGTCGCAGGAAAAAGCGGACTCGATCTCGATTGAAAGATTGCGATAAAGACGTAGCTCCACCGTGCGCAGCATTTCGACCAAATGCGAAGGTTGAAATGGCGAGGTCCCGACCCGCAACCTGTTCAGGTGCGCATGTCTTGCCTGTCGCGCTTCATGAATGCCGCGGTGAAAGAGATTCACGCTCTGCTGCGCATACTCTGCGAAGAAGCGGCCCGACTCGGTAATATCCGCGCCGCGATGGTTGACCTCAAAAAGCTTCAGTTGCAGGCGCCGTTCGATTACGTGCAGGCGCTTGCTGATGGCCGGTTGAGACATGCCCACACGCTTTGCAGCCTGGGACAGGGTGCGCTCCTCAGAAAGCGCAATGACCAATTCAAGGTCCTGGATCCGAGTTTTGGTAGCCACCAGTCATGCACCTCATCCTGAATTCAGCCGTGTGCATACAAAAAAACAATCTCAGCTACCGGTCCGCCGAGCGGCGGCATGTCCCCGAATGAGGAAAACGTATCCCAGTTCCTATTGTGTGTCAACCATACATACCCCGAACTCGTCCAAAATCCCCGGATAACCAAGGCCCGCTCGATCGAAAACAAAACACAATATGCCTCACCCGGGCAAGATGCTCAGCGGGTCCAAACTCAAAAAGTTATACCCAACTTCCAAAAAGTTATTGGACAAGATCACACTACCTGAAGCAGGGTAGCGAAAGGAGCGCGCACGAAGACGCATAGTGTCGATCAGCATGCCTGCCCAATACCGATGTGGAATCGAAGCGACTGAGCATTGCTCATGGCCACCTGATGAATCTACCCCAATCGAAGAAGTCCAATATGCATCGTGCTCATGCCAGAAAGGCATCAATCCCTAATCGGTCTCCCGAGAATGGCGCTGGTCGAAGTTTTCCGTCCAGGGAGTTTAACCCGAAGAAAATGCCTCGTTCTCAAAAGCCCGTAGAACCCAGCCTCAAGGGTGCTTCGGGCGATCTGGACGACGTAGTTTTTCTGCGTCTGCCCGAAGTGAAAGCAATCATGGGTCTTTCGAAGTCGAGCCTCTACGCGCTAATTCAAGAGAAGAGCTTCCCCGCGCCGATTCGGCTTGGCGCGCGCGCTGTTGCCCGGGTCAGATCCGAAGTCAAGCAGTGGGCTGCGGAGCGCGTGCATGCGTCAAGGTCGACCGCTTAACCGTACCTCGCTCACTAACGCGGCGACCGGCTTTGACGGATTTACGGGTTTCATCGAGGAAGTCCACCCACCCTTGCATCATGATGCGGCGCCGAGGGAGGTAAATGGCCTTGTTGTAAGCTCCTTCGACTTCATTCTTCGGAGCGCGGCGGTGCTTCACTATCCCAGCCATGCTCCGTTTCCACATTCCGCTCGTCGAACCGGACAAGGGCATCGCTGACGATGTGCTTCGCGACCGTTCAAGCGAGGCAAGTACCCGGATGTGATCCTGCCTATAGTTGCCCAACCACATTCGACTCGGAAGGAATTGATCGCTCTTTTGCGTTAATCCTGGTTGAATGCCGAAGGAGCGCCTATGGTCGAAAGGTGCTTCAAAGAGACGGACTCGAATCCGCCCATCTGCGGAGTACACAATGTTCTGCTTAAGCGAGGCGTAGCTTCCCGATTTGCCGAATTTAAGCATCTT
>Ga0302325_10025256_pt1 | contig 12348 bp, 15 predicted proteins | sample Palsa_T0_2_FD_201948 | JGI IMG/M metagenome (GOLD analysis project Ga0302325, IMG submission 201948) | Peat permafrost microbial communities from Stordalen Mire near Abisko, Sweden - Palsa_T0_2 | ecosystem: Environmental > Terrestrial > Soil > Palsa > Peat permafrost | place: Sweden: Abisko...
TCCCTTCGCACTGCGTGCTCCGGGAGCCACCTTTCCCCACGCTTCGTGAGGGAAGGCTGAACGACACGCGAAACTTGGAGGTCCTCGTCTTTTCTTCCTTCCCCCCTTTAGTTGGGGGAAAGTTCCGAGCGTAGCGAAGGCGGAAGGGGGACTACACCCGCAACAGCTTCGCGTTTCTCAACCGATCTCTGAGCACCAGCAGCTCCGCCAAAAGCAGCTCCAGCCGGACGCGCTTGTGCTCTTCCAGGGCGACCTTCTCGGCCGCATCGGCGTGGGCGCGCAGGAGGGCTGCGATCGCGGTGCTGGTGTTCAGTTCGAGCGTCTCGGGGGCCGGCAGCGGCGCGATCGTGTCGATCGCGCGCGTATCGTCGGCTTCGGCCGCATCGCCGATCCCGGCCCACGGCGCCGCGCCGCTGCGGCCGATGTCAGCGACATGGCGCCAGCCCTTGTCGCGCAGAACTTTCTGCACGCCCTTGATGGTGTAGCCGTCCGCGTAAAGCAGCGAGCGGATGCCGCGCAGGAGCATCAAATCTTCGGGGCGATAGAAGCGCCGCCCGCCCGCGCGCTTCACGGGTCGCACCTGCGAAAAGCGCGTCTCCCAGAAACGCAGCACATGCTGCGGCACGTCGAGCTCGAAAGAGACTTCGCTGATGGTGCGGAACGCCTCGGGCGATTTCCCGCGGAGCGGCGCGGCGGTGGAGTGAGCGGAACTCATTCGTCCGTGATCTCGAGATCCGGCGTTTCGCCGTTGATCATGGCCTTGAGCACATGGCTCGGACGAAAGACGAGAACGCGGCGCGGCGCGATGGGCACTTCGTCGCCCGTCTTGGGGTTGCGTCCCATGCGCTGCGATTTCTGACGCACGGCAAAGGTGCCGAAGGAGGAGAGCTTCACCGTCTCGCCGCGCGCGAGCGCGTCGCAGACTTCCTCCAGCATGTCTTCGACCATCTGGGCCGATTCGTTGCGCGACAGGCCCACGGCCTGGAACACCGCTTCGGTCAGGTCCGCCCGGGTCAGGGTGTTCGTAGTCATCTCGAATCGACTCCCCAAATCGAAGGCAAGCCTAGGCGCGAGGCGATTATCCGTCAATCTCAAAGGGATAGCCGAAGATGTTGATAAACGCACCGCTACCAGCGCAAAAGTGCTGCGCCCCAGGTGAAGCCGCCCCCCATCGCCTCGAGCAGCACGAGGTCGCCCTTTTTGATGCGCCCGTCGGCCACGGCGGTGGCAAGCGCCAGGGGGACGGACGCAGCCGAGGTGTTGCCGTGCTGCGCGATGGTGGAGACGACGCGCGCCATCGGTACGTGCAGTTTCTTCGCCGTCGTATCGAGAATGCGCTGGTTCGCCTGATGCGGCACGATCCAGTCGATATCGGAAATGGCAACGCCCGCATTGCGCGCGGAGGTTTCGATCGCCGTGCAGGTGTTGTTCACGGCATGCTTGAAGACGTCGCGGCCCTGCATGCGCAGATAGCCCGTCGTCTGCGTCGAGGAAGGCCCGCCGTCGACATAGAGGAGATCGTGCAGGCGGCCGTCGGAATAAAGTTCGCAATTGAGAATGCCGGTGTCGGCGGACGTGCCCTCGCCTTCGCCCGCACGGAGCACGATCGCGCCGGCGCCGTCGCCGAACAGCACGCAGGTGCCGCGATCGGTCCAGTCAAGCAGGCGCGACATGGTCTCCGCGCCGATCACGAGAACGGTTTTCGCAGCACCCGCCTTGATGAAATTGTCGGCCGTGGCGACGGCATAGACGAAACCGGAGCACACCGCCTGCACATCGAAGGCGGCACCGCGCGTCATGCCGAGTACGGCCTGCACGCGCGTGGCGACGGAGGGGAAGGTTTCGTCGGGCGTGGTCGTGGCGACCACGATGAGGTCGAGTGCTGCTGCCGTCAGCTTTGCGTCTGCGAGCGCTGCCTGCGCCGCCTTCACCGCGAGATGCGATGTCATCTCGCCCGACTTGGCGATGCGCCGTTCGCGAATGCCCGTGCGCTCCACGATCCATTCGTCGCTGGTGTCGACGCGCTTGGCGAGTTCGTGATTGGTGAGGATCGTCTCCGGCAGATACGCGCCGCAGCCGATGATCTGCGAACGGATGATACTCACGAAGCGGCAACTCCCGCGGCTTGGGTTGGCACAGGGGCCGCGATGGTTGCGCGGTCGGCGACGATTTTGGGAATGATTTCCGCCTTCGCCATTTCGATTGCCATGTCGAGCGCGCTGGCAAAGCCCATCGCATCGGCGCCGCCATGGCTCTTCACCACGACGCCGTTCAGCCCCAGGAAGATGCCGCCGTTCGAGGCGCGGGGATCGAGCTTGCGGCGCAGCGTGCCGAGCGCGCCGCTGGCGATGGTGGCGCCGAGGCGTCCCAGAAACGAGCGGCTGAGCGCGGTGCGCAGGAAATGGACGACGAGCTTGGCCGTGCCTTCGGCCGTCTTCAGCGCCACATTGCCGGTGAAGCCGTCGGTGACGACCACGTCGACGGTTCCCTCCGCAATGTCGTCGCCTTCGACGAAGCCGCAGAATTCGATCGGCAGTTTGGTGTGGCGCAGGATGTGGGCGGCGCCGCGCACGGCATCGTTGCCCTTCACGTCTTCCGAGCCGACGTTCAGAATGCCGATGGTCGGACGCTCGAGCCCCAGGATGGCGCGCGCAAAGGCTTCGCCCATCACCGCGAAATCGACCAGCTGCTGCGCGTCGCACTCCACATTGGCGCCGACATCGAGCACCACGCTCTGGCCGCGCTTGGTCGGCCACAAGGCCGCGATCGCGGGACGGTCGATGCCTGCCAGCGTGCGCAGCTGAAATTTGGAGATCGCCATCAAGGCGCCCGTATTGCCGGCGGAGATGGCGACTTCGGCTTCCTTCTTCTCCACGCTTTCGATGGCGCGCCACATGGAAGTGTTGCGGCCGCGGCGCAGCACGTGGCCGGGCTTTTCTTCCATGCGCACGCGTTCGGGGGTGTGGCGAATCTCGACGCGCGCCAGCAGCTTGGCGCGCTTGGCGAAGAGCGGCTTGAGCTCGGCCTCGTCGCCGTGCAGCAGAAACCGCACCGTGGGATGGCGCACTGCCGAGCGGGCGAGCGCGGTTACGACGATGCCGGGGCCGGCATCGCCACCCATCGCATCGATCGATACCGTCAGTTCGCGGGTCAGTTTCGGCCTCTAGCTGTTCTGCGGGGGCCGCGCGCGGGAAGGCACGAGGTCAGGCCTCGACCTTCTCGACCTCGCGCTCATTGTAGTGGCCGCATTTGCCGCACACGTGATGAGGGCGCTTCGGCTCGCCGCAATTCGGGCATTCGTTGTACGATGTGGGCGCCAGCGCGTGGTGCGAGCGGCGCATGTTCCGCCTGGACGGCGAAGTTTTTCTCTTGGGGACCGCCATGGCGGTAAAGTCTCCATCTGGCCCTCTGCCAAACCGGCCACGTTGGCGCCCATCAGGCGCGCCGGCCAATCCAGCAGGGGCGGGCAAAAATCAAGGCGCGGAGTGAACAGGAAACGCCTCGCGGATTCAAGCGGGAATTGCCTTCGCCTGGCCAAACCCTCCATCCCAAAAATTCGTGTCATGGCCCGGTCTTGCCGGGCCGTGACAATGAAAGGTGTACGGGTGAGGGAATCACCCGCCCTTCAACACCTTCAGGGCGGCAAACGGGCTCTCGGGTTTCGCTGCTTCCGGTTCGGGCAGCTCAAGGCTGGCGCCCGGCGCCTTCGGGTAGGGGTCGATGGCCAGGAGGAATTCCTCGAGCAGCGGGCCCGCGATGTCGAAGCGTGGGTTGTCGATTTCGTCGGGCACCTCATCGTCGCCGGCCGCCGGAGAAAGCTCGCCACTGATGTCGACCACCTTCCTCACGTGCGGGACGAGATGAATCTCGCGGGTGAAGTCCATGGCAATATTGGGTAAAACGGGCTCGAGACTCACCGTGCATTCCTGCACGATGTCCGCTTCGAGGTGCGCTTCGTAGGCAAAGCGGTTGGACGCCAGCCGGCGCAGCAAAAGCCTCCCCATGAAGCGGTTGACGGCGACCACATCGGCCCATTCCGCAAGCTTTTTGCGATCTTCGGGGCCGGGCTCGATGGTCGTCTCGTATCCCGCTTCGGAGAGGCGGTTGAGGTCGAATGTCCGGGAAATGGGCGGGGCGGTTGTCATGCTTTTGGCGTCATGGTCGCAAAATCGCAGGCTCGCCGAAATCGGGCACGCCTTCGGTCAAATCTGCCACGGCCAGCCGATCGCGCGCCGCCAGCGCATAGATGGCCAGCGCACGCGCGTCTTCAAGCCTGGCCAGGTCGCCGCGGTAGACATTGCGGAGGAGTGCGGCCGTCAGCGTCTCGAGGTCTCCCGCTGCGCGGTAGGCCTTCAGCCGCCCGTAGAATGCGTCAGCCATCTTGGTCATCCGCCGGTTCATGCCCATGTCGCCGGCGCCCTGCTCCCTGAGCGCCTCGTCGAAATGCGCGAAGAGATCGTCGACCAGAACCTGGGCGAGCGCCTGCTCGCCCTGCCCCGCCAGGCGGTCGAGCACCAGCCAGGCGTGCAGCGCCAGCATGTCGAAGCGGCCGTCGATCGAGTCGGCAACGCCTAAGGCCTCGTAGAAAATCGGCAGCCGCGCCTGCGTCGCCAGCCGCGCGAGCAGCGCGTCGGACAGCCGGCGGCGCCCGATCTGCCGACGGAGCATGTTCAGCATAATCCCGATCTCCCAACGGCTTGCGCTTGCAAGGCAAGCGCCCCAAGGCTAGCACACTCGCCGGGGACAGGACGGCGAAAGCACAAGGACGCATACATGAGGCTTCCGTTACTGACGGTTTCCATTACCGCAACCCTTCTTTTAGGCTGTGCGCCGGTGATCAACCAGCGCGGATATCTTCCCGATCCCGTCGGCGAGGCGGCCATCCGGATCGGCACGGACAGCAAGACGACGATCCAGCAGCGGCTTGGCGACCCTTCCACACAGGCAACCTTCAACGCGGACTCGTGGTATTACATCTCGAGCGTCGAAAAACAGATCGCATTTTTCGACCCCCGCGTGGAAACGCGTTCGATCCTGGCCGTTCATTTCGACAAGGACGGCCGCGTCACCGACGTCCGTCATTTCGGCCTGAAGGACGGCCATGTGATTGCCTTCGAGACCCGCGAAACCCCTGCCAAGGGCAAGGAGCTGACATTCCTGCAGCAGCTCTTCAACGCGACGCCGGGCGTACCGGTCGGCGGGGGCAACACGTCCAATCCCGGCGGCGGCCACTGACGGCGCGAAGCAACGAACGTCGTTCTCCACATATGAAAAAGGCGCGCCGCCGGACAGGCAGCGCGCCTTGATCTTTTTTGGCTCGCCTCAGAGACCGTGAGCGAGCGTCGCCAGAAGCAGGAGCGCGACGATATTGGTGATCTTGATCATCGGATTGACCGCGGGACCGGCTGTGTCCTTGTAGGGGTCGCCGACGGTGTCGCCAGTGACGGCCGCCTTGTGCGCGTCGGAACCCTTGCCGCCATAGTGGCCGTCTTCGATGTACTTCTTGGCATTGTCCCAGGCGCCGCCGCCCGAGGTCATCGAGATCGCGACGAAAAGACCCGTCACGATCACGCCAAGCAGCATCGCGCCCAAAGCGTCGAACGCCTCCGTCTTGCCCGCAATCGCCACCACCAGGAAGTAGAGAACGATCGGCGAGAGAACCGGCAACAGCGAGGGAACGATCATCTCGCGGATCGCGGCTTTCGTCAGCATGTCGACGGCACGGCCGTAATCGGGCTTCTGCGTGCCCAGCATGATGCCGGGCATTTCCCGGAACTGCCTTCGCACTTCCTCGACGACGGCGCTTGCCGCGCGTCCGACAGCGGTCATTGCTATACCGCCGAAGAGGTAGGGCAACAGTCCACCCATGAAAAGACCGACGACCACCCACGGATCGTCGAGCCCGAACTTCGGCATGTCGACGCCCTGGAAGTAGCTGTAGATGCTGCCGTGGTCGGTGAAGTATTTGAGGTCCGCCGTGTAGGCCGCAAACAGCACGAGCGCGCCGAGACCCGCGGAGCCGATTGCGTAACCTTTCGTCACCGCTTTGGTGGTGTTGCCGACGGCGTCGAGCGCATCCGTCGTCTTGCGCACGTCGCCCTCGAGGCCTGCCATTTCGGCAATGCCGCCCGCGTTGTCGGTCACCGGTCCGAAGGCATCGAGCGCCACGATCATGCCCGCGAGCGCCAGCATGGTGGAAACCGCGATGGCGATGCCGAACAGGCCCGCCAGCAAATACGCCGCAACGATGCCGACGCAGATCACGATCGCCGGGAGCGCCGTCGATTCCATGGAAATGGCGAGGCCCTGGATGACGTTGGTGCCATGGCCCGTGACCGAGGCCTGCGCGATCACCTTCACGGGACGGAATCCGGTGCCCGTATAGTACTCCGTGATCCAGATGATGGCGCCCGTGACGGCAAGACCGACGATGCCGCAATAGAACAGATGCACGCCGGGAAACGACAATCCGGCGCTCGTCGTCAACTGCGTGTCCATGCCGACGATGTAGTCGGTCAACGGCCACAGCGCGATCAGCGAGAGCACGCCGGTGGCGATGACGCCCTTGTAGAGAGCGCCCATGATCGATTTGCTGGCGCCCAGCCGCACGAAGAACGTGCCGATGATCGAGGTAATGATGCAGGTGGCCGCGATCGTCAGCGGATAGAGCATCAAATGCATGCGGTCTTCGCCCGTGAAATAGATCGAGGCCAGAACCATGGTGGCGACGGTCGTTACCGCAAAGGTTTCGAACAGGTCGGCCGCCATGCCGGCGCAGTCGCCGACATTGTCGCCGACATTGTCGGCGATCGTGGCGGGGTTGCGCGGGTCGTCTTCGGGAATGCCCGCTTCGACTTTGCCCACCATGTCGCCGCCGACGTCCGCACCCTTGGTGAAGATGCCGCCGCCGAGACGCGCGAAGATCGAGATCAGCGAAGCGCCGAAACCGAGCGCCACGAGCGCATTCGTGATCATCCGGCCCTGGACTTCATCGTCGATCTGAAGTCCGAGACCCTTGGTCAGGAAGAAATAGTATCCGGCCACGCCGAGCAGGCCGAGGCCGATGACGAGCATCCCCGTCACCGCGCCGGAGCGGAAGGCGACCGAAAGTCCCTCGGCCAGGCCCTTGCGCGACGCCTCGGCGGTGCGAACATTGGCGCGCACCGAGACGTTCATGCCGATATAGCCGGCGAGACCCGAAAGCACCGCTCCGATCAGGTAGCCGACGGCCACCTGCCAACCGAAGATTGCAAATGCGCCGATGAAGATCACCACGCCGGCGATGGCGATCGTGGTGTACTGGCGATTGAGATAGGCGGCGGCACCTTCCTGAATGGCCGCGGCGATTTCCTGCATGCGTGCATTGCCCGGGCTGAGGCTCAGCACGGAGCGAACGGTCAAAGCCCCGTAGAGAACGGCTGCGAGGCCGCATGCGAGCACAAGCCAAAGTTCAGTCTGGTAATCCATCGCCTGTTTCCTTCATGTCGATTGGCGGGAAACGCCTGCGCGCCGCGCGAGACTGGCGCTACCCCCCGGAATTCATTGCCCTTCCCCGGACGAGGCCGGACTCAAAGGCGGCGGAACATGCCAAAAGCCGACGCGGGAGGCAATGCGCCGAAAGAGGCAAATTTGGGGGAGAATCAGCTGGGGGTATCGCCGTGGAGAGGGCTCATCTGCACGCGAGTGATCTCCACCGAGTCGATGACATTCGGACCCACGACGCGCTTGGCGTCGGCGAGGAGCCTGGCCATGAGCGCCGGGACGTCGACAACATGGGCATCGCTCGCCTTGCCGATCGGGGCTGCGTTCACGTCGCGCACGAAGGCGTCCTGGATGAAGGGCAGCTTGTCGCGCACGACGATGGTCGCGGCCGGAGTCGTGGCAATGATCTTGCTGGAGACATAGGCATTGGCAAAAAGTGCACCGTCCACAATGACGGGCGCGATCAGATAGGGCATTTCCACGCTCGTTCCGGGCTCATGCTCCGCCGGCGCGCCCGCGTCCGCAGACACATAGCCCATGAGGAGCAGCACAAGGCCGGATACAGCAGTCGTCGGAATGCGCATTGCAAAAAATCCTCGCAGAGCCGCGCTAAGAGATCGTTAGCGCGTCAGAAATGTACGAACCCCTTGCGCGGCAGCGCGATCTCCTTGCCGTCCCCGTCCAGGAGTACAACACCCTCCCCCGCCGTCACCCGACCGATTTCCGTGACCGCAACGCCGCTCCGGGCCGACGCCGCCAGCACGGCATCGCGTCGCTCGGGCACGGCGGTGAACGCGATCTCGTAATCGTCGCCCGAAACTGCGGCGCGACAGATGGCGGCCGTATCGCTCCCCCAGACGGCGCGCAGCGCAGCCGACAACGGAATCCGTGACGCATCGATTTCCAGCCGTACCCCGGATGTCCGGGCGAGATGCGCCAGATCGGCGATGAGGCCATCGGAAACGTCGAGCGAGGCACTCGCCAGGCCGCGCAGGGCCTGGCCCAGCAGAAGCCGTGGCCGCGGCCTGCGATAGCGCGCCACCAACTCGGACTGCGCCCCTGCCTCTCCCTGCAGCACTGCCAGGCCGCCGCCGGCGTCGCCGATCGTTCCCGAGACGAAGACGGCGTCACCCGATCTGGCACCGGCGCGACGGATCATCGCACCGTGCGGAACGAACCCGATCGCCGATATCGAAACGGCCAGAGCTCCGGGCGTCGAACTCGTATCGCCGCCCATGAGCGACAGACCGAATTCGGCCTGGTCGGCCGCGAGGCCCGCGGCGAACGCCTTCAACCAGTCCAGGTCGGGCCAGTCCGGCAGCAGCAGCGCCATGAGATAGCCGGCCGGGACCGCGCCTTTCGCCGCCAGATCCGACAGGTTGACCCTGAGTGCCTTGCGGGCAATGTCGCCCGGCGGATCGTCATGGAAAAAGTGCACCCCTTCGACGACTGCGTCGGTCTTCAGAACGAGATCTTGCCCCGGGCGAGGCGCGAGAACGGCCGCATCGTCGGTCAAGGCGAATGCGCCCGGCGCCTTCAGCGAAAGCGGTGCGAACAATTGCGCAATCAGTTCGAATTCGCCCGGACGGCGAGCGGCATCAGCTTTGGCGTTTGCCATCGCGCGGGTCTTCTCCCAATTCCGCTCCGCGCTTGTTGCGCGCGAGCCGGTCGAGCGCCGCGTTCACGAATCCCGCTTCGTCGCCCTGAAAGAACGCATGCGTGATGTCGAGATATTCGTCGATGACGACTTTCGCCGGCACATCGCTTCTTGCGATCAACTCGAAGCCCGCTGCCCGCAGAATGGCCCGCAAAATGGAATCGATCCGCGAGAATTTCCAATCCGTGGAGAGGCATTCGGCAATCGCGCGGTCGATTTCCGTTTGACGGTTCGGCACGCCGCGCACGAGATCGGCAAAGAAGACCGTGTCCGGCAGTCCTGCAGGTGAAATCTCCGGATCCGCTGTGAAGCGATGCTCGATGAACTCCGCGATGACCGTCTCTGCATCAAGCGAAGTCAGCTCCATCTGATAGATAGCCTGCACCGCGGCGAGCCGTGCGGCATGACGCGCCACGGCATCGACATGGGTGGTCGTCGGACGCGGCAGCTCCGTGTTCAACGCCTTACACCGAGCCGCGCCTTGAGATCGATCAAGGCCAGGCAGGCTCGGGCCGCATTTCCGCCTTCGTCGAGTGCGTCCCGCGCGGCACGCGCCAGCGCCTGCTCTTCGTTCTCGACCGCGAGAATGCCGTTGCCGATGCAAAGTCCGTGGTGGAGCCCGAGATCGCCGAGGCCGCGTGCCGACTCGTTCGCGACGATTTCGAACTGATAGGTTTCGCCGCGGATGACACAGCCCAGCGCGACGAACCCTTCGTAGGTCTTGCCGGCGCCTTCGCTGGCTTTCGCTGCGAACAGGATGGCGGTCGGGATTTCCAGCGCCCCGGGAACAGCGATCCGGTCGAAACGCGCTCCGGCTGCGTCGAGCGCGGCCGTGGCGCCGTCCAGCAACGCATCCGAAATTTGCGGATAGAACCGCGCCTCGACGATCAGGACATTGGCGTTCATGAGTTTCCTTGCCCGCTGCTGCGCGCTTTGCGGATGGCGTGGAAGTCGCCGCGCTTCTCCACGTGCCGGACGCGGCCGACGTTCGAGACGATTCCCGTGAACATGGCCCTCTTCTTAGGCCGAGGCGGCGAAGCTTTCCAGCAGGTCCGGGCCAAGCATTCGCTGGCCGAGGCGCGTAAACCGGGGTATTTCCTCGAGATTCAGCGCCGCCAGCGCATCAATCGAGGGCCGGCCCGCACCGCCGAATACCGCAGGCGCCGAGAAAACCTCCAGCCGGTCGGCCAATCCGCGATCGAGAAACGCAGCATGGACGCTGGCACCACCCTCGACGAGAAGGCGCATGATCCCGCGCGCGGCCAATTCCTTTAACACCGCTTCAATGTCGGGACGTCCGCGCGCGTCGCGCTGAACCTGCACGATTTCCACGCCACAGGCGGCAAGCGGACCGCCGGCAGGCCTGCCGCTGAAGACGAGTGTCGGGATCTCCGCCGCGCTCTTTGCGAGGTTGGACCATTCGCTCAGCCTCAGTCGCGAGTCGAGAACGACGCGCAAGGGTGAGCGTCCTTCCAATCCGGGAATTCTGCAGGTCAGTTCCGGATCGTCGGCGAGCGCGGTTTCGATGCCGATCAGGACGGCGTCGTGGCGGGCGCGCATGAGGTGGCCATAAGCGCGTGCGCGTTCGCCGCCGATGTACCCGCTCTCGCCGGACGATGTCGCGACACGTCCATCGAGGCTTTGCACAATCTTCAGGGTGACAAGCGGCCTTTTCGCCGTGGCGCGCAGGATGTAGCCGGCATTCAATTCGCAAGCTTCGCGGGCAAGCACACCGACATCGACGGTCACGCCCGCCCCCCGCAAAATCGCGTGACCATGTCCGCTTCGGCGCGGATCAGGATTTTCGATGGCGGAGACGACCCGCGCGATACCGGCTTCGACCAACGCCTGCGCGCAGGGCGTCCTTTCGTCGTGATCCGAGCAGGGTTCGAGCGTCACATAAGCCGTGGCGTCACGGGCGAGCGCGCCGGCTGCATCGAGTGCGATCTTTTCCGCATGCGGCCGTCCGCCCATTTGCGTGTGGCCGCGTCCGACGATGCGCCCGTTGCCGGCGACGATCACGCAGCCCACAGCCGGATTGGGCCCGACCGTGCCGGGCGAGCGCTCGGCCAGACGCAGGACATGGCGCATGTGACGAATATCGTCAGTCGCGCTCAATCCCGCCTTCCATCTCCCCGATCAGTGCTTCGAAGTCTTTCGTCTCGCGGAAGTTGCGGTAGACCGACGCGAAGCGCACGTAAGCGACCTTGTCGAGGCTCGAAAGCGCCTGCATGACGAGTTCGCCGATGACGCTGGAGGGTATTTCGTTTTCGCCCATGCTTTCGAGGCGGCGGACGATGCCCGTCACCATGCGATCGATCCGCTCGGGCTCGACCGGACGCTTGCGCAAGGCATGCGAAAGCGAACGTTCGAGCTTGTCGCGCTCGAACGGCTCGCGCCGGCCGGTTTTCTTGACCACGATCAATTCGCGCAACTGGACGCGCTCGAACGTCGTGAAGCGTCCGCCGCAGGCCGGGCAATGACGGCGACGGCGAATGGCGGAATTGTCTTCGCTTGGCCGACTATCCTTGACCTGGGAGTCGTCGTGTCCACAAAACGGGCAGCGCATGGGCGCCTATGTCTCCTGATTAGGAATAAATCGGAAAACGCCTGCACAGATCGGCAACGCGCGCCGCGACCGAAGCTTCGACAACAGGATCGCCCGCTTCGCCGGATATTGCGACCGCGTCGACCACCTCGACAATCCATTTGCCGATCTCGCGAAATTCGGCCGGACCGAAACCGCGCGTCGTGCCGGCAGGCGTTCCGAGCCGGATACCGGAGGTGATGGCAGGCTTTTCGGTGTCGAAGGGGATCGCATTCTTGTTGGTCGTGATGCGGGCGCGGTCAAGCGCCTTTTCTACGGCACGGCCGGTCGCCTTTTTGGGACGCAGGTCGACCAGCATCACATGGGTGTCCGTGCCGCCCGATACGATGTCGAGGCCCTGGGCGTGAAGCGTTTCGGCGAGCGCCTTCGCGTTATCGACGACGGCCCGCGCGTAGAGTTTGAATTCCGGCCTCAGCGCTTCGCCGAAAGCGACGGCCTTTGCAGCGATGACATGCATCAACGGACCGCCCTGCAACCCCGGAAAAACCGCCGCGTTGATCTTCTTTCCGAGATCGCCGTCGCGCGAGAGGATCATGCCGCCGCGCGGACCTCGCAACGTCTTGTGCGTCGTCGTGGTCACGACATGCGCGTGCTCCAGCGG
>Ga0302325_10025259_pt1 | contig 12347 bp, 15 predicted proteins | sample Palsa_T0_2_FD_201948 | JGI IMG/M metagenome (GOLD analysis project Ga0302325, IMG submission 201948) | Peat permafrost microbial communities from Stordalen Mire near Abisko, Sweden - Palsa_T0_2 | ecosystem: Environmental > Terrestrial > Soil > Palsa > Peat permafrost | place: Sweden: Abisko...
AAGTTGCTGCTGGCCAACAAAGCCGACGTCAATGCCAAGGCCAGCATCGGCTGGACCCCTTTGCACTTTGCGGCGATGAGGTGCCACAGGGACGTGGTGGAATTGTTGCTGGCCAGCAAAGCCGATGTCAATGCCAAGGCCAGCATCGGCTGGACCCCTTTGCACTTTGCGGCGATGAGGTGCCACAGGGACGTGGTGGAATTGTTGCTGGCCAGCAAAGCCGATGTCAATGCCGAGGATGGCGGTGGCGGGACGCCTTTGCGCGACGCGGCGAGGAATTGCAACGACGTGACGGAATTGCTGCGCCAGCACGGCGGCCACGACTAAGGGGCGTCCTGCCGCGTGGGGGTCGTACGCTGTACTGCGCCAGCATCCACGCTGGCGCGCACCAACTCGGTGCCCCGCGCCTGGATCTTTCCCGCCGTCTCGGCCGAGATACGCAGCATGCGCCGGTATCCTTTTCGCCGAAGCGCATGGTCTTGAACCACACCACCGGCCTTTCGCTGAGCGTGAGAGGTTCCAGCGAGACCGAGAGGGCGGCGCCTCCGGCCGCCAAACGGGCCGCCGTGTTGCTGAATTTGTTGGCATTGCAACCACGGATGCGGCAAAACGCAGACCACGGGGTGCGGTGTAAACGCGGTAAGATCAAATCTGGACCATGCGTGTGGCCCGATCAGTTAACGGGATTCCGATCCGGCTTACAGATGAGAGATGGCTTCATGTCACAGAAGAGCATTCGGAACTGGCTGGCTACTTCTTCGATGTGATTGAAACCATCGAGACGCCCGAGTCAGTCGTCGAAGGAGCCGCAGGTGAGTTGCTGGCTTTTCGGGAGATGGAACCTGGCAAGTACTTGGTAGTGGTTTACAGGGAGACTGCGCCCAACGACGGATTCGTCATCACGGCCTTTCTAACAAGGCAAATCCGGCGGCTGGAGCAACGGAGGAGAATATGGCCGAACTGAACCTGCAAAGCATCGTCGATCTGGCGCCGCAATTGGCGGGAATTCCCTATCGAACCATCTGGTCCAGCTACGATGCGGAAGCGGATGTGCTGTACCTGAACTTCAAGAAGCCCAGCCACGCCGACGACACCGAGTTGACGGACGACGATATTCTAATCCGGTACGAGAAAGGCGAGGTGGTCGGCGTCACCGTTCTGCATGCCAGTCGGCGGCGTACCGTTGCAAGCCGGGCTTGACTCTCTTCCTAAAAAAGGTCGCCGCGGGTCCTGGGGACCCGCGCAGACTTGGGGGTCCGCCCCACCAAGACGACCGTTTGGGCGTCTCGATCCCCAGCAACCGCTTATGCCCTTCGGCCTCAGCCTCCGTCAGCAGCTTCGATCCCCGCAGCACCTCTACCACTTTCTAACAGCCGGCACTAGTGATCCACGCAATGCCAGCAGCCCTTCACGTGACGGTCCATTTCCTCGCGGCCGCGCCAGGTAGCGCGCCCGTCGATCACATCGAAGAACGCTTTGGGGTCAGGCAATCTTTGGTGGATAGTGCCGCCTCCGCCCGTCTGCTAGGAGACCGTGGGTCCGTGTCAAACACGGGCCTGGGTTTCCAGGTAGCAGACCCCCAGGCTGCGCATGGCTTTTCCGGCGAGATAGTTGAATTCGTTGGTATCCGTGCAGCCGCCGATCCAGGCGATGCTTTCGCAACGGTTGACGGTGCGGCCTTGCGTGTCCTTTTCGACGAACGTGTCGTCGCGGGTTTTCTTCACCCAGTGGCCGATTTCGTCGATGGCCTGGTCCCAGGCGATGTCTTCCCAATGGTCCGAGCCGGGCCGCCGGACCTGCGGTTTCAGCAGCCGCCGCGGGTTGAGGATATCCTGCTGGAGAGAAGCGCCCTTGGGGCACAGCGTGCCGCGGTTGATGGGGTGGTCCGGGTCGCCCTCGACATGGATGACCTGCGGTGTGACGTTCTTGGCTTTGTCGCCAATGGTGTAGATGATTACGCCGCAGCTCACGGAGCAATAGGGGCAGGTGGAGCGGGTCTCCGTGGCGCGCGCGATCTTGAGGCGGCTGAGCTGCGCGTAAGCGGGCTGTAGGTCGAATCCAAGCCAGGAAACCGCGGCGCCGCCCAGCGCCGCAACCTTCAGAAAGTCCCTACGGGTACCATCCATAGTTTCTCCTCCTTGTGGGCCACAACCGTTCGCCATTATAGCCCAACTTCGTTACGGTTTGGCTAAGGGCACGTTATTTTTTGTGTGGCCGTTAGGCGCTCCAGGTTGGCCGAATTTGGTCCTGGTCTTCGCCGAGGGACGGCGGATTCGGCGCGCAGGCCATGAACGAGGGCCGGTATCCGATTGATAGACGCCATATTTACGTTTTCTGTGGAACAAGGCCAAATTGGGGAGCAAGGCGATTTGGCCGCTGATAAACGCGGATCAACGCGGATAAGACGAAGCCAAGCAGAGAGCGAGGGCCATCCCTAAACCCTTCGCGAGCAGGCCGCACCTATTTCCCAAAATGCCATTTCGCGCCAGCTTCCAGATGGCCGCCGACTCGCTCGCAACGCCATTGGACTCTTGGGGCAGGCAAGGCGCCTGCGATACATAACGAGGGTCCTTTTTCATACCTTCTCATTCGCGGGACGATCCTCCGCGCGAAGCGTGGCGGACGTTTTGCATGACCACCCTGAGTCAAGTGACGTTCGGTGGTCGCCATGCGCAGTCGCTCGATTGAATGGAATTGGCTGTTTACCGCTCGAATCGCCTGTTGGCCGGAGAAGTGCCCTAGCCATTGCGAGGTGATTTACTTATGCGTGGACTTACATTTGTAGTGTTAGCTGCCGTTGCCGGCATCGGCTTCATAGCTAGCACTCCCAAAGCAGAGGCTCAGGCCAGCGTCGACACCGGAGTGGCCCCCGACTGTCCCTATGGTTACTATGACGCGGCTCCCTACGCCTGTGCTCCCACTGGCTACTACGGTCCGGAATGGTTCAACGGGGACGGCTTCATTGGCGCCGGCCCGTGGTTTCATGGCTCTAACGACTTCCAGGGCAACGTGAATAACCGTCTCCATCCGGAGCACGGCTATAAAGGCCCAGCGCCAAAACGTGGCGAGAAAGCCGAGGAATCAAAGCGTGTCGATAGCGCGCACTTCCAAGGAAACGAAGCGCGGGACGGACGTGGCCACGTTTCCGAGAGCAAACGTTAGGCGAGTCGGGGAGGTGTGCCGCAGCACGGCAGGCCCGGGTCTTACGATACGGTTTCGGTTTGCAAGCCCGAGTGCGGTGCCCTTCCCATTGTGAATCTCAGGCCTGCCTTGCGGGGATGTGGAGAGAGGTCTCACCCGACCAAGTGCTCTGCGGCGGAGTCTCGGCGGCGAACTGGTATACGGCGGGGCTGTTAGTAAATGCCGCATACTCCCCTCTGGGCCCGCTCATCGCCCGAAAATGCCCGAAAAATCAAGTTCGTCCGTGGCGACAGGCCGGCGAGTGCATGCGCCACGTTCATTTGGCGAGCGAATCCTGGCGCGCTTTGATATAGCGATCGGTGTCGGGGATATCCTTGTTCCATTGCGGCGTCTCGAGGCTGTCCGCCAGCCGGAAGACGGCCAGCGCCACGGTGACGTCCACCTTGGCGAGGTTGTCGTAATCCAGCTTGGGCCATTCGTCGCCGGGCTTGTGGTAATCGGGAAAGGCGTAGCCCACCGAAAGCGTGTGCGCAGGAACGCCCGCGTCAGCCAACGCCTGGTTGTCGCTCTGCGCGAAGTAGCGCACGTTGAGTTGCTCGTTCTTCACCACTTGCAGGCCGGTGGCTTGGCCGGCTTGGCGAACGGCGTCGGTGAGCGTGGAGAAGTCGTAGCCGGTTACGTTCACCAAGCCCACGCTGGAGCCGCCGTCCACGTCCGTGCGGCCTAATTGTTCCAGGTTGAGATCGGCCACCGTCTTGGCCAGCGGGAAAACTGGGTGTGCGCCGTAATACCGCGAGCCCACCAGGCCGAGTTCTTCGCCGAAGAAAGTCATAAAGACAATGGAACGCTTGGGGCGCGCGGGCAGCGCGGCGAGCGCATTGGCGATTTCGATTACGGACGCCGTACCGCTGCCGTCGTCATTGGCGCCGTTGTAGATGTGGTCGCCATCCCCGGTCCCACGCACGCCCAAGTGATCATAATGCGCGGTCAGCAGCACATAGGTTTCGCGGAGCGTGGGGTCGGAGCCGCGCAGCACGCCCACCACGTTGTGCAGCTTCACCGGGACTGTCGCGGGCGTTGGAATGTGGACCGAAATCGTAAAGCCGGCAGGGGCGGGCTTGGCGGAGGCGAGTGCGGCGCGTATGGTGTCATCCCAGACGATCAGCACGGGAGTGGAAGAGGAAGGCGGCATCTCGCGCAGGCGCGCGGTCAACATGCCCGGCGGGGCGCTGGCGCGCAACAGCAGCACCAGCGCGGGCTGCAACCGGGCGGTGATCGCCGGAAGCTGGCGCATGACCGGGTTCGTCGTGCGGGGATTCGAATCTTCCGGAAAATCGAGGACCAGCACCTTACCGCGCACCTGGCCCGGGGTGAGGGCGGCGATGGCCGCCGCGTCGCTTGCCGCGACTTTGAGCATCGGCGAGCGAGTGAAATCGGCCGCGAAGGGCTGCTGCAGAGCCATGGATTCCAGGTGCGCCTTGACGGTGTTGCCGGCCGTTTCGACAGTGAATTCCAGGCCCTCGAGGTTGGGCGTCACGTTGGCATACTGAGCGGTTTGGAAATAGCCGTCATCGCCGGCCGGTTCCAGACCCGCGCGGCGGAACTGCGCGGCAATGTATTCTGCGGCGATGTCGAGACCGGCCGAAGGCGTGCCTCTTCCCTGGAGCAAATCGGACGCCAGGAAGGAAACATCGGCCTTCAGGTCGTTAGGCGTCAGGCGGCTGGAGATCTGCTGGATGGCCGGGTCGGTTTGCGCGGCGGCCAGAGCGGCCAGCAGGGCCAGACCCGCGGTGGCAAGAACCTTCGTCATTCAGACATTATAAGAAGATACAAGATGCGGAAGCTGGCGGAGAGGGGGGGATTCGAACCCCCGGTAGAGCTTTTGACCCTACGACGGTTTAGCAAACCGCTGCTTTCGACCACTCAGCCACCTCTCCGTGAGACAGTGATAGGCCAGTATCCAAAATCATAGCACAACAGGGCTGGCGGGCCATAACGAATGCAGCACTGTCCGACCGACCGCGCCAGCCAGGGGCATTTCGATCCAAGCTTCTAGCAGCCTCATTTCTCCCCCTTCCGGCGCTCGTCCAACGGTCTCCACATCTCGGCGAGTTCCTGTTCAGTAGTCTTCCGCGCCGAGAGCGCGGCTTCGTAGATGTGGCGCGCTCGGTCTCGTCGCGGTGCACCGGGCCCCTTTCGGCAATGATCTGGACGAATTTCAGACGGTGCTGTATTGCGCCTCACGCCGCCGGTCGATAGAGTGTAGACAGTCGCACACCATGGCTGGTCCGATACTTTATTGTGAAGGCGCTACACGTTGAAGGAGAGCCACGCCGCTCGCGCCCCCAACTCCTTAGCGCGCTTAACCAGTTTGTCGTCGAAGCTCACGAATCTGGCGCCTTCGCTCCTGCTTGCAAGGTGCAGGGCATCGGCAAAATCCATACCAGACGACGCCCATCCCAGGGCTTTGGACACGGCGACCGGATCCTCAACCCGCACTGTTGGAAGGCTGGTGAGCGCTAGAATTGCAGCGGATAGCCGGCCGCCGCGAAAATGGTACAGACTGCGCAACACCCATTCCGTCTCCAGGATTACCGTCTTGGACAGCCATATTTCTTCAGTTCTGAAGAGCACGGCTGCACGCGCCGCCTGCCGCGCGTCGTCGCCGGTAAGCAACCGGATGACGACGTTAGTATCGACCGCGGTCATGCCGCTCCTTCACCGCCGTCGCAATGGCTTTCTCCATCTGCCGGAGAGTCTTGGCTCTACCGGTATATCGCAAGCAACCGGCCACATCCTCCACCCGCGAGGGCGGCGATGGTTTCAACGGACGTAGCGCGACTCCGCCGGGAACTTCCTCAACTGCGAACTCCGTCCCGGGATTCCACCCGTACGCATCCCGAACCGCTTTGGGCAGGATCACTTGCCCTTTGGTCGACAACTTTGTAGTATCCATGGCAATAGGACATCCGCGGTAAGATCTTGGTAAGATTAGTATAGCAGAATCTCAAGGTCAGCGCTTCAGCATATCCTCGACCCACGGCGGTGTCGCCTGCATCAGACGACCTAATTCCGGCTCCAGTTGCTCCATCTTGAGCTTCATCTCCCACGCTACTGCGCGATAGCTGAAGTGGCCTTTCACGCCGCTACGCACGCGCGAGATGTACTCGGCCTCGGCGAAATCCATCTTGAACAGGAAGCGTCCGCGCGCGCCGAACGGCAGCAGGTAGTGCGCACCGGGCGCGGGCAGACCCTGCATGGCTGCCAAGGCCGCTTCCATGGCCTCGCGATACACCGCCGTAGCGCCGGCTTCTTCCACCAGCGCCGGCGTGTCGAAGCCCAACCGTCCGGAGTAGCTCTGCCGGAACTTGTGGCAGCGCCGGTGACGGTGCAGGTCGCGATAGGCGCCGATGTCGATCGCGAAATCGTAGGCGTAGAGGCCGCCGCGGAACGCGTCCAGCAGATCGTCGCGCTTGGTGCGGGATGCCAGGGCCACATCCAGCACCTCGGCGCGCTGGGCCGCGCTCCAGCCGCGCGCCATCTCGTAGAGCTCGCGGAAAGGCCGGTCCGTCGCCGAATACAGGAGCGTGGCCACGATATCGGCGGCAGTATCGGTTGGGCGAATGAGGTCCACGCGCGCAGCCTCGCCGCCGGCGTAACGCGGCAGGTTTTGATCGGCCCAGCGGCGGAGGTTGTGCTGTGCGCGCGCGGCATATTCATCCGCCTCGGCATGCCGCGCCAGCGTGGGCGCCAGAGGCTCGGCGACCGCGTTCGCATCCCACACGCAATCGGGCTCGGCGCCGCAGGCTTGCGCGATCTCATCGCCCACGTCGCGCAATTCCTGGTACTCGGCAGCCTTCAATCGCCGGATCTGCTTTTCGAGCGTGCGAATGCTGGTCACCTGTCCAACGTTGGTGGGGATGCCCCAGAACAACAAATAACGGGCCACGTCGAAAGCGCGCGCGGCCAGATTGCGGCGGTAAGCCTCGGGCTTCATGTCGTCGGGGCGCGGCAGGCGCGCCGCCAGACAATCGAAGGCCCGGGCGTTCACTTGTGCGTACGCATCCAGCAGCTTGCGCGCGGCGGCTTGATAGCACTCAGCCGCCTCGCCGGTCAGTTCGGGCGGCGTAATGAACCCGGCGCGCGAGAAATCCTGATAGCGCGAGGACTTCGCCTGCCCGTCCCAGAGCGGCTCTTCCTCGATCTCGGTGGCGGCCAGCTCCGAGAGACCCTCGAAGCACAGCACGGTATGTCCCAGGTCGGCGATGGAAGCGTGGCCGTATTGGAAATAGAAGCTCTCCAGAAACTTTTGCGAATCGTGCGTGCGCACCCAGGCGAGCGACTCGCGGATGGAATCGGGCGAGCGGCTGTAGCGCGCCAGGGCGTAGGCGCATTTTTCCGGCGGCATGGGCGACACGGAAATCACGCGCTTGGATTTGGATTCCGGCATGAAACAGCTATGATAACGGATTCAATGCGAATTCGAATTCGACGAATCCGAGACGATGCCGTGCTACCGGCCTATGCGCACGGCCCCCAAGAGGATGCCGGCCTGGACTTGTGTGCTGTGGAGCGCGCGGTGCTAGAGCCGGGCACGCCGCGGTTGGTGGCCACCGGCCTCGCGGTCGAGCTGCCGCCGGGATACGAGGCGCAGATCCGCCCGCGGAGCGGCTTGGCCGCCAAGCACGCCATCACGCTGCCGAACAGTCCGGCCACCATCGATCCGGGGTATCGCGGCGAGATCCGCGTGATCCTGTTGAATCTGGGGCGGGAGCCGTACGAGATTCAGCCGGGCGACCGAATCGCGCAGATGGTAATCGCCCGATATGAGGCGATTGAGTGGGAGGAGGGGGAGCTTGGCGAATCGCGGCGGGGGGAGGGGGGATTTGGCTCGTCGGGGCGGTGAGCGCGAGGTGTTTGGATCCCGCGCGAGATGGCCGATCCCCGGTCGCCGAGGAACACTTGTCCGGATGGGGCGTTTTTCGGGAGTTGGCGCGCTGCCCGCTAACACGGGCGGCAGCGCGCTAGTCACCACCACACTTCCGGGACGCGAATGTCCCTAGCAGGGCGAGACAACCGGTTACCTACACGGAAGCCCTTGGCATCGAAGTGATCGGCAACTTTCTTGCTAAAGTGCTCCAGACTGATCACCAGATCAGCTGATCCCCAGCAAATGCAGACCTTGGGGTTGAGGCCGCAATTGAGCGTCTGCATTTTACTCAGAAGCGTGCATACGTTGAGGCTGTGGCTGCGTGTTGAGGCAGTGGCTGCGTGCGGACTGCACTCTGTCACGCTTCTCTCCCGGAACAGGGCCCCGCAGTTACACAAGTGGAAGGTGCCGCTAGCCCGTTGCGCTCAGGCGTCTGCGTGGATTGACGTGCGAACCAGCTCTGGCGCGCCCGGCACAGCCCGCACATCCACGCGGTCCTCGGAGGTAGAATGGTCTTGATGACAGGCTAGGTTAGTGTCGTGATCGAGCATGACGAGTACGGGTGTTACGCATGTTGCCCAGAGTTAAAGGGTTGCCAATCGCAAGGAAAGACGGTCGAGGAGGCTCTGCCAATATCCGCGAAGCAATTGATCTCTTCCTGGAGACCTTGACCGATGAGGAGCGATCGGACGCGCTGAGCCAAGAGATCCTGACCACTGCGGTCGAAGTTCATGCCTAGACTGCCGCGCTTGACCGCAGCGGAAGCCGAAGCGCTGCTGTTGAGATCCGGATTCGTTTGGTTGCGGTCGAAGGGCAGTCATCGGATTACGCGAAGGGCCGTAGTTCCGTTCCATAGCAGCGCGACGCTGCATCCGAAGACTGTAAAAGCCAAGTGCTCGAAGCCATCGAGGAAGCATCGAAGACCCTGGATGATTTCTTTCGTAGCCAGTTGAACAGTCGGCAGCGCAAAGGGATCGCGGCGGCGTGCGTGGACATGTGGGATCCGTTTCGGCAGAGTATCGAGCAATGGGCGCCGGACTGCAACATCGTCTACGACAAGTTTCATATCTTGGGGCATGCCAACGATGCGGTCGATGAAGTGCGCAAGGCGGAGTTCTTTCGGCAAGGACGGGAGAAACGCGAGTTGATCAAGGGCAAGAAGTGGCTGCTCTTAAGCCGCTGGAGGAACCTGAATGGCGAGCACCGCGGGGATTTGAACGAACTGTTCCGGATGAACCGGCGAGTCCTCAAGGCCTATCTCCTCAAAGAGAGTCTGGAAGGGCTGTGGGACTACCGATATCCAGGGGCCATGCTCAATTATTTGGGAAGGTGGATGGCCCAACTGAAGTGGCAGCGGTTGGGGCCGTTCGAGAAGCTTGCCGACATGCTGCTCAAGCACGTGGAAGGTATTGTGAACTACTGCCGGACCAAGGTTCGCTTCGGCGTAGTGGAAGCCGTTAACGGGAATATTCGTATGTTGATCAACCGCGGGCGCGGCTACAAGAACCTGCGGTATCTGTTGTTGAAGGCCAAGCGGATGGCGGTGACCAACGTCGAGTTCCTCGCGGTTCAGCGGGTGAAGACAGTTGCGTAAAAGCGACCGTTCCGTCAGATTCTCGCTCAGAGCCATAAAAAGCTCCTGAAGGGGAATAATCCCGCCGGATTGTATCCAGTAGGACGGGTCCAGCAGAATGAAATGTGCAATGATAGCGGGTTTCCCTGGTTGTGCAACGACCTGGCATCGCTTTTTTCTTCTGACGATAGCGAGTTAAATCAGTTCCAACTGTTTTCAGCCTCAGCCCCGTCGCCGAGGCGTTCGCGGAACAGAATCAAGCGTTTTTGTCAGGTCGCACTAAGGCCCTTTGTGCGACATGCGACTGGTCTTAGAAACCGGCGTTACGGCGTTAACACCGAGAGTTCGGGAAAGGCTGCGAAATCCGCTGTGTTGAAGGTGTAGATACGCGAAACGTCATTCGCCAGCATTGTTGCCACGAGCTGCAAATCAAAGACATCTGCACCCGTCACCGGCCGCCGCCGAAGTAGGTCTATCCAGCCCTCAACAGCGCGGGCGGGGATCGGCAACACATGCAGGAATGCGAGGAAGCCGGTAATAGCTTGCACGGCGTCTGCCGTTGAACGCGCCTGCGTCAACCGCCGCGGGTTGTTGACAACCGAATAGAATTCGCAAAGAATTTGCGAAAGTACATAGAGCCTGCTGGCCGGATCGTCACGCGCGGCATCGAGCAACGCGCGTGATGGCGCGTACTGCGGAGCGTCGGCGGCCATGGCATAAACAAGAATGTTCGCATCGACGACGCCCGGCTCAAGGGACATCGTTGTAGATGTCCCGCCTGCGGAGGGAGCCGATCACGCCAAGACGCCACACCGGCAGTTCAGGAGCCTTCCGGTTGGCTGTGCTGGCGGCGCGCTCGTTGATGAGCCGCTCCAGCCAACGGGCGCGTGGCCGGGGAAGGTACGCCGCTTGAGATTCTGCACGACGTGGAATTGTTGGAGCGCGCCAAGCTGATCCGTCCGCACGCGCACGTACACGCGCACGGGGAGGGTGGTGTGCAGCGTCATCCGCACGTGCACCCTCACGAAGGGTGACTGAGCCACGCGCGTCGGACCGAGCCACGCGCGTGAGCAGGTGGTCCTTTAGCGCGGTATGCTGGGGGAAGGGCCGGCTATGAACAACGCCACCATTCCTTCGTACCTGGAGATTATCGATTTCATTGCTGCCGGTACCACGCCGCAAGCCGTTGTCGATTACCGTCCGTCCGCCGAGGCCCAACAGCGCGTTGCCGAACTGATTGCGCGAGAGAGAGAAGGTGGCTTGTCGCCCGATGAGAAGGCGGAACTGGATCGCTTCATGGATCTGGAACACATCCTCCGGATGGCCAAAGCGCGCGCCCTGCAAATCCTGACCAGTGCCTCGTGATTTAGACGACGCCGTGCGCCGTCTCGTGATCGAGCGCGCGGGCCGACGTGTCTCGGATGTCTATTCCAAAATATCAAGAGTGAGTTCCAGCTTTTCCCACGGCCAGGAAGCACTGGCTCGCCATACAACGTATTTGTGCTCACTGTGGGCTTCGCTGAACACCCAGATGTTGGTGACCTCTGGCGGAAGGTGTGGTACGTCCGGCGGGGGTTCAAAGTCTAGCCGCCCGACCCAGGGCCGACTTGCCGCGCGAACGTAGATTGCCAAGTGGCGCTCGGCTCCTGCCGCGGCACCAAGCTTCTTTCGGTTGTCAGCTTTGAATGCTTCCCGCTCAGCGGCCTCGATGACAGAGATTGCTCCAAAAGCACCGCCCGTTCCGGGTAGCGCCATCAGGATGTGCCCCGGCTTGATCCAGGAGACGACTGAGCCGCTAACTACCCCGAGATCTGCGTAAATAGCTTCAACACTCGGACGACAGTCTGTTGGCCCCCAAAACTTCTCAATGCCAGCCAACTCGATGGCCGCAAGATAATTGTCAATCTCCTTTCGGAGCCGATTGATCCTGGCGTTCCTCGACGGGAAGATATGCCAACTATTCTTACAGACGTCGGCCTCGATGGCAGGGCCACCCTTGTTGATGATTGCATCGTGTGTCTCTTCCAGGGTTCTGTCGATCGAAGATGTCACCTCCAAAGCAGACACATGACCGTCTGGATGCTGCAAATCAAAATCATGCTCGCCGTTGCTTTGCGCCGGATGGAACTCCATTCGCGCGCCAATCACAATGCATTCGAGAAGGCGTTTGGCAATGGTCTCTGCGTGGTCCATGTCTTCCAACGATCTAACGGTTAACTACGGATTAACTGCAGATCGGGCCATGACCACCTATTGCCGTGTCCTAGGTCAAACACGCTTCGTACATCCGGCGGCCATTCTTCCTCAAAACCGACCTGTTCCGTTTCCTCGTCTATTCGGCTGCCGGTCTGAAGGAGCTTGCCGACGTACCTCGCCACGATATCATCCCGCCTAGTCTCCTCAGGAATGCCCACAATGAACTGGACTGCACCGAACGCCGGTCCAGTTTGGCCCTCGACCACTTCCCTATGCCGAACACCGTCGGGAGGATTGACGCCACGGTTAAACTTATATTCCTCCAATTCCTCCAATGAGCGAAATTTGCCAATGTTTACCATCCCAGGACCTGACGGAAATCACCGCTCAGGACGGAATGACGGAATGCTGAGCCCCGAAATATTGTGTGTTGTGAGCCAGAGTGAGTGAAGAGAGGCGGCGTTCAGGGAGAGGGTGAGGCGGGAGCGAGGTCGAGCAACATCGGCT
>Ga0302325_10025260_pt1 | contig 12347 bp, 15 predicted proteins | sample Palsa_T0_2_FD_201948 | JGI IMG/M metagenome (GOLD analysis project Ga0302325, IMG submission 201948) | Peat permafrost microbial communities from Stordalen Mire near Abisko, Sweden - Palsa_T0_2 | ecosystem: Environmental > Terrestrial > Soil > Palsa > Peat permafrost | place: Sweden: Abisko...
GTTACGAATAGCTAGCTCACGCCGAGCGCTTGCGTTCCTGCGGCGTGAGCTTGACGGTAAGGCGCTCGCCACCCCGCAACAGATCAAACGCAACCTCGCGGTTGATCGTATCGCTGGTGAGCACGCGCACCAGATCGTCGGCCCCGGTTAGGGGTGCGCCATCCAGGCTGAGCAGGATGTCGCCGACCTTCATTCCGGCAAGGGCCGCCGGGGAAACCGGTTCGATGGTCGTGACCATTACCGCGCTGTCCTGCGCTAAGCCCGAGAAGTGACGTCGGCGCCGTGAAATCGCGGCGTGCTGCGCGGCGATGCCGATATAGCCGCGCCGCACGCGGCCGTGCCGCACTAGCTCGCCGAGCACGAAGCTTGCCGTGTTTGCGGCGACCGCGAAGCAGATGCCTTGCGCGCCCATGATCACGGCGGTGTTCACACCGACCACTTCGCCGCGGGACGATACCAGCGGGCCGCCCGAGTTGCCCGGGTTCAAAGCGGCGTCGGTCTGGATCACGTCGTCGATCAGCCGCCCGTTACGCGAGCGCAGCGAGCGCCCGAGCGCCGACACCACGCCCGACGTCACCGTCGACTCGAAGCCGAGCGGATTGCCGATGGCGATCACCAATTGGCCGCGCTTGAGCTTCTTGGAATCGCCCAGCGGCGCCGCAGGCAGCGTTACCGGCTCGACAATACGGATCAGGGCGAGATCGGTATCGGGGTCGTCACCGACCAGCCGTGCCGTCAGGTGCTGTCCTTCCGGCGTTGTTACCTCGATACGCGAGGCTGCGGCGGCGGTGCCACCTGCGCCGGCAACGTGGCTATTGGTCAGGATCAGCCCGTCAGGCGCCACGATGACCCCGGAGCCCGTGCCGCCGCGCGGGCGGCCGTTGACCTCCCCGGCGTGGATCGTGAGGCCGACCACGGCCGGGCCGACGCGATCGACCACGCTGCCGTCTAAGACGGCATCGTGTAAGGGTACAATTTTCATGGTCTGTGAAGCCGTTAGCCCAGCGTCCGCTGGGGACCGGCGAACACGCCGGCCGGATCGTTATATGGGAACATGGTTCAAGTGAGGGAAGGGCAGCTAAAGGCGGCTTCCCACGGCCTCACGATCCCGTGCCCCGTGCATCGAGTAACGCCTGCAATCGGCGCATTACGGCGGGCGGCTGATCGGTACTCAAGAACTCGGGGACGGTCATGCGCCGCACCAGGCGAAGATGCGGCTTGCCAGACGTCAGCGCGTCGAGCCTGACGTGTTCCTGCACGACAAACTCCTGCCCATTCTCCGCGTCCCGCTCCACGGTCCACTGATCGCATTCATTGCGCTGGTCGGGGCGGCCTCTCAAGATCAGCGTCTCCATGCGGTACTCCGCTGCTGGTGTGACCGCCCCGCTTCGTATTGGTATTGGAATAATGCCATACTGGGGGTGTTGGTCGCGTCACGGCTCAACACTATTCAAGTGCCACTGCGCTTATTCCAAGGGAGATATTTATGATCCGTACCGTGCTTGCGATTGTCGTTGGTCTCGGTGTCACTGCCGCCGTTGCCCAGGAAGATCCTATCAAGGCGCGCAAGGCGCTGATGAAGACCAATGGCCAACAAGCCAAGGTTATCGGCGACATGGCCAAGGGCGACACGCCGTTCGATTTGGCGGCAGCGCAAAAGGCCTTCGCATCGTTCCAGGATGCGGCGTCGAAAATGCCAAATCTCTATCCGGACAGCTCCAAGGGCGGCGATCCTTCCGACGATTTCAACGCCGGCCCCAAGGTCTGGGAAGATATGGCCGACTTCAAAGCCCGCTTCGTCAAATTCGGTGAAGATGCCAAAGAGGCCGCTGCGAGCGTGAAGGATTTGGATACGCTGAAGGCAGCAGTCGGAAACATCGGCAAGAACGATTGCGGCGGCTGCCACCAAATTTACCGCCTGAAGAAGGGCTAATCGCAGGCAGCAAAACGTCGAGGGCGGGCGTCCGCAGGGACGTCCCGCCCTTTGTTTTCTATTCGCGATTCGGCCATCCTGATTAGCGTCTGAAGGTGGTTAGCCCGCGATCGACGAGGTGCGCAGATATGAGAAGGCATCTGACGCTGCGCAAGCTTGCCGCGGTTGTCGTCGTCGCTGCTGTGATCGGCTTTGCCGTGTTCTGGGTCGTGACTATTCCAGCGACGGTGCCGGCGTCCGCACTGCCGCAATACACGCCGAACCTCGACAACGGCAAAACCATGTTCAACGTCGGGGGCTGCAGCTCGTGCCACGCGGTGCCCGACAAGGATCCGCAGAAGGTCGATCGCCTGCGTCTTGGCGGTGGACTCGAACTGCCTTGCCCGTTCGGCACCTTCGTCGTGCCGAACATTTCGCCCGATCCCGATGATGGGATCGGCCATTGGGGCGAAGCGAATTTCGTTACCGCATTATGGGACGGTACTGCGCCGGGCGGAACGCACCTCTATCCGGCGTTTCCATACAGCTCCTATCGCCATATGGAACTGAACGATGTGCGCGATCTGTTTGCCTATCTGAAAACTCTACCGCCGGTGAAAGGCAAGTCGGCAGGACACGACCTGGAATTTCCATTCAATATTCGCCGCCTGCTTGGTGGCTGGAAACTGCTTTACCTCACCGGCGGTCCCTATGTGCCCGATCCGGCGAAATCCGCGCAATGGAATAGAGGCGCTTATCTGGTGAACGGTCCGGGGCACTGCGCCGAATGTCATTCACCGCGAAACTTCATGGGTGGCATCATCGAGAGCGAGCGCTTCGCCGGCGGTCCGACCCCGGATGGAAAAAGTTGGGTGCCGAACATCACGCCGGCCGGCCTTGGCCATTGGGGCAGTGACAAGATCGCCTGGTCGGAAAAAGATATCGCAGGCTTCCTCAGCGATGGCATGAACCCGTCGGGCGACTACGCCGGCGGTTCGATGGCCGACGTCATCCAGAACATTTCCCTGCTGAGCAAGGACGACCGCGCAGCGATCGCGAACTACATTGCTTCGCTGCCGCCGGTTCAGGGTCCGACTCCGCCGCCGAAGAAATAGACCGCGTGAACACCGGGAAGGGAATAACCCTCAAGCTGGTCTCGGCGGTGTTTTTTGCCGTCATGTCGGCGCTCATCCGCTATCTCGGCGCGCGCTATCCGATCGGCGAGGTGGTGTTCTACCGTTCGGCGTTTGCGCTGGTGCCGGTGGTGCTGATCTACGCCGTCCGCGGTGAGCTGATGGCTGCGGTCCGAACCGGTAATCCGCTCGGTCAGGCCAGCCGGGGCGCGCTCAGCATCGTCGGCATGTTCTGCAATTTCGGCGCATTGGCGCGGCTGCCGCTGATCGAAGCGAACGCGATCTCATTCACATCGCCGTTGATCAGCGTGGCGCTTGCAGCGTTTTTTCTCAAGGAGCGCGTGCGGATTTATCGCTGGTCGGCGGTGACCATCGGTTTCGTCGGTGTGCTGGTGGTATTGGCGCCGCATCTGACGGGCGATGAACTGACGATTGCGATGGCGAGCGCCACCAGTCTCGCCGGGGTGATCTATGCGGTTGCCGGTTCAGTCACCAACGCTGGCACCGTGATCCAGACGCGTCATCTGACCAAGAGCGAGACAACGTCGTCGATCGTGTTCTATTTTTCGCTGATCTGCGCGCTGTCGGGCCTGGTGACCTTGCCGTTCGGATGGCTGACGCCGACCGGCAGTGAGCTGGCAGTCCTTGCCACCATCGGTTTTCTCGGTGGCATGGGGCATATTTTTTTGACTGAAAGCTATCGTTACGCCGCGGCTTCCGTGGTGGCGCCGTTCGACTACACCTCGATGGTATGGGCTCTGCTGCTCGGCTACTTGATGTTCGGAGAGAAGCCGACACCCATGATCGTTCTCGGCTCCGCGATCATCGCCGCCGCAGGCTTATTCGTGATCTGGCGCGAGCGGCAGTTGGCGCTGCCGCGGCAGAGGGCAGTCGAGGGAACGACTACGAGCCTCCAAACGCCTTGAACGTGATGATGGTGTGGGTGTCGGCGACGCCCGGAATGGTCTGTACCTTCTCGGCAATGAAGTGGCCGATATCGATTGAAGGATCGACGTAAAATTTCACTAAAAGATCGAAATTACCCGCAGTCGAATAGATTTCCGAGGCAATCTCGGCGTCGGCCAGCTTGTTGGCGACCTGATAGGACTTGCCGAGTTGGCATTTGATCTGCACGAAAAAAGGGATCATGGGCGGCTCCGGCCGGCAGAATAGCATATATGACGAGCCTGCAAGAGCATTCGGAGACGTAGTATCTTCGCGGGCACATGGACCAGCAAATGCATGCACCGGTAGAGTTTGCCGACCTCGCCGCCGACGTAGTGGCCCGCATCAAGAGCCGTGCGCCGAGGGTGCATTGCATCACCAATTACGTGGCCCAGAACTACACGGCGAACGTTCTGCTCTCGGCTGGCGCAATTCCGTCGATGACGATATCGCCCGGGGAGATCGCGGCGTTTGTCGCTTCCGCTGACGCGCTTCTGGTCAATCTCGGCACCTTTGACGCCGAACGCCGGGCCGCGGTCGACGCGGCGCTGGACGCCGCAGAGCAGGGCCGAAAGCCCTGGGTGCTCGATCCCGTCTTTATTGAGAGATCGCCGGCGCGGGCGGAGTTTGCGCGCAAATTGGTCATTCGGCGACCGACGGTCATGCGCCTTAATCAACGCGAATTCGCGGCGCTTACCGGCAATACCACCGAAAAACCTCAGGACTTTGCGCAAGCGCACGAGATCGTCGTCGCGGTTACCGGCGGGCACGATATGGTGACGGACGGCAGGCGATCGGTCACGGTGAGCAACGGCGATCCGCTAATGAGCGTCGTGACCGCGATGGGGTGTGCCGGCTCGGCACTGGTCGCTGCCGCGCTTGCGGTCGAAGCCGATCCGTGGCTTGCCACCAATGCTGCGCTGATTGCGCTTGGTGTAGCCGGGGAGGTTGCCGCGAAAAGCGCCCCGGCGCCGGGCCGCTTCGCGAGCTGGATCATCGATGCGCTCTACACTCTCGATCGCGCGACGCTTCGGGAACGCACTAAGGTCTCATGATGCAGGTTGATCTTCGCCTTAACGCCATCGTCGATCCCGAGCGCTCGGGCGGTCACGATCTCGCTGACCTTGCGCGGCTTTGCGCGGAAGGCGGTGCGACGCTGGTGCAATTGCGCGACAAGTTGAGCGATACGCGCGCCATGGTGGCGACCGCACGCGCGATCAAGCAAGCGCTGGTGCCGTTTCGGGTGCCGTTCGTTGTCAACGACCGGATCGACGTTGCCCTCGCTTCCGCCGCCGATGGTGTCCATGTCGGGCAGGACGATATGGCGGTCGAGGATGCGCGCAAACTTCTGGGCCCAGATGCCATCATCGGGTTATCGATCAAGACTGTTGCAGAGGCCGATGCTGCACCGGTCGATCTGCTCGACTACGTCGGCTCTGGTGGCGTTTACGTGACGCTGTCTAAGAAGCAAAAAAATACGCCCATCGGGCCGGAAGGGTTGGCGCGCGTGATCGGTGCACTGCACCGGCGGGCCCCGAAACTGCCGGTATGCGGTATTGCCGGCATCGATGCCAGCAACGCGGCGGCCGTCATTGCTGCCGGCGCCGACGGCGTTGCCGTCATCTCGGCATTGTCGCTCTCGCCAGAACCCGCTGGCGCGTCCCGTATCTTGCGAAAGGTCGTGGACGAGGCATTGGCGAAACGAGGCGCATAATGGCGGTTCCTGTCGCCGTCACCATAGCCGGTTCGGATTCGGGCGGTGGTGCGGGCATCCAGGCTGATTTGAAGACTTTCTCGGCCCTCGGCGTTTACGCCGCGACCGTCATCACAGCGCTGACAGCGCAGAACACGAAGGGAATTGCCGGCGTTCACGAAGTGCCGCCGGATTTTGTCGGCGCTCAAATGGACGCCGTGTTCTCCGACCTTGATATTGCTGCGGTGAAGATCGGCATGCTTGGCAACACAGCGATCACCGAAGCTGTGGCCGCAGGGTTGGAACGTCACAAGGCGCGCAACATTGTGCTGGATCCGGTGCTCGTGGCGAGCACAGGCGCCGACCTGCTACGGGCCGACGCGATGGATGCGCTCAAGAAGCTTATTGGCCGTGCCAGCGTAGTCACCCCTAATTTATTCGAAGCCGCGGCCCTGCTCGATGCTCCGCTCGCGCGGGACGAAGCCGAAATGCAGTCGCAAGGGTTGGCGCTGCTTGCGCTCGGCGTGGGCGCGGTGATGATGAAGGGCGGCCATGGCGGCGGTCCGGAAAGCGTGGATCTGCTGATTGAGGCAACCGGCTGTTCGCGGTTTACCGTGCCCCGTATCGCGACAAAAAATACTCACGGAACAGGATGCACTTTCGCTTCTGCGATTGCCGCGGGCCTCGCCAAAGGGCTCATGCTCGGCGAGGCCGTGCGCCAGGCCAAGACTTACGTCACTGCCGCTATTGCGGCGGCAGACCGGCTGAAAGCCGGGGCCGGACACGGCCCGCTGCATCATTTTCCTGACAAGTGGTAGCCGGCTGGGCTTCCGAGGGTCGCAAAAAGCCGATACGTTTTCATGAATGAAGGGTGAGGAGAGAATCGCAATGCGGAAGCTTGTTCTCGGATTGGCGTCAGTTGTCGCATTCGCCGTTGCGGCTTCGGCGCAAACCTCACCGCCGGCTCCGGCCGCTGCAGCGCCAGCTGCTGCTGCTCCAGCTGCTACTCCTGCACCAGCCGCTACTGTTCCTGCACCGGCCGCCGCCGCGCCGGCGCCGGTTGCTGCTGCCGCCGCTACGCCGGTCTCGGACACTACACCGTATTATGTGAACATCGTCGATCTTCAAATCAGCCCGTCGTCGATGACAAAGTTCATGGGCGATCTTTCCGACGACGTTAAAGGAACGCTGGCCGAAGCCGGGGTTCATGAGATCGACAGCAATGTCGGACAGCAAGACCCCAACCACATCTTTATCTTCGAGGTCTACAATAATTCCGCGGCCTGGGATTCTCATCAGAAGACCACGACCTACGTAAAATTCGTCGGTCTGACGATGATGATGATCAAGAATTACAATGTCCGTCCGTTCTCGTCGCTCGCTATGAATTCAAGTGGTGCGCCGCCGGCTGCTGACCCGCTCTACGTCAACGTTGAGGAATTCGATCTTGCGTCCAGTCAGTACAACGACTTCGTGAAAGAGGCGACCGCCGAAGCCGCTGCAGCGGTCAAGGATCCCGGCGTTCGCGAGTTCAATATCGCAACGTCAACGAGCACGCCGTATCACATCCTGTTTTTCGAAGTTTATGACAACGCCGCGGCGCACGACGCGGAAATGGCGGCTGATCGCTACAAGACCTACGAGTCGACCGCCAAGAGCATGATCAAAAAGAGCACAGCAACGCCATACTCTTCGGTGTCGCTCAACACCAAGCCCTAAGCACTAAGCCGATGCCGGCGCTCCCGGCTGCTTGAGCGGGTGGGCGCGGGCGAAAGCATCAATCTGCGACAGCGCGGTTGCGATCCGCGTGAAGGTCGGAAACTGCCCGGTGTCGACGTTGAAGAACTTGGCGCCAGCGGCCTGGCTTGCGATGCAGATATCGGCGAGCGTGATCGTGTCGCCGTGGCTGTAAAGACCGGTGGCTTTGTCTTTCAGGTTCGCCTCGATCGCCGTGAGGGCAGCGGCATGCCAGTGCTGGCACCACTTGGTGCGTGTCGGTTCGTCGATCTTCAGTTCATGCTCGAGATATTCGCGTACCCGCGGCACGATCAGCGGGTGGGAGTCGCAGGCGACGATCTGAGCGAGGCCGCGCACCCGCGCACGGCCCTTCGGATCGCGCGGCAGTAGCGGCGGGTTTGGATGGGTTTCGTCGAGATATTCGATGATCGCCAGCGATTCAAACAAAGCCGGGCCTTCGCCGTCGATCAGCGCGGGCAGCGCCATCATCGGATTGACGGCGCGGTACGCAGCCTCGCGCTGTGCGCCGTTTATCAGATTTACATCGATAACTTCATCGGGTGCGATGCCCTTGAGATTGAGTGCGATGCGGACGCGGTAGGTCGCCAGCGAGCGCCAGAACGAGAACAGCTTCATGAGTGTCTCCTAGTCCACGCCCGGATCGGCCTTGAGGCCGGCCGCTTCGATGCCGGCGATGGCGCACATTTCGTCCTTATCGGAGGTGTCGCCGGAAATGCCGCAGGCGCCGACGATGGTGCCGCCGGCATCCTTGATCAGCACGCCGCCGGGATTGGTCACCATGCGTCCGGCGCTTGCCGCGGCCAGCATGGTGAAGAATTGCGGGGTTTTCGCCGCACGGCTCGCCAGGGTGCGCGAGCCGAAGCCCATGCCGAGTGCGCCCCAGGCTTTGCCGTAAGCGATGTCGAACCGCAAAATTCCCGACTTGTCTTCACGCTTGAAGGCGACGAGATGACCGCCGGCGTCGAGCACCGCGACGGTCAGCGGCGCGAGTTTGCTATCGTGGGCTTTCTTTAACGCGACATCGACAATCGTGGACGCCTGCTCGAGAGTAATGGACATGTTCGCTCCAATGTTGCCCGACTAATGTTTCGGCGCGCAGACTATGCGATCGGCGCGACGTGAGAAAGCCGCTTGCGCGTGAGCGGGCCGATGCCATAGCGTCGCGGCCCAATAGAGTCGCAACGAGGAAACGCAGGCTTTGGGAAACATGGCTTTGGGAAACTTGGCTTCGGGAAAAAAGGGTGTCGTCGGTGTTATTGGTCTCGGCATTATGGGAGGCTCGTTTGCGACCAACCTTGTTGCCGCGGGTTGGCGCGTCGTCGGTTATGACATCGCGCCCGATCGGCGACGGGCAATGGCGCGCGCTGGCGTTGAACTCGCCGCTGATGCTGCGGACGTAGTGCGCAAAGCGAAGATCATCATCACCAGCCTGCCCAATCCGAAAGCGCTTGCCGCAACGGTTGCTGCCATTATCAAGGCCAAGGTGCCTCGCCGCGTCATCGTTGAGGCGTCGACTTTCACGATCGAGGACAAGTCTCGCGCGGAAGCGGCGTTGCGCGAGGCCGGTCACGTCATGCTCGATTGCCCGATGAGCGGCACTGGCGCGCAAGCCAAGGTCAGGGACCTGGTGGTGTATGCTTCCGGCGGCTCCGCCGAGATCAAGAAACTCAAGCCGGTGTTCGCGGGCTTTACCCGCGCCGTGCACGACGTCGGTGCATTCGGCAACGGCAGCCGGATGAAATACGTCGCCAATCTCCTCGTTGCCATCCACAACGTGGCGAGTGCCGAAGCCATGGTGCTCGGGATGAAGTCCGGTTTATCCCCGCAGCTCATATTCGATCTGATCAAAACCGGGGCTGGCAACTCGCGGGTCTTCGAGCTGCGGGCTCCGATGATGGTCAAGAATAACTACGACGAAGCCACCATGAAGATGTCGGTCTGGCAAAAGGACATGGACGTGATTGGCGGCTTTGCCCGCGAAATCGGTGTGTCGACGCCGATGTTCGACGCTTCAAGCGCCATCTACACCAAAGCGCGCCAGAGCGGTCACGACGACCACGACACCGCGGCAGTCTGTGCCGTGCTCGAAAAGATGGCAGGCGTTAAGCGCGGCAAATCAAAAGCCAGGTGATGGACCATTTTCAGTCAAGGTCGTGTGGAAATACCGGCCAAATTGGCAATAGCCGCGACAATACCCTCCTTTACAGAGTGTAACGGCGTAAGCCAAAGTCCCGGCCGAACTGCCGGTGCGGAGGGGCGTGCCGGCAAGCAATAGCGCCGCAAAAACAAAGGGCGCCGAGGGGAGGGACTATGTCTCGTAAAGTCAGCCGCCGCGCGGTTTTGGCCGGTACTGCCGCCGCAGTCGCGGTCAGCCGGTTTCCATCGCCCGCGGTCGCGCAGGCGGAGCCGTTCAGGCTTGGCCTGCTTACGGTAAAGACCGGCCCGTTGGCGCAGGGCGGTATCCAGATGGAACAAGGCGTGCTGACGTTCCTGAAGGAGCGCAACTACACGATGGGCGGCCGCAAGATCGATTTCATCTCCGCCGACACTGGCGGCAATCCGGCCGGCACCAAGACCAAGGCGCAGGAACTGGTCGAGCGCGACAAGGTCGATGTGATCCTCGGGCCGCTCGCTGCCTTCGAGCTCTATGCCATCAGCGACTATGTCAAAGAACAGAAGATGCCGACGCTAAGCCTCGCGGCGGCGGACAATCTGACCCAGCGCCAGCCGAACCCGTTCCTGCTGCGCGCGTCGGCGACTTCCTCGCAGGCGATGCATCCGATGGGGCACTACGCGGCGACCGAGCTGAAGCTCAAGCGCATTGCCTGCATCTCCGAAGACTTCGCCTTCGGTTACGAGCAGATGGGCGGATTTCAGGCTGCCTTCCAGCAAGACGGCGGTTGCGTCGTCAGCAAACTGTGGCCGCCGTTGGTCACTCCCGATTACACACCGTACGTTGCGCAAATCGCCGACTGCGATGGCGTTTGCCAGGGATTTGCCGGTTCAAATCCCATTCGGTTCATGAAGCAATATTCCGCCGCGGGTCTGAAATATCCGGTGGTGGCCGGTGAAACGGGCGGCGATGATGCGTTGCTCAAGAGCTATGGCGAAGAGGCGATCGGCCTGGTCAGTTGCTGCCCCTATACGCTCGACCTGCCGATCGATGCCAATCAGCGGTTTGTCGACGCCATGGTGAAGAATTACGACACCGTGCCGGGCCAATACGCGGCGTTGCTTTACGTCAACTGTCAGGTTGTGGATGCGGCGCTCAAGACGCTCAACGGCGATGCCAGCGACAAGGACAAGCTGATGACGGCATTGCGCGGCGTCAGCCTGACCGAAACGCCGCGCGGTCCGCTCAAGTTCGATCACCTCGGCAACATTGTCGGAACATTCTATATCCGGCGTATCGGGACCGAGGGAGCCAAATACGGGCTCAAGCTCTGGAACAAGACCATCAAGACCTATGACAACGTCAGTCAGTTCTGGACCTGGCCCGAGCAGGAATTCCTCGCACACCCGGTTTATTCGCGCGATTATCCGCCGCTGACTAAATGCTGAGCTGAAAGCAGCAGACGCTCCGCGGAGCGTCTGCAACGCCACTTTCGGGAAGTGCAAGGGCGCCCCCTATGACGTTCTGGGTTTTGCTGACCGTCAATAGCGTGACGTTCGGCGGCCTGTTGTTCCTGCTGTCCGCCGGCTTTTCTTTGATCTTCGGGCTGATGCGTATTCCGAATTTGACGCATGGCTCGATGTTCATGCTCGGCGCCTATCTCGGCACCACCTTCTTTTCCGGCGCTCTCGGCTTCACGGTCAATTTTTGGGTTGGCGCCATCCTCACCGGGCTCGAAGTTGCGATACTGGGCGCGCTGATGGAGCGCCTGCTGCTGCGCCGTCTCGCCGGCCAACAATTGGCGCAGGTGCTGGTCACCCTCGGCGTTTCTTTCATGGTCGCTGATTTCTGTCTGATGGGGTGGGGCGGCGATCCGATTTCGGTCGCAACGCCGGCGGGCCTCGGCGGCTTCGTGCGGGTCGGCGCCGCGGCAGCGCCGCTCTATCGTCTCGCCATCATCGTTATTGCGGTGATCTTTGCTATTGCGCTCTGGTTGATGCTGGAGCGTACCCGGCTCGGCGCCATGATCCGTGCCGGGGTGGACGATCCGCAAATGGCGCGGGTTGTCGGTATCCGCGTGTCGCAGCTTTTCACCCTCGTGTTCGGACTGGGGGCGGGGCTCGCCGGTTTCGCCGGCGTTATCGGCAGTCCGATCCTTTCGGTCTATCCGGGGCTCGACCAGGACATGCTCCCGCTGGCGCTGGTCGTTGTGATTTTGGGGGGCACTGGAAGCCTGCTTGGCTCATTCGTCGGAAGCATCATCGTCGGCTTCATCTATAATTTCGGCCAGGCGCTGGTGCCGGAACTTGCCTACTTCATTCTGTTCCTGCCGATGGTGCTGGTGTTGGTCCTGCGGCCGCAAGGCTTGTTCGGGGGGCAGGTGCTGTGATTGGCCGCAACCTCGCTATCGCCGCTGCGATTATTGCGCTCGCCGCCGTGCCCTATGCGATCCGGGAGCCGTATTACGTCAATGTTGCGAGCCAAATCCTGCTCTACGCGATCTTCGCGCTCGGTCTGAACATCCTGGTCGGTTACGCCGGGTTGGTTTCACTCGGCCACGCCGGATTGTTCGGTGTGGCAAGCTACGCGGTTGCTTCACTGCTTGCCGCCGGCTTCGGGCACACGATCGCGATCGTTGGCGCGCTTGTGGTCGGTCTTACCTTCACCGCGGGCTTTGCCGCGCTGGCGCTGCGCGCTACCGGCATCAGCTTCATCATGATCACGCTCGCGCTTGGCGAAATTCTATGGGGTCTGGCGTATCGCTGGATCAGCCTGACCAACGGTGACAACGGC
>Ga0302325_10025261_pt1 | contig 12346 bp, 12 predicted proteins | sample Palsa_T0_2_FD_201948 | JGI IMG/M metagenome (GOLD analysis project Ga0302325, IMG submission 201948) | Peat permafrost microbial communities from Stordalen Mire near Abisko, Sweden - Palsa_T0_2 | ecosystem: Environmental > Terrestrial > Soil > Palsa > Peat permafrost | place: Sweden: Abisko...
TCTCATTAGATTATCACTATCCTCTTCCAATTCGCATTCGCGGAGTTCCAAGCGCCACCCAGATCCTGGGTTGTAGGCAGAAATAGAATCGCGCCTCCTGAAGCTTACCCTGCGGACATGACGGTGGAGCAGTTTGTTCTTGAGCTGGACTCTAAGTACAGAAGACTCATAATTAAGAAGGGGTTGTGGTACTTAGGCCTAGGTCCGAGAGTTTGAGGAATACATATTGCTTCAAGATATTTAATGATCCGACGCGCCTGACATTCGATTGATCAATCGTTGACTTTAATTTCGAGACTTCAGCCAAGTTCAACCAATCAATTGCTACCACGCGGAGATCAGATCATCTCGACAACTGCCAAATGCAACAAAAAGCAATACAAAACCCGATCCTTCAACCAACCACTACAACAAACCCCCGAACAATGAACCCTTTCAATCCTTCTTCTCCGTTGCAGAACTCCTCATCCTTTCCCGTCTCGCCGCCCGTTTCTCCTCCCTCTCCCTCGTCGCCTTTGCAAATTCCGTCTTAAAGAACTCCACCAACTTCTCTACATCACGTTTCCCTCCCTCCCTCCGAGTCTCAAGACTACGCTCCCTAGCAAATTCTTGGGCCACCTTCTCGGGATCGTCGCGCTCATTTAGTCTGATTGGGATTATCGAGTTCCCCATGGGGATTTGAATTGTGAGGAGATGGCGACCGGATGGACCGGATGATTGAGTCTTGGGCTTGGATTCCGTGGGAGATGGTGCGCCAGGAGGTTTGGATGGTCCGACGACGGGGGTGGAGGAGGGTGTTGCGGCTGGGGTGGGCGTAGTGCCGAACCAATTCTTGCGGACTGGAGTTGGAGGTGGCGCCGCCGGAACCTCCTTTCTGCTGTTCTCCACCAAAGTCCAGCTAGAGCTCAAACTTCCTGGACTGGTGCTCTCGCTCTCTGTAAAGCTTGAGGAAAGAGGAATCTGAATTGATAATTGTTTCTTCTCCGGAGTAGAATCAGTAGAGTCGAGACTGACGCGGGGAGTCTTTGGTCTTGAAACAGGAATCGATTTCTTCGCGGAGGGTTGCAAATTCTGAAGGAACGGATCTACGAGACCTCCGACAACAGGAGAGATCGCAGCTGTGACCCTGGATAGAGGCGGCACGGCAGACTTGGCGAGATTTGTGGGTTTGGGGGCGACAGTCGGCTTGATAGCAGGCCTAACGGGAGCTTTGGTGTCGGGCTTTGGCATTGGAGGATGAGGAACGGGAACTGGCATTCCCATACGAACAGCGGAAGATGCAGCAGGAGGAGACTGTGGGGCCGGAAGAATAACTTTTGGTGCTGAAGTCGGAGTCGCATGAGGTTCCCTGTCTTTGGCCTCTAATTCTGTCGAAGCGGACAGAGGTCTTGCGATCGTGGGTGTCAACGGAATCAAGAACGAAGCGTTATCAGTTGAAGGAGGAACATATTTCGGTAATGCCGATTCCGAAGACGCGGAGGGCAATTCGAGGGAAAACAGACTCGATTTGATAGGTGAAATAAGTTGCTCGGGAGGTTTCGTGTCGACAATGACAACTTTCTTGGATGACAAGTTCTTCTCCTCAATCTTTTCGTCCACTTTTTTGGAATCGCTAAGACCTCCCAAAAAGTCTTCGTCCGCCGCTTTTTGGCCTTCAGGGCTGAGGCTTTTGCGGAAACCGCTGATCTCAGTCCTAGGCGTGGACACCATATCCCATGTATTCTTCGCTGTTGCAGGCTCTACAACCTTTGGGACATCGAGAGGAGGAGGACCTGCAGTAGGTAAATGCTTGGATGGCTCCGAGATTGTTGCAGGCCATGTATCTGACTTAGATTGCGCAGGAGGTTTGGGAGATTCTCGCCCGGAAGAAGCAGCGGGAGGGAATGTGAAGGACGTTGAAGTACTATCCACCTGGATGACACGACCGTTGAGAACTTTGTATGATTTGGGCGCAGTGGTAGGTTTTTCCTTGTCTGCTGCAACGTCAGTTAGCTCGGCGCGTTTCCGCGCAGGGGTGGATAACGGCGTTGGCGGGATGACGTTGATCATTGGCGAGACTGCTGCTGGCTCGGCTGATGAGGATTCAAGAGATATATTTGGAGTACTTGTCAAAGGCACGACTTCGTCGGCTTTCTTCTTTGATTGTAGGCCATCCTCGGACTGCACGGTATCGAGTATCGGCATCGCAGGCGTTGATGATCTTTTGGACGAAATCTCTTTTCCAGCTTCCGCTTTCTCCGTATCATCCATCTTCTCCTCCCCTTCTGTGTTCCCCGATCGCTCAGCTGTACCAGAACCCACGCCCTTGGGGCTTTTCAAAGGTTTCGCCTCCCTTGGCTCCAGAATATATTCTTCGAATCCAGTGATGCCCCTCACGGTAACAAAATCCCTAAAAGTATTCCAGACATGCACCATCCGAACCATAACGTCCTGGTCCTCAGTTTCCCCATCCGGCGTAGGACTATCTGGTCTCGAAGCGAACTGAACCGTCTTTCTCTCCGGACGAGCGGGGGACAAGATCTCGCGCACAAGGGCCGACTCTTCAGCTTCAACAAGAGAACGATTGACCCGTTCATTGATTTCGAGATCTCTTTGAAGGCGGTCGGGATCGAGTTTGTAGCGTTCCAACTCGTCTTGTTCGTCTTGTTCCGTTTCGAGGAGATCAAGGTATTCTTCAATGTCGAGGGCTGTCGAGGTTGTGATAGATGCAGGGGTATTGGGAGCGGTATCAGATGGTGCAGTCGATTCAGGGGCTTCGGGGATGGTGGGATTGAGGGGAGTTGTTGCTGGAATCGTATCGGGAGCTGTCGCCGATCGGGCTTCGACAACTGGACTGGTGACTGCGGAGGCCAAGGCTTGCTGGAAGTATGGATCGGAGGCCGTGGCCAATTTACCAGACCATCTACTCGTTAGGTTGAAGATAAGAATCTAACCTGCTTCCTTCGGATCCCATCGTGCGTGTCGGAGAGGAGTATGCCGACCAACTAATCTTAACAACGGGGAGAAAGAAGAGTGTACCGACTGCCATCCAATCCTCCAGATGAAGGCAAATCAGCCCTTTTTGGCAATTTTGTTGGGGAGGATGAAACCCCGGACTTGGGCGAAGCAGGGTCATTGCTGAGGATGGACTTCACACGAGCCATCTGATCAGCGTACGTCGCCCCGTTGTCAACACTCGGAACCATCTGATCAGCATACGTGGACCCCTTGGAGGCCATCTCATTAGCGTATGTGCCTGGTTTCTCGAATGGTCCAATAGCGGGAGGAGGACGTTGCGGAGAGGGAAGAGAATGTCTACTCCGAGGACTGCCAACAACCGATTTTCTGGCAGCAGTCCGAATTGGTGACCTTGCATGCACGGTGCCCACAGAAGCGGGAGAACTACTTGTCACTACAATTCCAACAAGGCTGGACCTGTGTCTTCCCAAAGCAAATGCATGGAATTGCTTTCCGTGTGCAGCGGCTTGCCAAGCTGCAGCGACGGATCCAGCAGGAGCAGGGATTTGTTTTCGAGCCGCGAAGGTGGATGATCCGGGCATATTACGGACAGGACGAAGCGGGAGCATAGGACGAGATTGTCCAAACTAATTTCAGCAACAAATCGTGGGATCCAGCTACAGAGGGAATGGGACGATAATTTGGGCCTATCGTCAGAAGTCCCTTTCAGGATATTTACCTTGTCTGTGGATATTGCCCGTTCCAAGCCCATCGGGCCTCGCAATTGCATTCTCAACTTTGAGAGCTACGGGTCAACTCGCGGTTTGGTTGGGATTACCTCCCCAAGAAGCGATCTTTTCAGTAAGCGTACTCCCATCATGTTCATCATGATCCTCACTGTCATTAGCATCCCGCCACAAATTCGGAGGATAGTGTAGACAGAATTCAGCAAGGAAATCGGTTGGTGAACTTTTCATCTGAGGACTAGGAAAATTACGTTTTCAAATTGTTTCTCCTAGCAATCTTATCCAATTCCATTCTTGTCTCCCAGTTATACCGTTGTTCTTCATGCCTGATATCGCCCCTTCCAAGAGCAGGTCGCCTGATTTGTGCGGGAGCAAAACGGGCGGCGATGCGAGCCTCTTTTCTCGCGTCGCCTAGGACGAGAGAATGGACCCGATGGATGCCCAGATCGGCCGCTTGATCATAGGCGGTGTAAGAGGTTGCCATTCCGGCGGAAGACGGTGTGGTTGTTTCCTTTGAAATCCCTGGATCTGAGTGTTTTCGTGGTTGCTGTGGTGTTGGTGATGTCGGTGGTGTGGTGGTAAATTGGAGATGACTTTTGGGAGTTTGTGCACGTGCATCGGAGCCGAGCGTATGGGAAGGTCGATCGAGTAATTCGGGCGGTAGACCGATATTGACATCATGTTCAAATAGATCTATAGATCTTCCATTACCATGGACTTCGCTGTTTTTTGGAATTGGGATGAAGTATAGAGGTTGTCAGAGAAATTTATGAGCATCGGCAATAGCTATGGATATCTATGAAATCGATTATCCTGCTCCCGTTTCCATGAGTCAATCTCCCTTACCACCTCTAAATAGGTTGTTGTATCATCCCATGCAATCGTTGACTCCAGCCACTCTGTGACTGAAGCAGCCCATGAAATAGCGGCGCTGTCCATCTTTCCCCCGTACTTATCAATGAATTCAAGCAGTAACTTGTTCTTCTTATCCCTTGCGGACAATGTAGTTTCTGAACGAAATAGACCTCCAGTTTGTCCAAGGGACTTCAGTATATTACGCCGGTCATGAGATACCATGCTAGAGAGAGTATCGAGCCTCCATATCAAAGCAGCTCTGGCCTCTTTAAAATCTAGGGGTTTGGAACGACCGCGATATCTATATATTTAGTACAGGCCGGATCGGAGACTAATTACCTTGCGAACAGGGGATGATATTCTGAATGGGTTGTCAGCTGAAGTGGTAGTGAGACTTCATCAAGCCGTTCCCGTAAAGCGACCAAGTTTTTCGACGCCCTATCGTATTCAAGTTGAAGCACTCGGAGATCGTCATCTCTGCTCTGCAGCAATGAGATTAAACTGCTGTCAACATCCTCTCATCTCCGGAATAACCTTCCCATCGCTAGCTCCGGTTCACGGTTTCACTTGGCGGACTCTGACTGACTATCAAGTGGAAATAAATAGGGCTTGAGACATTTATGCATATGCCTAGCTGCCACTGAACAGTGAAGATCATTTCATCTGACCGAATTGCTCACCGATCGATCTGCAGCTGCTGATCAGATCATGAACGACGATGCGCGGGCATTCCGAGGCTTGCAAGTTATGACGAGGATCCGTTCGCTCTCAGACTCAATAACTTCATTCGATTTTACTCCTACATGCGAGCCGCGATGTTCTCTCAAACAAAAGTATTTTGCGGCGACTGAAATTGCATCGCAATATTAATTGGGCTTAGCGGATTTGAAAAGGGCAAGGCGTCCGACAACGTCGAAGTACACAAACAGTTATCAGACCTCATAATTGTGTACAACGATAAAGTGTACCCAGAGACCAGCTATTTGGAGTTGACCACCATCATCGCACACCTCCCAACCTTCCAGATCCAACGCTTGCGCTCAGTGTTCTCAAATACATATACGATAATCGCCCGATCGATCGCGATCGTATTGTTCCTATTAATATTGCTTTATGCCTAGGGGGAATATTTCAGTACCTTGATTCCTCGTGGTCGCAATTTACAGATTACAAGATGGCGAGTACAGTTATTTCTTGCGTATGTGTATGTATGAATGGACTCTTGATGGTAACCGGTGCAACCTGCACCGTATGGTATCTTCTTTGTGTTATTTCTTTAACTTCGCAGGACCAGATTTATATGTATCGGTGGCTCTGTCATTGTTGGATTTCGTTGCTGTTACTCTGAGTGCCTCGAACGAAAACAAAGCATTCTATTATCCGAAGAAGGCGATATTTTCTTCGAAAGCAAGGATCATCTCACATGGACTATGCTATTCCATGGTGTGTGTGCTCTGGCAAGTTGTTTTTATTCAGCTTAAACCTTCATCTGAGGGTTGGATTCTTGGGATGCAGCGCGACGGGACATCCGTATCCACTTGATATGACCGTCGAGAATGTCAACGCTCACCGCACGCCAGGGATCTTTCATCGCCACGCCACCCCAGGTATAAAGGAACGGCGCTCCCAGCAGCCTACACCCCGGCTCACGAGTGGGACCGGGTCAACCGTCCACAGATGAAGGAACATAATCGATTGCCCCCAAAAATTAGAAAGCAAGTTCGTATTCGAAATCGATTGGAAGTATAGACGAGCGATGTTCCAAGAAACTCTGTTGTCTGTGGGTAGACGTGTCTGGGAGTTGGTTTTGCGCTCTCGTTGTCTACGCTTACCTTTTATAAATAGTTCTATGATGAATGTCGGATGGTGTTGCAATTGAGTGGGGAAATTTGAGGCCAGATTCCGAAGATAAAGCAGTTCCGGAGTGAATGAAAGTGAGGTGCTTGGCCATCATGAGCTAGTTCAGGGAAGATATGATTGTTTTTTATATGTATGTGCCGTCAGAGACTCAGTAATAACCTCCCACCAATCTACAAAACATCCCGTCAAAAATTGCCATACGGCATACCAAAATATAAGAAGTCCCCAGAAAATCCCCAAACTCCCCACCAAGCCACCCACCCGAATTGCAAGCCAGCCCAAAAAAGGTAAATCAACGAACGCCATCCCAGCACTCACTAATGATATAATTGCAAACATAAATCCAGATCAAAAAACAGCCCTGTCCCAAGGTTTAATTGTCCTCGTACATGTCTTCGCTGGAATTTCCACTTAGATGGCCCAGGATGCCTTGGGCTTCGTAGAGTTCTTCGAGTGTTCTTCCTTCGCGGAGGACTTCATCGATACATTGACGTCCCTGATAAACATTAGCATTTGTTTTTGAGGGGGGAGGGACAGGGGGTGAGGGTACCTGCTGGGATTTAAAGTGTCGACTTAATGCGTCTTTGCGGGCGAATTCTTTGTTACATCCCCATGGCCGTCCATCGGCGAGGAAGCCCGCACATTTGAATTTCTTGGAAGGATCGTGTAATTCCATATGTCGTTTCCAATCGTGCTGGCGAGTGAAATCCTTCTGACAATGAGGACACACGTGTGGTCTCTCATTTGTGTGCGTCAACATATGTGTTCTAGAATTAACTCCCATGAGTTAGGAGGGGGATACGTTTTATTGGAGTTGCGGGTGAAACGCTGGCCACATCCAGGGTAGTCGCAAACATATTTCTTGGGATTCTTGGCTTCTCTCGGGCCATCGTTCTTGACTAAATCGAGTACCTCGCGATGAGTCATGTTGTGATTTCCGCTGGAGATACTCCGTCGATGGCCGCGGTTGGGGGAGGAACGACCTGATGAGGAAGGACTATCGCCTTGGACGGCAAGGTATGGATGTGAGCCGGAGGAGACACGACGAGCGAGATTGGAGTGGGGTGGCATCATCGAGAAGCTGGGACGAGTGCCGCTGTCGGAAACTGCGCGACGACGACCCGCGGGAGGCAGTGCTAATGGATCGGGGTTGGAGAAGATGTAGCTGGGCGGCAAGGAAGGACTGTTGTGCGCGGAGTGGTGATTTTGTTGTCCGTTATACGGTAAGAACGAGTTGAGTGCCTGGCTTCGAGGCGTTGGTGGAGCGACGGTGACTTCTATTTCTGGGATGGAAGTTGCCGATGGCAGAGGAGGCGACTGGAATGACTGCGAAAGCGACGTTGAGATATTCTGAGACTGACCAGACGTGAAAATAGACTGAGGGAAAGAAGGCTGATGGTACGATGATGACGAAGTAGGCCGAGAGTTGTTCTGGTGGTTCTCGTAATTCTGATACTGATCTTGGCGTTCAAAAAGAGGGGCGTCAACAGGAAAGCCTTGCTGATCCAGCTCGAGCGTGGAAGTGTCGAATTGATGCGTATTGTAATGCTGTGCCGCGACGTCAAACGGAGCTCCCATATCAAGACCTAGAATGGCTTCACGAAGATCGTCTTCGAAGTTATTATCGTTTTGTGGATGGATGAACGGTGATCCGTGTTCTGAATGGACCGACCCGATGAAAGGCGAAGCGTTCGAGGAGATGTCGCTTTGATCCGAGAAGGAACGATGATGTGTCCAGTGGAGTCCGAGATTGTTGTTCGAGGAAGGTTCGAACTGTGGTTGTGGTTGGAGGGTGTTTTGTTGCTGCGTGTCAAAGGAGGTGTGGTAGGACGAGTAGGGTGACAGCGAGTCTTGCGGCTGGTGCTGCTGTATGGAAGGCGGTGACGTGTCGCCGGCGAATGCGTTTGGATTTAGGAATGGCGAGTTGGAGGAGGGATCGTTGGAGTCTAAATAGTAGTCGTCGAAGGCGCTATTTGCAGCGTGATCGGTGGTGGTGGGATTTAGAGTAGAATGTAGCGGCTGCGTGGTGGCGGTGTTGATTGCGGCTGTGCCTGCGGCGCGATGAAAATAGCCATCGCTACCACCATGCCCGCTTGACCTGCCCGATTCGGACGTCTGCCCAAAGTCAAACTCATCCATTCCCGACTGTGCAAACTGCGCAATAATGCCATCCTGATCGCTGCTGAACTGCGACGCTGCACTGGTGCGTCCCAAACCAAGATCACCACTCAATGCGGCTGTGTCACCAACACGGAAATCTCCCAGATTCTGACCCTGACCGCTGTGGCCCTGAATCTGCCCGGGCGTGATGCTCATTGCCGCGAAGTTGTGGTTCGACAGCGAAGACGCCGAGCGAGAACGGCGCCCAGAAGGCAGCTCGGAGGTGGTCGTTACGTCGATGTTGTCCGCCTGGAATTGTTTCCAACCATCGGGAAGCCGGGGTGACGGGTGGTGCAGATCCTGTCGCTCCATAGACTGAGCTCAACAACCACAGACAGCAGCGGTAGAACGAGGCGGTGAGGACGAGGTATCAGACACGAATCCGGGACGAAACGAGGACAAGGCGAGTCGTGCGGCAGAAGCGATGGTCAATGGGTGGTGGATTTGGCAGGGGACTGAGTTTTGAGCAAGTGGGTCGATCGATTTTTGTGTGGTCAATTTTCATACTCGCAATTTGCCCCTAGTAAGCGCCCTTTCAGGCCGGCAGCGGGCTGTCTGCTGTGTGTCTAAAACACTGCGAACGGGGTCCCCAAGCCTGTCCTTCTGATTGGCCCAATTAGTTGCGTATTACAGCACCATCCGCAAATTATTGCTTCTTTCCTCCGATGCACGCTGAGTTAAGCAGACCACTCATTCTTACCAAAGTCACACACAACCGTTGGCTGTGCAGTGCCCTTAATTGCTTGTGTGCACACAACCTTAAATAATTCTCTTGCAATTCGGCCACATCGGCAGCCTACGCCTCCGGAACCAAGGTTGCTCCTGAGGCTGTGTTCGCAGTAACACACAATGACTGATGAGATTTAATGTGCTAAAAATGCACTAAATTAGCTTTGACGTGGGGATATTTATAGCATTTGTAATCCCATGCACGGTAGCATATCGGGAAATTGTATTCAGCCCCCCCTGTCTGTACGTGCTTGCGTGCGCGGGAACGTCGATCGACCCACTTCGGTGACGAAGCTCGCTAAAATAGGAGACTAAACGCGGGATACACGTCTCCCTCCATCGGCGAGACGGCCCCACAACAGCCCACCTAACGCAGACATATTCTGCCCGACTACCGATCATCACAGTCCCGCGACATACCCCGGACCCAACCCACCTTTCCCACGATCCAAAAAAAGCTCGGCTTCCCATGATTCACCAATTTCACATCCAACTTTATCCCGGTGCTTTGACCGCCCGAGATTTCGGCCCGCGACCTCGCGACCGTAAGCGACGCTATTCCTCGCCCCACATGCAAGGCTGAGCATTGCTAATTCATCCTTCTCCGCAAATTACTAGCGAACCCTCGCGCTAGCGCTCGAGGACGACCTTCGCGCGCAGTCACGGAGAAAAGCGTACTTTTGATCCGAGGGAGGACAAGGCTGAATTGTATCACCGACGACCGCTTAGAATTGCGATAATGGGTTTATTAGAAATAGATCTATGTACATGTACGGGGTTAAGAATAGGATTGGGTGAATCTGAAAATTCCCAAATGTGATTGTTCACTCGTGAAATTTTTGCTGCCCGGAGTGGGTGGGTAATTTCTCCGAACGGGTACGAAGGAATCCTAAAAATAACCCACACGGCGAAACTCCTACTGCATCATCGGACGTCCACCACCCGGAAACATCTAATCTCGGTAACCCGAACGGCGGCAAAACAGCCGACCTTGCCGCACGCTAGCTCTCTTCCTTTTTGGGGAAAACTTATCTTGACACACTTCCTCCGCAGCGGCGCGCTAACCCCATCCACCATTCCCGAGACAATTTATTTCGACCGAATTCAGCGCGGCCGTGAGTTCGTACGTCGTCACGCAATCGGCCGGTTCGTAGTTTGTGAGTTCGGGGGCGTTTCAGGGAAGATGCAAAATGGCAGGGTGCCCCCGACTCGTGTATCGCCCCTAGTATTTTGTTGAATATATATGATTGATATTCAAATGTCTGAGCAGGCGTATGTGAAGGAAATATGGATGACGCTGCGTAGTGGGAAAGGATTCGGGCGAGTGCCCCACGGTAGTGTAAAGCGATGTCTTACACTTCCTAATATAATTTAGTCGTCGACCCCTTCGTTTATATGACTTCTCGCTGCCAGTGAAGTGTCCTGCGAGATCATCCAATTCAAGACTGGATTGAGATATTGTTCTAGGTTTCTTGGCGAGGGTAAGCCGAGTTGGTGGATTGAGGTGTGTAGTCTCGAATATATTTAGAGAAAGACATCGTCCGAAGTAAGATCGTTTTCAGCGTCTTTCGTCCTATTCATCACTGCCCACGAATTGTCCATTCAGATCTTCTTTCAGGGACGAAAGGAGATATTGCTCGCGGCTCGTTTGTGTGAATAGCCTGAGTTGATCGATGCGCTCGAAATATTCGGCGAAATGGCTTTCACTGAAGAAGGGAAGGGGGGGAGAATTGGTTCGATTGAACGTTGATTGTAGAGACAGTGGATAGTATTGAGGACATCATTTATGGTGCCATCGAATTGTCCCGATGAGGGAGGGCATTTTGAGGCAAGGAAGGATGTTGGGGAGCTCAAGTGTTAGTCGTCTGTTTGGACGTATTTCACTTGAAACCGCACCAGAAAAAATCACGACACGACCAAGCGCCGTCGATCATCGTGACAATAGGATGTTCCGCCGTCGTCAACAGCGGAAGATATTCCTTTGCTTCTACTGCAACACGCCGTCGACACTACAAGTCAGTCCTTCACAGCCACTGCGAAAATGGTATTGCCAGAACTGTGAACAAACAAACCATCTCGACGAGGTATCTGCCCTTTGCGCGTCCCACTCCCCCCTTCCTTCCGCGTTCTGCTCCCGGACGTCCTCCAGCTTGTCGACGGACGGACCCCTTAAAGGTCTCGCGACTAACATCACCAGAACGGCGAAATAGCAGACTACACGCCCTCCTCCACGGAACCTTCATCAGCTCCTCCGCTACTGCGTCCTACCTCGTCCTCTTCGTCCCCGTCCGCACCCGCACCCCCACCGTCCTTACCGCCCCCCTTCTGCGACACCTGTATCTCCAACCAAACCCTCCTAATAAAAAACCTCGCCTCCTTTCTCCCGGCAGAAGACCATCCCGACTACGACACCTACGCGTCCTCGCTGCCGGCCTACAAGGCCGAACTCGAAGTCAAGTATCCGCAGGTCTGTGCGGACTGCGAGGAGCGTGTGCGGAATCGGCTGCAGAGGAATAATTATCTTGCTAAGACGAGTGCGTTGGGCGGGTTTTTGAAACGTAGACGGAAGGAACAGAGGGGGGTGGATGTGGAATGGGGGGTCGGGATGTGGTTTCGAGTGTGTGTTTGGTGGATTAGGGGGGCTATATGGTGGGTCTCTTCGATTGTATTCTTGGCTTGGTGTATACTAGGTACGCTTCCCTTTGTATATTGGCTATTTGGGAATCTATTGCCATGGTTGTGATGAGTGTTGATGGTAGGATTCATTGCCCCCGAGACGGTGGGTGGAGTCTACAAACCAATATCCTTTGGACAAAACGAACCGTTTCGAATACACTTACCCCCCTGGATCGAATCATCCCTAAACCTCCTCCCACGACATCATATCGCTTCCATAGCCCGGTATATCGCACTCATATCACCCTTCGTCGTAATGTGGGACTACAAGTGGTTTACAGTGCAACATATCCCCGGCGCACAAGTCGAAAATCTAAGAGAATACCGCGAATTACAATTCATTGTTCTCGTCACTCGAGTTATCCCGTTCCTTGTCCTGAGAT
>Ga0302325_10025262_pt1 | contig 12346 bp, 8 predicted proteins | sample Palsa_T0_2_FD_201948 | JGI IMG/M metagenome (GOLD analysis project Ga0302325, IMG submission 201948) | Peat permafrost microbial communities from Stordalen Mire near Abisko, Sweden - Palsa_T0_2 | ecosystem: Environmental > Terrestrial > Soil > Palsa > Peat permafrost | place: Sweden: Abisko...
TTCGGTTTCTCAAGCACGTCGAGCGCACCCGCGCTCTCATCCATCTTCTCGCAGTGGATCCGAGCGACGGTCGAGACCCGCTCGCGGACTTCGACCTAATCAATGCCGAGCTACACGCATTCGATCCGGCGTTGGCCGCGCGCCCTCAAGTCGTTGCAGTAAGCAAGGCCGACCTGCCCGATGCCCGTGCCGGCTGGGAAAAGGCGCGGCCGCAGTTTGCCGCGCGGGGAGTCGACCTCAAGCTGCTATCTGCCGTGACGGGCGAAGGCGTCCGCGAGACGCTGGGGGCACTCTACAAGCTGATTCACCCGGCGTGAGGGGCGAGTGGCTGAAAAGACCGAGGAGCCTACCCCACGGCGTCTCCGCCAGGCCCGTAGCGAGGGCGATAGCCCTCTCAGCTCTTACGCCGCGCAATCGATAGCGTTCGTCGTGGCGGCGGCCCTGGTCGCGGGGACCGTAGGGGCCACGTGGCAGCAGGCAGCGAGAGACCTGCGTCGCGCGATTCTTGGCGTCACCACTGCGTCGAATCTCACGACGCCGTCGCTCGCGGCCGCGCTCGAGGGCGCCGGCTCCGGGTTGCTCGCGCTCGTCCTTCCCCTCGTTGCCGCCGTCGGGGCCGTCGGCGCGCTCGCTCACGTCGTGCAAAGCGGTGGCGTCTTCGCGCCCGGGCGGTTGGCGCCCAAGCTCGATAGGCTCGACCCTGTCGCGGGCTTCAAGCGCCTGTTCTCGCCGACTCGACTGTTCGCCGTGCTCCGCTCGCTCGTAGCCGGAGGCCTCGTCGCCGCGTTCGCTTACGCGTCTCTGCGCGGTCACATCGCGGACCTCGCTCGAACCACAGGACGACCGCGGTGGGTCGGGCCGGCCGTCGCCGCTGTCGCCGGCGGCCTCGTTTGGAGGGTCGCCCTCCTCGGCGTCTTGCTGGGAGCGCTCGACTGGGTCGTCATGCGGCGGGCGTGGCTGCGGCGCCTTCGAATGAGCAAAGAGGAAGTAAAACGTGAGCTCAAAGAGTCCGAGGGCGACCCCCAGGTGAAGGCCGCGCGCGATCGCGCGCATCGCGAGCTCATGGCGCAGGCCACTGTGGCGAGCGTCCGGAACGCCACAGTGGTCGTGGTCAACCCGACTCACCTGGCCTGCGCTTTGCGTTACGACGAGAAGGCGGGCGACTCCGCGCCGGTGGTCATCGCGACCGGGGAAGGGGATGTCGCCTCCGGCATCGTTCGCGCGGCGTACGAATTTGGCGTGCCCGTGGTTACCGACGTGCCTCTGGCCCATGCCCTCTTCGAGCTTTCGACGGGCGAGCCGATCCCCGAGGCCCTTTACGTGGCAGTTGCCGAGATCTTGCGCGAGGTTGCAGCCGATGAGGGTGGCCGCTGAGCTCTCTAGACTCCACACGTCTTCGCCCAAGCAAGCTGAAGTCGGATACGGCTGCGGCGACTCACGCTGTCGGACGGGTCGGCCGTTTACAATTTCGCGTACCACTGCTACAGGACGCGCGCTCGTCCGTCCCGGTACGTCCGGGCGTGCACGAGACGAGGCGTGCTGAAGCGTCTGCGACAGGGCAGGCGGCCAACCACTCGGAATCGCAGGCGTTGCCGACCGGTCGGGGAGCGACGTCCAAACGAAACGATCGAGAGGTTCGCATGGTTTCCATCGCGTCATACGGACGACGGGGGCTCCCGAGGTTGAGGCTTTTGCTCGCCTGGCTCGCGCCGATTTTGGTGCTCCTGCTGTCCGCCGTCTCGGCTTTTGGGCAAACAGGCCCTTCGCATGGCGGCGAAGACTCGCTCGTCATCCCCGACCAGCTCGACACGCTCCCTTTTTTTGGCTTGCCGGCAAGCAAGCTGCTGATGCTGGGGCTCATCGTCTGCGCGGCGGGCGTGGCGTTCGGTCTCGTCGTCTACCAGCAACTGAAAAACGCTCCGGTTCACAAGTCGATGCTCGAGGTCTCGGAGCTCATCTTCGAGACTTGCAAGACTTACCTGGTGACGCAGGCGAAGTTTCTCGGGCTGCTCTGGCTCTTCATCGGCACGGTCATCGCGCTCTATTACGGCGTGCTCAAGGGCGAGCCCATCGGCGTGGTGGCTCTCATCCTCGTCTTTAGCATCGTCGGCATCGCCGGCAGCGCCACGGTGGCTCTCTTCGGCATCCGAGTGAACACGTTCGCCAACTCGAGGACCGCCTTCGCGGCCCTTCGCGGCAAGCCCTATCCCGTGTACGCGATTCCGCTCAAAGCGGGCATGAGCATCGGGATGCTTCTCATCAGCATCGAGCTCGCGTTCATGCTCATGATCTTGACCATGGTCCCGCACGATTACGCGGGCAAGTGCTTCATCGGCTTTGCGATCGGAGAATCGCTCGGCGCGGCTGCCCTTCGCGTCGCCGGCGGCATCTTCACCAAGATCGCCGACATCGGCTCGGATCTCATGAAGATCGTCTTCAAGATCAAAGAGGACGACGCGCGCAATCCGGGCGTCATCGCCGACTGCGTGGGGGACAACGCGGGCGACTCGGTCGGTCCGAGCGCAGACGGCTTCGAGACGTACGGCGTCACCGGGGTCGCCCTCATCGTTTTCATTCTGCTGGCGGTCTCCAATCCGGTCGTGCAGGTGCAGCTGCTCACGTGGATTTTCGTGATGCGCATCTTGATGATCATCTCGAGCGCTCTCAGCTACTTCGTCAACGAGGCCATCAGCAAAGCCCGCTACGGAAACGCCGACAGGTTCAACTTCGAAGCTCCGCTGACGCAGCTCGTGTGGGTTACTTCGCTGGTCTCCGTCGTCTTTACGTTCCTAGCGTCCTACGCGCTCATCCCGCTTCTCGGCGCCGACGACTCGCAGTGGTGGAAGCTCTCCTCCATCATCACGTGCGGCACGCTGGCAGGCGCCGTCATCCCGGAGCTCATCAAGGTGTTTACGTCCACCGAGAGCGCTCACGTCAAGGAAGTCGTGACCTCGTCGCGAGAGGGCGGCGCCTCGCTGAACATTCTCTCCGGCCTCACGGCGGGGAACTTCAGCGCGTTTTGGATGGGGATGGTCCTTCTCGTTCTGATGGGAACTGCTTACTTCATCAGTCAGCAAGGCCTCGGAGACACGATGACCATCGGCAAGATGGACGTCTCGCCCGTCTTCGCGTTCGGTCTCGTGGCGTTCGGTTTCCTGGGCATGGGCCCGGTTACGCTCGCCGTGGACTCCTACGGGCCCGTCACCGACAACGCCCAGAGCGTTTACGAGCTGTCGGTCATCGAGACCATCCCGAACATCAAAGAGGAGATCAAAAAAGACTTCGGCTTCGACGTGAACTTCGAGAAGGCCAAGCACATGCTCGAAGAGAACGACGGAGCGGGCAACACGTTCAAGGCCACGGCCAAGCCCGTGCTCATTGGGACGGCCGTCGTCGGCGCGACCACGATGATCTTTGCGATCATCGTGCTCTTGACCGACCGGCTGTCGAATCCAGACAAGATCCAAAAACTGTCGCTGCTCTATCCACCGTTTCTCCTCGGCCTCATTGCGGGGGGCTCGGTCATTTACTGGTTTACAGGCGCGAGCATCCAGGCCGTGACCACGGGCGCTTATCGGGCGGTCGAGTTCATCAAGGCGAACATCAAGCTCGATGGCGTCGAGAAGGCGTCCATCAGCGACAGCAAGAAGGTCGTGGAGATCTGCACGACTTACGCGCAAAAGGGGATGTTCAACATCTTCCTCGTGGTCTTCTTCGGCACGCTCGCCTTCGCGTTTCTCGATCCGTTCTTTTTCATCGGCTACCTCATCTCGATCGCTCTCTTCGGCTTGTTTCAGGCTCTCTTCATGGCCAACGCCGGGGGCGCTTGGGACAACGCGAAGAAGATCGTCGAAGTCGAGCTCAAACAAAAGGGGACCGAGCTCCACGCGGCGACGGTCGTCGGCGATACGGTCGGCGATCCGTTCAAGGACACGAGCAGCGTGGCGATGAACCCGATCATCAAGTTCACCACGCTCTTCGGGCTTCTGGCCGTCGAGTTGGCCAACGACTCCGAGCATCCGATTCCGCGCGAGACCACCGCGGCGGTCGCGGCCGTGTGCTTCCTCATCATGCTCGTCTTCGTTTGGCGCAGCTTCTACGCGATGCGCATCCGAACGACGGGAGACCCGCCCGAGCAAAAGACGCCGGCGGCAGCCGAAGCTAAGCCCGCCGAGTGATGACGCGGTCTTGGAGTCTCCGGGGCAACGACGGGGTTTTGCCATGAAGGTGGCCGACCTCGTTCGGGCCCTGGAGATGATCGCACCGCCGAGCTTCGCCGCCCCTTGGGACAACGTAGGTCTGCTCGTCGGCGACGAGCAGAGCGCGCTTACGCGTGTGATGCTCGCCATCGACTGCACGCGAGCCGTGCTCGACGAGGCGAGGCAGGAGAGCTGCGACGCAATCGTCTCCTATCATCCGCCCATCTTCCAGCCGACCAAGCGCTTCACGGCGGGGAGCATCGCGTACGAGCTCGCACGGGCCGGCATCGCCCTCTACTCACCCCATACCGCGCTCGATGCGGCGTCCGGCGGCACCAACGATCTTCTGGCGCAAGCCGTGGCCATGGTCGACCCGGAGCCGCTCCGGGCACTCGAATTCGGAGAGAGCGAGGTCAAGCTCGTCACGTTCGTTCCTCAGGACCACGTCGAAGCCCTGAGCCGCTCGCTCTTTGCAGCAGGAGCGGGGCGCATCGGCGACTATTCCTCGTGCAGCTTTCGGACCAAGGGGATGGGCACCTTCTTCGGTGAAGAGGGCGCGAATCCAGTGGTCGGAGAGCCGGGCCGGTTGCAGGAGACCGAGGAGGTTCGGCTGGAGACGGTCGTTCCCCTTTCTCGCCTGAAGGCCGTGGTCTCGGCCCTTCGGCTGACCCATCCTTACGAAGAGCCGGCGTTCGACCTGATCCGTCTTGCGGCAACTCCCGGTGGGCCGGGATACGGGCGGGTGGGCCTGGTTCAGACCGCTCCGACGCGGATGGTCATTGACCGCGCCAAGCGGGCCCTCGGCCTCGCTCACGTGCTCGTCGCGGGGCCGCTCGAGCGCGACGTCTACCGCGTGGCGGTGTGTGCCGGAAGCGGTGGCGATCTCCTCGGCGACGCGATTGCTTCGGGCGCCCAGCTCTTTCTTACGGGTGAGCTCCGGCACCACGATGCCCTCCGCGCAGTCTCTTCAGGGCTGACCGTCGTCTGCGCGCTCCATTCTGCGAGCGAGCGCGGCGTGCTAATAGCCTTGGAACGCCGCCTCGCCGAGCACCTGCCGAACGCTTCTTTTGTCCGGAGCCGGTCCGATCAGGAGCCCTTCGTTTTCATGTAGGCACGCCTTCGGAGGCGCGGTAGGCCGCCCTCTCTTGACGCGTCGCACAAGAACACCGCCTTTCTTTCGACCCGACCAGGCACGCGCTAAGACTATGTCGTGCGCCAAGGACGCACCGACGTGACCACGAGCCCCTCACGCCATCCCAATACGCCCCCCGCTGAAGAGCTCCCGTGCTCCACGGAAGTTCTGCTTTCCCTTCACGACGCCATGCTGCGCGCTCGATGCTTGGAGGAGCGGCTCATTCGGATGAACAAGCAGGGGGACGGGTTCTTCTGGGTGGGCGGCCCCGGAGAAGAGGCGCTCAACGCGAGCCTGGGGCTCCTCGTGCACAAGGGCCAAGGCCCAGAATACGACTACCTGCATCTTCACTACCGCTCGACCGCGACGCTCGTGGCCATGGGCGCCGACCCGATGGACACCCTTCGGCAGATGAAGAGCACCGGGACCGACCCGTATTCGGCCGGACGAAACTTCTGCAATCACTATTCCGTGCATCGGTGGAACGTCGCCCCTGTGTCCTCGCCCATTGAAGTGCAGTTTTCGATGGCGCCGGGAACCGCGCTGGCGAACAAGCGCGCCAAGGGCCGCGGGATCACCATCGTGCAGGGCGGCGACGCGGGGACGGCCGAGGGCGATTTTTCGACTTGCCTCATCTGGTGCTCGCGGCCCGGCCACGAGCTGCCTTGCCTCATGATCATCGCCAACAACCGGTGGGGAATCTCCACGCTGTCGTCCGAGCAGCTCGCCGAGAAGCACATCGTCGATCGTGCCAAGCCCTTCGGGATCAAGACGGCCGTCATCGACGGCAACGACCCCGAGGTTTCGTACCGAGAGCTGAAGAAGGCGATGGACTACGTGCGCACCGAGCGCCGACCGTTCCTCCTCGAAGCCACGGTCTCGCGGCTCTATGGGCATTCGTCGGCCTCGGGAGCGAACTTCGTCCCGGACGAGCCCGATTGCTTGGTCCTCTTCGAAAACAAGCTTGAAGAGCGCAAGGTTCTCACGCGCCAGGCGATGGACGACCTTCGTGCCAAGTACACGCAAGAGCTGCTGGAAGCCAGTAAGCGTGTCAGAGACGAGCCCCAGCCCAAGGGCGACGACATATGGAAGCACATATTTGCCGAACGCGACGGCGCGTCGAGGCCTGACCCCAAGAGCCCATCGGGTTAGCGGGCAAGCTCATGGCCACGCTCGTACAAGCGATTCGTCTTGCCCTTCATGTCGGCGAAGAGCGTCTCGGCGTGACCGACGTCTTTGGGCAGGATGTCGGGCCTCCGCTGGGCGGGGTCTTCACGCAGACGCAAGGGCTCAAGACGGCGTGGAACACCCCCCTCGACGAGCGAGGGATCATAGGCACGGCGATCGGTCTCGCGCTGGCGGGGCAGCGGCCCGTCGCCGAGATCCAATTCTGCGACTACGCGTTCAACATGATCGACCTCTTGAAGCTCGCGGGGGCCGTGAGCTGGTCGTCCGCGGGCGACTGGAGCTGCCCGATGGTGATGATGACGCCCGTAGGAAGCGGCATCCGAGGGAGCATCTATCACTCCCATTCGTTCGATGCCCAAGCGACGCGGATCCCGGGCTGGAAGATCGTGATTCCGAGCAATCCGCTCGATGCGTATGGCCTCATGCTCTCTGCGATTGCAGACCCCAACCCGGTCATGTTTCTCGCTCCGAAAGCGCTGCTTCGCGCCAAGGCGGGTCGCAACGAGCGGATCCCCGGCGAGCCGGAAGACGATCGCGCGCTTTCCAGGATGATCGATGCCCCTTTGGGAGATCGTTCGAAGTGGCAGCCCGATTGGCCGGACGTGCAAGACTTCTTCATTCCCTTGGGCAAGGCGCGAATCTGCCGGGAAGGCCGTGACGTGACGATCGTCACGTACGGGCGGATGGTGGTCGTGGCCACCCAGGCCGCCGAAATCGTGGCGGCAGCGGGCGTCGAGGTGGAGGTGATCGACCTTCGATCGCTTTCTCCCTACGACTGGGATGCCGTGAAGGCGAGCGTCCGCAAAACCAAGCGAGTTCTCTATCTCAACGAGGACACCGAAGTGACCAACTTCGGCGAGCATCTCTTGAGGCGCACGGTCGAAGAACTCTTCTACGAGCTCTACGCGCCGCCGCGCGTTTTGGCGGGCGCGCATGTCCCGGGAATTGGTCTGGCCGACTCCTTGGAGCGAGCGAGCGTTCCTCAGACCGACCAAGTCGTCGCTGTTCTGCGCGAGCTCGCCGCCCATCAACCATAGCCGCGCCGGAGCGGCCGTCCGCTCCGGCGCCGCTGCAGAGACCAGCCGCCGGAGACCAAGTCTCAGTAACTCTCTTTCGGTTCGACCGTCGTCGTGATCTGAAGCTTGGGGAGCACTTCGGTCGCGAAGCGGTCGCGAACGGCTCGCGCGCGATCGAGCTCGCCGCGCGCAGGGATGGCCATCCCAAAGACGAAGCAGGCCCCGGGCCAGGCGGGGTACGCGGCGTAAGCGCCGGCGTATTGGTCGTGGTTCGCGACGGTCGCCATCGTCGCCACCAGCCGGTCGATGTCGAGTATTTTCCCCGACCATTCGGCGGCTTGCGGCGGATCGTGCGCGATATCGACGTCGAAGATGTCGAGCCATGGCTTGGCCCACTTTTCGAATGCCTGACCGCACGCGCCCTGGGGGCTCGTGTCAGGGACATGAAGAATGAATCCTCCGACGACGGCGTGGTGGTCCTTGCCATAGCGAAACGCCACGAGGCTTTTTTTCCCCCAGAACTTCACGCTTACCCAATGCCGAGCGTCTGGAAGAAGGAAGCGCAGACTGTGCTGTCGATCGGTTGCCCACCCGAACTGTGCGAGCTTGAGCTCTTCGAGAGCCTGCGCATGCTCCATCCCGCCTCGGGCTCCGGTCGAGGGCTGCCCGTCGTCGACCGGCGGTGAAGCCGGCACGGCGACTGGCGGTGAAGGGGGCACGGGCAGTCGTGCCTGAACGGATGTAGGCGAGGCGCATCCTGAGGCGAGCGCGAGCAGCCCCATCAGGCTCGCCGGCCGCATGCGCGAGGCGCCCCGGGGTGATAGATAAGCAAGCGCTGCCATCGATCCGCGCATGGCTCGAAGCCCAATCATGATAACGCAGCCGCCTCCTTCTTCCGTCGACAAGCCGCTACCCGAAAACCCGGCCCTCAAGGCCTGGGTCGCGGATATGGCCAAGCTTACCAAGCCCGATCGAATCGTCTGGTGCGACGGCTCGGACGCCGAATGGATGCGCCTCACCGACGAAGCCGTCGCCAGCCGCGTCTTTACTCCTCTCGACAACGACAAATGGCCGACCCCAACGACGTCGCGCGGGTCGAGCAGCTTACCTTCATTTGCACGCCAACCCGCAGCGAGGCGGGCCCGACGAACAATTGGATGGCGCCCGAGGACGCGTATCGAAAGCTCGGCGGGCTCTTCGACGGCTCGATGAAGGGCCGCACGATGTACGTGGTGCCGTACGTGATGGGGCCCGTGGGGTCGCCGTTTTCGAAGGTCGGCGTCGAGGTCACCGACAGCATTTACGTCGTGCTCAGCATGCGCGTGATGACGCGTATGGGGAGCCCCGCGCTTCGCGTGCTCGGCACTTCGAACGACTTCAGTCGAGGTTTGCACTCGACGCTCGATTGCAATCCCGAGCGCCGCTTCATTTGCCACTTCCCGCAAGACAACACGATCTGGAGCGTAGGCAGCGCCTACGGTGGCAACGTCCTTCTGGGCAAGAAGTGCCTCGCGCTGCGCCTCGGCAGTTATCTCGGTAGAAAGCAGGGTTGGCTCGCCGAGCACATGCTCATCATGGGAGTCGAGTCGCCCGAGGGCGAGATGACCTATGTCGCCGCAGCCTTTCCGAGCGCTTGCGGCAAGACCAACTTCGCGATGATGATTCCGCCGCAGCGTTTTCAAGGGTGGAAGATCTGGACCGTAGGCGACGACATCGCGTGGATGCACGTGGGCGCCGATGGGCGTCTTTACGCGATCAATCCCGAGGCTGGTTACTTCGGTGTCGTCCCTGGGACGAACTCGACGACCAACCCGAACGCGATGAAGATGATCTCTCACGACACCGTCTTCACCAATGTCGCTCTCACCCCCGACGGCGGCGTGTGGTGGGAAGGGAAAGACGGCGCCGTCCCCGCCCAGCTCACCGACTGGCTCGGCCGTTCTTGGAAAGCGGGGTCTACCGACAAGGCCGCCCATCCGAACTCGCGCTTCACGGCCCCCGCGACCAACAATCCCGTCTTGAGCAAGTTCTGGGACGACCCCCAGGGCGTTCCAATCAGCGCCATCGTCTTTGGCGGCAGGCGCGCGACGACCATTCCGCTGGTCATGCAAGGGTTCAATTGGCTCGCCGGCGTTTTCTTCGGCGCCACGCTGGGGAGCGAGACCACGGCCGCCGCGGCCGGTCAGGTCGGCGTCGTCAGGCGAGACCCTTTCGCCATGTTGCCCTTTTGCGGTTACGACATGGGCGAGTACTTCGGGCATTGGCTCGCGATGCAATCGGCCATCGTGAACCCGCCGAAGACCTTTCTCGTCAACTGGTTTCGCAAGGACGTCGAGGGGCGGTTTCTTTGGCCCGGCTTCGGCGAGAACATGCGCGTGCTCAAGTGGATCGTCGATCGCGCGCGCTTGCGTGTCGGTGGGCAGGAGACGCCGTTTGGCTGGGTGCCCAAAGCCGGTGACCTGGACCTCTCGGGGTTGGACATCGCCCACGAGCGCGTCGACCAGGCGACCCACATCGACCTTGGCGAATGGAAGGTGGAGCTCGAGTCCATCGGTCAGTTCTTCGAGACTCTCGGACCGACGCTTCCGCGAGTTCTCGAGCTCTATCGGCAGATCGCCCTCGAGCGCATCCGCATCATCACGCAAGCCAAGAGGGCGTAGCCGAACCTGAGCGCAATCACGGGCTGCGGGCGGTGGTAGCATTATCCCTGAGCAGCAGGAGCGCGTCATGTCCGATCGCATCGAGTCGCGGCTGAAAGAGGAGCGACGCTTTCATCCGAGCGCCGCGTTCTCGAACCGCGCACGCGTATCGTCGCATGCGGCCTACGCGTCGCTCTATCGCCAGTCGATCGAGGAGCCCGAGGTCTTCTGGCGCGAGCAGACCGTCGACCTCGCGTGGCGCGCTTCGTGGTCGAAGCTCTCCGAGTGGACGCTCGAACGCGACCCGGCCACCGGCGTCGGGAAGGCGAAGGCGCGCTTTTTCCTCGGCGCGAGGCTCAACGTGAGCGAGAGCTGCCTCGATAGGCATCTTTCGACGGCAAGAAAAAACAAGGCGGCGATCGTCTGGGAAGGCGAGCCGGGCGACGTGCGCACGCTCACCTATTTCGAGCTCCACCGGCAAGTCGTAAAGGTGGCGGCGGCGCTCAGCGACCTTGGCGTGGGCGCGGGCGATCGGGTGGCCATTTACATGGGCATGGTGCCCGAGGCCGTCGTGGCCATGCTCGCGTGCGCCAGAATCGGCGCGCCGCATTCGGTCGTCTTCGGAGGCTTCAGCGCCGACGCGCTCCGGGATCGGATCAACGACTGCGCGGCCACGGTGCTCATGACGCAAGACGGTGCCTGGCGACGCGGGCAAATCGTCCCCCTGAAGGAGATGGCCGACGAGGCCGTCGCTCAAGCCCCGACGATTCGAAACGTCGTCGTCTTGCGGCGTACCGCGCAGGCGGTCCCGATGAAGGAGGGCCGCGACGTCTGGTGGCACGAATGGGTTGCGCGCCCACCCTCGGCGGCTTCCGACGATCGGGCAAAGACACCGGCCGCGTTCGACGCCGAGCATCCACTTTTCATTCTTTACACGTCGGGGTCGACGGGGAAGCCCAAGGGGGTGCTCCACACGAGCGCGGGGTACCTCGCCGGCTGCCATTTGACTGCGAAATACGTTTTCGACATTCGCGACGACGATACCTATTTTTGCACGGCCGACGTCGGATGGGTCACCGGTCACAGCTACATCACCTACGGGCCGCTCTCGGTCGGCGCCACGTGCTTGATGTACGAAGGGGCCCCGAATTTTCCCGATTGGAGCCGCCTGTGGCAAATGATCGAGCGACATGGCGTCACGACCCTCTACACCGCGCCGACGGCCATCCGCGCGTTCATTCGCGCGGGCGACTCGTGGCCGCGAAAGCACGACCTCACGAGCTTGCGCTTGCTCGGGAGCGTGGGTGAGCCGATCAACCCCGAGGCGTGGATCTGGTATCACCGGGTCATTGGCGGCGAGCGTTGCCCCATTGTCGATACGTGGTGGCAGACGGAGACAGGGTCGATCATGCTCACCACGTTGCCCGGCGCCGTCTTTGCCAAGCCTGGCAGCACGGGTTTGCCGTTCTTCGGTGTCGACATCGCCGTCGTCAAAGACCGGGGTGAAGTATGCACTCCCGACGAGGGCGGCAAGCTCGTCATTCAACGGCCCTGGCCCTCGATGGCGCGTACGCTTTGGGGTGACGATGCCCGCTATTTCAAGACGTACTGGGACGTGATTCCGGATGTCTACTTCACCGGCGACGGCGCGCGAAAAGACGAAGACGGCTATTTCTGGGTGGTCGGTCGCATCGACGACGTCCTCAACGTGGCCGGACACCGCATCGGTACCGCCGAGATCGAGAGCGCCCTCGTGAGCCATGTCGGCGTTGCCGAGGCGGCTGCCGTGGGTCGTCCAGACGAGCTCAAAGGGCAGGCCCTCGTCGTGTTCGTCACGGTCAAGTCGGGCGTCACTGCAGGGCCCGAGCTCAAACGCGCGCTGAGCGAGCATGTCGAGAAAGAGATCGGGCGCTTCGCTCGGCCGGACGCCATCCGCTTCACCGACAGCCTACCCAAGACGCGGAGCGGCAAGATCATGCGCCGCCTCCTCAAGGAGGTCGCGGCGGGAAGCGACGCGAAAGGCGACACGACCACGCTCGAGGACTTTAGCGTCCTCGCCAAGCTTCGCGCGAGCGAAGAGGATTAGTGCTTCCGACCAAGCGCGAAGGACCAGGCGGCCGACCGGGGGACGTCGCACGCTTCGAGCCGCTGCCAGGCGCGGTCGTCGCGGGC
>Ga0302325_10025263_pt1 | contig 12346 bp, 4 predicted proteins | sample Palsa_T0_2_FD_201948 | JGI IMG/M metagenome (GOLD analysis project Ga0302325, IMG submission 201948) | Peat permafrost microbial communities from Stordalen Mire near Abisko, Sweden - Palsa_T0_2 | ecosystem: Environmental > Terrestrial > Soil > Palsa > Peat permafrost | place: Sweden: Abisko...
CGAGATGTCAACATTGAAGTCTGTGCACCGACTTCTCTTCGCAGCTCAGCGTTCTCATGCCTCAGTTGCTCGCTCTCTCTCCTGAGCTCTTCAACAAGAGTACTGGCTGCACTGAGATTTCCGTTTCGATCATCGATTCGCTCGGACATTCCAGACCTCGGTCTAGATGGGGAGACTTGGCGTTTTTTGGTGATGTTGTAGATGTTAGTCGTGTGATTGAGTCCAGGAGTGCTTGAACTTGATTCAGTCTTGAGGCGGAAGATTTCTTCTCGAAGCTTCTTATTTTCTTCATCTGCTTGCTCTCGGCGTGATGTCTCTTGCTCCAGAAGATCTTTCCAGACATCCATTTCTTCCCGAGCCTCCACATTCTGACCCCGACGTTCACCCATCTGACGCACAACTTCAGCGAGATTTCGTTTTTCGTTCTCGCGAGCAATAGCATCATTTCGGAGTTTCTCAATTTCTGTAACATATTCCTCGACACGTTCTCGAAGATAAATTAATTCTTCTTCTCGTTCCTGCGCTCCTTCTTGGTCAAACCATTTCGGACTTGGGTTTCCTCCCGAGGTCCCAGAGTGGGCTGTGCTCGGTCGGTCCTCTTCATCCTTCAGCTGTTTTTCAAGCTCTTTAACTTTCCGTCTAAGAGCCTTGTTATCTCGCTGCATGACAGCCAACCCGGTTTTCAGCTCCACGTTCTCAGAAATCATTTCCTTCACACCTTCTTCCGAAAGCTTGTCAAGCCGGTCACTGAGGAACATGACTTTGAGTTTCAAGTCAAAGTTTTCCTTCGACAGCCGCTCAATTGTGCTGCTCTGTTCCTTCAACGTCAGATTCTTGCCATTCCGACCAAGAGTGGAGACTGCGAATCCAGTACGTTTGTTGGGTGAGCCGGTGTTCTTGTCTCGATATTCTTTTGCAAGAGACTCTGGGACATGAACATTTCGTACGTGCCGAGCAATAATCGTGTCGGTAGGAGCTGCAAGCGTTCTACTTGTCGCTCGAGGTGTTGCTGGGGGAGAAATGTTATTATCCAGGGGTCTTCGTTCTCGGTTTTGCTCCTCTTCCGTCAACGTAGCAAGGTTTCCATCAAGATGGTGCTCCGGAGAATCTCCAGAATATTCTCCTATACCTGAGGCCATGCTTCCCAGGCTGATCGATCGCGACAGGGCCATGCTGCTACTCCTAGACATTCCATCACCAGGCGCTGCGCCTCCAGATTGTAGAGCATAATCAGCGCCGAGATTGAGATCGCTGCCCTCGTGTGAATCCGGATTGGTGATGAAAGAAGATATCGAGGAATGCTGGCTGGCATGTCGGCTTCGCAGAAATTTGGGCCTTCCTCCCGATGTTTTTCGATTCAAGAGAGCAGCTCCAGGTGTGCCGCCCGCATCAGCAGCATTGAGGCTAAGGTTCGAGAGGTGATGACGAAGGGTTGATCGATCATCAGAGCCGCGTGACCCATCCCTCGATTTCCTTGGAGTTGCTTCCACATCTTGCTCGATATCTGTTTGCTCTTGTGAAAGTTCCTCATCTTGACTAGATGCCGCTCTGTAGCCATTTGCGCTTAACATCGATATCGCTCGTGATACAGTCCTGGCAGCTGCGGCTGCTGTAGGGGAAGATGACATAGTTTCTAGAGATGATATGGTGTTCCCGACGTCCATTGTGGATTCCTCGACCGTTGGAGACCCAGCACGAGGAGCTGCGAGAGTTTGATAGGCATTTGGCGGTATTCCAGGTGAGGATGTTGTCTGCGGATTGCCATGCTCGGCATCTTTGCCTGAGGGAGCAGATGCTTCCACCAGCTTTTGTTGAGCAGTGTTCTGTGATTGAGCTCCATCAAATAGATAAGTATCATCGGTGCCCTTCTTCCCGTCCATACCAATAGGTGACGGTACTGGCATGAAACTTGACTCTACATCATTCAAATGTCTTTGCATCTCTCGTTCATCCACTGTATCCAGATGCGCATCACTTCCTGTGCCGACATTCTCGCTTTGGTTATAGAAAAGACTGCTGTCGCCTGGTGTAAGGAGGGAAGGGAGGCTCGAAGGGTCGAGGGAGGGTATTTGTCTGTTCTGCTCATGTGCTTGTGCGTTCGTGAATATCGAATCGTCGAAGCTGTTCTTGTCTGGGGAGAGGTCATCCACGTCGTCGATCCCAAAGCTACCGGGAACCTTGCGCGAATCCTTGCGCGCGGTCACTGGTCGCTCTTCTGACGTGGAGGGCATCTCTGAAAGATCTTCGTCCTCCGCCATCTTCTTGTGCGCCTTCGATGCGTCGCATTCGTCCTCTGCAGACACTGAAGTGAGAATGTTCCGGGAGAACTCGTGCTTTTTGCGAGGAAACGCGCTCGGTCCTGCCCTTAGGCTCAGTCGTAAAAGCTAATGTGGTGTTGAAGTTGCCGGCTTCAAGAATTCTCCGAATATACTGCGACTGAGTGGAACATTGTCGCGGGAATCAATAATAGGCTGGGTGTTTATGTTCGTCGATAGGTGGGTGATTTAAGAGGCTTTGCGGCAGGTCGTCGTTGTTTAGTTGTCTTGACGTCGCTGTTTCGCGAGACACGCCACGGTCGATTGACACGACAGGGGTAGATTGCTCCCTGCATGGCTTGCAGTAGTTTCAGGCGCTAAGGCCAAAACGCATTCAGTCACGTGCAAAAGGAGGAATCTCAGGGGTATTTGAGTTCCATCAACCCTTACTAGCAGTGTACCACTCTGGTTAGGGCAATTTCAGGCACGGACATTAGGATATTTCTGCTCTTCCATATGTACACATGGGAGGGGGCCATGAGAAACCATCGTTCTAGTTTTATGCAGACTTGGGCACGGGTGCAACTGTACAGGTATCCCCTCGTCTGGTGAGACATGCCTACGCTAGCAGGGGGGGCTGCGCCCGGACATCAAGCATAATTATTATGTACCTCTGCATACAAATTTATTAGTAATCTACATTATTCGAATGGAATCGCGTCTAGTAGTCCCCCTTTATACAAATCGCAACTCTATAGAATACACACCCTCCTATAGAGCATTTTGCCCTTTTCGCCTTATTATCCTACTACTTCCTTATAACCTTATTCCGCCCTTATTCATATTTACACTAAGCACAAGTCTCTTGTTTTGCCCTCTTCTCCTAGTAGTATAAGTGCTATAAATTAGGGTTAAATGCCCTTTTACCCACTAAATTAACTTGCAATTATTATATCTTTGCTTTCTTAAAATACCCTAAAAGCTTACAATAAAGCAATATATAGAACTTTAAGTGCATAAGAGGTTTATCTATTGTATATAACTAATAAAGCATATACACATTTATATATACTATGTCAATTAGCTAGTAAAAAAGAGGCTACTAAGTCTTAAAAGTAAGTTTATAAGTCTTATATAACTCCTTAAATTGATTTACCAAGTTTATACCTCTTATATAATAATTATAATCATCGATAAAACAAGGGATTTGTAGCTCTTTCTTAGGATTATTACCAAATACTTGTCTAACAATTTAGCTATTTATTGACATTTTAACAAGGCACTTTTTAACCTTCTCTCGAAAGTCTTTTGCCTTATTTATAGTATAGACATTGCTTAAAGCTAAGACAATATTATTATCTTGCTAAGCTAAGTAGAGCATATCTTAAACTATTGCCCCTAAAAGTGTACTCTATTTAAGCTTTGTAAAAAATTAGTCTTTTAGCTCTTTTAAATCTGCAAGGAACTCCTTATATGGCTATATAGTGCTAGTTGCACCAAATTGACAAGCTTATAGCTCTACAAACAAGGGCATAGATGTGAAGTAGTTGTCTATATATATTATAAAGTACTTGCATAGAAGGGAGAAGGCAAGGTTTTATATAAGGCATCCCATTTTGGTGAGTTTTAGCTAGAGAAGTATATCTTGCAACCCCTTTTTTTATAAGCTTTAAAGGAAGTTGTATAAGTATCTATAATCTACAATTCTATAGATTTCATAGCCTTATTTAATTGGCTTATTTAGCATTTTATATATATGCAAAGACTTAAAAGAATTAGTGGGGTAATAATAAGAAGGTAAAGGGACTTACTTGCTAAATCATTGCACTATAAGCTTGTTAATACTTACTTTAAAAGAAGGAGAGTAATATTATTAAAAGGAAGCTTAAAGGGTAAAAGCTAAAATCTTAACTTTATACTACTAAATCTTATTTGAAGGGAAGTAATACCTTACTTTTTTATTACTCTTAAAGCAAGAAATATAGTAATACTATTTAATTTAATTAAAGTAGCAAAGTAGCATATAATTTAAAATTGGATGCAAAGGACTTATATTAAAGTCTATATTCTAATATATAAGGACTTAAGGCTCCTTATAAACTCTTATATATATAATTGCGCCAAGAAATACATATAACTCCTCTACAAGCAACTCTATCCATTCTCGTGCCCTCTCTTGTGCCACTTGTAGCCTTTATATATTTGCATATCGATTTGTATTTATAGTAATAGTCTAGAGAAGGTTACAAGTAAAAAACAAGTTGAAATAGTCGAATAAGTATGGTTTTTGAGGAAAAGAAGCAAGTAAAAGTGCCCTAGCTTCTTGTTAAGGCTTAGCTTGAAGAGGCTTATAAGAAACATTTGTAATTAGTCCAAGTTTAAAGAGTATATCCTTAAGAGATTAAGCTTTTTGCCTTATAAACTATATTAGTGGGTTAAGAGTAGGGTCTTCTATTAATATTAACTATAGACATGTAATTAGGAAACTACTAAACGCGATTCCATTCGAATAATGTAGATTACTAATAAATTTGCATGCAAAGGTATATAATAATTATGCTTGATGTCCGGGCGCAGCCCCCCCCTGCTAGCGTAAGCATGTCTCACCAGATAAGGGGATACCCCTAGATACCATCCAGCGATTTTTGGCCGGATAGGGTATCTGCCATCAAAAAGTTGGGTGGTTCCGGAGAATAATGACATCATTTTGCCCATTTTGGAGTAAGGTTTAAGAGTGAGGTATAAAAGTAAACTGTTAATTTATTTTAGCAAAACTGCTATAATTTTACTATTATCCTTATTGTCGTCATTGTCTAATATCTTCCAGCTTTTTAAACAAAGCACATAGCATATATTCTCACTTGATAATCATATTCGTTCTTTTAATACCAAGTTACTGGCTGGAACTATATTAAATATACGTTTAAAAGGAGTAGAGAGACAGCGCCGAGCACGTGATGCCGCATGGGCCAACCGAACCCCATAAAATCATACCTAAAACCTAGCAACCTAAGTATGCAACAATACAACTGTCATATCCTCACAACTCCACGAACCTCTTGCTTTTTCTAGTGCCCATTCTCGGAGATCAAGGAGTGTTAGTGACAGAGATATTCGATTTATTGCATTAATTCGGCGGTCCCTTTTGGTAGGCTATACTGCAATTCCCTAGTCTTCTTGACGCGTTTTTACAGCTATTGCTTTGTTTTCGCTATCTACCACCTTTCGGGTCCAAAATATAGTTATACGTGACTTAGGATCTTGCCCTTTTACCTTATTAGTTTTAAGTACTTTGTAAATCCTTGTATAGTTCTAGATTTGCAGTTTATTAAGTGCCTTTATTACGTATTTAGCATTTTGCATTGCATTTATCCTACTTGAGGTTGCGCATCACTAATATCAAGTTCTTTTACAACAACTGTTAATCGAATCCTCTCGAGCCTTCTTAGGATTACAATTTTATACGATTCTTACAATTATACTAAAAATCCTCTATATTCGACTGCGTTTTTGTGCTATACTTTTAAAGTGTTTTGTTTACCCGATTTACTCACGAAAATATTTTAGCGCGAAATTTACGCCAAAATTAGTTATATTAACTATAATACTAATAACTATACAAACTTACAAACTTGCATTTATTCGGCCCTCGAATGAAGAGAAAACAAGCCCCGAATTCTATACAATTACATTTACTTGTATAATAAAAGAAACGCAAGCTTATGCGACTAAAATTACTTGCCTCCTTATCACTTGACACCTCCGAAATCGACTTAACAATAGAGCAATTGCAATACTAGTTAGCTTTTACTAACTTATCTATAAACGTTTCCTTAGCTACTTTTATATCACCTTTACTTGAATCCTCCCCCACTACTAAACAACCTCTAGCTACAGCTGAAATATATAGTATACTAGTTATATGGGGAGATGCGGTAGCTAACCGTGTACAAAAGTATAATAGTACTAATAGCGTTACTTCCTTTATTCGACAAATTAAAGCAGTATTTAAAGGCGTTAGTATTAATCCACTAACTCTAATTTAATAGCTTTCTATAATCGAGATAAGGGTTACGCAAAACGTGACTAATGTTATAGAAAAAGAGACTAATATTATAGATATATTTGAGAAGGGCGATAAAGCTACGCAAGATAATATTAATATCCTTACCAATTTCCTTAAAGATTGATTCCCGGTTATTAGCTTTATAATAGTTAAGGCCCTTGCCTTTATGCAAATAAAGGAGCTAGCACAAAAGAAGGATAAGTTATTTGAGGAGTATTACTGTTAATTTTAAGGCCTTATATTAAAGCTTGGTATTGCAAATCGAAAGAAGGACGGATTTATAATAAAGAAATTAGAGGCTAACATCTTAAAGGAACTAGTTAATAACTTTATTGGAAGTTTATATAATACTAAGCTCTAGTGGTTTATTTACAATTCGGATAACTAGTACAAATGTGATGCTATGTGGAAGGCATTCGACTTAGTTAATCGAAAGGCTATAATCCTTAAGCGTAAGGAGGAAAACATAACAAAAGGAATTAACAAAGCTAAGGCTAAGATCTTAGACAAGATGCTTAAGGGTAAATTCAATAATCTTATTGAAATTAATACCTTTTTAGCCTAGGTCGATGCGTTACTTAAGGGATAGGGACTAGTTTCTCAAGTTCCTTCTTAGCAATAATAGCAAAATCGACGAAATCCGAATTAGAGCAATTATTAATAACCCTTAAACCAAAATCAAGGATTTGTACCGACTTTTACTTATATCTAGCCCTAGTAACCCTAACTTGCAATTCTTCCTCTTAATATAGGCAATAGCTTTATAATCCTTCCTTAATCCGATTCTTAAAACCCTTTTGTTAATAGAATTAAGGTGTAAAGCGGCAAAGCATAGGGGATTTTATGCTATAATTGCAGTTAATTGGGTTATATTTATAGCTAGTGTGCAAATACAGGTCTATTAGATTAGGAGCAAGCTGTTTTGAAGATTATAATATAATAGGCTTTATACTAACCGGGTATATTAGTAAGACTACTACCGCATTTAGTATCGGCTAACCTTATACGAATTCAAAAGCAGTCGATTCGAGGTAATACTAATGAGCAAAATACTGATAAGTAATATACTAATAATCCAAATACTAGTTTTAAAGAGCTTTATGATTAGAGCAAGGGCTATTAGCAGTATACTTTACCTTGTACCTAACAACTTGCTTAGCTATAACAACCTTAGATAACTTAGCAAGAATATTAGAATATGAACAACTTTAATTTATTTGCTAACCTTTAATTTAATATGTTCGGCGCCGAATTAGCTGGATATTATACAGATAATGATAATAATGTAGAGGAAATCGAGGCTTAGTTATTTCTAGTCGAAACCCGATTTAATAAAAAGCGCGTATAAACTATAGATAATAAGGACGATCTTGCTATATAAACCTCAATTTTAGCTTAATCGATTCCGTCTTAGCGTATTGCAAAACCTAAGAAATCGTCTAATAAGAAATCGACTAATTTATTAATTTAATAATTAGCTCCTCTTTTAAATACACAGTTTACCTTCTTATTTGCTCCTACATTTGCGCTGACACTTTACTATAATACAAATTATAAGCTTAAGAAGAAGGAATGTAAGAAGCGCAATACTAAGCAATTAAAGGAAATCTAAGGTTATAAGGGTTAGGGTCTAATTGATTACTTTAATCTTTTATAACATTTTACTATGCAAATTAACTTTATAGACTTGGCACAAATGTCTCTTAATTTTGCGAAGAACGTATAATCCTTTACTACTCGAGTTAATAAAAAGAAGTTTAAGAAGAAGAGCTCCTTTGATTATATACTCCCGGTAGTTGAGGAAGAGGAAGAAATCTTAGCAATTGAAGCTATGGTTAAATTAAATACAATTGATATAATTGAGCTTGAAATTACTATCGAGGCTAATATAGCAAATGTCGACAACTTACTTAAGCATGTCTCTTTTTATTTGAAGACTTTATAAGATGCTTATATTACTTTATTGCTAATAAATCGAAAGGCTTTTCGACTTCTAAGATCGATTTTGGTTAGTGTAAAGGGTAAAGATATTGAAATTGTATTAAATATTAAGCTACTTTAAGCCGACTAAAGCTTAGATTTAAACGTTATTTTGTTAGTTATAGCAAATTGGTTAAATTTAGCTTGGTATTATATAAAGGATATAAAGCTACAATTTAATATAATTATAGCTAATAGCACTTATACAAAACTTAAATACTTTATACAATTCTAGTTTAGTGTAAAGGGTATATAGCATAAAGTTAAGGTTATTATTTGATAGTTTACATACAAAGAGAATTGTATAATATTAATAGGTTTTCTTTAGTTATATAGCGTTAAGGCAATAATTGATGTTAGTAACTTTAATATTTAAATTAGCGATCTTAGTGTCGGCAGTTATTTAGTAATTGTATAATCCCCCTTATTTATAAAGTCTACTAAGTATAGCTTATTATTTATTTTAGCTAAGACTTTAAATTATTAGTTTGCCTATTTATTTATAGCTTATTGTTAACCTATTAAGAAGCTACTATTAGCTCTTGAACTAGAGACTAAGTATTAGTTAGATACGGATAATAATTTGATTATAGATAATGATTTTATAGCATTAAAGGATTCTTTATCGGAGGTGTTATTTGACGACAATGATAACTCTTTAAACTAGAGCGTCTTTAATATAATGTAAAAGTGCTAAGAAAATCCACTTACTTCGAACTTAGAGAGGTTTTAAAAGCTTTGCAAATTTTACTAATTTACTAGTTTTTATATTATATAACTGCAAAAATCCTAAAATCGAGCTAATTTATCTAAAAACGCAATTAAAATTATTTGTTGCCCAACTTACATGTGAATTACTAGTAAAATCGGAGCCTTTAATTGGCTAGCTTTTACTAGTTTTGCTAGTTTTGCTAAAAAGGGGGTTTTATTAAAGTTTTCCCGAATAAAACTTACCCCTTATATTTACAAATAAAGTCTTGCTATTTACAATTAATTTAATTGATTCTTTAGAATCTAATTAGCTGGCTTATATTATAAACCTTTATATAACCTAAAAGCTATTAAAATATAAGAACTTTAAGGTTTTGACTACTTTAGTTGCCATTTTTACACGCATTATATCCCTTAAAGCATTTAAGCTTATAGTTAAAGATTTTAATTAATTTATAAACGAAAACTTAGATAATTAGCCTTATGCTATAGGCACTAATACGCGGAATTGCTATATATAAGATTAGTTTATTTATACTAATTTCCTTATAACAAGACAACTTGTATAGCGCTTAATAGCACAAGATTTTAATAAAGTGATTAAAGTATAGTTTGCGCAATTTTAAGTACAAATCGGAACTATTTGCCCTTTAAATATAGTGCCGAAAGTTAAACGATTAATATGCACTTATTGATATATTAATGCTATAAAGTTAAAGCATATTTTACTTATTAATTTGTATATATATCGGGTTCGACTTAAACTTAGAATTGCAATATAGAAGCTTACTTACAAATTACAATATACACCTTAGCAAGAGTATTAGCTAAATCGAATTATTTAAGAAGGAATGCAATATAGCATATATAAATAAACTATTTACTTATCGCGCAAGAGACTCTTTAATTAAGGGGCTAATGTACATTAGGAAAAAAAAAACATGCCAACGATTTTTCGCTTAATCGCACGTGCTATTGGCACTTGCTTGGTGCTATTGGCAGCTGCTTAGCAGTTAATTGGCAAGTGGGGCAATTAATTGATTTTTTGTTTAGTTGTATAGCCTTATATAATGCTATTAGCAGCCGCTTAGCAGTTAATTGGCAAGTGGGGCAATTAATTAGCAATTGAGGACTAGTTTTGGAGGGCAGTTTTGGAGGGCAGTTTTAGAGGGCACTTTTAGAGGGCACTTTTTGGAGGATAGTTTAAGAGGACAGTTTAGGAGGATAGTTTTAGAGGCCAGTTTTGGAGGCCAGTTTTAGAGGCTAGTTTTGGAGGCTAGTTTTAGAGGACAATTTAGAATAAGCCCGGGAATTGAGTTGTATAGCAATTAGCCATTTTAATATTCTTATAGCTAGCAAGTATAAAGTATATCCTCAAAATCCTTAAGCTTTACTCCCACAGCAATCACTCTTATAGCAGTCACTCTTATAGTAGTCACCCTTATAGCAGTCGCCCCTACAATAGTCACCCCTATAATAGTCACCCCTATAATAGTCACCCTTATAGCAGTCACCCTTATAGCAGTCACCCCTATAGCAATCACCCCTATAGCAGTCACCCTTATAGCAGTCACTAGTCACCCTTATAGCAGTCACCCCTATAGCAGTCACCCCTACAGCAGTCACCCTAACAGCAATCACCCCCACAGCAGTCACCCCCACAGCAGTCACCCCTATAGCAATTAATCAATTAATCTAGCACTTAATTAATGAATTAATTAATTAAACAATTAACACTTTTGTCTAGTAAAACGAAGGGATAAGCGGCACAAGTAGAAAGTAGCGCTTTTATTTATATTATAGTAGCTGCTTACCCCTATTAGCGAAATTAAAGCTTAGCTGCTTATGCGCACTTTTAAGGGGCCTTAGAAGTGCGCACAAGTAGCGTTATAATAGCTGCTTACCCTTCTTTACTAGCGAAATTAAAGTTTTTTTATAATTTCCTCTATTCCTCTATTCCTCTATTCCTCTATTCTTCCTTCTTCCTTCCTCCTTTCTTTCTCTTTATCTAACATCTCTTCGTTTAACATCTCTTTATCTAATATCTCTTTGTTTAACTTCTCTTTATTTAACTTCTCTTTATTTAATATCTCTTTATTTAATATCTCTTTATCTAAAATCTTAAAGAGTTTTAGTAAAGCATTTTAGAGGGCAGCTTAGGTTTCGGGGCCACTTTTGTAGGGTGTTTTGGCAGTGAGTTTTAGTAAGGCATTTTAGAGGGCAGCTTGGGTTTCGGGGCCACTTTTGTAGGGCGTTTTAGCAGGGCATTTTGGAGGGCAGCTTGGGTTTCGGGGCTACTTTTGTAAGGCGTTTTGGCAGTGAGTTTTGGTAGGGCATTTTAGAGGGCAGCTTAGGTTTCGGGGCCACTTTTTGTAAGGCGTTTTGGCAGAGCATTTGGAGGGCAGCTTATATAGTTATTTTTATAATATTAAGACAGTTTTTTAAATTATTTCCATATAAGCTTTTGTGAAAAATATAACTAAATTAAAATTTGTAATAATTAGCATTAGCATAATAATTACTATTTGTGCATATAGCTTAATTAGTGCTAATAGCAGTTAATTGGCACTTTATATCAAAAATTTGGTGCCAAATTTTTGGATATGCAAAAATGGCACTGTTAGCACGTCATTGGCACCGTTGGCAGGTTGTTAGCACCGTTGGCAAGTCATTGGCACGTTTTTTTTTCCTGATGTAGTAGTTATAAATAAACTAAGAGCTAAACTTGACAAAGCAAAACGTATTACATTTAACTATAGCTATATATATAAGGATATACTAGCGTTTCTAGAATTGGCTTAAGAGGTTTATAATTATTTATCCCTCTTAAGTTATTAGTGCTATACTTAATTTGATATAAAGTATGCATATTAGGCCCTTTTAATTTATAAAGACGACTGTTATATATTTGCATTTTACATTTTTAGTATAAGTTAATTATAGCTTACTCGAATGCTATAAGGTTTATAAAGTGCGGGTTTTTCTATAAACAAAGTGATATTTGTAGCTTTAAGCCCGATTTTACTATTATTACTAGAACTTCGATCGATTAATTATAACAGATTTAATTATAATAGTTTAAAGCCTTTACTATTAAGCTCTAATTTAGTTGATAAAGCCCCTTATGTCAAGTTTTATATAGATAATATCTTTTTTAGTAAAGAGAGCCTTTAAGAAATATATAACTTCTTTAAAGATTACTTGCTCTTGCGTATCAAATGGTTTATGCTAAAATTATTATTCAAAAAACTGCGATTATTTTGCGACAAAATATGCGCTTTAAGCTTAATTTATAAAATCGGAGGAATTATATTAATAAAGCTAAAATAAGCAA
>Ga0302325_10025264_pt1 | contig 12345 bp, 11 predicted proteins | sample Palsa_T0_2_FD_201948 | JGI IMG/M metagenome (GOLD analysis project Ga0302325, IMG submission 201948) | Peat permafrost microbial communities from Stordalen Mire near Abisko, Sweden - Palsa_T0_2 | ecosystem: Environmental > Terrestrial > Soil > Palsa > Peat permafrost | place: Sweden: Abisko...
AGAGCCAGCCGCGGCCCTCCGGCGCCACCGGGCGAAGTGGCCCGAGCGCGAAGCGCGTATAGCCCGCGGGATCCGACGGCCGCAGGGAAAACTGCGTCAGATCCATCGCCGTTTCCATCCCCAGGGGCCCGAAGATCCTGGCTTGCAGAAAAGTCATCAGCGGCTTGTCCGTCACCTGTTCGATAATCCGCCCGGCCGCCACATAGTTGGTATTGCTATATTGCCAGCGCGTGCCCGGATCGAAGTCCAGGGGCTTGCGCGCCCACCGTTCCAGGATGTCATTCGCCGTGACAGGCTTACGCATGAAGGGCGCCACATAATCCAACGGGTAGTAATCCTGATATCCCGAGGTGTGCGATAGAAGCTGGCGAATGGTGATCTCACTCGCGCGCGTCAGGTTCGGCAGATAACGCGCTACCTTGTCGTCGAGCGATAGCTTGCCGTCCTCGACCAGCAGCAGGATGGCACCCGCCAAAAACTGCTTGCTGACGGAGCCAATGCAGTAGCGCATCTCCGCGCGGGCCGGAGTCGCGGGCTCCAGGCGCGCCGTTCCGTACGCCTTCACGTATGCGAGCTTGCCGTCTTTGACCACGGCGGTCGAGGCGCTGGGAACTCCGCTATCCACCAGCACCTTCTCCACGGCGGCATCGATCTTGGTCCTGACTGCCGGCGCTAACTCAGCGCCCAGATGGTGGGCGGCTGCCAGAGCCGGAGCCAGCAGAAAGAGTGCGCGAAGACCGCTGTGCATCGCTAAGCAGTCCAGGGCTTGGCTTCACCCCCCACGCCCTTATATCCACTCTTCATACGCTCTTCGATCTTTGCCCATACCTCTGGGTCGCAGCCCTTCCATTCCGTTACCGCCACGTTTCCGAGATAAGGTAAGTCTCGAACCCCCATCTTGCTGGAGAAGAAACCGCTGGCCGTCAGATCCCTAAACTTGTTGAAGAAAACAACCCACGGATGGAGCTCCGCCGCGGCGCGTTCCGGCCACGCAATCCGGTCGAGAATCTGCGTCTGCTGGGCACTCGCGGCATCTGCAAAACTCTTGCCGGCAAGCTGCAGAGCTTCCCGGTCAAGCCACGCCAAACCGCCCACAATCCCCGCCGCAAAATCCTCATTGCCGTCTTCCCGCTTGCGGAAATCGAGCCAGTCGTCGATGAACTCCGGCACGCCGGCTTCGGTGGCGCTGCCGCTGCGCTCGTCGGCGGGAATGATCAGATCGCAAAGCACCCGCACGGTATGCCACTGGTGATCGTCGAAGACCTTGCGCTGAAAAGCCGCGGGTCGCGGATCGGCGGCATGATCGCCATGCTCGTGCCCCGCTTGCGCCAAGCCGGACCCGGTGGTCGCCGCCGCCAAAGCCGGCACCGTACCCAATACATGAAAAAGTTCTCGCCGGCTGACCCCTGCGCGCGGCGCCATTTTCTGAGTTTCATCCTTAGTTTCTGCCATGACGTTCTCCCAATGGCTCAAACGGCCAGATTCCTCTTCTTCACCTGCCCGGCAATATACTCCGAAGTCCGCCAACCCAGTGCGGTGATCGTCAACGTCGGATTCTTGTCCGCATTGCTCACAAACGGCGCAGCGTCGGTGATGAAGAGGTTCTTGCAATCCCACGCCTGGCAGTACTGATTGAGCACCGAGGTCTTGGGATTGTCGCCGATCTTCGTCGCGCCCACTTCGTGAATAATCTCGCCTCCGCGCGAGATTCCCCAGTTGTTCTCCGGACCCGAGCCGTACATGACCTTGCCGCCGGCCATGGTGATAATCTCCCGAAAGGTTTCCTGCATATGTTTGGACTGCAGGATCTCGTCCTGGCTCCATTTGAAGTGGAAGCGCAGCACCGGAATACCCCACTGGTCCACTACCACCGGATCGATCTCGCAATAGCTGTCTTCATTCGGAATCATCTCGCCGCGCCCGGAGAAATAAATGTTACAGCCGTAAATCTTGCGCAGGTTGCGTTTGAATTCCGCGCCGTAACCGCCGCCGAGAATCTGCTCGGAACCGCCGAACTGGCCGGCTTCCGGCAATCCACGCCCACCGCCGATCTCAATATGATATCCGCGCGCGAAAGGCATCTTACCGGCTTTCTGCTGCTGGTAGAGCCACCAGGGCATGTACATATGCATGCCGCCCACGCCGTCTTCGTTACGCGGCGGCAGGTCCTCCAGGATCGGCAGGTATCCGCCCACATCCGAGCCGACCGTGTCCATCACGTACCGGCCCACCAGGCCCGTCGAGTTTCCCACACCGTTGGGAAACTGGCTGCTCTTCGAGTTGAGCATGATGCGCGCCGTTTCGCAGCAGCTTGCGGCCAGCACCACTATCTTGGCGTAGACGGTTACTTCGCTCCGCGATTTCGTGTCGATGTAAGAAACCCCCCGCGCCAGGCCGTCCGTACCCACCACCACCTCCCGCACCATGGCGCCGGTGCGCACTTCCAGATTGCCCGTCTTCATGGCGGGAGCGATGTGCACTCCGGGTGAATTGAAGTTCGCATTCACGCCGCAGGCACGCCCGCATTGCGCGCAGTAGTGGCAGGCGGCTCGTCCGTTCAAAGGCCGCGTCAGAATGGCCAGCCGCGAAGGGATGCAAGGGATCTTCAGTTTGTCGCAAGTGAGCTTGATGACCCGTTCATAGCCGCGCGGCGCGGGCGCAGGTTGAAACTTTCCATCGGGCGTGTTCTCCAGCCCCTCCGCCGTGCCGAAGACGCCAATCAGTTCCTCGGCCTTGTCGTAATAGGGCGCCAGGTCTTCATAAGTGAAGGGCCAGTCGAAACCTTTACCGTCCCGGCTGTACGGCTTGAAGTCGTAGGGGCCCATGCGCAGCGAGATGCGGCCGTAGTGGTTGGTCCGGCCGCCCAGCATGCGCGCGCGCCACCACTTCCAGTCAGTACCGGCTGCGTTGGTGTAGGGCTCGCCGGGCACCTGCCATCCGCCCAATAGCGTGGCATCGTAATAACCGAAAGGCTTCTCCTTGGTGCCGGCCGCGCGGTGCGGAGCGTTGTAGGGCCATTTAAACATGTCCGACTGCCGGGTGCCTTCGTACCATCCGCCGGCCTCCAGCATGCAGACCTTAGCTCCCGCCAGCGTCAGCACATGCGCGGCGACGCCGCCCCCGGCCCCCGACCCTACCACCACCACATCATATGATTTCAATTTCGAACTTGTTTGCACCTGCGCCATGGGTTCATTCTAACGCCAGCTTGGTCCTGTTGCTCCGTACGCACACCTGTGACGCAGCCGCCTCGTTGTCCCCGCTGCGCGCATTGGCTAAACTGTTGTTTTATTCGATCTGCGAACTGGCTCATTGCCGAGTGAAACTGTTTCCCGGAAATCTACGTCTCCGTTACAGCGCAGAGTGGAAAGGTAAGCATTCATGATTCGTTACAGGCGCGCCTGCCTGTCCAGTGCGTTTTATTGCCTCTGCGCCGCCGCGGGTTGCGCGGCCTGGGCGCAAGCGCCAGCACCACAAGCACCGCCGACGCAACCGGCACAGCAGCAACCTGCTCCAGAGCAGCAGAAGAAGCCGCCCCAGAACCCGTTCGAGACTGTGCCGGAAGGTCAGGAGCCGCCCAAGCCGCAGCAGCCGCCTGCCCCGCAAGCGCCCTTCGAAACTCCCAAGGCCACGGAAGTGCCTAAGGCTCCGGTCGGACAGGTTATTGAAGCCATCGACTTCAAAGGTGCGCGCCGCGTGGCGCCGGATCAGTTGCGCGCCCTGATCGATTCCAAGAAGGGCGATATCTACGACGAGGAAGCTTTGCGGCGCGACTTCATGCACCTGTGGAACAGCGGCCGCTTCGACGATATCACTCTCGAGACCGAGCCCGGCGCCAATGGCGGGGTCATCGTGACCTTTGTCATCGCCGAGCGGCGCGTGGTCCGTTCCATCAAGTACGACGGCGCCAAGTCGGTCACTGTCTCCGAAATCCTGGACCGCTTTAAGGAGCGCAAGGTCGGCCTTTCGGTTGAGTCGCAGTACGATCCGAATAAAGTGCAGCGGGCCGCCGTGGTGCTCAAAGAATTCCTGGCCGAGCGCGGCCGGCAGTTCGCCACGGTCGTTCCCGAAGTGCGCCAGGTTCCCCCCGCATCGCTCGAAATCGTTTTCGCCGTGAATGAAGGTCCCAAGGTCAAGGTCGGCAAGATCACCATCGAGAACAACCACGCCTTCAGCCAGCAGGAAGTCATTCGCGCCATGAAGAACCTGCATCCCTACGGCATTCCGTACTCCATTCTGTTTGAAAACATGTTCGCCAGGACTTACGATTCAAGCAAGCTCGAAGAGGATAAAGACCGCATCCGCGATGCATACCAACAGAAAGGCTATTTCGCGGCGAAGGTCCTCGACCAGAGCACCCAGATGGTGGACACCGGTGGACACGGCTTCAAGATCCCGCTCATCAAAGAGAACCATCCCGGCAAGGCCATGGACATCACCATCCCGGTCGAGGAAGGTCGCCTGTATCACTTGAACAAAATTAATTTCTTCGGCATCAAGCTGTTCCGCACGCCGGAAACACTCATGCGTCCGCTGTTCGGCATGGCGGAAGGCGATGTCTTCTCCACCGGCAAGCTGCGCAAGGGTCTGGAGAATATGCGCAAGCTCTACGGCGAGTTCGGTTATATCGACTTCGTGCCGGAGCCGACCTTCGACGTCATTCCCGACACCGACAAAATCGACCTGACCCTGACCGCCGACGAAGGCAAACAGTTCTTCGTGCGCCGCATCGATTTCTCCGGCAATGTTACTACCCGCGATAAGGTCATCCGCCGCGAGATCCTGCTGGATGAAGGCGACATCTTTAACAACCACCTTTGGGAGTTGAGCATCCTGCGCTTGAATCAGCTGGGCTACTTCGAACAGTTGAAGGCGGATGAAGCCGCCGATATCAAGCGCAACACACAAACCAACACCGTGGATATCACGCTCAAGGTCAAGGAGCGCGGCAAGAATTCGATCGGTCTCAACGGAGGCGTCTCGGGTATCGCCGGCAGCTTCGTGGGGCTGAACTATGCCACTAATAATTTTCTCGGATTAGGCGAGACTCTATCGCTGAACGGGCAGGTGGGCACGCGCCTGAGCAGCATCACGGCGGGTTTCACGGAGCCTTATTTCCTGGACCGTCCCCTGCAAGTCGGCGTTGAGGCGCACGTGACCCGTTTCGATTTCAATCAGGCCCGCGAGGCCTCGATTCTGTCGGGCGAAAACCTGATTCCGCTCTACAACCAGTTGGGGGGCCAGAATCTGCTCAACTACGTTCAGAACGGGTATGGGTTCTCCGCGTCCCTCAGCTATCCCCTGCGGCGCAGCTTTTCGCGCATCGGCATCACCTACGGCTTCGACGTTTCCAATATCAAGACGGAAACCGTGGCCGCTGCATCGTATTTCGATTACATCGATTTCAACGGAATCGCCGGGCCGAACGCGCTGACGGGTATCCGCACCAGCCGCATCGTTCCGTCGTTCATATACAATACGGTGAACCACCCCATCACCCCGACGGGTGGCAAGAGCCTCTTCATCTCCACCTCATTCGCCGGCAGCTTCCTGGGTGGCAACGTAAATACCATTCAGCCCGTCATCGAGGGCAAGTACTTCAAGCCCGCGCCCTGGCACCGAAAGCACATCCTGGCTTTCCATATGCGGGGCGCCATGATCACCGGTTACGGCGGCAAGGAGATCCCCCCATTCTCTCGAACCTACATCGGCGGCGAGCAGGATATTCGTGGGTTCCAGACCTGGAGCGTCAGCCCCATCGCCTTCATCCCCAGCGAAGCCGTTATTAACGTGCTGAACCAGGATGGCACGCAGCGCACCCAGCTGATCAACGTGAACGGTGTTCCGACGGCTACGAATATCACCATGGCGGTCCCCATCTACCAGCTGGTGTTTCCTGGCGGCGACACGCACGTGGTGACCAATTTCGAGTATCGCATTCCGATCTTCGGACCCGTGGTTCTGGCTCTATTCGCGGATGCCGGCGTCAATCGGATCCTGCGCCCCGGCGAACTCGATATAGCTCAAAGCCGCATCGATTACCTGAATACCGAATACCCTGGCGCAGGGTTTACGCCGAGAGCCGTGATCGCCCCCAATACGCAAAAACCGGTCGCGTCAACGGGCCTGGAGATTCAAGTGCTGCTGCCGGTGGTCCAGGCGCCATTCCGCGTCTACTGGGCGTACAATCCGCTGGTAGTGCGGGAATATTTGCAGCCGCCCATCGTGGCGGATCGTTCGTTCTTTCCCAATGAAGCGACCTTCCTCAATGCGGTCGCTTCCTTTGGCACGGCCTACCCGTTCTTTGAGCAGCACTCGATGTTCCGGTTTACCATCGGCCGGACGTTTTGATGCCGCTGAAGCCGCGAGTCGTGCGATATGGTAGTATCGAAACAAATTCAAGGAGTTTCAGCTTGACAAAGAATTACTTTTTTTATCCCGCGTTGGCGCTGTGCGCCGTTACACTCGCCCACGCGCAAACGGGAGCCGCAGCCCCGACCCCGGGAGGTCCGGTCCCGAACAAGGTCGGCATCATCCACATCCAGAACGCCATCATCAGCACCAAAGATGGGCAAAAGGCGGCCAACGAACTGCAGACCAAATTCGCGCCCAAGAAGGCGGAGCTGGAGAAGAAGCAGAGCACCATCGCGCAACTGCAAGACCAGCTACGCAAGGGCAGCAACACCATGAGCGAAGATGCCAAGCAGAAGCTGGTGCGCGAGATCGATCAGAACACCAAGTCGCTCAACCGCGAGACCGAGGACGCCCAGGCGGAGCTCGACCAGGAACAGAACAGAATTTACGCGGAGCTGGGTCAGCGCATTGTGGCCGTGCTCGAAAGATACGGTAAAGAGAACGGTTATGCGGTAATCCTGGACGTCAGCTCGCCCCAGACGCCGGTGATGTACGCCGCCAACGGCACGGATATCACCCAGGATATCATCGCCCTGTACGACAAGAATTCGCCGTCGTCCGCCGCGTCCTCCCCACCGGGCGCCGCACCTCCCGCGGCGGCTAAGCCCGCGGCTCCGCCGGCTGTCAAGAAGTAGGTAAGCATCCGCGGGCAACGCTTTTGACTCCCCTTGCGTCAGCCTCTGGTATGTGGTGGTAAGCTGGTGCTAGCTGGAAGGAGAGGCGCTATGCGAGTCGTCGGTGTAGCCATTATCGCTTTCGTTGCCATCGGGTCGGTCTCGGCCCAGCAGCATAATGGGTCGGCGGTCGGGTTCGGCAACGTAGTTTTCCCCGGGCTTGGGCACGCCCCTTCGGGCGGGAATCCCTGGGGTAATGTGGTGCATCCCGGCATCCCCTCGAGTGGCATAAATGGCAGCCGGAGTTCCGTCTATGGTACGTATGCCTTCCCCGTTTATGTGGGTGGCTACGGTTATGGCTATGGCTCTGGCTATAGCAGCGATCCTGGTCAGGCATACCAGCAACAGCCCAATGTCACGGTTGTTTATCCGCCTTCCCAGCCGCCCGTCGTGATCAACCAGTATCTCGGCGCAGCGCCTCCCGACCAGAGTCAGGGGTCCGACACCGCTTCCAACATGCACCTTTACCAGGCGCCCTCCAACACGGTTGATGGCGGCGCTCCGGAAGCCTCGTATTATCTGATCGCATTCAAGGATCACACCATCTATTCGGCTGTGGCGTACTACGTGGAGGGCGATACTCTCCACTACTTCACCGAGGGCAACGTTCACAACCAGGTCTCGGTGTCATTGGTGGACCGCCAGCTGACCGAGCAGTTGAATCGCGAGCGCAACGTAGACGTGCGGCTGCCCAAGTAGGTCACTGCCGGATCAGTGACCGGCACCCAGCCGCTTGACGAATTCCACGTCTCCCTCCAGGAAATCGAATTCCGGGAGGCGCTTCGGCTCCGCCCACCGGAGCTCCTCAAAGATACGATTGCACGGCTCCCCCGAGAACTCCGTCACGGCATGGAAGATCAGCAGAATTGCTGCCTTGCCGGGATAGCGGAACTCATAGCGCTCCACCTCGGCACCGATCCGCGCGCAAAGCGCCAGTTCTTCTTCGAGCTCTCGGCGCAGCGCCTGTGGAGGGCTTTCGCCGGCCTCGACCTTGCCGCCGGGAAACTCCCACTTGAGCGGATGCGGCTGGTCTGGTTTCCTGCGGCAAATCAGGATGCGCCCGCCGCGTTCGATGATGGCCGCGACTACCGTCGTTAACGCAGGCGTTAAAGCAGACGTCAAAATCAGGCCAGCTCCAGAGCCTTGAAGCGCTCCAGCTCCGCAGCCGGCATCTCCGGAAGACGGCCGACGCGTTGGCGCAGCCACGCCCACGGAATGTGGAAGAGTTGCACGCTGGGCTGGAACTTGGAGCTGTCCTGGATGAAGCAGCTATGCGTACACCAGCAGTTCGCCACGGGAATATCGCTTACCTCCGCGCGCATCGCCTCTGATTCCAGGGCGCGGCGCACGTCAAAATCGAAATCAGCCAGATTGCCTAGGATGCCGCGCATCTCGCAGGCGCGGAACCGACCGTTGTGATCGATCACGATGGAAGTCTCGCCTGCAGTGCAGGGCATGGGCCACTTCCTGGGGGATTCCAGGCACTGCTCGTGCAAGTCGAAGTGGAAGCGCAAATTGCCCATATAATACATTTTCGCGAAGTGCCGCACGCCGGGCGGCAGATGCGCGAAGAGCTTGCCGGCATAGTGGCGATGGAACGGCATGAGCCGGCGGTGCAGCTCGGCCACACCCTCTCTCGAAAGCTGCTTCAGGGTCGGATCGGGCGCCCGGCCGCGCACCACTTCGAAGTATTGCCCGTCCATGCGCGTCTGTTCCATCAAATGCAGGCCCAGCGCCACAATCTCGTCGTAATTCTCACGTGTGATCACGGTCAGCACGTTGCGCCGCAGCCGCCGTATGCCGGCATAACGCCGCTCGGCCTGTTTTATGGTGGCCAGGGTGCGCACGAAATTATTCGGCACGCCGCGGATGGAATCGTGCGTATTGGCCAGCCCGTCGAGCGAGAAGTTCAGATCGATAGCCACCTCCGGACAAAGCTCCAGCATGCGATCGGTGATGCGAAAGATCTTCTCCGGAAGCAGTCCGTTAGTGGGCAGATTAACGTTGCGTACGCCGTTGCGCCGCACGAACATGGCGACGATCTCGGCCAGGTCCTCGCGGAGGAACGGCTCGCCGCCGGAGAGCCACAACTTGCGGAAAGGGGGAGCCGTGGCCGAGATGCGCTCGATCTGCGGCGTAGTCAGATCGTCGGTGCTGTTAAGCTTGTCAAAGTAGAAGCAGGTGCGGCACAGGGAATTGCAGCGCGACGTGACGAACAGGAATAGCGAATTGAACTCCCGCCGCCGCACGCGCTCCGTGAGAATCGGGAAATACTGCCGCATCCAATTCATTATGCATGATGGGAGCATAAATGTACTCCGAGCGCCTGCTCGATCACTTCCAGAACCCGCGCAACGTGGGTGAGCTGCCCCCGCCCGCGGTGACGGTGGAAGTCTCCAACCCGATTTGCGGGGACATTCTGCGGCTGTCGGTGCGCATCGAACAAGGCCGCATAGTGGAATGCCGCTACAAGACGCGCGGATGCACGGCCTCCATCGCGGCCGGATCGGCACTCACCGAGTGGCTGAATGGTAAGACGTTGCCGGAGTTGGCCGCTGTTCGCGCCGCCTCCCTTGAAGACGCCCTGGGAGGCCTTAGCCCGGAATCCAAACACGCCGCTGTGTTGTCGGTGGATGGCGTGCGTGCGATATTGAACCGGCTCAGTTTCGGGTACTAGCGCAATTTCGGAGGTTCTAGTATCATTGAACCCGAGGAGGCGCATGCCTATGCTGCAAATCCGCTCAACGGTCAAATTCGAGGAGATCGAGCTTGTCCTGAAAACTGCCGCCCAGAAGCACAACTCCAGCGTGCTGGTAGTCAGCCATCTGGGTCCTTCGCATCAGGACGGGAGCGCCGGAGGCCCGCGCGACGCCTTCGTGTTCACGCTTTGTCATTCCAAGCTCTATACCGCCCTGTTAGCCGCGGACATACGTTTCGCCGGCTTTCTGCCCTGCCGCGTGGCCGCATGGCCCGACGACGGCGGGGTAATGCTGGAAGCCATGACGCCGTCGGAATACTGCCAGATGCTAGGCCGGTCCGATCTGGTGGAACTCGCCGCGCCGCTCGAGAGGGCGCTCCACGATATCCTCGAGGAGGCCTCGCGGCCCCTGGCGGTCTTTGCCCGCGGGCGCCCTGGCGCAAGGCCATCCACCTGGGCCGCCACCGAAGACCAGGTGAACATGCGCCTCGCTTTGCCGCAAAGGGTCGATTGCCGCGGAACTAAAGTCGAGGAGGAAGGCGGCACCGGCGCGCACGACGCCCCCGGCGGATAATAACTTCAGCGCGGCCGGACTGCCATGCTGGCAATACTGAACCAGGACTGCAGCACTTCGAAGCGGTTGCTCACAATTGCCGTCGCCACAAACACGGGCTCGGCGGGAGTACCGAAGCGCATATCCATGGCTTCCACGCGGGTGGCGCCTTCGGGCTCCCGGGCCGGCGAGGTGCGCTCCAGCGAAAACTGCGAGAAATTGAAGAAGTCGCGGAAGACCGGCGTGCGGTTGGCGGCGGCAATGGCGGGGCCAGGCTCGGCTTTGTAGAAGGTGGTGCCGCGCGACGGATCGAATTCCTCCCGCACGCTGAACTCCTGCACGCTGTAGAACTCGGGCGTTTCGGCCAGGCCTCGCCATACCAGAGGGCCCCCGGGGCCGGGTAGCGCGGCTACGCGCAGGGGCGCCGCGCCGGCATAAATCCGCGAGTCCAGCATGGCTACAGCGCGCGCGTGCAGTACTGCCCGCCCGGCGTTATATGCCAGAAGAAACAACAGCGCGAAGATCGCAGATCCACGGCCGGGGTGGCTGGTTCGCGCGCCAATCTCCGTGTTCACCAGGCGGGCTAACAGCGGCCCGGCCAGAGCCAGCAGGAGTGCCCCCCAGATCCAAAGATCCACTACGGGGGTCAGGTCCAGACGGAACCAGCGCCCCGAAAATGGCAGCAAAAAGCGGATGCCATAAATATTGGTGTAGTCCAGCAGGAGGTGCGATACCACGGCCACGAACGAGATGCCGTAAGCCGCGCGCCATCGGAACGGCTTGCGCGTGAACAGGCGCACGGCCAAAACCGGCAACAGCGCCATTACGGGCAGCGCCGCCAGTGAATGAGTCAGGTGCCGGTGGTAGTGCAGATAGCTCAAGGAGCCACCGAACAAGGTCACAATATCGATATCGGGAGCATTGGCGGCAAGTAGCAGAATCCAGGGGGCCTGTTCGCAGAACCGGTTCAGTCCCGCGCGGCCGAGGAAAATTCCGGTGGCTGAATGCGTGAGCGGGTCCATTTAGGATAATGCTGCTCGCAGGATTGTATCACGAGGCGCGGAGCGGCCCTGAAAACCCGCTCCGCGCCTCGCTATTCTGAGCGGTCCTATGCGGCTGTAAGATTCAACGGCGGCCGCAGAATGCCTTGCGCCGGGCGAATGGGAACAACCGTCCGCGGACGCGACTCGGGGGGCAGCGCGTTGCGGATCGTTCCGCCGAAGTACTCATCTAACGGGAACAGGCCGTAGGGCTCGAGCTCGCGAAAAACCCGTCCCAATTTCTGCTCGATCCGGTAAACCGTGTGAAAAAACGTGCCGCGGTCGAGTCCCAGCCGCCAGCAGCAAAGCTTCCAATCGGCGCCCAGAAGGAAATGGAAGCGAAATATCTCATATTCGAAAGCTTCCAGCGCGCGGCGACTGATCAGACAAAAGTCGGCCAGGTACTCCTCGTTCTTGCGCCCGTAGGTCATGCGATTGTCCTTGCCATGTCCGAATTCGAGATTGACGCGGCTTAAATGCTTTTCCTGAGTCGTGAGATCGCGGAAGCGTCCGTAACAGGCGCGAAAAACGGCCCGGAAGACGCAATTACATGGAATTTCGCGATCGTAGCGGCCTGCGCGCAATCCATAACCATGACAGTGCGTGCATGTGGCTTTGGCAAGCGTAATGGTGTTTGATCTGTCCCAATTCATTTTAGTGGAATATCCTCTCGGCGGCCTACCATCGATAGGGCCGCAACCTTAAAGCTGTCTCAAATCTATCGCGGACACGAAAACGGTCAAGCAGTTTCCACTAACAAAATTCTCATAAATATTTGTAATTTCCCGCGCTTTAATCGGTATGTTACTCTGATGGCAAGGGTTGTGCTGCTTATAATTGATCCTGAAATTATTAGTGGTATTGCGAAGTTTGTTTGGGATATTACGGTCCGGTAAACCCTGTATTTCCGGCAGAAATAGGGTTGGAGCGCTTGCAAGTGGACTTTCAACTCTTACAAATCCGACT
>Ga0302325_10025265_pt1 | contig 12345 bp, 11 predicted proteins | sample Palsa_T0_2_FD_201948 | JGI IMG/M metagenome (GOLD analysis project Ga0302325, IMG submission 201948) | Peat permafrost microbial communities from Stordalen Mire near Abisko, Sweden - Palsa_T0_2 | ecosystem: Environmental > Terrestrial > Soil > Palsa > Peat permafrost | place: Sweden: Abisko...
ACGCCAACGTCCAGGCTATTGAAGGGGACGTACACGATCTGTGGTATCACGATCTGTATCAGCGTTGGAAGGTCGCACCGACTGCGATCGCGGGCATGACCAGCTTCAATCCGATGTTCTTGCTGGCCATGTTTGCGCAGGACGTCGGCATGCGCCTGGTCTACCGCGCGAATCATCGAGCGGACCAGAATGGCGCCTTAGCGCACGAACTATTCGGACCGACAACGCAACAATGCCGGCACGAGGAGCTTCGCGACAGCGGGGCACAATGGGGTCCGGCGGCGGCACGGATTGTCCTGTCGTGGCCGCAGGATGCCGTATCCGTGTCACAGGCGCGTTCCAACATCGCCGATGCCAACCGGAGGATGGTCGGCCCGGAAACGATGTTGTCCTGGATTATCGCGCCGGTACGCCGGGATGGTTAAGGATGCCGATCGCGCCTCTGCGGTCCGGACTACGATCATCTTCTGTCTGCTGACCGCGTTGTGCGAAGGTATCGACTTGCAGGCCGCTGGCGTAGCCGCCGCTGGCATCTCATCGCAGTTCAAGCCCCAGCCGGAGCAGCTGGGAAATTTCTTCAGCGCCAGCACGTTCGGGCTATTCTTCGGCGCGCTGTTTGGCGGGCGGTTGGCCGATAGTATCGGGCGCAAGATGGTATTGGTGGGATCGATCGCGGTATTTGGCCTGTTCTCCCTGCTCACTCCCCTTGCATGGGACATGACCTCGCTCGCCTGGGCGCGCCTGCTGACTGGCCTGGGCCTCGGCGGCGCGCTGCCGAACCTGATAGCGCTGGTATCGGAAAGCAGTCGCGACAATCGTCACAGTGCCAACGTCGCCATGGTTTACAGCGCCACGCCCTTCGGCGGCGCGATCGCCAGTCTGATCAGCATGTTGGTCGCGACCTCACACTGGCGCTGGATTTTCATCGTCGGCGGCGTTGTACCTCTGCTGCTTGCGCCAATAATGGCGCTTTGGCTGGAGGAATCCGCAGCATTTCGCGGTCTGCAACTGGCATCGCACGGCAGCGAGGATATTTCCGCACTCGCATCAATGCCGAAGCGGGGCAGTTTCAAGGCGATTTTTGCCGACGGCCGGGCACCGCGCACGCTATTACTCTGGCTGAGTTTTTTCCTCAGTTTGCTGATGCTGTATCTGCTGCTCAACTGGCTGCCTACCCTGTTGATAGGAGACGGATTGACCCGTTCGCAGGCGGCCGGTGCGCAGATTGGCTTCAATATCGGGGGCGCGCTCGCGGCACTCTCGATCGGTTATCTGCTCGAGGGGAAACTGCGCAATCGCAGCATCATCCTGATTTTTTTGGCGTTGCCGATCCTGTTGGTGGTGCTGGCCAAATCGCCGACGCAGCTGGTACTGCTCACGCTGATTGTGTTCCTGCTCGGCTGTGCAGTCATGGCCGCACAGGCATACCTGTATGCCACGGCCCCGGGGCTTTACCCTACCGCGATCCGTGGCGTCGGGGTCGGCGCGGCGGTGGCCATGGGAAGGATCGGCGCAATCGTCGGTCCGAAACTGGGCGGTGCTCTCAAGGCCGCCGGTCACGGGTATTCGCAGCTTCTGATGGATTTGCTGCCGATAGTCATCATCGGCAGCGTGTGCGCCCTGGTGCTCGCCTGGTACACACCGCGGCGTAGTGTGATCGACCCGATGGGCTCTCAGACATAATGGCCGATCACGCAGGCAGCACATGACAGAGAGCATCGGCAAATCGCGCCGCGATTTTCTGCACGCTGCGACGCTCTGCGCCACGGGTCCGATGGCCTCATCGCTCGCCTCGGCGCATATTCCGTCGCACGGGCTGGCTTTCGAATTACCCGTCGTATCGCTTCCGGTTGCGAGTTCCAGCCTGCGCTTCCCGGTACGCCGCATTTATTGCGCTGGCCGCAATTATCCGATGACCGCCGCGGCGCAGGAATACCCGCCACCCGTGGGTCATCCGGATTATTTCACTAAGCATCGCGACACGATTGTGCAGAATGCCGGCTCGGTCCGTTACCCGCCGCTGACCAAGAACTTTCAATACGAGATCGAACTGGTGGTGGCGCTCAAATCGGGCGGAACGGATATCGAGGCGGCGCGAGCGCTGGATTGCGTGTTCGGGTATTGCGCTGGGCTCGATATGACCAGACGCGACCTCTTCATTGACGCGCGCCGCGACCACCAGGCGTGGGAAATCGGCAAATCCTTCGATCAGGCGGCGCCTTGTGCCACCATCCACCGCGTCGCGGACGTGGGCCATCTATCGAGCGGTGCGATCAGCATGATGGTCAATGGCAAGACCACTCAGAACGCGGATCTGAGCCAGATGATCTGGAATGTCGCTGCCATCATTAGCAGCTTGAGCCAACAGGTCGGTCTGGCGGCCGGCGATCTCATCTTTACCGGAACGCCCGGCGGCTACACCTCAGTCATGGCCGGCGACAGGCTCGTGGGTCACATCGATCAGCTGACGGATATAGCCATAGAGGTGGCATAGTTCGCGCGCGCGCGGCTGTACGCGGCCTTGCGCGGCCGCCTACCGTTACCGCGATGGGCGGCCGCGTCAGAAACGCCCGTTGTTGTTCTTAGGGGGTTCGGTTCCGCGCGGAAAGTTCTCCGAATAGTCCCAATGCTCGGCGACCTTTCCATCCTGCAGCCGGAATATGTCGACGTTGGCCCGCTCCGCTTCCGGCGTGGGGTCTGACCCTGGCGTCACGCCCATGCGCCGCAGCAGCATGACGAAATCGCCTTCGGCAATAACCCGTACGAATTGCAACGGTGGGATCGGCGGCGCTCCCGCCGGCCGAGCGGGCCGCTCGTGGATTCTGTCGATCAAACCCTGCAAGGTGTCGCCGTAGGCCGGATTGTGCTGCCGATAATCCGGTCTTCCCAAAGCCTTGAGGGTGTCGACGTCGCCTTGCACGAGCGCATTATAAAAGCGTATGACCACCTGTTTATTCTGCTCTGCCATCCCGCACGATGCCGTCGGTGCAGGTGCCGCCAGCGCATAACTCGAAAGCATGCACAGCGCCATGCATGCCCATGTTCTGTTCAGTGACTTCATTTTTCGATATCCCAAGTGTGACGATCACTTCGCGCACCGGCGCTCGCCAAATGATACCGAGCCGCTGATACCGGGCATAGGATCAAAAATGTACGTCGCCGGCAATTCAACGCACATTTATGTGCGCTTGGCCTCACGTGGGAGTGGATCCGCGCATTAGGGTTTCGGCGGATTCTTCATCGCATTATCCCAGTGCTCGACGATCTTGCCGTCCTTGACGCGAAACAGATCGAACCAATACGAATCATAGGTCTTGGAAGAATCTGTCGGATCCGGATTCGTGTGTTTCGCCATCACCAGCACCAGATCTCCCTTTGCAATCAACGCCTCGGGCCTGGGCGTCAATTGCGCTTCCACTGGCTTCGGCTCCTTCCAGATGCGGCTGAAAAAGTCCTGAAATCCCTGCAGGCCGGTCGGTACGTTGGGATTATGCTGAATGATGTCCGGCGCATAATATTTCGGCGCAGCTTGTACGTTGTGCGCCTGCAGAACCTCACGTTCGAAATCGACCACTATTTTCTCGTTCGCCTTTTCCTGTGCGGTGGCTGGCGCTCCGCCGGTAAGCTGCGCGAACACGCTTGTCTGCGGCAGGCACAAAGCCAAGGCAACAGCACTGACTGTCGCTGTCCATCTAAACATTTTGTTCATCGAAGTCCCCATGCTGGAATGATGTTGCGTGTATACAATAGAGTCGTGGATATGAGCTGTCCATATGGCGCGAGTCCGGTATTGCGCGCGGTTTTTTTTGCCGGTCATCGTCAGTCAGCTCGGGGGGTCGGTTCGACGCCAACTAATCCTGGCCTCATGTCCCGCGTCGCGATTTATTGGAGGGCTGTTGTGATAAATACGAAAGCACTGCTGACCGGCGTGGCCGTGAGCCTCGGGGTCGTCAGCGGAACCCACGCGGCCGATGCGGTCCACGGACAGCTTGTCTTTGGCGTTTGGTGCACCGGCTGTCATGAGCCGCTGCCCGGGCCCAGTTATGCGCCTCCCGCCGGCACCTACGTGCTCGAGCAGCACTATCATGGACGCGTTCCGTCGGCGCTCGAACAGCGCACCGATCTTTCCCCGACGCAAATCAGAACGACGGTGCGAAACGGCCGCAATATGATGCCGCAAACGCGCAAGACGGAGATTTCGGACGCCGACCTTGACGATCTGATCGCATACCTGACTCAGCACAACAAGACGAAGCACGGCAAATAGCAGGCGCTGCGGAGGAAAGCATGGAGATAGAGCAATGAGAATCCCGCAAGGTACCAGCGAAGCTGATTTCAAAGCGGCGCTGCAGGAATTCACCAATGTGGTGGGTCCGGATTGGGTGTTCACCAGTGACGAGGACGTCGCCGCGTATCGCGATGCCTATTCGCCGTTTGTTGGTCAGCCGGACAAGATGAATGTGGCGGGTGCAGCCGTCTCGCCCACGACGGTCGAGCAGGTGCAGCAGATCGTGCGCATCGCCAACAAATACACCGTGCCGCTCTTCGCCATCTCGACCGGGCGCAACCTCGGCTACGGCGGTTCCTCGCCGCCCTTCTCCGGCTCGGTGATCGTCGATCTCAAGCGCATGAACAAGGTCGTCGAGGTCAACGAGACTGAGGCCTACATGATCGTGGAGCCGGGCCTCAGTTTTATCGACATGCACCGCCACCTGACGAGCATCGGCAGTAATCTGCGACTCTCCGCGCCGCAGCCCGGCTGGGGCAGCCCGATCGGCAACGGGCTCGATCACGGCCACGGCGACGCCTCGTTCAACGGCGACAACTTCAGCATGGTGAAGGGACTGGAGGTGGTGCTACCCAGCGGCGAATTGCTTCGCACCGGGTGCGGAGCGGTGCCGGGCTCCAAGCTCTGGATGCACTATGAATACGGTTTCGGCCCCTACATCAATGGCATGTTTTCGCAGTCGAATTTCGGCATCGTCACCAAGGCATGCTTTTGGTTGACACCCAATTGGGAAGTGCAGCAGAGCTTCACGATCGAGTCGGACAAAACCGATGATATGCAGCGCTACATCGATGCCCTGCTGCCCTTGCGCAACGAGGGTGTACTCCACGGCTGGGGTATCACCAGCCCAATTCGCGAATCGGGCGCGCACAACGATGGTCGTCATCCCTACGGACCTAAAGAGGTCTATGCCCTGCTGCATTCCCCCGAAGGCGGCACGGTGCAGCAATGGGATGATCTGGGGCGCAGCAGTAACATCCCGGCCGCTCGCGGCATGGGCAGCATGCGCGGCGCCGCTCCCGTTGTCGCCGCCCAGCTCGCCTACGCGCGTGAGCGCCTCAAGGGGCTGCCGGGCAACTTCACGGTCGGCAAACCGATTTACGGCAAAGATTGGCTCGGGCCGCGCATCGACTTCGGCATCATCGCCATCCAGGAAACCAGCCACGGACACTTCTATTTCTCACCCATGTTCAAGGCTCAGGCCAAAGACATCTTCGCCATCAACGACACCATTCGCAGGGTCATGATCGAGCACAACGACTACGATATGCTCGACAATTTCTGCTGGTCGGGCACGCGCGGCGCCGGACCGGACAAATACATGCTCATCCTGCTGGAGTTCCTGGTGCATGACGACATCGACCTGAACAACAGGCGACTCGACCTGTTCCGCGCGTTGGTCAAGACCTGCGGTGAAAATGGCTGGCCCGAATATCGCACGCCGTCCTACATGCAGGACATCGTCATGAATCAATACTCGTTCAATGATCATGCACTGCGCCGATTCCACGAAACCATCAAGGACGCCATCGATCCGAGCGGCATCCTGGCGCCCGGCAAAGCGGGCGTCTGGCCCAAACGCCTTCGCAAGACTTGACTCCCGCTATGGCATTGACCGTGCTCTGAGCATTGCGCTATACGTGAGGTCACGGCTATGACTGCGCGGCGCGATTCAGCGGCGCTTGGCTCGATCGAGGCGGAGGAGATAAGCGATGAGCTACACGATCTTGGTCAACGGGACCGCTCACAGCGTCGACGCAGAGGCCGACACGCCATTGCTTTGGGTGTTGCGCGATATCCTGGGGATGACCGGCACTAAATTCGGTTGTGGCGTAGCCCAATGCGGCGCCTGCACCGTGCATGCGAATGGGACACCGGTTCGCTCCTGTGTTCTGCCGCTGCGCAGCGTGGGCGACCTGCAGATCACCACCATCGAAGGTATTGGCGATACCGAAATCGGCAGGAAAGTGCAGCAGGCCTGGCTGACTCACGACGTACCGCAATGCGGCTATTGTCAGGGTGGTCAGATCCTCGCGGCGACCGCACTGCTCGCCGGTATCCCCAATCCCACCGATGCCGACATCGACCACGCCATGTCGGGAAACATCTGCCGGTGCGGCTGCTACACGCGTATCCGAGCGGCCATCAAGACCGTGGCCGCCGCCCACAAGGCGTAGGGGGCACTATGGCCATCAAAGTCTCGGCCCTCGATGCGCAAGTCCGGCAGCGCAGCCGTGTGTCACGGCGCGAATTCCTGGTCGCCAGTGGCGCCGTGGGGGGTGGGCTGTTATTGACCGCCTCCATTCCGTTGCTGGGACGCGAGGCCATGGCGGCCGAGGCCGCCGAACATCAGGTGACCATTTACGCACGCATTGCCCCATCCGGAAGAGTGACGATTCTGGCTCCCAATCCGGAAATCGGCCAGGGCACCAAGACTTCGCTGCCGATGATTTTTGCCGAGGAGCTGGGGGTCGCCTGGACGGATGTCGTGATCGAGATGGCCGACTATGAGGGCGGCAAAATGGGCAGCCAGTCTTCCGGCGGTAGTTTTTCCACGCCGTCGAACTGGATGCCGCTGCGCAAGGCGGGTGCGGCCGGGCGCCAGATGCTGATCGCGGCGGCGGCCGCTACATGGAAAGTTCGCGATGCGCAATGTACGGCGTCGGATAGCATCGTGACGCACGTTCCAACCGGCCGGACGCTTAAGTACGGCGCCTTGGCAGAGAAGGCAGCAGCCATGCCGGTCCCCGACCTCGAGAAGGTCACGCTCAAGGATGAATCCACGTTCACGATCATCGGTAAATCTGTCATCGACCCCGACAAGGCGAGGATCGTTGCCGGCACACAGCAGTTCGGCATCGACGTCAAGGTCCCGGGAATGAAATACGCCGTATTTCAGAAGGGCCCGGTTTTCGACGCCGAAGTAACCAGCGCCAACATCGATGAGCTGAAAGCGATGCCGGGTGTCAGCCATGTCTTCGTCATCAAAGGAGCTCAACGGCAGCTCGAGGGTCCGCCGGAAAAGCAGGGCCTGGGCATCGACGATGGCTTGCGCGGCGGCGTTGCGATTGTTGCCGATACCTGGTGGCGCGCTCAAAGAGCGCGTCAGAAGCTGACAGTACAATGGGATGAGGGGCCGCACGCCACCGATTCCACGGCCGGGTTTGATGCCCAGGCTGAGGCGCTGTTTCAACGCGCACCGCAGGGCACGGTACGGGTGGATGGCGACCCGGACGGCGCGCTCAAGGGCGCTGCAAAAGTCGTGCGAGCCTCCTATGCCTATCCTTTTATTTCGCACGTTCCCATGGAACCTCAGAACTGCGTCGCCTCTTTCAAGGACGGCAAGGTGGAGATCTGGGCGCCGACACAGAACCCCGCTCCCGGTCGAGCCGGTGTCGCCAAGACGCTCGGCATCAGTCCCGACAACGTCACGATCCACATGATCCGCTGTGGCGGCGGTTTCGGCCGGCGACTGGCCAACGACTACATGATCGAAGCCGCTGCCATCTCGCAACAGATCGGCGAGCCGGTCAAGGTGCTGTGGGCACGAGAGGATGAAATCCAGCACGATTTTTATCGGCCTGGCGGCTATCACAATCTTTCCGCAGGCTTGGACGCACAGGGCAAGCTGGTCGCCTGGAGCAATCATTTCGTCGGTTTCGCTCGGACCGAATATTTTGCCCGCCTGGCAGTTCCGGGAGCGGATGCATTCCCGGCCGGGTTCGTGCCCAACTACGCGTTGAAGACGTCGCGCATCGCGTTCAACATTCCAGTTGGACCGCTGCGTGCACCGGGCGACAATGCTCACGCATTCGTGTTCCAGTCCTTCATCGATGAGCTGGCGCATGCGGCTGGCAAGGACCCAATCGAATTCCAGCTCGAGTTGCTGAAGAACCCGTTGCCAGGCGAAGGCCAGGGGAAAAAAGGCGGCAACCCGTTTGGTCCCGGTTTCTTTGCCGCGCGGATGATTACCGTCATCGAGCGCGTGCGCGAGATGTCGGGATGGGCGTCTCGCGGCAGTCTGCCCAGCGGTACCGGACTGGGTTTCGCATGCTATTGGAGTCACCTGGGGTACGCAGCACAGGTGCATCAAGTCAGGGTCGCCGGCGACGGCGCCATCCATCCGGAGCGAATTTGGGTGGCGGTCGACGTGGGCAAGCACATCGTGAACCCGACCAACGCAGAGCACCAGGTGCAGGGCGCCATCATTGACGGCATGTCGGCCGCCCTCGGCCAGCAGATCACGTTTGACAAAGGCCGAGTGGTCCAGAGCAACTATCATAATTATCAGTTGCTTCGAAACAATAATATTCCGCACATGGAGATCGCCTTCGTGAAGACTGATTACGCGCCGACCGGACTTGGCGAACCGACCTATCCGTCCGCACTGCCGGCGCTATGTAATGCGGTATTTGCCGCGAGCGGGCGGCGCGTTCGCAAACTTCCTGTGCGTTTGCCAGAGCTCCGGGCGTAAGGTGGCTCTGCCATTCAACAGCGGCGACCGGTGGCCGCGCTGATCGCTGCCGGATGACCGCTATGCCGCTATCGCCGCATCTGGAAAGACCATGCGATCGATGAGAGAGCCGTCCCGCGGGCACACCGAGGGCGAGCGGCGCAGGATACAGGCAACGATGTTTAGGTTCTGCCGCAACGCTGCAGCGCTCACACTGCTGCTGGTCATTGGCGTGCCTTTCGCGCACACCGATCCCAGCCCGCCTGCCGTGGCTGCAGATCCTGCTCTGGTGGCCAAGGGGGAGTATCTTGCCCACGCGGCCGATTGCGTCGCCTGTCATTCGGCGCACGGGGGCGCGGCCTACGCCGGGGGACTGGGAATGGGCAGCCCTCTCGGCACGGTTTACGCGACCAACATCACGCCGGACCCCGAGACCGGCATCGGCCGCTATTCGCTGCAGGAGTTCGATCGCGCTTTGCGTCGCGGTATCGCGCGCGACGGCCATCATCTTTATCCATCGATGCCCTACCCGTCGTACGCCAAGATCGCGGACGCCGACATCGCAGCACTCTATGCTTATTTCATGCGGGCGGTGCAGCCGGTGCGCCAGCTGAACCGGCCCCCAGCAATCCCGTGGCCCCTCAACATGCGCTGGCCGCTCGCGATCTGGAACCTGCTGTTTCTCGACGAAGAACCGTTCCGCAGCGCTTCCGACCACGATGCGCAGTGGAACCGTGGCGCCTATCTGGTACAGGGTCTGGGGCATTGTGGTGCCTGCCACACGCCGCGCGGCTGGTTGTTCCAGGAAAAGGCGCTAAGCGAATCCAAGCCGGCATATCTGTCGGGCGCGCAGCTCGACAATTGGTCGGCGCCGGACTTGGCCGGTGACTTGGCATTCGGGCTCGGACGTTGGAGCGAAGCGGATCTGGTGCAGTTCTTCAAGACCGGCCACAACGCGAGCGCGACTGCCTTCGGCTCGATGATCGATGTGATCAACTACAGCACGCAATTCCTAACCGATGGGGATAGCGGGGCGCTTGCACATTATTTGAAGTCTCTGGCGCCAGCACATCCGCGCGTGCCACAGGGCTGGAGCTACGATTCGACCGCAGCCGCAGCTATGGACAGCGGGCAGTTCAATGCACCGGGATCGCTGGCCTACCTGCAGTTCTGTGCTGGCTGTCATCAACGGGATGGCAAGGGAAATGCGCCCTACATACCCGCACTGGCTGGTAATCCGGCTGTGCTCGATCCCGATCCGATCTCGCTGATCAACATATCGCTGAATGGCTCCTCACCGGTCGTGGTCCAAGGCACGCCGGACGCCTATCGCATGATCGGGTTCCGGGACCAGTTCAACGATCGCCAGCTCGCCGAGGTCGTAAATTTTATTCGGAGCAGTTGGGGCAACAAGGCTGCGGTGGTGTCCCCGCGTCAAGTCGCCAAGCTTCGCGACAAGACCGATCCGGTGCGCTATTACGAGCTCGACCTGTTGCGCATGCGGTGAAGGCCAATTCGTTGTTGCCACGTGAAGGTGAGTTGCCACCATCGCCCAGACCGCTGCGTCAACGCGCCGGCCCTAATGTTAGCATGAGGTTGTCGTTGCAACGCCTGCTGCCGTTGTTCGAGCGCGAACGCGCGCTGCATCACCCGATGGTGCTGGCTACCGTCGTGCGCACCGATGGTTCGACCTATACCAAGCCTGGCGCGCACCTGCTGCTGGCCAGCGACGGTAAGTACGCCGGGCTGCTCTCAGGTGGCTGTTTCGAGGCCGACCTCGCGGAACACGGACGCGCGGTGCTCGCGACCGGCAGCGCGAAACTGGTGCGATACGACATCCGTGATGCGAACGATCCTGTATTCGGCTTGGGCTCGGGTTGCGAAGGCGCTATGGATATCCTGCTGCAGCGGCTGGATGCATCCGGCGATTGGCAGCCCATGACGCGGCTTGCGGCTGCCTGGCGTGCGCAGCGTGCCGCAGCGCTGTTGCTGATCGTGAATTCTGCCGATCCCGCGTGGCCGCCGGGCACCGCGATCTTCGGGGATGATGGCGAGAGCGTCGGCGCAAGTGCCGCCGCGGCGAGCCGGGGGGACGATGACGGCCGTCGCGCGGCGCTGACATCGCTGCGCGCTCTGGCGAAGCGGCTGTCCCACGAGTGCAGCACGCAATTGTTGCCGCAGGCCGTGCCCGGGATCGACGTGCTGGCGCTGGTGCAGCCCAGGCCGGTGCAGATCCTGCTGCTCGGTGCCGGCCCCGATGCGCAGCCGGTGGCCGAGCTGGCGGCGTTTCTCGGCTGGCGCGTTACGGTTATCGATCACCGCAGCTACTATGTCCGCGTCGAGCGCTTCCCGGACGCCGCCCTGGTGCTCGACGGCGGTCCGTCGGCGCTCACGCGTCTGCTGACCACACCAGCAACGCGCATCATGGCGCCCGCTGGCACGCCATGGGATGCGGCCATCATCATGAGTCATCACATGACCACCGATTTTGAATACCTGCGGGCAATTGCGCGCAGCGACATTCCCTACGTCGGACTGCTGGGGCCCCACGCGCGATCCCAGCGCCTGCTCACTGACCTCGGCGCCGAAGTATCGCGCTTGGGGGCGCGATTGCGGGCGCCCATCGGCCTGGACCTGGGCGCGGTGACTCCTGAGGCGATCGCGCTGTCGATCGTCGCCCAGATCCATGCCGCGATCGCCGGTCGCGACGCCATCAGCCCTTTCAGCCAAAAGCAGGCATCCGGATGGGGTAACATTCACGTAACGACAGGAGATCGCATCACATGAGATCGTTTGTCGCGATTGCTATGAGCGCTGCATTATTGTCGTCGAGCGCGATCGCCGCTGCTGTAGCGTCGAACGAGGCCCAGACCCCTGTGCTGGCAGTGGTCGCCATCCATCACGTTTCGATCGCGGTGCCCGACCTCGATGCTGCAATAGCCTGGTACTCGAAGATCTTCGGGCTCACGATCGAGCATCGCATGGAAACGAACTTCGGCATGCGCGGCGCCTTTCTGCGACGTCCCGGCATTCGCCTTGAGCTCTGGCAGTCCCTCTCGCTGCCGGATACGCCCGAGGCGCGGCGTGCGCCGAAGCAGGACATGAAGATCATGGGCATCAAGCATGTCGCGTTTGTCGTTCCTGACTTACGCACTGCCCTCGCCGCGCTGCTGAAACAGGGCGTGCAGCTGATTGCCGTTCAATACGATCGCAGTGAGCCCATGCGGCCGGATCCCGATCCGCTTGCGCCCGGGAAACGGCGGCCGTTCTCGCTCTTCATCGCCGATCCCTTTGGCACGCCGATCGAGATACTGGACGGCGCGCAAGTGGGCGATGGCGTCTGACACGCGCTGATCGCTGGAACAACTCGACGAGCAAGCCGAACGCGCTGCCGCTACGCCCCTGCGAGGTGTCGGCGAAAAAACTCGCGCGCGACGTCGAATATCGAGGCCGCCTCGATACCCGACCACTCGGTTACTCCCGAGTCGCGATGAGTCCGCACCTGCATTTGGAACGGACCGGCGAGCGTATCGATTTCGGACACGTTCATGAAACTGTGCGGAAGCCCGTCGACCAGGCGCAGCGTGACGTCCTTGCCAAGCGC
>Ga0302325_10025266_pt1 | contig 12345 bp, 9 predicted proteins | sample Palsa_T0_2_FD_201948 | JGI IMG/M metagenome (GOLD analysis project Ga0302325, IMG submission 201948) | Peat permafrost microbial communities from Stordalen Mire near Abisko, Sweden - Palsa_T0_2 | ecosystem: Environmental > Terrestrial > Soil > Palsa > Peat permafrost | place: Sweden: Abisko...
ACGCCAGTTATTTCAGAGACCCTACACTAGATAGCGGGCGGATAATGCCGGACTATGCTGGTTTCCTACGGATTGGAAAAATGGTGTCCGTTTTGGTGTCCGTTTGGACTCCCGAACCCCCTAAACCAATACTGCACACGCAGTTGGAATTGGAGGCGAGGGTCGGAATCGAACGAGGAACCTTTACCGATCCGAGCCTAACACACTCTGTTTCAAGGCTTATTGTAGCCTGATTTTACAAGGGTTCAAGCCATTTCATTCACCGCCCTTTCATCGCCCCGTTACCGCCCCTTCATTGCCCGCCAGGTGAAGAATTGGGTGAAACTTTTGCCATTCTAATTTTACAAATCTCCCGAACGCTGCGCCATCAAAGTTTGAGCACGCAACAAATCGTGCAAGGTCACAAGGCCGACAACCTGGCCTTCCAAACGATCCAGCACCACGACGAATTGCGTGTCCGATTCAATGAGCAGTTGCTGCAATTTACCGATGGTTTCTTCGCGCAAACAAACCGTGGCAGGTTTCAATTTGACGGCGCGCTTTTCGACAAATGATTTTTCCGCTTCGTCGCGCTTGAGAACGCCTTGCAATTTATTTTCCAGCACGACGGGAAATTGGCCATACGGATGGGCGGCCAGCATTTTGCGGAGTTCAACTTCAGTTAGATTGGAAATAATCACCGGTTGAAAATTGGCAACGGCGGAAACGGGAAATTGCTCCCAGCTTTGCAAATCGCGCGGCGGACGGACTTGCTCGATGCGATGACCGTCCTGCTCCAGCAGCGAGTCGTAAAAATTGTGCGAGTTCAACCGGCGCGCAATGGTCTGGCTCACCAGTGCGCCCAGCATGAGCGCCGGGACATAAGAAAATTCCTGCGTCATCTCGAACACGATCAAGATGCCCATGACCGGTGCCCACACGACCGCGCCCAGGCACGCGCTCATGCCCACGACAGCCAGCGTCAAAAAATCGCCGCGCGTCACGGCAAATTCCAAGTTCAACAAACCGGCGATAATCAACCCGATCATGCCGCCGAAAAAAAGCGTTGGTGAAAAAATGCCGCCGCAGCCGCCAAAGCCGTAACAACTGAAGGTGGCGATGAATTTGGCGATCAATAAAACCGCCGCCAGTTGCCAGCCGATGCCACCCGCCAGTGCGCTGGACAAGTCATCATAGCCCAAACCGAAAACACCGAGATGTCCCGTCCGCCAAAAAATCGCGACGCCCAAAATCCAGGTGATCAACGCGCCGGCCAAAGGCATGAGCCACGCCGGAATTTTTTTGTGTTGTTTTACCCGTTGCCGCAGGCCGAGCGACGAACGTTGAAAATAAACGCCAGCCAGACTGGCAAGTCCCGCGACCACCGGCGTCAGCAAATAACCGATCCACGTCGGCGCTTCCACGCCGGTCAAAGTGAACGACGGCTGCTTGCCGACGATGCCATGCACTACGAGCGCGCCGAGCACTGAGGCGAGCAGCACGGAACCGAGCAGGCGGCTGTTCAGGTCGCCGATAATTTCTTCCAGCACAAAAGTCGTCGCGGCAAGAGGCGCGTTGAAGGCTGCGGCCAATCCCGCTGCCGCGCCCGCCGCCGAAGCCGCGCGCCGGTTTTGTTTTGATTCGCCGGTCAACCCGGCAAGATTGGAGGCGAGCGTTCCACCGATTTGCACGCTGGGGCCTTCGCGTCCGAGACTGGAACCGCCGCCGACGCTGATAATTCCGGCCAGAAATTTCACCCACGCGACACGCCACGGCATGAAGCCGAAATCTTTCCAGAAGGCGAGCTTGAGTTGCGGAATACCGCTTCCCGTGGCTTCCGTGCAAAAGGAATTCAACAGCCAGCCGACCAGCAGCGATGAGCCGACGAGAATGCCCAGGCTGCCGAAAAGAAAAATGATTTTTGACTGATGCGACAATTGCACGAGTCCCAGCCGGTAAAGCCAGTTGATGCCAAGCTGAAACGCGACCGCCGCCGCGCCCGCGCTCAAACCATAAACGCACGAAATCAAAACGCTACGCCCGCGCGCGGGCAATCGCTGCAACAAACTTTGTAACTTGGAAAAGTTCATCAAATGTTTCGCCGCCAGAAATCCGAATGGGCAAAACCGAAACTGGCGAACCGGCGGTCAACCAGCTTGAATCCGGCATTCGTCAAGAAGTTGTCCGGCGGCGTGAGCCAGTTTGCGGACAAAGATGTTGCTAGTTTGAAGAACGTATAAAGCATGCCCAGAATGATTTTTGCGCGCCAACGCCGCCAGCCGGATTCCGGCACGCGAAAATCGGCGAGCAACCAGACGGCGTCGGCGGTCGTGCTTTCGGCCAGCAATGGCACGAGCTTTTGCAGTTGTTCGGCGCGAAAACAGTCGAGAAAAAAGTTGGTCACGACGAGATCGAATTTTTCTGACGGCGGCGTCCAGTCGAGCGCGTCCATTTGTTTGAATTGAATCCGCGCGCCCTCCAGTTTTTCCGCTACCAACCGTTGCCGCGTCTGTTCAATCATACCTTCGCAGTGCTCGACGCAAGTGATCTGGATTTGCGGGTTGCAGCGCAGCAGTTCCACCAGAAATTTTCCCGTGCCTTCGCCGATCAGCAACGCGCGACGGCAATTTTTTGTGCGTGCCAGAAAAGCCGTCCGGCAGCGTTGCATCAGTCCGCCGGCAAAAAGCTTTTCCATCCAATGATAATGTGCCGCCAGCCGGTCAAAGTTCATCGCGACGCGGGACAGGATTGTATCATAGGGCGATTCCACCAAAGACAAGCCGCGCTGCCGCCGCCGGCGAAAAACAAAACGTCCCACGGATCGGCCACGCCGATATGAAGATAAACTGGGCCGACGATCTTGCACATCACCGACCAGACGCCGAGGTGAAAAAGCATTTCCAGCCAGCTTGGCGGACGGTCATGTTTTCGCAAGCCCATCAGCCGCTGAACCCACAGCACGACCGGCAGCGCGGCGGGCATCAGTAACAGATCATCAAAGTGCGAATGCAAGAACGGCCACGCCCAATGGAGATGCGAGTGAAAAAATCCGGCCAGATGCGGACGAACCAACAATCGGTTGAAGGCATAGGCCGCCAGAGAGGCCACGAACAGCCGGTCTCGCAGGTAGGCGAAACCAGTCATAACGCCAGCAGCACCCATCCGGTTGTGATCGCAAGCAATGTTTTAATCAAATCAATCATTTGCCACCCATTCTAATAACGACAGCCGCGAGCGCCAGAATTTTTGAATCCAAGTTGAGTCACCAAACCCATGGGCAAACACCGTGATTTTGCGGTCAACTGGTCTTCCGCAGCATTATTACCGCCGATAATGGCCCGCAGGATTGACGCCGCCCGCGTTTGTTTCGCCAATGCTTCGCAATTTCCTTCGTGGCCTTAAGACCGGTTTTGATTCTGCCAGCGGCACGCAGTCCGCCAAGTCCAACCTTGGCACCGTGACCGATCCCACGGGCCTCTGGTCGGATGTCAATGGCCTGCGGGTACGCGCGATGCATCGCTTTTGGGAAGTCTCCGTCGAGGAAGCCAAACAAGACGGCGTTGGTTAAACCGTATCTGCGGCTCCCTAAGTCACAACAATTCGTCGCAGGTCAACTTTTTGGCTCTGCTATTGAAAATTGCCGCTGCTTCTGCCACCATAATCCGGTGGGCCTGTAGCTCAATGGTTAGAGCAGAGCACTCATAATGCTTTGGTTCTCGGTTCAAGTCCGAGCAGGCCCACCAATCTGTCATCGAATTCTCGCCGCAGACGATTTCCTACATAACAGGCGAGATGCCCGACATTCTGTCGAAAAGTTATTCGCTTACTTGGAGAACGGTAACTTGTGTAGCAGCTGCGCCTCGGAAGTCGCAATCGGTTGTAATCACCCCGTTAATGAAAATTGATTATGAACACCGCAATCATCGCTAACGAATGTCAGACCCTGGACATCAATAACGCCGCAACCGCATTGGGGGTTTGCAAGGAGACAGTCCGCCGGCTCGTCCGTCGCAAGGTGCTACGAAAATTACCGGGACTTCGCCGCATCATCATACCGAGAATCGAAATTCATAGGTATTTGAATGAGCGCTAAAACGGTATTGTCGGCAAAATCCTTGCGCATAAACCACCAATTTTGGCTGACCGAGCACCTGAAAATTGGCCAAGAATTGGCCAAGCAAAATTTTCAAACTTTGTAAGTAGCTTGTTTTAAGGATGATAAACGTCTGAGACCAAGCGATTATGAGTCGCCTGCTCTAACCGCTGAGCTACAGGCCCGCCGTTTTATCTAATTCATTTTGGCGCGGGCTGTTTCGGCGGCAAGTTAATTCGCCGATGTACGGACTGCCCCATGTCATGGAAAATCAGCATTGCCTTTTTGCAGGCGTCCGGGCAACATCTAATTTCTCTGCGTCGGGGCGTAGCGTAGCCTGGTAGCGCGCTTGTTTCGGGTACAAGAGGTCGTGAGTTCGAATCTCACCGCCCCGACCATTTTTCAACAGCCAAAAATTCTTTCGTCCGTTTGGCTCACACAAACACAATTTTTGTCGTGGGCGCCTGCTCATCCCAGCCGCGCGTCGGTTCGGCAGTGACCGATGAAACATCCTTGATGGAAATCTGCCGCCCGCGCGTCTTCGGGGATTTCACCTCGACCTGTGCCGGCTCGCAGGTCTGCTGTGAAATTTTTTGGTGCGGCGCGGGTTTGTAGCGGATGTAGAGAACCTTCGGCGTTTCCGGTGTAAAAAACAGGATGCGCGATTTGTCGGGGATGCAAAGATATGCCTTGTTCAAAATCGTGCCGCCGAACGTGAACCGCTTCAGGTAACTCGCCTTGCGGTCAGTATAGGCGCAGGTAAAAATCCTTTCGCGCTCCGGCAGTCCGCAGTAAAACAGTTCCGGGCCGACAAATAATTTCTCCGGCAGCTCGCTGACCTTGTAAGTGCCGTCTTTGAACACGAGCAGCACCTTGTCGAACTTCGTGCATTCCAGCCTGAACTCTTCTCCGGAAACTTTGTGGCCGACATGGCCGCTCTCGCGGTCGTAGGCGACCTTGAACGCCTTGAAGGCGACTTCTTTCACGTCCACTTCCTCGTGCCGGCTGCTCTTGATCGTGAGGCGCGGATACTGCGGACTGTATTTTCCCAGCAAAGCCTCCAGATGTCCAATGACGTATTTGGTGAGACCCTTCAAATGTTTGCGCGTCACGTCGAGGTCGGTTTTCGTTTTTTCCATTTCCTCGCGGTGCTTGTTGATATCGAACAGCGAAATGCGGCGGATACGAACCTGCAGCAATTTTTCTACGTCCGCGTCCATGATGTCGCGGACGAGTTGTTTCTTGAACAGCTTAAAACCCTCATAAACGCTGACGAAAACCGCTTCGTTCGTCTTGCATTTCTCAATCAACTTGTAGATGCGCTCCTCGATGAAGATGCGTTCGAGCGTGCGGTAATGCAGTTCGTCAAGCAGTTGCTTCTCTCGCAATTCCAGTTCGCGTTTGAGGACGACGACCAGCTGTTCCGTGTTCTCGCGCAGAATTTCCGAGACCGTCAGTTCAACCGGGCGATTTTCCTTGATGACGACGATGCGGCTCGTGATGGTGACTTCGCAATCGGTGAAGGCGTAAAGCGCGTCCACCAATTTTTCCACGTCCACGCCCGCCGGACATTTGATTTCGATCTCGACATTGTCGGACGTGAAATCGTTGATGGATTTGACTTTTAATTTTCCTTTTTGCACCGCGTCCTCGATGGACGCGATCAGCGAATCCGTGGTGGTCGTCGGCGGAATTTCCTTGATGACCACGGTGGCTTCGTCCTTCGTCTTGATTTTCGCACGGATTTTCACCGAGCCTTTGCCGTCAGAATAACCGCGCGCGTCCATCAAGCCGCCGGTCGCAAAATCCGGCAGACATTTGAACGGCTGTTTTTTCAGAATCGCGATCTGCGCCTCGAGCAATTCAGGAAAATTGTGCGGCAAAATCCGCGCGCTCAAACCGACCGCGATGCCTTCCGCGCCGAGCATGAGGTTGAGCGGCAGTTTGCACGGCAGCGTGACCGGCTCTTGGTTTCGCCCATCGTAGCTCGGGATAAAATCGGTAACCGAGTTGTTGAAAACCTCCGTGCGCGCGAGTTCCGTCAAACGACATTCGATGTAACGCGACGCAGCGGCGGGATCGCCGGTGAAGATGTTGCCAAAATTTCCCTGTCCCTCGATAAGGTAGCGCTTGTTCGCCAGCACCACGAGCGCGTCGCCGATGGACGCGTCGCCGTGCGGATGATATTGCATCGTGTGGCCGACTACGTTGGCGACCTTGATGAACCGCCCGTCGTCCATCTCGTGCAACGCCCAGAGAATGCGCCGCTGCACCGGCTTCAAACCGTCCGCGAGATTCGGAATCGCGCGGTCGCGGATGACGTAGCTCGCGTAATCCAAAAACCCGCGATCCACGCGTGTGTGCAAACCGGCTTCGAGTTTTTTCGGATTGAATGGTTTGTGAACAATTGCCTCAACCGGTTCGGCAATGACGTGATCTGCGCCGTTGCCAGTTGCGGTGGAAATTGTTTTTTGGGTTTGCGCTGGTTTGCCGGCGATGGGCAATTCAGGCTGACCGGAATCTTTTTTGCGTTTGGCTGCCATAGTTGATCGTCAGGTCGGGGAGAATATGCCAATTCCGGCGGCTGAAGCGAGATTGATTTCATCACCGGAAATAAAATTCCGGCGCTGAATATTTTGCAAACCGGGCAAATTTATTTTGCCGGCAGCGGTGCGTCGCTGGGCGAACCCGGATTCGGCGGGGACGGCGGCAGCAGTTGCAGAATATCCTGCTGCTGCTCATACCAGTCGCGCAGGGGGCGCGAGAGCAGCGAGACTTTGAAGTCCTTGAAATGGGCGATGTTCAAGTCGCCCTCCACTTCTTTTTTCAACTGGCTGTTCAGGTCGCCCTTGGCGTCGTCGGCCCAGCCCTTGAACGAACCGGTTTTTTCATTGAGCATCTTGGCGGCGGCAATGCGTGTGTCCTGGTCGTATTTGAAAACGGGAACCTCGACGTAGCCCTGATCCAGTTTGCCGGCGATGCGGTTGGTCTCGTCCTTGGCGAGCACGATATATTTGGCGACTTCGATGATGCGCGATTCGAGCTTGGCGACGATGTCATCCTCGCCGACATTTTCATCGGCTTCCACGCCGAGGTCGCGCGGCGCGTCTTCGAGGCGCAGGCAGATCTGCTTGACGAGTTCCTTTTCCAGTTCGTCAAAATATTTTTTGCCGCGCTGGAGGATCAAATCGCGTTCTTCTTGCGTGAAGGAATATTTTTTGTCGTCCAGTCCGACAAACACGATGTAGTTTGTGGAGAGGAGCAGCTTCTCCAGGCGCGTGGCGAGGCTGTCCGCGTTCAATCGCTGCACCACGGGAGCATTGGTCGGCTCGTCCTTCAAATCCAGTTTGAATTCCACCGGCAGGTCTGAAAAGAGCGCACGGTCCACGCCACCCAGTTCATCCACCTGGCTGTTAAGATACTTCCAGTGCGCCTGGTGGCGTTCCTTCAAATTCATTTCGCCGATGTAATCGAAATCGTTTTCGACGCGCAACGAACGCGTGTCGGCGGAGAACCATTTCAGCGCGTTAACGAACTGGATGGCGATTTGCCGGGCGGTGGTGGTGTAATCCAGGCTGACCTGTTCGAGTGGGATGCGGTCGTTTGGATTCTGCGGCGCCCGGGCGCGGATGAAGGTTTCGATCACGTTGTTTGGCAGCAGGTCAATCAACTGCGCCGTTTCGGAATAGGCGCTGACGACGGGTTCAGGGCCGTAATCGAAGGTGCGGACGTCGCCATAAACCATCGTGTCCTCGTCCGAGGCAAAGAGCAGTTTGTTCGTGCGCGCTTCGGGGCTGTCGAAATATCCCCAGCAGATCGCCGCGCGGTCATGCGGCAGCGGTTGCCTGACCGTGCGCATATACCAGCCGATGAACGCCGAGCCTTTGAACACGGTGTATTCCATCATCGAGCTGGAGACGAGCTTGTTCGTGTAAGCGTCGAGTGGCTGGCCGAGGAGATACGCCTTGAACCAGTCATTCAGTTCCTTGGCCGACATCGTGCCTGCAAGGCTGCCGGCAAAATTATGACGCAGGCCGAGAATGTGGCCGACCTCGTGCGCGATGACTTCGCGGACATAATCCTGCGATGCACGCAACACGGCCTCGTCGGTCAAATCGTCGCTCGCCAGCAAATCCTGCAGGCCTTGCGCCATCTGTTGCGCGAAGACGCGCGGATCCATTTCGCAGCATTCCGCGGAGTTCAGGAATGGCACGCCGAGTTGCGTCGTCGCACCTTTCTTGTCGTCCGTTTTCGGCGCGGCAACCTCCTCCATCGCGCGCAGCAACGCGCGGGCGCGGGCCTTGCCGAGAAACGTGAACGCGCTGGTCATATAAACCTGGCCGTGCTGCGATTCGCCGTTCAACGGGTCGGCCAGCACGTCCGCGTAGGCGAAGCCCGCCTTGTCCCACGGCACCCATTGGATGACGTTGTATTTCGCGTCCGGCGCGGTGACGCCCGCCGGCGCCTTTTTCGCCTGCACGATTTCCTTGCCGAAGGCGAGGTTCCAGTAAAGGATGCCGTCCTTGACCGCCTGAACATATTCCGGCGGCGTGTTGGCGGAATAATAAAAAACAATCGGCTCCTTCAAATCAAAACGGTCAATGCGCGAGGACACACGGCCCGTGCCGAGTTCCAACTGGCCGGGCGATTCAAAAAATTTCGTGTAACGGTCGTCCACCGGATTCGGCTCCTTGCCCGCAAAATCTCCCGGCTGGTAGGGCGCGATGAAATAGCGCGCCTCAAACTGCGACTCGACATCCTGATCGAATTCGCGGCTGCGCGTCTGGACGCTTTGCCGGATGATGAGTTGTCCACCCGCCTGCCGCATCTCGAACACGCGGCTGTCCGGCACTTCCAGCACCGAATCGTGCTGCGACAAATCCAGTTCGCCACCATCCGTCCACGACTGCGTGAACACGCGGCGCATCCCCTTGTTGAAATCCACCACGACATTGTCGCCGTCCTGCCGCACAATCGGAAAGCTTGCCAGCAGCCGGCGCGCGGGCAAATCTTCCGTCACCACGAGGCCTTTTGTGGATTCATACATGTCCACCCCGTCGGGATACAATTCAAACCGGACGATTTTCCCCGCCAGCCCGTGGCTCGTCGGCGACTCGCCCTGCGGAATCATCGAGGCGCTGAACAGATAATCCTTGCCGAAACCGCTCTTGGGGATCGCGAGCAAAAATTGATCCGCCACCGATAATTCCGGCGCGACCGGCGTATCATCCGCAGCAGCACGGAAGGAAAAGAGGGTGGCAAAAAAGAGGGTGGCGACGGCCAGCCGGAATTTCAAAACAAGTCCCTGGTTCATAAAGAAAAATAAAATGCCGACTGCAACTGTTGCGGGCAAGCGTAAAAAAATTTTGCAACTGCGGACGTCAGTCCTCCACCGGCACGACGAGTTTGTCCATGATGTAATCTTTCCGCTCCGGCGTGTTTTTGCCCATGTAAAAATTGAAGATCGGACCGGATTCGGCGCGCGGCGCGTATTCAATTTTGCTCAGGCGCATTTCCTTGCCGATGAATTGGGCAAATTCCTTTGGGCTGATCTCACCAAGGCCTTTGAACCGCGTGATTTCCGGCTTCCCGCCGAGTTCTTTGATCGCGTTGTCGCGCTCGGTTTCGCTGTAGCAGTAAATGGTTTTCTCCTTGTTGCGCACGCGAAACAGCGGCGTCTCTAAAACGTAGACGTGGCCGTCGTGGACGAGCTGCTCGAAGAATTTGAAAAAATACGTGATCATCAAGTTGCGGATGTGCATGCCGTCCACGTCCGCGTCGGTCGCGAGGATGACCTTGTCGTAGCGCAAGCCCTCGGTGTTGTCCTCGACGTTGAGCGACTGCATGAGATTATACATCTCGTCATTTTTATACATGATGTCGCGCTTGAGATCCCAGACGTTGAGCGGCTTGCCTTTCAAAACGAAAACGGCCTGGTTGTTCACGTCGCGGCAACTCGTGATCGAGCCGGCGGCGGACTGGCCTTCGCAGATGAAAACCATCGTGCCCTTGCCTTTTTCCTTCTTCTGCTCGAAATGATTTTTGCAATCCTTCAACTGCGGAATGCGCAGCGTGATCGCCTTGGCCCGCTCGCGCGCAAGCTTCTTCACGTTCTGTAATTCCTTCCGCAACTCCTGCGTGTCCGCAACCTTTGCGATGATTGTTTCGGCGATCTGCCTGTTGCGCTGAAAAAAATGGAGCAGTTCTTCGCGCACGTTGTTGACGAGTTCGGTGCGGATTTCTGTATTGCCCAGTTTATTTTTCGTCTGCGATTCGAACACCGGGTCTTTCAAGCGGATCGCCACCGCGCCAACCATGCATTCGCGCACGTCGTCGCCTTCGTATTTGGCGCTGGCATATTCGTTGACCGCTTTCAGCAAACCTTCGCGGAACGCGCTCAAATGTGTGCCGCCGTCGCTGGTGTACTGGCCGTTGACGAACGAATAAAACGTCTCGCCGTAGCGCGAATTGCTGTGCGTGAAACAAAATTCCAGCGTCTTGCCCGCATAATGCAGCGGCGGATAAATCGGTTCGCCGCCGTCGCTTGCCAGATCTTCCATAACCAAATCCATCAGACCGTGGCGCGATTGAAAAATTTTCGGCCCGGGCAGCTCCGGCGTTTTCAAAATCAGTTTCAGCCCGGTGTTCAGATAGCTGTAATGCCGCAACCGGCGTTCGATGTGTTCGAGGCGGAATTCGCTGTCCTTGAAAATGTCCGCATCCGGCTCGAACTCGATGAGTGTTCCGTCCGGCTCTTTCGTTCTGCCGGAATTTTCCTTTTTTAGTTTTCCGATTTTGAAGGCCGCCTCGGCAAATTCGCCGTCGCGATGGCTGCGGACAAAAAAGTTTTTGGAAAGCGCATTGACTGCTTTCGTGCCGACGCCGTTTAAGCCGACGCTGAATTGAAACACGTCGTCGTTGTATTTTGCGCCGGTGTTGATCTTGGAAACACAGTCCACGATTTTGCCGAGCGGAATGCCGCGCCATGATGTATTCGTCAATCGCATTGTCCACGACCTCCTTGAGCAGGACGTAGCAGCCGTCATCAGGATTGTTGCCATTGCCGATGCGCCCGATATACATGCCGGTGCGGAGCCGGATGTGTTCGAGCGACGACAGCGTTTTAATTTTGCTCTCGTCGTAATTGTGCTTCGTGTTTTCAGCCATGGACATTTTCTGGCCGTGAAGATGAAACAAAGCGGCGCGATTGAAAACAGCAAACTTGTTATTTGTGGCGGCCAAAATTTTTCTGAAGCCGCATTGACCGCCGCTGACCGCCTTGCGAAGCTGAACAAATGATTTGCCGTCGTGAATAACCGCGAGACCGACATTGCTCCCGCCAGCCTGCTCGTGGAACTGGATTCCATCGTCACGCGGCTGGCGTTGGTGAAACTTTTTCAAAAATTGCAGCCGCTCGAAGTCGAGCTGGGCTGTGGCGACGCCTCGTTTTTGGCTGAATACGCGCAGCAAAATCCCGGACGAAATTTCATTGGCGTGGAACGGTTGCTGGGCCGCATCCAGAAACTTGACCGCAAAGGACGCCGCGCCGGACTGGCCAATCTGCGTGGCGTCCGCATCGAGTCCGCGTATTTTCTGCAATATCTTTTGCCGCCGCACGCGGCGAATGCGCTGCATATTTACTTTCCCGACCCGTGGCCGAAAACGAAACATCGCCGCCATCGGCTTATCAACGAAAACTTTCCCGTGCTCGCCTGTGCCGCGCTCGTGCCCGGCGGCGTGGTTTATCTGCGGACGGATGACACGGATTATTTTACGCAGATGACCGAAGTGTTCGGTGTTGGCAAAAGATTTCAAAAGATCGAAACACCCGGCGAACTTTCGGAAGTACTCACGGATTTCGAGCGAGATTTTAATGCGCGAGGAATCCCGACGTTGCGGGCGGCATATCAGAAATGCGAATGACGAATTAGTTTCATCTGCAACTCGAAATTCGTCTTTTGAAATTTCTACACATCAATCACCGGGCCGTTACCGTCATGGCCGGACTTTTTATTGGGCGGCGGCGGCCGGCGTTGGATCGTGATGCGTGCATTGGTGTTGCCGGTCAGCAGATTGAGCGCGCCGGAGATGAGGCTGATGATCAGCGCGCCCCAGATGGCCGCGCCAAAACCATCTATTTGAAAGTATGGTTTCATAATATCGCTGACCAAATAAAGCATCAGCGCGTTGATGACGAGCATGAACAGGCCGAGCGTCAAAATTAGCAGCGGTAGCGCGAAGATTACGAGGATCGGGCGGATGAAGGCGTTAAG
>Ga0302325_10025267_pt1 | contig 12344 bp, 14 predicted proteins | sample Palsa_T0_2_FD_201948 | JGI IMG/M metagenome (GOLD analysis project Ga0302325, IMG submission 201948) | Peat permafrost microbial communities from Stordalen Mire near Abisko, Sweden - Palsa_T0_2 | ecosystem: Environmental > Terrestrial > Soil > Palsa > Peat permafrost | place: Sweden: Abisko...
AATCGCTAGAGCTTGCTGAGACTCAGAAATTTGCGTTAGGCTTTCCCTTTTAATCTTTGCCCGCCCCAAACACCTTCTGCCCAACCCGCAACTTCTTTCTTTACCCTCTCCAACCCACCTTTCTGCAATACTGCAAAATCATGTCTTCATCGATATCATAATACATTCCATCCATCACGACCCCTAAACCCCGTCATTCCATTCCGACAATTCGGCTCTCTTCCTGCCCTCGGCTAGAGAGCCCTGCACGCCCTGGACTTTTGCAAGGGGGCGGAATTCCTATTTGACACGCTGTCGTGGCACTTTTGAAGCTATTCACAAGTCTGTGTGAGCGACCCGTTTGTCGTCAACGTTTCGGCCAGCTCCACCCCCCCAAATTCAGACCTGCATCATCTGCGCACTGCGAAACAGCTTCCAGATCTCCACATGAGCTTCCAGACGCCTGCTGCATTTCCTGTTGATCCATGATCAGGCGCAATATGTCGGCGGAGCGGGCGCGACACCAGGAGGAGTCCGGTGTTGGCGCTCGAGGAGTTTCACCCCAGTTCAGTTCAGCCAGTGGTCTCTCATCGCCGCCTCGATCCAGTCCGGAAGCAGGCTCGCCGTCTGCCCAATTTGCGAAAGAGAGCATCTCCAACCAGAATTCAAGCATCACGGTCAATCCTCCTGGTGTTGTAGAGAATTCGGCAGAGAAGCCGGCACGGCGCAAACCCGGCAGAAAGCCCGGGTCCGCCAACAAGCCGAAGAACAATGCAGACAGCTCAGCAACCAACACTGACGCTCCAAAAGTCAGGAGACCTCGCAAGCCGCGAGATCCAAATGCTCCGCCTACTCAGCGTCGGAAGAGAAATACAGGCTCAGATGCCAACTCCATTATCGATGCCAAGCCAGCCGCTGGTGTCCCGAGGCCATCACAACCCGCCCCGGAAGGGGTGATGAATTCCCAAGTTCCCGCTTCGACTAACCCCAACGATCAGGCCCAAACAGGCAAAAGTGAAGATATAGGTATTCGGAGTTTCTTCAACCCCGTTTTCCCGCCCCCAGCTCCACAACAATCTCAACCACCGCAACCAGTCCGCACCAGCGGTCAAAATTATGACCCTATCCGATCTAATTACGATCCCGTCAGAGAGACCGTCGTAACTCACAATTCCTACAATAACTCCCAAGGTTCACCGAGTCACCCACAATCAGTTAACCGCGCCAGCGCGTCACCCTCAATTTCTAGTTTGGTTGACCCCCCTAATCAAGCTTTGACTTCCCCATCGATCGCTGCCCAATCTTTCTTCAATCAACAACAACAACAACAAGCTAGATTCCACAGGGACGAAGGCCCCACCTCAGTACCTCCATCTCCAACAGTCAATAGATTGGCCGCCTCCGAAATTGTTGAACCTTCCACTCAAAAGCAACCAGCTGCGGTCGCCATGGCCGTCAAGAAGCAAGACATCGCACCCACTCCGGGCCCATCAACTATTTCGAAGAAAGGCATGGGTTCTGGAAGCACCGCAACTTCTTCAGCTGCCGCATCACCTAAGCCTCATAAGGTCAAGGAGCCAAAGGAACTATATCCGACGCCCCCACCTCTCCCAGGATCTGGCCTCATGCAACTTGGAGGTTCTGGAGCATCTGACGGCACAGAGTTCCGAGCCCCTACCGTCATTTTGCAAATTCCACTGAACGGAGAGGTGAACAAGTACGTCAACTTCACTCGTTTAGCTGAGGAGCGCTATGGCTGGGACGCACTGCACCCTCGACTAGCTGCCCAGAGAGATCGACTTGCTCGAGTAGCTGCTGCTGGAGCCGCCTTGGAGCGAAATGGGTCGAACAAGGATAGCGGTGATGAGATGTCACTTGACTCTGAGGCTGAAGGAAGCAACATTGAGATGGGTGGCATGAGCGATGGACGCACGGGCACGGATGGAGGAGCAAAGAAGGTACCCCGGAAGAGAAAGATGAAGGAAGACGAATATGATAAGGACGATGGATTTGTTGATGATTCTGAGTTACTCTGGGAGGAGCAAGCTGCTGCTGCCAATGACGGCTTCTTCGTATACTCTGGTCCACTTGTTCCAGAGGGTGAAAAGCCTGCTTTGGATGTTAGGTATGTTCTCAGTTCTGATATCCACCATCATTGGAATAACGCTGACCTTATGCAGAGCTGATGGCGCCCCAAAGCGTGGTCGAGGTCGAGGCAGCCGTGGTGGCCGTGTTTCAAGCAGTCGTGGTGCTGCTACTGCCCTTGCTGCAGCCACGGGTTTGCGACCAAATGGTCTTCCAATTTCAGGACCTGGCTCACGAGGAGGTTCTACCACTCGAAAGCCCCGTATCACCAAGGCTGATCGTGCGCGTATGGAGCAGGAGAAGCTTGACCGGGAGAAGATGGGTACGATGGCGCAAATGCCAGGCAACTATGCTGGTGGGGGCATGGCTCAGTTGGCGAGTGCTCCAAACATGGGCAACACACCTATGGTGTTCAACTAGTGAAAGAACTGGAAGAGAGAGTCGGTGTTAATGTGTGAGAGTAGTTCTCCTCATTTCTGTATGATTCAGCGGAGTTCATCATGGCAAACAAATGCATTGGGGGCTTGAGGTGTTCACATATTGTCCTTTGTTGTACAAAAGAGTTTGCTTTCGCACTGCATTGGAAGGACGACCTGTAGAGGATAGCAGATCAGCAACGAGCTGTGATTGATCCAGATAAGAATAATACAGGCATTGACATGATTCTTCTGGTTGAGAATGACAGCTTGAGACGAAGTGGGGCATGGTTGTGAACTCGCCATTGATGCGTGGCGAAAGATGTTGCTTTGTACGGTGGTTCTCTAACGCTAAAAAACAAAAAAAGGAACTTCAATCATAATGAGTATTGCCACAATTGACTGCCCCAAAGACTGTTTTGGTGGCCTAGGTGGGATATACTGGATTCTTACATCCGCCTCCCGTAGTTACCCCGGGTTTCTCTTAAAGCGGCACCACCTCCGTCACCGACCGCGGACTCAAAAATTCCATGTGCTAAACAACTTCCAAGCTTCTCTCACAACCACCAAGCTTTCAATATGGCCACTGTACAGCAGATAAGGGAGCCCGAGAAGAAGAAAGAGAGGCCAAGCGCCTTACGATCAATCATAGCTGGGTCTACTGCTGGAGCTGTGGAGATTGGTAAATTGACCTACTATCAATGACTTGAGCGTTGCTGACCGTAACATAGCTATTACATATCCTGCCGAATGTGCGTATTCTATCTAATTATCTCAAGATTCTCCTTCCTCTTCGGTTGCTCTTCGCGCAGCTGGAAACTGAGTTAAGGAGGGCTGACGGCGGGGGGCAATGTGGAGGGAATTGTGACTAATGGGTCTTTGGTTTAGTCGCGAAGACGAGAACGCAATTGAACCGCAGACTACCGGATGCAGGAAAACTACCATGGCCACCGTTCGGAAAGGCCTGGTATGCGGGTTGCACAACGTTGATTATTGGGAATTCGCTGAAGGCTGGCATTAGTACGTCACTCACAAGACAGTTTTTATTCAACGCAGTATGCTGACAGGAAGATAGGATTTGTGGCATTTGATCAGTACAAAGCATTGCTGCAAGACTCCAATGGCAAGATATCAGGACCTAGAACAGTGATTGCTGGATTTGGAGCTGGCGTTACTGAGTCACTGCTGGCTGTTACGCCGTTTGAGAGTATCAAGACTACCTTGTTCGTGTTTCTTTCTACTCTATGTGGAAGTGTGATCTAACTGCCATAGGATCGATGACCGCAAGAGTGCCAATCCGAGGATGAGGGGTTTCCTCCACGCCGTTCCTATCATTGCTCGCGAACGAGGTATCCGCGGCTTCTTCCAAGGCTTCGTCCCTACCACTGCCCGACAAGCAGCGAATAGCGCTGTTCGATTCGGATCATATACTTTCCTACGGCAGCTCGCACAATCATACACAGCTCCTGGTGAGAAGTTAGGAGCGTTGTCGACGTTTGGAATTGGTGGGATTGCTGGACTTATCACGGTTTACGCTACGCAACCCCTCGATACTATCAAGACCAGAATGCAGAGCATCGAGGCGAGGAGCTTGTACAAGAACAGCTTTACTTGTGCGGCTATGATTTTCAAGAATGAGGGAGTGTTGACTTTCTGGAGCGGAGCTTTACCTAGACTAGTGAGGCTAATGCTGAGTGGTGGGATTGTGTTCACCATGTATGAAAAGAGTATTGATCTGATGGATAAGTTGGATCCAGATAAGGAGTACATCTAGATGGCACTCACCAAGGTGTGGTGTGTATATGGGTCAAGGGCATGGAGCATGGCGTTTTGGAGTTTAGAAGAAAGTTGAATAGAAAGTTGGTGGTCTGCCTTATTCCTTCCCTGATTCCAAACGCCGTATATGTACAGTAAAATACAGGCTCTGTTCATTTCCTATTGGAATCGTAAAAAGCCTTTCCACTTATTCACTTGCCGACTTAACCAGCTCCTGTCGGGTGCCTCTTCTAACTCCTTCACTAAGTCTGTATAGTGTGTGGGGTTGCTGGCCGGCTTCAAAAATGAGCCAGTGATCGGATACTGCACCAGAATTATCAGTCTTGTCTTTGGCAGAGGACATGGGGATCATACTCTCTGACTGTATCGATTTTCTAATAGCGAATAAATGGCATTGACTTGCACCAATTCCGCCTTCTCGTCTATAGCATTATTCGCTGCTGCTTGCGCAGTATTGGGAGAATTTGGAGAGGATGCAGGGAGAAATCGTCGGTCTATCTGTCGGCGCATAACATCTTGGAATTGGCATTCGGGTCGCAGGCTGTCTTTTGGCCAGCGCGAGAGAGCTCGCAGGTAATGTTTGTGTGCGATCTAAAAACAAAATTAGAGACTATGTAGATGGTATGAGTGATTGAGCTTGCTCACCGATTTAGACATCATGAATCACCCTTGAATGAATCTTGAGAATGCTTTTCAGAAAGATATCGAAAGTTCATCTGGAATAATCCTTGACGAGTGCATTACACCACTTGCAGATGGTGATTACATAAGCGCTTGCGGAATCCGACACTACGAAACCGCCAACCGCCTCCTCCATGGCCTGCTAATCTTGCCTCCTGACTATCCACGCTCTTTGACCACCCTACTTCTCCCTCACCTCACTTCTGTATACTCTCTTCGAGTCCACACCGTGTGCTTTTCTTTGTCCCTACACAAAAGTCACGATGAGCTCGCAACGATATGAAAGAGTGCGTTACCGCCACCCGAGCCTGACCGCGCAATCCATCATTAGAGAGGAGTACACTGCTAACAGCTACTTCAGGTTTCCGCGAACGATACAGAATCCCCAATAAGCCCTCATATACCCACCTCTCCCCCTCCCTCCTTTCGATCCCACGCCTCTTCACCGACACGATATACTAGGACCGTCGATCAAAACCTAGCTGATACCTTCGATGCCGATGGGTCGGACAGCGATGAGGAAAATGATGGGGATGATAGACAGCGATTAATGCGAGGGACCCCAACTTCATCATCGACAGAGCAGCTCAATATCGTCTCGGATACGCCATCCGAGATACCAAGGCCGCCTGTGATTGAGAGAAGGCCAACTCATCTACCTGAATTCGCTCCCCCACGTCCAACGGGAAGAGTATATGGCGGAGGATCGGGATCAGATGGTGTATTTGCGAACTTGAGTGCCAAACCGGAGGCCGGTGAGAAAACGGAGGAACATCCACCTGTGAGTATATCGACTTCCTTCGGAGCTAACCGCAGGCTGACAGATTCGATTAGACATACGAACAAGCAGCAGCAGATGCGGCTCCACCGTATTGGGAAACTACAATTCTCGCACCCGGCCTCGGCGGCCCAGACGAAGTCTACGTCGAAGGTTTACCCGTTGGCTCCGTATTCTCCTTCATCTGGAACGGCATGATCTCGATGTCCTTCCAACTCGTCGGTTTTCTTCTCACCTATCTTCTCCACACAACACACGCAGCCAAAAATGGTTCTCGTGCTGGTCTTGGTATCACTCTCGTCCAATACGGTTTCTACATGAAAGGATCAGGCAGCTCGGGTTCTCCTTCGAATGGCCAAGATCCCCAATACTCACAGCCTCCGGACCCAAATAGCCACAATTTCGACCCCAATACTGTGGGTGCAGCTGCGCAGGGAATGGACAGCACAGGTTCCTCGGGAGGCTGGAGTGAAGTTGCCGGTAGCGAATGGTTGGCTTATGTCCTGATGGTTGTTGGATGGTTTATTTTGATCAGGGCTGTGAGCGATTTCCTCAAAGCGCGGAGGCATGAACAATTGGTGCTGCAGAGTCCGGACAGAGGTTTGAGCGTGCCCATAATTGCTTCCGGAGAAGAGGCCGAAACAGTCGTCTGAGTCTGGGTCGTGTCCTTCTGTTTAATATTGGAGTTTATTCGCAAATGGGAAAGGTGCAGTGATTGGAAAGCAGGGCGTTGTTTAGGACTTGAGCCACTGCTTAGATTATAGTAAATCATCATCTCTGGTTTCCTAGCAATATTGGCATTACATATCTTCTTCCCTTTTTGGCAAACGTCATGATTCTTTTCTCAAAGTACAGTAAGCCATCGCATTGCAGCCACAAGAGAAAATTGGTCTGATTTCTATAGCAACTGATCTCATCTGTCGCCATGCCCCTTTGCCATCTATAGCCTTTGTTCTGAATAGGGAAAGCCTTGAAAGCTCGGCTTATGTGCATTTGCTTCCCACATCACTTCCTATGTTCAACTTGAAATCTGGATTCTTTTGCTATGCTCAATCTATACTTATTTCCACTTATATGTCCCAGAGATGGAGTATTGAAGTTGCAAAATGTGATGCTATCTACCTCTAAAACCAAATCCAAGTAATTTTCATATTAGGTGTCTTTCTGAAATCCTCATTGTACGCAATGGACATAGGACATCGAGCGATGTGCAACAGGCCAACTTAGCTCAGGAAGATATTTACCCATGAAGAATTCGGTTGAGAATCTTACCCTATCCTCGCCTTGTCATTTCAGACGAAAATTGCTCCCACCCCCTACTCCTTGGCAGCGGACTTGCTCTTGATTGGCGTGCCCTTTTGGTCCTTGGTTGGTGTCCTAACTTGTTTGGAGTGCCCTTTTTCTTATATCTATTTCCTCCGATTTCTGAAAACCTTCCGTTCGTCGCGTTCGTCGCGCTCGTCGCCCCTCTGGCCTTGTGATCTCGTCTTCGGTGCCATTACCGAGATCATCTTCCTGCTGAGTGTGACTTGCATCTTGGTCATGGACCACCATCCTCTCAAACTTAAGTGAGCTTCGGAACAACCACCGGATCAGGATTAAGATTCTTGTCTCCTGTAAAAGTAAGTGGTTCGGACCCTGTGACTATTAGAGAACTTGGAATCTTGTTCGATATGCCTCTCAACCCTGCTGGCTTCTCGGTTCAGGGAATGTGAATGCGACTACCTTTTCATAAATTTCGAATGTACAGGCCTGGCTCGGAAGAATAAGTATTAGATTTGAATATATCACTATCGCTCCCTTGGCGGCAATCAATTGACTTCAGTGGGAATAAAATTCTGATCCTCCTTCGGAGAGCCGTTGAAATGAGAGCAGGAGTCCAGCATGATGAACTAGGAAGGTTTTGTAGTCGAGAAAGGACGTAGAGAAGATAGGATTTCGATGAGCAAAGTGGCTGGAAGGAACCAATATGAGAAGCTGCTAGACCTGAAATTGTACTAGCTAATTGCCTTGAATGGTATTCTCCTCTTGATATCAATGTTGGTTCAGGAGTGCCGGCATTTGAATAACATAGTGAGAATATGAACGTATGCTGCTGAAGCAAAATCAATCCACAAAAGATGAGTTGTAAACCATCCCATGATAAAAATATAACTTTTGTTCGAAGCACCAGAGATTCATAAGCGGCACTTCAATAAATATGAGATATGAGTAGGTATTGCGCAAAGTATGATTGCGGGGAAGTCATCAAACCCGCAAGGCTGCAGCTCCCCACCCCCGCATCCCAGTTGCGTCAGTCAGCCTCATCAACTGACTTACTCGAGAGAATATCCTGGCAACTACAACTACCGATACTCAAGCTCTCATTACCCAGAAACTTGTTCGAATGACCCTTGTAAGGAATATCTAAGTACGTTGATTATTGTATCTAAAGCAGCAAAGAAGCAAAACAGCCAAACTGAATCGACTACGAACTATTTTCCGCTCCTTCGGCGGGACGGCGAAGCACAACAACATGGCGTGGCGATGCTCGGGATTGAGCAATAAGGAATTGGTAGAGAACCTGTTTAAGAACGGTTTGATTACTAGTTCGAGGGTGAGGGATGCTATGATGATGGTCTGTCCTCTCCCTCCTCTCACATCTATACTTCAATTACTTATGAAGGAAACAGGTCGACCGCGCTCATTACTGTCCCGATCCATCGTATGCCTACGAAGACTCCCCCCAATCTATCGGCCACGCAGCAACGATCTCAGCACCGCATATGCACGCCTCGGCCGCTGAGTCCCTGCTTCCGTACCTGAAGCCGGGAGCCCGGGTCTTGGATATCGGTTCTGGATCAGGATATCTAACGGCTGTGTTGGCAGAACTTGTGTATCCGCAAGAAAAAGATGGGAAGGGAGAGGCAGGAAAGGCGAAAGTCGTGGGGTTGGAGCATATCAAGGCGTTAAGAGATTTGGGAGAGGGGAATATGAGGAAGAGTGAGAGGGGCAAGCAGTTACTTGGGGAGGGGAAAGTGAGTTTTGTTGTTGGGGATGGAAGAAAGGGGTGGAAGGAGGGGGAGGATGGGGAGAATGGGTGGGATGCTATCCATGTTGGTGCTGCTGCTGTTGAACTGCATCAGGAGTTGGTTGATCAATTGAGGAGCCCTGGACGGTGAGTGCGGTGTTGTGATCTGAGGGATGGTGCTGATTTTGATATCCTAGGATATTCATCCCAGTAGAAGATCCGGACGGTTATGGACAGCATATCTGGACTGTGGATAAGGATGCTACGGGGGTGGTAACGAAAAAGAAACTGTTCGGCGTGAGATATGTTCCGTTGACCGATGCACCGAAGTAACCCTTGGTGGGCGTGCGGACGTACCTGCGGAAGGATTGAAATGAGTTTACAAAGGTATGACGTGGTCTGGACTTATTGCGCAACAGAACAATAGCATTTGAACGCTCTGGGACTCAGTGGTTCGTGGATAAGGCGTCGTGGATTGGCTATGACCTGGACAGGCTCACGCAATGAACGGATGATTTACATCCAATTTTGGTCGTGCCTATGACGCTATAAAGGTCGAGGGTCAGAATTTCCAGTTCCTTATATTCGTAATAAGTTTCTTCTCATCGAATTCTTTTTTTGTGTATTATATCTTTTCGCAAATGGGTAAACGAGAAGCCATTTGGGAATAGGAACAGCTTCATACGGAGATAGTTCTTGAAGTAGCTTTTACCTCCAATACTGAGTGGCCGCAATTCATTGTGGCAGACTACGGAACGAAGACTCGATGCACCTGGTGGTGTGGTTGGAATCAGCGGCAGCTGGTTGTGGCCCAGATAGCGAAGAGATGAAGACGCCTCCAGATTCGAGGATTTCTGCAGAACCATGTCAAGATAGAATTTAAAGCAAGCGAATGTCTGGACACAATGGCCGAATGAGATTCGATATTTCAGTCCCCCCAATGACAAAGCTTGACACGAGAGGGCGCGCCTAGTTGTAGGTACGATCTGAGAACCCTGGTTCTCATAGTGAGACCCTTCCGATCAGAATGCCATGTTTTTGAACATGGCATTTGATCAACACTAAGTGGCCAGGGGTTGGGCAGATCGGAGTCCAAATATCGCCGACTACCTAACGTCATATTGGAGTTAAGTGCCTTGTCCGAAGCCCGACCCTTTGTTCTGAGCGGCTCCACAAAGTTCTTAGTGTAGTCCATTCGACGGCGGCGGCGGAATCTAAATGGGATTGGCTCCACGGCTCCAGGGCCCAGGCAGTCTGCGGCTCGTAACTCGAAGGCAGGCAAAGGAGAACACGAATACGAATCATGTGATGCGACCCTGACTCGGAAAGGCACTTTGGTATTTGAGTTTATATGTAGATCCTAATCTTCGAAGAGAACTTGCAAGTTGCTTCAGACGTGCGCGTCTCTGCAAGTAGTTGGCCGGCCAGCAAATTAAGGGACTCATTTCTAGGCATTTGCCTCCGGACTTCTCTCCGAGCTAATGTCTTCACTCGAACGGCTCTGACGTAAAAGTATCAGTGACTGGGTGTTTTCCATTTCTAGCGTATAGGCTTGGGAATTGTTGGAGATGGTTAAGTCTCCCACATGGCTTTCCACTCGACATGCGTACAGCGCTAGTATTCACAACGAATAAGAGCGTTGTGTTGTTGACAAGCATGACTGACCAGTCGCAAGCCATAAAAGTACAGCACTTCTTCAACGCTCGGGAGCATTGAGCATTATCTCATATTTCATTATCTCCCATACCGCCTTTGGTAATTGCCCAGGCAAAGCGAGTATCCAGCAGGAGCTGTAAGGAGAGCGAACAAAAAGGCAGAGTAGAAGAGACGAAAGAACAAAAGCAGCTGGAAATCACCCCCGGTTCCCGGTGTAGCAGAGACAAGGATGACTGCAGATCGATTCTAGCGTCGATTGGCGACACCCGGTCGCTCTCCTGCAGGCGGCAGCAGGTTGAAGCAGCCACTCAGGTGAGGTGCATCTTTGAAATTCCACGCAGCTTTCTGCGATCTTGCAGGGCCGGCAGCCGGCCTGCCCATGATCCGCGGGGCAGCGCAGCAGGCCACACATCACCGCAGGCTGAGGCCACACATGATGACAAATCACAGGAAAAGGTCCCCTCTCCCTTCTTCCCCCCCTTCCCCCCCCTTCCTTCCCCCCTCTTCCCTCAACCCCCGTGCTTTCGCGATTCTCGCTTCTCGCGTCTCGCCACCAGAGGCGCTCTTACTCAGTTACTCTACCTCTCATTGTATCACTCTGCCACTCTGCCACTCTTTCTCGTTGCATGCAGCACGCGGGAAGCTAACGTCGGGCCACCTGCTGCCCGTTGAACCCTTGCGCGCCGTCTCATTGGCCAGGAGCCTTTAGGAGCGCTGCCCGACATGGCATGGCATGGCATTGCATTTTGGCACTGCTGCTGCGGAGTGCGGACATAGGGGACAACAGGAAATGCAAAGCGAATGCGAATTCGAGCTTTCGTCCGCCTCCAGAGCAACAAACGTCAGATCTTTACAAAGCAACCAGATGGTAACGGGAAGGTGCCCTGCTGAAAGTGGGCTGGCCATGTGCGGATTGGAAACTCTATTTATCTTTGCGTGCCTCTGCATTAGAAAGTTTCGCTCCCCCAGATTCGGACTTAACATTACCTAGGTAACCTTCTCACTGCAACCTGGCTGCGGATCTGTCACTGCAACACGACTCCCGGACCTTGAATAATTCCTGAGGACACCTGAGACGCCGAGTTTTATATTTGCCTTTTCCGTTCCAAAACATAAAAGACCCGGCCTGCCATTCAGCCAACCGACGACTTCACTCGACTCGACTCGACGGAGACAAAGCTCAGTTCGAACTTCGCACCTCCGCACTCCTCACTTTCCCACTCCCAAATCGGTCGCCTGGCCACGCCCCACGCCCCACGCCTCGCCTCGCTTCAGACCCTCGATCTCCACGACCCCTTCCCAAGAGCCCGCGACGGCTGCAATCGCCCTTCACGAACGCCATCAATCTTCCTCCCAATCACCGTCGCACACTAGTAAGCACGAAGTAGAAGTATTTTTCTGACGACCCGGATCTGGTATCTGTTCCTGGACTATCTCCCGACTCCCAATCCCCCCATAAGCAAGAGGTCTCGCTCTTTGTGGCTCGACCGTTCTTCCCGCTTCACTCGCTCGTGAACCTCACCCGTCGAAACTCTGGTACCCTTGAGCCACTTCACGCAGAATTCCGCATTCTAGACCTCTGCAACCAAAACATTCAACACCTCCGTCATACCTTTCGTCATATTCTCAAAGTATTCTCAACCCCAATTGAGATCAACCTCCTTAGGAACGAAACTCCCCCAACTTGTTACACGTACGATAAGACAAAACTATCACAATGCCTCCCACGAGAACTATTCCGCCGGCAAAGGCAGTAAAGGTGTGTACCATAACCCAATTGCAAGATCATCCTCTAATTCCCCACAGACGGAGCGAACACACGAGGAAAATCAGGAGCGAGCTTACATTGCCGCTTCCAGAAGAAGTGACCGGAGCTTAGAAGCCCGAGTGGAATCTGCGCGACGAGCCTCTGAAATACACAAGCGCCGCACAGGTCGCTCGTTGCGTGTGACAGAGCAAGATG
>Ga0302325_10025268_pt1 | contig 12344 bp, 3 predicted proteins | sample Palsa_T0_2_FD_201948 | JGI IMG/M metagenome (GOLD analysis project Ga0302325, IMG submission 201948) | Peat permafrost microbial communities from Stordalen Mire near Abisko, Sweden - Palsa_T0_2 | ecosystem: Environmental > Terrestrial > Soil > Palsa > Peat permafrost | place: Sweden: Abisko...
GTAGGATGAATGCAATGCAATAATATGAGGGTAGCAGTGAACTGTAAATAGCGTATAGTACGGATAGTATATTGATGATGCGGATGATTTAGGATAATAATCCAAAGTATGGTGAAAACACTATATATATACAGGAGGGCCTAGCGGGCCCTAGCGGCTCTCACATGTCACTATACTATTATTTCTAACACTCCCCCTCGTCGGCAACGCCGGCGCATCCTAAATAGGAAATAATAAAGGTATTCTAGGTCTCATTAACTCCTATAGTAAGTCCTCCACAACCCACGGCATCTACGTCTCCCTAATAGGAAGTTTAATGCCCTATAGCCCTATAATTAGAGCTTATATCATGGTACAAAAGTGCCTGATTGCGCTTATATCATGCCCATTCCGCGCAAATGCTATAAGAATGTCGGTTTTGGGAGTTGTTTTGTAAGGGTATCCGCGATATTATCCACACTCGGTATATGCTGTACAATTAACTTATTGCGTAGTACTATATTATCCCGTATAAACATCTCCTTAATCTTAATATGCTTTGCTTTGCTATGCGATTTCCACGTCTTAGCTAGCTCCTTAGCGGCAAAATTGTCGATTATTAGAATCGGAGTGTTTATCCTCTTATCCAAATCCTTAATTAACTTCTCAAACTAGGCCACCTGGCGCGCGCCTTCACTTCCGGCGCAAATCTTAGCTTCTATAGTACTCTGCGTAGTACTCTTTTGCCGATTTGCGGTCTAACTAATCAATCCTCTATGCCGAACTAAAACGTAGCCTTAAAACGATTTCCGATTGTCCTTTGTACCCCATGTAGCATCCGACCAGACTATATAGTCGTCCTCTAATTGCGTAAGTTGGTAGGTGATTCTAGCTATAGCTATACCCTTTAAATATCGTAGCAATCCTTTTGCTATTAATAGGTGATTCGTGTTCGGTTTAGCCATTATTCGGGCTAGTTGGCTAGTTGCGTACGCAATATCTAGCCGGGTAATATTCGACAGGTAAATCGCATGACCAACAATTGTACAGTATATAGTAGCTTGATCCTCGTCCAATTGATCGAACCTATCCAAGTCTTAATCCGTACTCCGTAAAACAGTCCCTACGGGGATTAGGAGGTCCCGTAGATTGGAATTGGCCATTCCTAGCCTATCCAACAGCCGTAAAATATATGCAGATTAGTGGATTTTTAGCGTACGATTTTTGCGGTCCCGTTCGATTTGGAATCCTACAAATGTGCTAGTAGCCTTGAGATCCTCGCATTTCTAGAGCTTATTAATTTCGCGCTTGATATCATCGACTAGTTTATAGTCCCCGATTATTAGCATATCATCCACAAATAGCAGTAGGTATACTCCTCTGCTAATGAATAAATTTGGGTCCGAATCGCCAGGTTTTAGGCCCAATTTGCTAAATTCCTTCTTAACCAATTAGAACTAAGCCCTAAGGGCCTGTTTTAGTCCATATAAGGACTTCAAAAGCTAGAGGTAGTAGGTGTGTTTAGTAATGCCCGGCATAATTAGCTCAAAATAATCCGGGACTTGCATATATATCTCCTCCTCGCAATCCGGGTTTAGAAATGCCGTATTCACGTCCATTTGATCGATTTCTAGATCCTCAACTGCTACTTTTGCTAGAAGTGCCCTTAGCGTATCATACCGTACGACTAATGCAAATGTCTCCCAATAATCGATTCCGTACTATTGCTCAAAACCTCGTATAACAACCTTAGCTTTATAGCGCGCGATTATATTGTCGGTATACATTTTGTTCCTCAATACGATTTTGCAGGATCGAGGAGTGACTCTTGCCGGTAGGGGTCCTTTTAGGATTTTAAACGTTCCTGCTTTAATTAGCGATTCCAATTTAGAACGTAAACTTGCTTGCTATTCTTGCGGATTATCCCGCATAGCCTATAGAACTGTAATAACCTCCGGTTCCGGCTAGCTAAAGAACTCCCCCTATTCTAGTTCTTCCTCTACCTTTGCAACTAGCATTGCTTTTGCCATTTTCACAATAGTATCACTAAATTCAGTCCTCTTGACTATTGATTTTGTGACTATTGATTTTAATTTAGATCTTAGCTCGTAGGGCGATTCCGTAGAAGCTCGGGGTAGCTAGTCCCTCAATTCTGCTCCATTTGCCTTCCTAGCTTTAATCCAATCCTTACTGCGCGAAGCAGTATAGTCTATACGCCGAATCGTACGACTTTTGCTACCCTCTGCAGGGTTGCTCCCCTCAGACATGGGCACGGGTAGGGGTATACCCCTAGGTATCCGGTCGATGAACCTCTAGATACTATCCGGTCGAGCTTTCGCCGGATATGGTATCCGTCCGTATAAAATCGAGGTGGTTCCGGTGGTTAATGATGTCATTTTGCCTATTTTAGAGTGAGGTTTGGGGGTGAGGTTTAGAGGTAAATTGTCGATCTATTCCTCCAAAACTACTACAATTTTGCCACTATCATTACTGATTATAATTTCCTTCTTATCGTCGGCATCATCTAATATACCTTAGCTTCTTAAACAAAGCACATAACAAACGTTCTCACTTGATATTCGTGTATGCTTTTTAGAGACCAAGTTGCCGGCCATACTAAATACTCGTTTAGAGGGAGTAGAGGTCGCAGGGATCGCATGATAATCGCGCGCCATTTGAGTGATTATTAGGAAGTCGTATGCCTTTAAGAGCATATATAATCGTTAAACCTCTAGTGTTAAATCGCGCGGGATCACTAGTTCGTTCAACCACCTAGCGACTTTATTGCTTGTAAGTGTCAACTGCGTAAGTAAGGCCGCCATATATTCGTTCTATCCGTATAAAGGATCAACCCTCTATGCCTCTTGCCCCTTAACTTTAGGAGTCGGCGATCGATTGCCACAAGCATCAATTTTGTCATTTTGTAGCCGCTACCGCTCGAGCTCTGCCAAGCCAACTGCTCTCTTTTGGTACTACGAGTATATGTGTTAAAAGTGGCCTTTCGCGCGTTTATAACCCGTCGATTCGGCACCTCTTAACGCGTCAAAAAGGTATTCTAGCGCTTTTAGCTTGTATCGAGGGTCGCAAATGATTGCCACAAACGAATGACGTGAGGAGATGGCTTCTTTATAATATTCTTCTATGACTTTGTAAGCCGCTTTCGCCGCGACCTTGAGGATAAGCTATTCGTCTTAAGCTTGCTAGACGTTTAATTGACGGAGTATATGAAGGTAGTTCGGAATAGCGTTGTGAAGCGTAGGATATTTATCTGCTTGAGATTGTATTGTAAGTTTCCTGAAGATATTAAAGAAGACTGCTATCTCTTTTAGCGTATTCTAGTTATCCTTAGTTAGTGTCAAATTCTACTTTACTAACTTATCCCAAGTTTGCGTAGTTAACACTACTATAATTGCCTTTTCCATGTGAAGTCCTGCATTAAGCATCTTATCTATTAAATTCTACCGTATTAGCATATCACACATCAAGTCCTTGTACTTAATACTTAGCGTAGAACACATACTCTTAAGCTATGCGCAAGGCAGCTTCTATAGCTTAAAGATAATTGACAAACTACGCAGTTTGTAAAAGGCAGAGCGTTTAGTAAGAGGAGGAGGAAGTGCTTCGTTATTCGTATAGTGATAATCAGAGAAGTGTTCTTTGGGTTCTACTTTAATTGCTTTGAGGGCTAGAATATTAGCATATTAGATTAGTTATAGTCGACGAATTGGCATCCGAATTCCTCGCGCCGCCTATAAAAATTGCAAGACAAGCAAAGAATTTAAATGCCAATTTGTCGTTGAATATAAAAGTGAATGCTTACTAGCTTAAACCGCAATATTATATATATGCGCGACGCAGCGAACGTCGCCATCCTTCCGATTAAACTTACAGCAAAACCTAGCTTGGTTTACTTCGTTTATAGCCTCCTATTGTGTTGCTACGACAGCTTTAAACTTATCTAGCATTATATTATTCGGTGAAGCATTGTCTCGAGTGACAGACATAATAGCGCAAGTAATATGAAGTCGATCTATAACCTCAAGGAGCTTTTGGGCTAGATATAAGCTATCGTGTATAAGGTTCGTCAATTCGATAATATCTAGTAGCATGGACTCTATCTTGCCGGTGGCCTTATGTATAATATGCCCTGTGATAGCAATATAATCAAGCTTATTATTCCTAGCCTAGCTATCAGTTGTCAACGCGATCCTTCCACTTGTGGCAATATAAGCTTAAAGCTTTTGATAAATCTCTTCTTCTCCACCTTCGTATCGTCTCTTTAAGTCCCTCATCAGTGTTATTCGAGATATTTGTGTCGTAGACGGAGAAAGGAAGGAAAAGAGAGCTTTAGTCTCTAATTGGTCGACTATCGTAAAGGAGAGGTTGTTTTTAATAACCCATTCGAGGAGGAGGTTTCTAAATCTCTTATTATGCGTTTGGTTAAAGACGGGCTTGTCGAAGAACCGCGTTTCTGTTTCTTTTGCATTAGCTTGTGACATAAGCTTTGCCTCTAATTCGCATAATAGAATGTCCTTGTGTTTCTGGCGATAGTGCGCCTTGTGATTATTAGTACTATAAAGGGCGCGGTCGATAACCTTAGAAAAATCGCAATCGGGTTAGCTACACCGAATTAACATCTTAGCATACTAATCTTCAATAACATGACGAGTATAAAGAGGGTAAGTTCCTCTAAACATGTAGCTATTCGTTGACTTGAGTGCAGGTGCTTTCCATATAGCACGAGTTCGTCGATTCGGAGGCAAAGTCGGTTTAGCAGCTGTAGTTATAGGAGCCCGAGGACGCTTTAAGAGCGCTAGTTCTAAGCGTTGTAAGGGAGTCGGGCTATCTCTAGCTCTTAGACGAACTGCGCCTGAGAAGTCTAGAGCTTGCTGATTGTGTTTAGCCATAGTTGCTGTTAGTGATATATATATAGTAGTGTTAATAGCTAAGGAATTTATTTAAGGTTTTAAAAGTGCGACCAAATGCGGTATGGCGCCTAAAAATGGAGCTCTCTAATTAGCTAAACAGGGGTTCTAAAGTCACATGATTTATCCCCCGGATAGTCCGGTTATCCAGACTAATTCCTGGGTATCCGTCCGTATAATATCATAGGGGTGGGGTATCCTCCGCTATACCCCCTGGGTGTCGACCGGTTCTACCCCATGCCCAAGTCTGGCTCCCCTTAGGGATATCCACTATAATAGTGGTTTCAAAGTCGATTCCTTCGACTTCTGGAGCTCTAGCCTCCTTAGTAGGGCGAGCTAGGTCATCTGCTCTAGCCTCCTTAGTAGAGCGAGCAAAATCAGGATCTTGCAGAACCCGAGCGTCCCTAGTAGACTGCTTAATACGATTATCCGGATTTGTACGATTTGACCTTTTAGATCGCTGTTTGCGCGTAGCTCTAGCGTCCTGTTTAGCTTAAATAGCCTCTTGTTCTAATTCTTGAATCTTTTTAGAAGTGATTAGAGGAAAGGAATACTTATTAAAACGAGCGTCTATTGTTTTAGCTATAGCTAGCGTCTTAACATTTAGCACCTTTTAAATGCTATTCCCCTCTATTTTAATGAAAATCCAGGTTCTGTCCCTAATTCGGGGTTTAAAAGTCGTCAAGTGATCGACGTTGATTTTGTACAGAATTGCCTTGCATCCGAAAACCCGTAATTTGTCAAAATCGGGATAATTGCTAGTAAATGCTTTGTATAGGGTAATGCTAGTTGCAACATTTATATCCTTATCCCCGAACGGCAAAGCCGCAGTTGGAACCCTATTTTTGATCTAAACGGCATGTTCTATTGCGTAATCCCACATCTAGTATGGTAATCTAGCCTCGTATATAATAAACCTTGCAATAATTGCAATAATTCCAATAGCCCGTTTGATTACACCATTAAGTGAGTGTTTAAATGCCGGACTAGGCTCGAATTGTATTCTATTAATAACGAGCGATTCCTGGAATATATAGCCGAATTCGCTAGTACTATTATTAGCCCGAAAATATGCGCATTTCTCACCCGTAGATCGTTCTGCGCGTTTCCTGATTTCATCTAAAGTAGGGTAGACCTCCTTGGTGCTTTTCGTTTTAAGCAATTTGACTTATATAATTCGACTTGCATTGCACGAAATAACTAGGAAATATCTAAAGCCTTATATAGATAGTAAGTGGTATCCGGATAAGTCGGCATGCAACCTTCTTACCCTCTTACCCTCGCGTTTATCGGTCTTTTTGTTGAATAACTCCTTCATTTTACCCGCTAAGCACGGTTTATATAGCTTTTTACCATGTGGGAGTTTCCTCTTGTCCTTAGGTTTAATTAAACTTACGGAATTGCTATTAAGCAATTAGTCGATCCTTTTGTAGCTCACATGACTAAGTCTACGATGCAAAATCTTCCAATCCTCACTCTCCCCTTTATCGTAAGTTGGTAATGTGTCATTTGCGGGTGAAGTGTCGTTTTGCATGTTATTTTGCGGACTGTTTTGCGTATTTTTGGCATGCTTTGCTTTCGGGTGCGATTCGAGCGTATATAGACCCTCGTACGCAATAGCTCGGAAGAACGTTTCTCCATCGACTGTAGTAGTAGTGGCAATGCAGTTATCAAATTCGACTAATATGCCGGATTTATTCAGCTCCCAGACAGAAATTAGTCTAGAATTGCCAAAATCTAGAACGTATTACGCGTTCTTGAATTGTCTTTTGCTATAGCTCGTTTGCAACTAAATTGTACTGTAACTTATAGCTTCCGTTGTTTGGCCATTTGCTACGTGTACAACTTCAAGTTCCGACTAATACTTTAGCTAGGTGAAGTCTGATTTTATGCTACTAAAGTGTCGCGTAGCCCCTAAATCAAGGTACAACTAAACCTTATTTATAGTACGTAGTGCATATTTATAACTAGTCACCGATAGCATAGCATGTGAAACATATAGAACAGTAAAGCATAGGAAACTTGCATCCTTGATTTGATCGTACGACATGCGAGTAGCAATAGCTACATTTGCTTAGGCCTTCCCCTGGGCCTAGGCCTTGCTATCGCCCTTATCCTCTTGTTCCTTTATATACTAGGCTTAGAGCCTCTTATACATATAACAATTAGCTTAATAGTAGCCCTTCTTGCGGCAAAAGGCACACTAATTAGCTGACAACTTGTCCTTGGTATAGTCCTTTTAGACCTTTAAGTCTTTGTAGTCCTCACGTGACTCGTTTTGGCCCCTATAGCCACGTCCTTTGCCTTTACTACCTCGATTTTTGCCCCTTTTACCTCTCAATCGACCACCCCCTCGTTAGTTGTTATTGTTCCGAGCGTTCCGGTTGCTTTAGCCCTTATTAGCGTTGTCTTTGCTGCTAGTAGTGGCACTAGCTGCTATAAAACTAATAAGTTTCGGGCGTTAATACGCTATTAATAAGGTAATCGTGGCCTGTAAATCCTTTTAATCCTCCGTTGCTTTAACCTTCACTCCGTGCTAGTAATTAGTACTAGGTAATGCCGATAAAAGCTTCGATTTCAGCTCCTTATCAGTTACCTTCTTAGTAGACTATAAAAGCAGTGTTTGCAATTATTAGAGTTTTAGGACTCTATCTATGATTTTGACCTCTGACTTATCGAACGAGAAGTTGTCGAATTCTATATGTAAATTGTTAACTAATACGGGGTTTGTTGTGGTATCATATGACTTAAGATGATCCTATAAACTAATCGGATTTATCCTTAGAATTAGGAATGGCTAAAATGTTAAACGAATAGCAGAAATAACGCAATTGTTAAGTAATCTTATTGCTTTGCTGGCTTCCTAATCCCACGAATCCTGATTTTCGTCCGTACAGGTCTACTAGCTAGTAAAGATCCTCCACTAACCTCTTGCCATGAGAGCTAGAATAACTGTAACTTTAAACTGAGGATAATTATCCAAAGTTAGAATAGTAACAGTTCCTTGCTTGCTCTAATAATAGGTGTTTTTAGCCTTAGCTGTAGTGGAATCGTTAGAAGAAGAGGCTATTATTGTAAGTGAGGTGTGTTTTGGTGAAGTGTAGCCGGTAAATTGTAGACTGTACGATTTTCGTAGTTTTGCGTCTACCGGGCTTATAACTTGTTAGAATATGAGAGCAATTGACAGCGGAATTGTAGGATGAATGCAATGCAATAATATGAGGGTAGCAGTGAACTGTAAATAGCGTATAGTACGGATAGTATATTGATGATGCGGATGATTTAAGATGATAATCCAAAGTATGGTGAAAACACCATATATATACAGGAGGGCCTAGCGGGCCCTAGCGGCTCTCACGTGTCACTATACCATTATTTCTAACACCACGGCCCCCTCAAGTGCGGTCACGATAGCCAGGATGATGACTCCACTGCACTGGCAATCAATTCCAGTCTCGGCCCAGTTCTTCGGCTCTCCTTCAGAGTCTCGGGACAAAGCATGCAGGCACGCTCTGGGTGGCTGCGTGGGCGAGCCGCTGATATGGCAGTGACGATGACTGTGAAATCAAATTTCGGGCAGCAACGGCCGGCGAGGTACTTCTAAGTGATGGAACAGTAGACTCGCGAAATATGCCCGTGGCTCAACATGTTCTTAATGGGCCGAAACTAGCATTTCCTGCGTCTTCCTTTAAGTTGTTGGTTGGAGCTAGTTTTATAGCTAGGAGTAGCGGAATAGTTTGATAACTGTGTGTTGACAGTGCTATTTAGAAGGAATATAGTCTATCTATATTTTAATTAATTATTAAATTAAATAAATGTATATATGTGTTATTTATATATATTTTTAATTATTTGAAAAGTTATAAATAACTCTATTTAACGACTAGACGGCAAACTGGCTGCTGTTTTCGGCAGGTTTGGTCGCTGTTTTCCGCAGCTAACTTGCCAAAATCTCGCGCTGCCCTAGCGCTCGCGTACCTTATAGCCAAGGCGGCACGGCGGTAGAGACCCCTGCCACAGGAACACCAAAAAAAGCAAGTGGGTCAAGTTATTATTCGGAAAAGCCACTTTCTCTTATCTTATCCTCATTTAACATTTTCTAAGAAGAGGGGAGCAGAAAACAGCTACTTACTATCCCCTAAGTAACTTAAGATGGCAATTATCTTATTTATATCTTCGTTTATCCTCCCTCCCTCCTTCCTTTATCTTCTTTCTTTTAAACCTCTTATACTTAACTATTATTATCCCTCGCTTTACCTCTCTCTTACCCCTCTACTAGCTACTATTGCTTGGGCAGCAAGCTCCTCCTTTACATCCTTTACCTTACTTCTTTACTTTTAATTGCCCTCGCTATTATCCTCTTCGGTTAATTTAATCGATATACGTTGTCGCTAATAACTAATACTAAGCTTTGCCTCCTCCGATAGCAATAAATTAAACATTAAAAGCTACTTTAATATAAGAGATAAGTAAAAGGGGACTAACGCTAAGATTAAGCCGACTAATATTAATATTAATATAAGTAAAGACGACAAGGCAAATATGCTAAATTTAAAGTAGCTTGTTAAAGAGGAGAACGCTTAGCTACTAAAGTATTACCTCGACTAAGAGAATAACTCCGATAAATCCGAGGATAAAGATAAGGACTATAGCAATAATAGCCTCTTCCTCTTAAATATAATTAAGGGAAATTTTTATTAGTAAGTATCTTATTCTCTTCTTGCATGCTATCTTTTACTATTAAACCGCTAATCTAATACTCTTTATAAGTATTACAAGTATATATAAAAGGATCTTGCTTAAGTAATGCAAGCTATCTCTTGTTATACTTTTAAGGCCTTCTTCGAATAGATATTAAATTAACATTAAAGGAAGGGTAAAAGGAGACTTATAAGCATCTAGTCGGCTAGCATGCTCGGGATATACTAGAAAGTCTTCCGGCTTATATATAAATAAGCGATTAAAGAGAAGATTAAAGGGAAGATAAACTATTATATATATCAAGTAAGTAGCATTTCTTATTTACTTGCTTAATTTAAACCGAATTACTATAAATAAGAGCTAATAAAATATTTGTTATAAGTCTTTAAGAAGCTAGCAAAGAAGTATTACTTATTAATAAAGAAGCGCGATAATGTCGCTATATATATCGAGGATCTTGCAAGCGTCTTATAAATTAACTTAACTATAACGAAGCAAAAATATATATATAGCCGGTAGCAAATTTAAACTAGCCTCTTTTGCTAGTTAGCTATATTCTCTACAAACCGACCTTTAGCGCTTTTAAAGCTTTACTATAATAATATCGCAATAAACTTGCTATAAGACCCTAGTAGCAAGCTTTATCGGATCTTAATCGAGTTTATATGCAAGTTTACAAAGAAGTATTTTAGTATAAAAGAGGCGTAAGTTTAACTTTAAGCCTTATTTTGCCCCCTTACTATCCCCTTTCCCCGCTTATTTTAGCCGAGACATGCAACTTATATAAAAGCTAAAAATATGTTTATACTCCCCGAGATTATCTTTAATCCGTCTTTAATACTTAATTTGCACATTACCCTCTTAAGTCTTATCTTTGCCGATAATGCGTTTTTAGCCTTAAGTCTTATATTAGCTAAAAGAATTAGTAAGCTAAATATCCCGCTTAGCTATAAGCAATTGCCTTTAGATTTTAAGCCGGAGATAGTAATATCCCCGTCTTTTATAAGTCTATTAAGACGCTTTATAGCTAAGAGATCTCGCCCGACTAGCTATTGCTATATACGACTCTTTTAAAGTAGATAAAGTAGCTCGGCGTACTTATTAAGTTCTTGCAAATTACGCGTTTATATTGCCTTTAATATAATATAAGCAACGCCTTTAACTAAAGTAGTGCGTATTATATAGTCCCCTTTTTGTAACTTTGCCCTTACTTGCTATACGATATGCTAACTATAAACTAACAAGTAATATAAGCGACACGCTTTAAAATATAATAATATAACACGCTAAAATTAACACCTTTATTAAGTACTACTTTTACCGGACAATTACTACTAATATGTAAGCTATTGTCTTTAGCTATAAACCTTAGCATAACCTAATATAAGTAGCTTGTCGGATAACTTGCTAAATCGATTTTAACCGGCTATAAGAACTTATGCCCAAGGAATCCTTGTCTATTAATTAAGATCTTGTCGTTTGCTGCCTTATTATAAAGCAAGAGAAGTAAAAGTGCCGCTTTTAAGGCATAGTAATATAATAGCTAAAGTATTAGATTATCGGCTAAGTAATCTTTAATATTAAGTAATAGCTAAAAGCTATACTTTTTAAGTATATTTAAGAGCGTTAAGATTTAGAATACCTAGTCGACGAGATTAAGTAATAGCTTTTTAGGCTTAAGCTTAGCTAAGACGTGAAGACTACTTTAAACTAAAATAATAAGATGCCCTTGCTTTAAAAGCGCTTAGCCGAGACGGTAATAACGCTCCCGGGCACAACTATCGAAGAAGAGTTCCGCTATTGCAATATAGCTATCGATATAATTGCTATTTATTATTACTTCTAAAAGGGGGAAGCTATTGCTATATTATATAAAAGGTTATCGACGCGATAGACGAGTTTAATGCCGTCGAAGGAGATTAGCCCTTAGCTAGTAGTTACTTAAGCCGAGAAGCAAGCGTTAAGTAATGCTATATTATTAGTATTTACCGAGAAGAGGACTATTACTTATTTCTTTTATTTAAAGGAGTAAAGCTTACTATTTAAAAAGCATACTTACAAGTTTGCTAGTCCGGGAGACTTAACAAAGCACTTTAAGCGAAAGCATTTAGCTTATATTAAAGAAGGGGATCGGCTTTAGTATAAGGTTTATCGAATAAGGCTATAATACAAGTAGCATCTCTAAAATTACGCAAAGAGTATCTATAAAACCGTTTCTTAATACTTAAATAATATACTTAAAAGCGCATAATTATAAAGCTTATATTTGCCTTATCTTTTCTCTCCTTCTTTGCCCTTTTTAGGTTAACATGCTACTCTTATAGCGTGCTTCTTAAATAAACTTATAGCTAATTATGCAATTGCGGGGTTGCTTGCTTGTTCCGAGCAACTTTTTTTAAGGCAAGACTAAATTAAGCGGGGCCTTAGTAATTATATAAGAATGGAAGGCTATTTTAAAGCAAAGCTAGTTTGCAAGCTACTAATATAACTTAGCCTTGTAAACTTTCTTTTGCTTGTAATAAGCTTAAAGCTTACTTAAATTAATTTAAGGCTATAAAGGATGTCGTATACTAGTGCTTACTAGGCTTTGACGTTATTGCTTTATGCTCTTAATTTAGCATGACAGTTGCTATATATTAGACTAGCAAAATCGCTATAAGCAAGACATGTCACAATAAGAGAAATTAATTAAGATAAGATAATATAGCTATTATTTCTTATATTAGCTTTATATTTAAA
>Ga0302325_10025269_pt1 | contig 12344 bp, 17 predicted proteins | sample Palsa_T0_2_FD_201948 | JGI IMG/M metagenome (GOLD analysis project Ga0302325, IMG submission 201948) | Peat permafrost microbial communities from Stordalen Mire near Abisko, Sweden - Palsa_T0_2 | ecosystem: Environmental > Terrestrial > Soil > Palsa > Peat permafrost | place: Sweden: Abisko...
AGATCGGGCCCGCCAGCAGCGCCAGCAGGACGATCGCATACTTAGTGTCGCTTCTCGTCATCATATAATTCCTCGAAAGTAGTAAGGCGTTCGCCGATGTGTTTTGTAGAGGGTAGGTCATGGATATACAACCAGTAAATTCCGTCGGCTCAGGTGCAATCATGAGCACCGCCACCGCAAGCACGCCGTCGAATAGCGACGTGCCGGTTCGCCAGGTGATCGCAGCCATCCACGATGTAAATAAATCGGAATTGATGGGAGAAGGGCGGCAGGTATCGTTCGCCCGCGATCCGGACACCCACAAACCGGTGATCCAAATCATCGACGAAAGCACGGGCGAAGTACTTGACCAGCTACCGCCGGAATCCTTTCTGAAGCTGGCCGAACAACTGAAGTAATACGACCTTAAGGGAGACTTGGAAAACAAATGTCGCAAGACGCATACTTCGATGGCCGTATTTTGTTGGCGGACCCGCTCGAGCTGGTTCATATTCTTTACGAGCACACGCTGACCATGGTGCGGGACGGACGCCGGTATCTGGCCGAAGGAAACATCCCGGCCCGCGGACGTTCGATCACTCGCGCCATTGCCGCCCTCGACGAGTTGGATGGATCGCTCGACCGCCGGGCCGGTGGATCCATTAGCCGCAATCTGGCGGCTCTGTACCAATACATGCGCCTTCGGCTGCTGACCGCCAACATCCAGCAGCAGGATGCCCCGCTGAAGGAAGTGGAGTCGCTGCTGGCCACTCTCGGAGAGGCTTGGAGCGCCATCCGCACCAGCAATCAGCCGGTGGAACGTGAGATGGCAGCAGTGGGAGCGGCGTTCGGGGCGTTCGCGGCCGAGCCGCAGGGGGAATACGCAAGTCAAGGCTGGAGCGCGTAGCGGCATCAAGCTTTGGCGGCGCGATCCAGTCCGGCCGCCACCATCTTAGCCAGGCCCAAGCCGCCACTAACGGACATGGCCTGTGCGAAGGCTTCCTGGCCGTACTCCATGGCGGCCGAGCCCGACTGGTCTTCGCCGGTGCCCAGCCATCCGCCCTCGGCGTCCTGCATGGACTTCATCATTTGGGAAATCAGGAGCGATTCGAACTGTTTGGCAGCGTTCAGAACCTTATCCGGGTCGTCCTTCGGTTTCGCCGCCATGGAAGTTGCATCCGTGCCGGCCGCGAGAATGGAATCGATATTCATAAGTCTCCGGAAAAAACAAATTGGGCCACGGATGAACACAGATAAAACCGGTCTCTTCTTGCTTATCCGTGTTCATCCGTGGCAAATTATTCTTTTTGGCATTCTGCTAGATCACCTTCAGCTCCGCGTCCAACGCCCCCGCACTTTTCAAGTTCTGCAAAATAGAGATGATGTCGCGGGGCGTCGAGCCGATGGCGCTTAAGGCGCGCACCAGTTCCTCTACCGTGGCGCCTTCCTTTAACATGATGTTGCGCGCCGCTTCCTGTTTGACGGACACGGCGGTCTGCGGGACTACCTGGGTGGTTCCCTGGCTCAAAGCGTTGGGCTGGGACACCTCCATAGTGGTCTGAATCTCCACGCTGAGGTTGCCCTGCATGATGGCGACCGGCGCGATGTGCACATTCTTGCCCATCACGATGGTGCCGGTGCGCTCATTCACCACGATCACCGACGCGCTGTCGGGCTCGATGGTGAGCGCCTCCAGGTCGGCCACGAATTCCGTCGATCTTTTTTCGTATTCCGCCGGCAGTTGCACCGAAATCAGCGCGGGATTGTCGGCATGTGCTACCGGGCCGAAGCGTTTGTTCACCGCCTCCGCCACGCGGGACGCCGTGGCGAAATCGGCGTGGCCCAGTTGCAGGCGAATCAGATTTCCCAAGTTCACCGAAGGGGCGCCGCGTTCCACAATGGCGCCATCGGGAATACGCGACACGGTCGGATGATTGACCGCCGCGCTGCTGGCTCCCCCGCCGGCTGAGAATCCGCCCAGCACCGTAGAACCTTGGGCCACGGCGTAAACCTGGCCGTCGGCGGCCTTCAGCCCCGTCATCAGCAGTACGCCTCCCTGCAGGCTGGGGGAATCGCCCATGGCGGCAATCGTGACGTCAATGCGCGATCCAGGTTGCGCGAATGGCGGGAGAATGGCGGTCACCATCACGGCGGCCGTGTTCTTCACCTGGATGCTAGTCGGGTCCACCGTCAGGCCCATGCGTTCCAGCAGATTGGTGACACTCTGCGCGGAGAACTGGGTCTGCCGGCGGTCGCCTGTGCCGGCGAGTCCCACCACCAGGCCGTAGCCCATCAATTGGTTGTCGCGAACCCCTTCCAGCGTAATCAGCTCTTTCAGCCGGACCGTACCCGTGGCGCCCGTAAGGGGCCAGGCTGTCAGGACGAGAAACGTGGCCAATATGGTTTTCATGAACCCTCAGAAAGGTAGAATGCCGAGCAGCAGACGCCACAGAATGAACGGTCGGCGGATAGCGTCGTTGACCACGCCTTTACCGTCGATTTTGATCTCCATCTGCGCGATTTGGTTGGAGGTGATGATATTCCCCGACGTCAAATCGGCCGGCCGGATGACCCCGCGGACGGTCACCATTTGGTGCTCCGAGTTGACCAGCACGTCCTTGGTCCCTTGCAGCACCAGGTAGCCGTTGGGAAGCACATTAGTCACGCGGGCACTCAGGGTTGCGCTGATGGTGGACGTGCGCGACGTGGTGCCGGCGCCGTTCAAGGCTTGCGAACTCGTGGTGTTGAGCAGATTCGTCAGTGCGCCGCCCGGACTTTTGGGAGCCGCCAGGGCGGTGATGCTGCTGTTAGCGGCGCTGGTGCGCGACGTCTGCGTGGCGCCGGCAGCAACCGCGGACGCATTTTCGTTGACCACGATAGTGACCAGGTCGTCTACCTGCGCGGCGCGAACATCGCTGCCGACATCCGTCATCCGCGAGGCGGAAGACCAGAGCGAGCCGGCCGAAGGCTGCACCGGAGCCACCGATTGCTTGAGGGCTTCCTGCAAGTATTTATCGAGCGCGCTCGGCTGCGTGGATTTCTTGGCTTTCTTGCCGGCGCAATACGCCGGAGCGGCCACAACCAGGGCGCCGATCGTGAGAATTCGGAGAATGGTGAGGAAACGCATTCAAATTCCTCCGGTATTGCCCGCTTCGACAATGGCACTGCCTTTGCCGGTAATGCGGGCCTGGAAGGGTCTCTTGCTTTCGGGATTGAGCACGGAGATGGTGTCTCCGCTGCGTCCGCCGGTCAACGCCCGGCCCGTCAAGGCCACACGGGCGGCGCCGCTGCGGACCTCTATGTGCACCTCTTCGCCGCGATTCACGTCGTTGGGGGCAACCAGCAGCTCCGCCCGCACTTCCACGCCGGCGGAGAGAAAATGCAGCGGCAACATTCCAGCTACCGCCTCGATGGGCAGCTCTTTCACTCCTATCGGAAAGCAAGCCGCGGTAGTGACGCGCACTTGCCGCGTCTCGATCGGCTGACCGGCTTTCAAACTCTCGGCGGCCACCAGCTTGCGGCAGGGTGCGGTGACTCCCACGCGGGCCCAAATGGGGAAGCGATGATTATCGCCGTACAATACGTCGCCGTGCCAGAGCACCGGGGCGCTGGGACCGGTCGGGGAGGGAGTTCCCAGGCTGCTGAGCAGAAACTCCACGCGGCCCACGGGCACCCGCGCGGAGATCATGTCGGCGATTTCGATCTTGGCGTTGGGAATCTGCAGTGACTGCAGCATCGCTGCGACCGCGGCAGCGCGGTCCAGAGGTTGCATCGCCCATTCGAAGCAGGTATCGGGCGCGGCCGAAAGGACAATTCCGAAACGATGCGCCAGAGCATACAACTCCTGCGCGTGAAAAATGCGCTGCGCGCCGGGCAGGGAAGCCTGTCCCAGTAAGGCGTCCGCGGGCGCCTTGCGAAACTCCGGGAGCACGGCCGCCAGGTCTTGTGCCCGTATGCGATCGCCTTCCACCGGGTGGCACGCCGGCTCTTGCGCGCCCGCGAACCACGCCGTCCAGCCGAGTAGAAATAGAATCCGCAGTTTCATTGTTTCAGGTTGTTGACCTGTTGATACATTTCGTCGGCAGCTTTGACCACCTTGGAATTCGCCTCGTACGCGCGCTGCGCCACAATCAGGTTGATGAACTCATCCACGATGCTCACGTTGGATTGCTCGGTATAACCCTGGTTGAGTGTGCCCAGCCCCTCGGAACCACCGGGCGCGGCAACGGTCGCGTCGCCCGACGCATCGGTGGGCTGATACAGGTTCTTGCCAATGCTGTTGAGGCCGGCGGGATTCTGGAAGGCGGCGATCTGGATTTGCCCCGCCTGTTGCGCGTTGGCCTGGCCCGGGGTGACGTAACTCACCGTGCCGTCGGGCGCGATGGTCACCGACTGCGCATTGGCCGGAATGGTGATTTGCGGGTCCAGCGGGTTGCCGCTGGAATCGACCACCACGCCGTTCTTATCCATTTGAAACGATCCGTCGCGAGTGTAGGCGAGACTTCCCGTGGTGAGGCGCACCTGGAAGAATCCATTTCCCTGGATGGCCACGTCGAGCGGATTGCCTGTCTGGTTGAGACTGCCCTGGGTGAAGATGATTTCGTTCGACGCCGCGCGCGTGCCGAGACCCAGTTGTAATCCGGACGGCACGGTAGTCTGCTGCCCCGCGTTCACTCCTGGCTGGATGATGTTTTGATACAGTAAGTCCTGAAACTGCGGTGTGCGCATCTTATAACCCGTCGTATTGGCATTGGCCAGGTTATTCGCGATGTTATCGACGTTGAGCTGCTGGGCGGTCATGCCGCTGGCGGCGCTATAGAGTGCTCGTATCATAATCTTATGGGTTCCTCAGTGAACGGCTTCGCGCCGAAAACCGCTCCCTCAACGTCGCGGCTCCGATTGTCTCAGAGCCGCGACCGTAAGGGAGTCGGTTGGCCGGCGTACTTAGGTTGCGGTAGACTGCATCGCTGGGTTGATCACGTTACCGTCGGCGCCGATCGCGCCCGGCGGGTAAGCCATTCCCGAGATGGGTGGGCCCACATAACCCATGGAAAAGGTCGGCATTGTGCCGCCGTTCTTGTAATAGTTAGTCCAGGCCGAGCTCTCGTTGATGGTCTGGGTTAGGTCCGCTGTAAGTTGCGCGGGGCTGCTGACTCCGGCACGGCTATAGTAAGCCAAATCCGCGGCGTTGAATGTCTGGCCGTTGGGCAGTTGGATGAAATTGGCGTTGGGCTCGCTCCATCCCTGGTCCTGGCCGAAGGCTTTCATCTGCACCACCGTGCCGCCCAGCAACTGAGCCATTTGCGAGGCCGTCTGGTCGGAAGCGTAATAGAAATTCGGCATGGTATCGGTTCCGGCCGGGGTGGTTTCCTGCAATTGCGCCGGGTTGGTGACGTCGGTTCCCTGGAAACTGCCGTTCATGATGGCCGTCACCAGCGCTCCAACGCCCGGAGACGCGACCGCCGATACCGCCACCGGAGTGGTGGTGTTGGCGCCGCTCGATGTCGAGGTGGTGGCTGTGGTCGAAGTCGTAGTCGAGGTCGCGGCCGTGCTCGGATTGGTGCCAGTCGTCGGTTCTTCCTTGGTGGCGTTCGGATCGCGGGGCGGGGTCGCGGATTCCGTTTGCACCTTGAGTATGGTGGCCGCCGTGGCGATGTCTGGCGTCAGTCCCACCTGCGCAGTGCCAGGGGCCGATTGCGGCGTGCCGGCGCTAGTGGGTGTCGCGGCGCCTCGTTCGTCCGAGGCCGCGCCGAAGATCTCCGCGAAGTTGTACTGTGCGGCCGGCTGCGACGCGGCCGTAGTAGATGTCTGGGTGGACTGAGTGCGGCGCAGGGCCAGTGCGTCTTGATTCGCCGCGGCTACGGCATTATGGTTGATTGCGGTATTGATCATACGTTCACTCCGTTACTGTGGCGAGGCATCTAGGAGCCCACGCGCGCCACTTCCTGAATAGTTTTGGTGTCCATGTCGTTGCTCACTCCCACGGCTTTCTGCAACATCTCGAACTGCCGCATCACGCCCACCAGGCGCATAGCAGCTTCCGCTACGGGGACGTTGGAACCTTCGATTCTTCCCTGCTGGATTACGACATTGCTGGTGGGCATGGCGGGATTCCTGGTGTCTGTATTTTGAAAATAGGCGCCGCCCATCTTGCGCAGGGAATTGGTGGATTTGAAATTGTCCACCGCGATCTGACCGACGGGTTGGCCCGATTGTTGCACCGAACCCTCCGGGGTAATGGTGATGGGGCTGTTGGCCGCTACCTTAATGGTTCCGCCCGCGGTGCTGCGCAAGGTATAGCCGTCGTTAGTGGCCAGCACTCCGGAAGCGAGCACTTTCAGGCTGCCCGCGCGTGTATATAAGGTTCCGCCGGGCCCGTTCACGGCCAGAAAGCCGTCGCCGTTGAGAGCGATGTCCAGGGGATTGCCGGTTACCTGCAGGGTGCCCTGCGAGAAATCGGTCCAGTGCTTCTCTATAGTGGGAAGCGTGGAACTGGGGCCGCCGTTAACCGGATCGTTCGAGTCGGCGGAGGAATATAAGCCGTAGAATTCCTGATCCCGCTTGAATCCGTTGGTGGCCGAATTGGCAAGGTTATTGGCGAGCAGATCGAGCGACTCCATGCGGGACCGCATACCACTGGCAGCGGCGATGGTGAGATTATCCATAGATGAGCGACCGGTGCGACAGATGCAACTGAGTGGCCTAATTCAACCATTGAAAAAGTTATTCGAAAATCAGTTAAAACCGGCGATATGTAGAGATAAGTTGGGGCGCCATTCGTCAAGAATTTGACTTATCGGCTTGACAGTCAAAACCCCAACACCCTTTCGCCGCTGCTATCGGGTTGAAAAGATTAGCGGGGCGGCTTGGCTCTCCATCTGCATTTCTCCTGCGCGTGACCATTGCCTCCGAAGCTTTCGCGGCTGTTCCCTCTTTCTCCGCACACACAGCCACTCATCCGCCTGCGGAAAGCGACGGCGACAGTGGTTCCTTGTTCGCTAAGCAGCTTAGCGGACTGACGGACGGGCTCCCGGACGCCGGCGGGTGGCGTTCCGCGGAGCCGGCCAAACTCCGGAATTACACCTCGCCCTCGTCATGGGCGTCTCCGCCGCCTTCCGAGGATTCCTCCGAGCCGCAGAGCAATACAAAGGAAGCACCCGCGTTACCCATCCTCGCGGAAAAGACGGCCGAGGATGCTTCGTCGCAAGTCGATGGCAAGGCCATGGCGCCCGTTGTGGCCGCTAACCCGGTAACTCAAGTAAATGTCCCCCCGTCCACCGAAGTTAGCGGGAACTACGATCTCACGAACACGACACCTCAAATAGCTTCCCCCGAGTTCACCGCCGTTGCTGGAAACACAGACGACGCCGCGCCGGTTGTCGATCGCAAGCAATCAGCCGCTGCGCCCATTGGCAAGGCCGCGGAACGGACCGCCAAGCCCCAGAAAAAGGCCGACGACGCCGTGCCCTCCGCGACAGCAACCACGACTGCCGACGCTCCCACCGTCATCCAGCCAAATCCGACCTTCGGTCTCTGGAGTTTCGGGGAACCGCAAAAGGACAGCGAGGCGGCCGCTATCGTTCAGCCAGCGCCAGTCAAAGCGCCGGCCACTAACAACGAACCCGTGAAGCCCGCCACGCCAACCGTAACCGCTGCCGCCGGATCTCCACAGAATGCGGGCGAATTGGCCTTCGCAACCCGCGTCCAGCCCGTCCAGAATACCAGCCAGTCCGCGCTTCCCGCCGAGATGGCGGCAGCTGCGGCGGTCGCGTCTGCCAGCAAAAAATTAGCCGTCGCCACCGAGATTGCCACCGCTTCGCCGGCCGATATCCACGCACTGCCGGCAGACGCCGTCACCATCGCCGATCGGAACGGGCCGCCGTCCGCTGCTGCGGCCACTGCCGGTAGCAATCCGGCCGCGACGCCCGAGCCTCTCGCCGAGAGCTTGCCGAAAGCGGCAACTCCCCTTAAAGATATTTCGCTCCAGGTCAGCCAACCCGGCGCCGACCCGGTAGCCGTCCGCGTGGTACAGGAAGGCAGCCAGGTTCACGTCACCGTTCACAGCGGCGATGCTGCCCTGACCAGCGGACTGCGCCAAGGCCTTTCCGAATTGCAGAGCCGCCTGGAAGAGAACGGTTATCGATCCGAAATGTGGAAGCCCACTCCGGCCGTGGCGCCGCCCACTCCGCCCTCGACAGCTCAGGATTCCAATAACCGCGGCGGCGATCAGCCCTCGCATCAGGGCGGATCGCAGCAGGAAAGCGGACGCCGCAATCAGAATCAATCCAATCAACCCCGCTGGGTGGAAGAGCTGGAAGCCAGCACCGCCAGTGGAGAGAAAACTTCAGGAGGTTTTTATGGCTTCAGCAGTTAGCAGCCCCACCAGCAGCAGTTCAGCCAGTTCCAGCGCCGCCAGCGCCTTAGGCGGCACCGCGCCCAGCGAGCAAATGTTTCTGCAATTGCTGGTGGCACAGCTTCAGAATCAAGACCCGTTGAACCCCACCGACAGCACGCAGTTCGTTTCGCAGCTGGCGCAGTTCAGCGAGTTGGAACAAGTGATGGCCATTCGCGGCGATACCGACACGCTCGCCGCCGACGCAACCGCCGCTACCAGTTCAACCGCCGCCAGCACAACGCCCACCACGGACCAAACGCCGGCGGCCAACCAGACTCAATCGTAGGAGGGAAATTAAACGCTATGGGATCCGCAGCATTCAGTATTTCGTTATCTGCTCTTCAAGCCGATTCAACTGCTATCGACGTGGTCGGCAACAACCTCGCCAACCTCAACACCACTGGCTTCAAAGCCAGCACGGTCAACTTCTCGGATTTGATCTCACAACAGCTCGGCGCCGGCGCCTCCGACGGTCAGGTCGGCATGGGACTGGGCCAGGTGGCCGCCGTGCAGGATTTCTCGCAGGGCTCCATCACCAGCACCGGCGGCGCGCTCGATTCGGCCATCCAGGGCAACGGCTTCTTCGTCGTCAACTCGAACGGCACCCAGATGTACACCCGCGCCGGGAACTTCCAGGTGGATGCCGATGGCAACCTGCTCACCTCTACCGGCCAGAATGTGCAGGGCTGGACCGCGGCCAACGGCGTGGTCAACACCAACAATGCCGTGAGCAACATCACCCTGCCGATCGGCTCGACCATTGCTCCCACTCCCACCGCCAATATGAGCATGGCCGCCAACCTGGACAGCAACACCGCCGTCAACGGCACTTTCAGCGCGCCCATCCAGGTGTACGACACATTAGGCCAGGCGCACACCCTCACAGTCACTTATACCGAGACCGCTCCCGGTAGTTGGGGATACGCCGTGACGATTCCCAACGCGGACGTGGGCAACACCACAGCCGGCAGCACCACCGTGGCCACGGGCACACTCGGCTTCGACACCAATGGCAACTTGAATAATCCGGCGGCCGCGGCGCCTCCGGCCCTCAATGCCCCGGTGGCGATCAGCATCCCCGCGCTTGCCGATGGGGCAGCCGCGCAGACCATCAACTGGAATCTGTACAACAGCGCCGGAACCCCGCAGGTTACGCAATTCGCGCAGACGTCCGGTATGTCCAACCCGACGCAGGACGGCAACGCTCCCGGCCAGGTTTCGCAGGTCTCCATCCAGAACGGCGGCACGATCGTGGCCACTTACACCAATGGCCAGCAGGTCACTCTGGGACAACTGGCGATCGCCTCCATCACCAATCCCACCAGCCTCATTCAGGTGGGCAACAATAATCTGCAGGCTTCCGCCAGCACCGCTCAGGCGGCCATCGGCGTGGCCGGAACCGGCGGGCGGGGAACCATCGAAGGTGGGTCGCTGGAAGCTTCCAACACCGACATGGCGGCCGAATTCACGCAATTGCTCACTTACGAACGCAGCTATCAGGCGGCCTCGCGAGTGATCACCACCAGCGATACGCTCACGCAGGAAACCGTGAACCTGGTCCACTCTTAATCCGAAAATGGCCGATCTCAACAAAGTAGGGCATCTGCTGGACGTCCCGCTCGATTTGGAAGCGGTGGTGGAAGGCCGGGCTCTGCGCGTCAGCGACTTGCTCGAGTTGGCAGTGGGAAGCCTGGTGCTGTCCGACCGGGCCGCGGGCGAGAGCATCGACGTCCTCGCGAGCCGGGCATTCCTGGGCACTGGCGAACTGGCCCGCGCCAACGGCCACCGCGTAGTCCGCATGGTGGACCTCAAAGGCAAGAACTGATATGGAAGCGATTCAACAAACCCTGGTTGTGGTGTTCGTGCTCGGCCTGCTCGGCGCCACTCTCTATTTCCTGCGCAGCAAGGGCTTGGCGCAATTCAGCGGCAAAGGCATGGGGCGTGTTAGCGCACGCCGCATGCAGTCCCTCGAGCGTCTGGCATTGACTCCGCAGCATTCGCTCCATTTGGTAAACGTAAGCGGCCGCGTGATATTGATCGCGGTCTCGCCCGGAGGTTGTTCGGTAGTGGACGGCGATATCCCCATGAAAGATCCCCAGGTAGCACAATGAAAGCGGTTCTGTTCTTCCTCTCCGCCACGTTAGCTCACGCCGCCGCGGCCGTGGCCGCGCCCGCCTCCGTCATGGGAATCCAACTTTCCAAAGGCGGCGACAATCTCAGCGTGCCCATGCAGATTGTCATTCTGCTCACGCTGCTCACGCTGCTGCCCGCGCTGGTGATGTCGATTACGCCGTTCCTGCGCATCACCATCGTCTTGCACTTTCTGCGTCAGGCGCTCGGGACGCAGACCGTTCCGTCCAACCAGGTATTGGTGGGCATCTCTCTTTTTCTGACCCTTCTGATTATTTCTCCGATGGCCGCGGACATGTATCACCAGGGCTGGGAGCCCATGCAAAGCGGCCAGCTCACCACCGAACAGGCCTTCGATGCCGGCTCCAAACCGCTGAAAGCTTTCCTGGTGCGCTTCGCCCGTGAGAAAGACGTCAAGCTCTTCCTCGATATCACCAAAGCGCCCGCGCCGCGCACTCCCGACGACCTGGACCTGCGCATTCTCATTCCGTCCTACATACTCTCCGAACTCAAAGCCGGATTCCAGATCGGCGCCGTGCTCTTCCTGCCGTTCCTCATCATCGACCTCGTGGTGGCCTCCTGTACGCTCTCCATCGGCATGGTGCAATTGCCTCCGGTGATGATTTCCGCGCCCTTTAAAATTCTTCTCTTCGTGCTGGCCGACGGTTGGAACCTGGTCATCGGCTCGCTAGTGAAAGGCTTCTACGCATGACTCCCGAATTCGTCATTCAGATTATCCGCGAGGCTCTCATGACCGCCTTCTGGCTGGCTCTGCCGCTGCTCGCGGTGGGCTTCATCGTGGGCATCGCCATGAGCCTCATCCAGATCGTCACCTCCATCCAGGACACCGCCTTCAGCGCCATCCCGCGCCTGTTGGCCTTTCTCGCCGCCTTCATGCTGGCCCTGCCATGGATGCTCCAGCGCATGAGCGCGTACACCGTCGGCATTCTGGGGGACCTGAGCCGCTATGGGCGGTGACCTGATTATTTCCACCGCGACCTTGATGGGCTTCCTTTTGACGCTGGCGCGCGTGGCCGGCGTTTTCGTATTTGTGCCCATGCCCGGGCTCTCCAGCGTCATCAATCCGGCGCGCGTCATGCTCGCCTTCAGCATTACCATCGCGCTATTTCCCCAGTGGCCCCAGATCCACCAATATCCTTCGGCCGGCATGCTGGTCATGTGGCTGATTGCGGAAGCCGCATTGGGTATCGGCATCGGCCTCGCGGTGGCTTTCGTCACCGAAGCCTTCACCATGGGCGCGCAGATCATGAGTCTGCAGGCCGGCTATTCCTTCGCCTCTACGTTCGATCCCAACACCCAAGCCGATTCCGGTGTGCTGGTGGTGCTCACGCAGATTTCCGCGGGCATGTTGTTCTTTGCCACGGGACTCGACCGCGCCGTGATTCGCGTCTTCGCCCGCAGCCTGGAAACCTATCCGGCGGGCTCCTTCGTGCTCACCCGCGGTGGCGTGACCCAAGTGTTGGCGGCCGGCTCCACCATGTTCTCCACCGGCCTGCGGCTGGCGCTGCCCATCATCGCCGTCATGGTGATGATCGATATCTCGCTCGCGCTGCTGGGCCGCGTCAACGCCCAATTGCATCTCACCACCGTGGCCTTCCCCGTGAAAATGCTGGTCTGTCTCACCATGCTGGGATGGCTGGCCACGCTCTTTCCGGTGCTCTTCCGCGCGCAAAGCGGCATCGCCATGAATCTGGCAGAACGTATCATCACTCGCTGACGTCATGGCCGACCAGCAAAAGACAGAGCAGCCGACACAGCGGCGCATGAAAAAGGCCCGTGAGGACGGCAACTTCCCCACCGCCCGCGTCTTCGTGAACGC
>Ga0302325_10025270_pt1 | contig 12344 bp, 13 predicted proteins | sample Palsa_T0_2_FD_201948 | JGI IMG/M metagenome (GOLD analysis project Ga0302325, IMG submission 201948) | Peat permafrost microbial communities from Stordalen Mire near Abisko, Sweden - Palsa_T0_2 | ecosystem: Environmental > Terrestrial > Soil > Palsa > Peat permafrost | place: Sweden: Abisko...
ATCTATTGATCATCTGCGAGTCGCATCCATCAGTAATTTCAATACCCATACAAGTAGGATAAAGAAAAAGATACAGAAGCCTCGGATTTATTTTCTTCCACCATCTGACCTTATCTTCCTCTCCCACGTGGGTCAAAATCGGATCAGTCTCGTGTGGGTACACGAACCTCCTGCTAATGCTTTTCCTAGTATCACTAAGTCAGGCCGCACATCTTCTCTCGGATTTGCTCCTGCTCGTCCGAGACCGGACTGTACTTCGTCGGTGATGAACAGGATATTGTGATTTTTGCACAGAGCAACTACTTTGAGATATCTTGTCGTTGGTCCCACAATCCTGCACTTAAAGGTCAAATGAGAGACTTAATAAAGATCAATTTTCAGTGTCATACCCCGCAGAACCTTGGATGGATTCAATCATAAACGCAGCGATTTTGTTGTCATCTGCCTTGAGAGCTCCTCCAAATTATCGTTCGCACTAAATGCTAAGATTACAACTTTGCCAGAAGGCGAGGTTGAACCTACATGTAGGACGAAAGGTCAAAATGCTAACACTTATCAGCAAAGAAACTTGATACTGAGGGGTAAGACGGACCGTGACTCTTCTTGCTCACCAACGAAACAGTTGACAGTGTAAGACCACGGTAGCAAAGCTGCAGTCGTCAAAATATGGCATTGACCATCCGGGATCTCTTTCGTCAAATAGCCCCATCTCCTCACGGTTTTCACAGCAGTATCAGCTGCTTCTGCTCTACTCGTCATGGATACGAATTCATCGTATTCAAATATAGGCACGATTCATTCTTTCCATAACGCTGCCGAATTATTTGGCGTTGTTGGTTGAGGTTGGGGACCGGGGCGCGAGGTGGGGAGCATTTGAGGCCCGTTGTTGATGAGGCGGCGAGGGCACATAATTAGGTTTTGGGTGAGCTGGATATGGATTTTGGGTTAGGAGCTAGGGAGGCGGTGACGACGGAGAAGGTTAGACAGCTATTGTTTCCTGATGGGCCTTTGGCGTGGCATGTACAGGTGAGTGATACGTCGCTAGCAAGGAGTAACGGGATGGTCCATTAGGACTTAGATGAGTCTGGGACACTTCCCGATTTTCAAAACGGTAGATAAGATGGCGAGTAAGATCTTGCTGATTTTCTTTATAGCTCTATGAACTCTACAACGGGGATGGATTGAATACTTACAGCAGAAGGCAATTTTTTGTACGTAAATGTTAAAAAACATCTACATCCCCCATATCTCATTCCATCTGCGATAATCCCCCTCAATCGGCCCATCCAACCTCCCAAACCTAGCCTCCAGCCCCGTATTAGCCTCCGGCAAACAAATCCACTCTCTAATACTGCCTGGAATCTCCTCCCTCACATGGCTGATACAGAGCAGTGCTTGATCCTCACTCAAACCACGAACTTTAACCTTGTTTGCCTTCGAAACATCCGATTCCACCACGGGAGGAATTTTGGTGAGTTCGGAAGATGATTTAGATTGGGAGAATTGCTTCGTTTCGCCATGGGCGAGGAATAGGAGACACCGGTCTCTTACCCCGTCATCCATGCCGGAGAATGCTTCGTCTAGAATAACGAGATCCGGTTGTTTGATTACGGCACGAAGGAAGAGTGCGACTCTTTGAGAGGAGAATGGAAGGCCGCCGAAGAGGAGATGATCTGCCCAGGTTGATTTATCTTTCGAGCTAGAATCAGCGCCTGGTCGAAGGTCTTGTTCGAAACATCGAAGACAGGCATCGATTCGCTCGTGTGCGTCTTCATTCAGCTTAGGCACACCTCTAAATGTATCTGACCAAGCATTCTCGAGGACTTGACGAAGAGTCAGTGATTTAGGAATATGGCTGTGGATTTCTGGACTTGAATGTCCGATTCGAGATTGGAGATCAAAGATTGAGATACCAGGTTTTCCGGGCTCGGGAAGTCGGGAGCGACCGAAGAGCTTTATGGGAAGAGAGTAGGTTTGCGGATGGTCTGAGCATATTAGTGAGAGAAGAGTAGTCTTGCCAGAACCGTTAGGTCCAAAGATTCCCCATCTCTCGCCGCGTCTAACGGTCCACCATAAGCCGTCTCGAGACTCGCTGCTTGACGAGTCCCCAGGGACTTTCTGCTTCCAGTTGCCTAGAACTGCTTTGGTTTCATACTGAACACGAGCTCCTTCCATCTCCACCAAGGGCTCTCCAATTTTCGGAATACCGACGTCTTTCATGGCATAGCCATCACGACTATATTTTATGCCGTCTGGCTTTTTCTCGGCTAGAAGTGCCACTAGGCGACTAGAGGTTGGCAACCCCGCAGACGATATAGAATCAACGATCCCACTACTCGTCAGAGTGCGGCCAACCTCATGCATAGAGTGCAAAGGCATATGGAAATCTGGCTCAGCATCTCCATGCTTCACCTTCGCCACATACTCCCTCAACTCAGCCAGCACCTCTCCCTTCGGTCCCTGGAAAGCAATCTGACAACTCCCTTTCAGGTATATCAAATGCGTAATCCAATCCGGAATCGGATCCTGCGGACGAAGACTCAACACCAACCTGGGCGCATTCGCATCAGCAAGCCGATGCAACATCGGACTCAAACTCAACAGCGTCGGCGGATCCAGTCCCATAAACGGCTCATCCAACAACAAAACCTCCGGATTCCCAAGCAGCGCCCTAGCAATCCTCGCCCGTCTCGTCTGCCCATTACTCAGATTCGAAACCGGCATATCGACAAGTTCCTGCAGTCTCAAGTCCTTGATAACCCTTTGTAAAGTTTGATTATCAATCTTCTTTCCATTGATGTCTTGAGAAGCATTTAGTTCCGTGTGTCCTTGAAGGTAATCCAGGACACTGAAATCGGTGTCCTCTCGACGGGACTCGTATCTCGCGCTCAAATACGCGCTTTGCGGAGCCTGCGCTCCAAGTCCTTGTTCCCCATCGAAGCCCACTCTTTTAATAGCTCGAACAGGATTCCTCAGCTCATGGTCCTTCTGCTCAATCTCTTCAGACTCCAAATAAGGAAACGACCTTACTCGCGGAGGAATACAAAAATGTTTGCCATTTAGAATTTGCAGGAATGTAGTCTTTCCCGAGGATGAAGGACCAAGAATTGACCAATATTCCGGTTTCGAAGAAAAGGAAGGAAGCTCAAAGTTCAAGTTTTCGAATAAAGGAGTATTTGTCCCCGGAGAAGCAGCAGTAGAGTTGGGATGATGTCGATAGAACGTGCCATTCTCAATACATATTATCGGTGGTCGAGCTGCAGATGTGCCATACTGTCGCAGAAAAAGTGACCGCAAGAAAGAAATCGCCGGTCTTCGCATTGCTGCTTTCGTTGTTCCATGGTGGAGAAGTGTTCGTTGAGTCAGAGGTGAAGTTACCCCAGACCGAAGCTCGGAGGTGGGAAACCGCGCTAAAATTGCTTGGCGGGTTGGTGGAGCTTTCCGCGTCTTCAACTCGTGCCTGGAGGAGCTGTTGGATCAACACTTTCGAACAAAGTTCACGACTTCCTCATCAACACCTTCCCATCAGTCTCAAAGCATTTGAGATAGCAAGTCAAGCATCATGGTAAGCTTGTATTCCTCTCATCATAGCCGGGACTCTGTTCACGAGCCTGGTCTCGACATCGTCTTCCTTTCAGGCTCAATGGTCTTCTCAAGAGCAAGTCTAACAACCCTCCCAGGCAATGAGAATAGCACCCCCATCCAGCCACTCAACCACGCACTCGCACCTCCAACCACAATCCCTCGGCGCGCCCTCCGCACCCGGAATCTACGACACGCTGCGCGCCGGCGTTGGTCCCTCTGTGTCCCAAACAACCACCACCTCTCCCTCTTCCCTCCCCGATTCCGCACACCCGCTTGAATCGCGCCTCAAGAAGTGGGAAGAGACGCAGGATGCGCTGAAGATGGAGGGCTACCGTCGGACGTTTGGCATTGCGGAGCCGATTCGTAGGGGCATGGAGTTGAAGATTACGAGGGAGGGAGAGTGGAGACCTGCTGTTCTTGGAGGTGGTTTGGAGAGAGGTGTTCATGAGGAGATTTTGAGGGGCACGGATACGACGATTACATGGGAGGATGTGTTTAAGGGGGATGAGATGAGGAGTGTGCCAGGCTTCCATGACGAGGTTGAGAGGAAGGTGCGGATGCAGTAGACGGTTGTTGTTTAAGGTGGATGGGGATTTATGGGTGATGAGAATTGGGGAGAGGATGGCTGGCTTGTAAGATCAGTGTTGGGCTTAGATGGCGTTGACGGTGGCCATAGAGCTGGGAATGAGACATGATTCTTGCTTTTCTTAGCTCAAGTTGGAGTGCAATATGTGGACTTGTGATGCTGGAAAGAGGTGGCAGTGACTCCATTCTATCCAGCCAGATCTTCCAAGAAATCATGACCGCTGTACACCCTCAATATATCACCCTCAACCTAACTGTACACGTCCATTCCACATCCTTTCCTATGAGGCATGAGAAATGCCCATGAAGACGCTAGCTGCCACGAAGAAACGACTAAATACCAATTCCACAACGCCTTCTCTCCCAAATCATGTTTCCCCGGTGCTCTGCATCTTCAGTCACCATCAAAAGGAGTGACTGCTCGCCAAATCTGTAAATACGCTGGAGATTGTATGCAAAGTCTTTTTGCTCACACGCTCATGTCCTTTTACAGTATCACACACCGACATCCAGTTGTGCCTTCTTCCCCTCCTCTGTCCCTAGCCAACGCCTTGCTTTTTGATGCATCCTCCTCGTCAACAATGTCCTGCGGTCTGACCGTCATATGTACCACATTCGCAGATTCGGTGTTGAATCTACATTCTGTAGGAAAAACGTCAGTATCTATAATATAGAAGAAAGAAAATGTTGTCTGATGCTGCAAGAATGGCATACCCTTCAATGGTATCTTGTCATCCAATAACCGCCCGAAATAAATCAATCGTATGCTGCTTGGACTACTGGGCTGCGCTTCCCACTCTTCCCTCCATTCCCTCAAGATCAATTCCTTCAATGTGTACACACTGATGCTGTATGGATCTTTCTTCCCACCCTCAGTCAAGGCCGGCACATTCACATTCCGCTTTGTTAAATACTTCTCATCGAGCTTGTACGGATGCCGTGCTCCCGACGTGAGGAGCAGCGTAATTAAGAGCACCGGACCTGGCCCACTCGTCACCGGCATAGGCACAGCATCTGTCGATGGGCCGATAGCTACAGGATCTAATCGCTGAATTGCAGGAGTAGCAGTTGATGAAGAAGGCTCAGCAGCGGAGGCTGAAGCCGCAGTCGTCGATGCATTAATAGATATCGATAAGGGCTCGACGGCTGGCTGTGAGGCAGATATCGCAGCGCTCGACGACGATTGTTCCGGTCTCGTATTCTCGAAGGTCGTTTCTGACATGGCGGAGATTGAAGTGGGTAGGAAAGAGGAGGAGGAAATGGGGGAGGTCGTCGGAATTGAAACGTCGCTGAGGAGGCCCTGCGAACCTGCGCCTGTCCTCGTTGAGGGCTCGAGATTGCTCAGCTCGACGGGGGGATTTTTCGATGTTGGTTGTTGTGCACTTGGAGAAGGGTCGCTGACTGTTGAGGCATGGGGTGCGCCCGTCGTCGAAGATGCTGCCATTGGTCGGGCCTTTTGGGGGTGTGAGATGCAGGTTTATGGGGAATTTCTAGCGCCACCGTACTGCAGGAGGTGGAATCAATCAATATTTTGGGTGCAGTATCGGTGTCCGTAGCGATTGCAGGCGTTTGTCGCTATGGGAGGCACAGCCCACAGTTAGGTCCTCACGAGTGCCGTATTGTACAGTAACAAGTGACAATTGATTGAGCAGCGGCGGAGTGGCCTTGGTCGACTTCTAGTCAACAATATCTTGGAAGGCTTGGTGGGCTGGTGGGCTGGTGACCGAGCCTTCCTGCAAGACTGCAGTTCGTTGCTCTTGGCCTGCCTGCGAGATCGTGATCGTAACCTTACTCGTAGTCGCTCAGCAAGCCGCTCGGCCCCTGGTATCCGAGAAATAGTTTGCCGACGTCGCGTGTGCCCAGAATCCTCGATTCCTCACCCAGATTGCACTCCCGGATTGAGTCTTGACGTCTTCGAGTGCGGCCGTTATTTTCAATGATTCCAATCGAGTGGGGGTCAAGATAAGAACTTACATACAGTACAGTAGAAGTTCTTGCCAGCCCACACGGCCATGTGCAACCCGCGATCTACTCGTAGTGGCCGCGAGGACGCTTCCCAGTCAGCAGCAGTGCAGAGCTGAGCAGCCTGACCTTGAATCTGGGGATCTTGCTGTGCCAAGATTGAAACAGCAGGTGGGTCAACCGCCACTCGCTTCCCGCCCTGTCGGCCTCTTCCGCTCGTCGAAGGGGACTGAACCTGCAATACAGTACTGTATGTGAAAAGTCTTTTATTCATATTCATTTTATTCACCACTCAGGCACAGGGTCCGAGAAAAAAGAAATTTCTGATTCACTCAAGAAGTTGAGGAGCTCGTGGGTAGGGAGTACAAGGGTACCTGAGACCTTGGCTGGTTTTTCTTCCCTCGTCATACGATGCACACGTGTTTAAAGTCATCTACACCTCGTTGCACAGTTTTGGAATTTCCTTCCTCGGTGTTACCCGCTCAAGAAGTTTGCCGGCTAGAGACATTATTGGCTGTTCAGATTGCGTCATTGTCTGTTTGGGGGCGTCCAACCCAACGGTGTCGTGATTGAGCCAGGGTCTGGTGATCTTGGCGTGTCTGCTAAAAAATGAAGTTTAATATCTTCACGTGCTTCCTTTCGTCGACATCTTTCTAGAAGCATAGCATGTGACGCTTAGCCAAGTTGGCGGGCATGACGCTTGTTCAGTCGAGGTGGTCTTCTTCCGTCCCATGAGAGGTCTCCATGATATCTCAAAGTTGAGCATGCGGGAGCCAGATATCATGCAAAACTTGAAGATATCAGAACACACATCTATGCTCACCTGCAAGATTTCTCACACACTTCCCGGTTGAAAATGAAAGTTCGTCAAAATTGAGTGGTTCTGCAACAAGCGGCATTGACCGGAAGGAGTCCCAAATGTTCATGCACGAGACACGAGGTACAAAAGCCAGTTCAAAAGTAAAGCATTTGAATGGTCTCCTGAAACTCTCACCGAACTGTCCTTTCCTATGTTTTGAGACACGAAATCAGCCAAGGCCGCGTCAGGCTGTTCCATATCAATGACAAATTTCTCCTTGGATTTGAGATTCTACCGTGCTCCGCCACTCTAGTAGAGCAATTCATTTAAAAATTGTCGCAAGCGAGGCTTATTCATACTTTCCTAACACTATGATTCAATATACTCTAAAACCATTCTCTTTAGTCATTTTTCTTATTGCTATTCACCTCTCATTATCAGATGTATTACGCTTTGGATTTTGGGTCAATCCGCCCCCACTTACGTCTCCGTATATTTACCCTGACCGCGACTTAGACCCTGTTGTCTACGAGCCGCCAACGTGCCCATAAATCTCGCCATTTCTTTCCATTATTTGAAAAATTCTAAATAACAACACAAAAAATTCCAACAAGGTCGACTCCCCATCGTCTCCGTTAGACATCATCATCTCCACCATAACATCGCCCGGCACCAAAGAACCTTCCTCACAGACCCCACAGCCCGCTATTTCAAAGCCACTCTCCCCTCAATCAAAATAATCGGCACCGCAAAATGGAACTTCGTACTTATTCCTAACTCTGGGCCTCATTGCCCTTGGCCTTTAAAGCTCCATGAGAATGGGAATCCGGAGTTAGGGAAGTGGGGGTGGGGAAGCTTGGATGAGAAGAGGAATAAGTACTTTTGGGGGAGAGCAAATGTGTTGATGGCGACTTTGGCGGTGGAGGGAAGTGGCAGAGACTTGTGGTTGGGAAGAAGTTGTTAGAGAGGGGTCTGGAGAAAGTGGATAGGGAGGGAGTGGAGAGTTGGATTGATGCTAGTCCCGCTGGGAAGGCGCTTTATGAGAATATGGGGTGGAGGGAGGTTGGGTATTTGAAGATGGAGCTGGGGCGGTGGGGTGGCAAGTAGGGTGCGAGGAGGATAGTCAATATGGTTCGGCTCATTGGTGGAAAAGTGGAGGAGAAGACGGAGGCTTGATGGTAAAGGGGATGAGCAGATCTTGATTTCTTTCGAACCTATAAGGAGTGGCGAACCTCATGGTTGGATTTGCACATGTGTGGAAGGCCCCTTTCTATCAATCTGGTCTATAGATAGCTTAGACTATGTGGATATCATCTACCTCTCTTGGATATGCCACTGTAGGCCCAACTTAGGTTAAAATCAACAATTAAACGTAAATACTCCGTATTTTTAACGGTATTCACCGAAGTACTAGTGTAAAGAACCTCCATTAACATGTGCTAATTAATTTATTTTTCTTATTAATTCAAGGTTAAAAGTTATAAACAATTCAAGAAGTGAAGGGCTGGAACAAAGTTGGCCCCACTCTTACAGATCCATCCTCCCTATCTTTACCGAGAACAAGGATCCGGTTGGATCTCCAACCTCTCACTTCCAGGACTTCCGACTACACACCGAAAAACAACCAACCAACGCACCTCGCAATGTCAGCTTACTATGGGCCGTCATTGACACATCCTATGTCATCCTCACCCAACAACCGATAGAGGAAGCTGTTTCGCAAGATGGCATTGCAGCCATTGCGACGCAGTCCACGCAACAATTCAGACGAGATGCCCAACGCCGAACTCTCCCCCGAATCAAGCGCTACGACGAGACTGACGCCAGACTCCGACTCAGATGAGTCGGATCTAGAGATGGGGGAGCTGGGCGAGAGCTTTAAGCTTCAGAGGCGGGAGAAGACAGGCGCGCCTGAGGACGAGGATGAGGAAATTGATGAGGAGAAATACCACGATGCTTCGCGGCGGAGAGCCAGTGTATCGACTTTGCAATCGTATCAACTATATACGCCAGATGAGGAACGGGCTGTCGTTAGGAAATTCGATCGGAGGTTGGTCCTGTTTGTTGCATTGCTGTATATGTTGAGCTTTTTGGATAGGTCGAGTATGCTTCCCGCTCCTGCACAATGAACCTATGCTGATGGATGTAGATATTGGAAATGCCAAAATTGCGGGCCTGGATCGCGACCTCGACCTCGATTCGAATCGATATGACTGGGTTCTGACGGCGTTTTACATTGCATATATTGCCTTCGAATGGATGAGTATTCTTTGGAAGATTGTACCAGCACATATATACGTTACGGCTATCGTCCTGTCCTGGGGGATTATTGCATCTTTGCAATCAATTGCAACCTCATTCGCAGGTCTCTTAGTTCTGCGAACACTGTTGGGTATTGGAGAAGCTGGATTTACTGGAATACCATTCTACCTATCATTGTTCTTCAAAGGAGAAGAATTAGCACTTCGAACCGGATTCTTTATATCTGCGGCACCCCTAGCAACATCCTTTGCAAGCACCTTGGCCTACTTCATCATTAAGATGGGCAAATACCTTCCAATCGCCTCATGGCGACTCCTCTTCCTCATCGAAGGTTTCCCCAGCGTCCTAATAGCAGTGTACGCGTGGTACATAATCCCTGACAGCCCCGACACCGCCTCCTACCTCACCAAGCGCGAGAAAACAGTCGCCCGCCTCCGTCTCCGCAAACAAAAAGACCCCAACGCCTCAGAGAGTAACGGCCTCAACCGAAAAGAAATGCTCTCTACAATCCTCGACCCAAAGTCCTACCTTACAGCCTTCATGTTCTTCTTCACTAACATGGCCTTCTCCTCCCTACCCGTCTTCCTACCCACCATAATACATGAAATGGGCCACACTGTCCTGATCTCCCAAGCTCTCTCCGCACCGCCCTACCTGCTTTCCTTCTTCATCGTAATCCTAACAGCCTACCTCTCCGACCGCATGCGAAACCGCTCCTATTTCGTGATCTTCCACGCGCTACTCTCTGCCTCTGGCTACGCATTCCTAGCGCTCGCCGGGCACTTTGGTCTCGGGGCTTGGTGGCGATACGCAGGCATCTATCCCGCTGCTATCGGCTTCTTCTCCGTCATTACGATTATAATAACTTGGACGATCAATAATCAGGAATCGGAGTCGAAGCAAGGGACTGGGTTTGCGATATTGCAGTTGATTGGACAGTGTGGGCCGCTTGTTGGCACGAGGCTGTATCCGGAGACGGATGCCCCGTTGTATGTTAGTGGGATGGCGAGCTGTGCTGTGGCCATGGTGTTTGTGGCGTGCCTGAGTGTGGGGCTGCGGTTGTATCTGGCGAGGAAGAATAGGGTGGGTAAGGGAGAGTATGGCAGGATTGGGGATGAGGGGGTTGGGTTGGTGGGGAGTGGAGGAGGGAAGAAGGAGCCGTTTAGGTATATGCTTTAGAGTTATGAATTTATGACCGCATATGTCAAGATATAATAGATATTTAAATGAGAAGGAGTTCAGGTCTAGGAGTGTTGGTTGACGAGCACCTGCTATGAACGTCAATGTAAAATCTGTAAATATATTTCCACCCACACTTCACTTGCATATCTCCAAGTTCCGGCGAACCTACGAAAATCACATTATTTGCTTACTAATAACAGCTCCTCGAAGTTCTTCGGATCCTTGATATCTGTACTGTCATTCTACCACTTCATTTCCGTTAAGTCCCCAGTTGGTTGTTTAGCAAATGAATGTCCCAGAGTCTTATAAGACAATAGAATCTTAGATCTCATATGCGGCTGCTCAGCTTGCCTAGTGGGAGTTGCGTGATAAATGAAAATCAGAGGGAAAGAAAGAGCTTCTTAGTCTGGCAATGTTCAGGGATCTGAAGGACATTCAGGAGTAGAAAAGGGCTTAGGTGAGCCGTGTGACCAGGTCATCGAGGACCATAGAATTCTTGCTGGGGTGCAGAAGTGGATGAGAAGCACTGCGCTGCGACCAGCCTGTCTAGTGTCATGTGATACTACTCCCAAATACCTATTTATACCCAGATTGGGCTCTTTCTCTAGCCGATCAGCTACAGGATCGAGTTTTTGGACCCAGGCAGAGTCAATCGGTATAACGCTCAAATACAAACACCTCATCCAACGACCCTCTCTTTCACCTCCAAACTTTAACGAAGTTCGAGATTCTTAGAAGCTAGTTCTATAGGGATTCTTTTGTGCTTGCAGACGTTGTCGCAGACACAACGATTGTCAGTGGTGTGCATATCGCATCTTTCCGACGACTACAAAAGACGAGCGAAAAGGGCAAAGATCACCAGGCCTCAGGATCTAAGCTAGCTCAGATGATGTAGTGAGTGCATGGGGTTGGGAGACTAATACTAGCAAGGTTTAGCATAGTGAAGTTTGCACCGACAGTTGCTAAGTGATTTATAGAATGCTATAGAAAACAAAGCAAGGGGCCTTTGAATACCCTAGAATTTATCATTGAATAGGTATTTTTTGATAACAGTCTAAAGACTGGCAGTGTGCATTTGATTGAAAGTAGGAAGACTCTCAGCTAAACATTGAAAACTCGGCAGAATCAAAAAGGGGCCTAAGCGAATCTCGTCCACCTATTTTCTCCCACGTTGTCAGTCCATATTAGCAAATTGAACCAAAGATTTTGTACCAATGGAAATTGCCCCACTATAACCCATCCTTAATGCTCCAAATACTTTGGTACAATATTAGAGAAGACAAGTGCAAGAGCTCTATCACTATTGCTCAGGATGCTCATAAGTAATAATCTGGTGATTGGGTTTACGTGTGCTGGAATTGCGGGTGTGATTCGTTTGCTGTTAGGATAGGGTGATATTTGTGGAAGGTAATTGAGCAAGGAAAAGACCGTAGTTATCTGTTAAGGTAATAAGGGTTTTCTTACTGTAGTTTTCTAAACTGTAGATAACTGGTATCGCGTGAAATTCATTTATCTAGTTCTATATACCTAGATTTCACCATCCCAAACCAAGACATGAAGTTCGTGCAGCACCATAAAGGGTCTAAGTCCGCAGTCCTCACGCATTCACTATACTAACTCCAGCTTCTCATCTCTCTAACAACCTGATAAACATGCTGATTCACCCTTTGACCTCCACCACTACCTCATCCTCTTCACTTCCCACATCTCCCACCCCTCCTCCAACCCTACCAATATTCCCCGCCTTTCAAAACCCAACATCAAAGCAGTAACCGCCCTCAACCCCCCATTCAACACAACGACATACCCTCCATGCGTATCAAACCCCCCAATTTGCCTTTGCACCAACATCACACTTCCCTTCGCAACTATACATATCTTTACTACAATTCTACACTCCAACTTCCCCAATATCGTCTTTCACTATACCAAATCCCCTCAAACTCCTTGCAAAACGCATCACTTATAA
>Ga0302325_10025271_pt1 | contig 12343 bp, 10 predicted proteins | sample Palsa_T0_2_FD_201948 | JGI IMG/M metagenome (GOLD analysis project Ga0302325, IMG submission 201948) | Peat permafrost microbial communities from Stordalen Mire near Abisko, Sweden - Palsa_T0_2 | ecosystem: Environmental > Terrestrial > Soil > Palsa > Peat permafrost | place: Sweden: Abisko...
AAGCGGCGAATGAGATTTCCGCGATGCGGGGAAAGTCCTTCCCGATCTCGTAAGTGTCGTCCTCGGGCTTGCCGCCCAGCTTGTGAAAATAAACCTGCTGATAGAAATGCATGTCGGCCGGCGCCCGTTCGCCGTCGCGCGGATAACGCGTGTAATAGAAACCGGAGCTATCCGTATTCCACACCACGCCGCCGCCCGCCGTGGCATAGTTCACGCGCGCGACCACGTCCGGAAGTGGCTGGCCGGTGGCGGTGTCGTACACGTGTACGTCTCCGCTTTCGCTGCCGCCGCTCGATAGCGATGCCGCCAGGTAGCGGCCATCCCCCGAGGGCACTGCAAAGTCGATTTCCGTGAGATGCCCGGCGTCGATGGCGTCGGGATCGAGGACCGTGCGCTCAGAGGCGGTATCGTCGAGCGAGGCCAGCGTGACCACGATCTGATGCTGATGCTGTTGATCGCTTTTCATCGCGAAGATTTTGCCGCCGCGTCGCTCGATGGGGAAATAGCGTGCCTGGGCCGGTTGGAAGATGTGGCGAAGCTCGCGCGAGAGGGCATCGCGATCCGGAAGCGCTTCGAGAAAGGAGCGCGCGGCCGCGTTCTGTCCGCCGGCCCACTGCTTCACGGCCGGGTCCTCGAAGTTTTCCAGCCAGCGGTAGCCGTCCGTCACCGTCACCTTGCCGTAAGTGTCTGTGACCGGCTTCCTGGCAGTCTGCGCCAAGAGCGCGCCAGTCGTAAGAACCAGAATGAAAGCGCTTCGCAACATGCAGCCAATGTATCAAAGTGGGGCAGGCTCGCAGCCTGCGCCGGCCTCGCAGGCCGGCTTCATTCTTGACAACCCCGGCAAAATGCGTCATACTTCCATCGATAGACGATGGGAAAGACCGACGCACCCGAAATTCTGCCAGGCACGCTCGATCTCCTGATCCTGCGCACTCTGGCGGCCGGACAAATGCATGGCTACGGCATCGCACAGCGGCTCAGGCAGGTTTCAGACGAGGTGCTGCAGGTGGGTGAGAGTTCGCTCTACCCGGCGCTGCAACGGCTGCTGCTCAATGGCTGGGTGAAAGCCGCTTGGGGAGCTTCCGAGAACAACCGCCGCGCGCGTTACTACACCTTGACGGCCGCGGGACGGAAGCAACTCGCAGCGGAGCGGGCGGAATTCGCGCGCGTGGTGGGTGCCATCGAAAAAATTCTGAACATGGCATGAGCTTGCACCTTCACAAATGGTTGCCGCGGGCCTGGCGCCGGATTGTGTTTCGCTGGCGGCGCACCGAGCTCGATCGCGAACTGGCGGAGGAACTCGAATTCCACCTCGCGTTGAAGCAGCAAGCCGTCGGGGAATTGAGTCGAATTCAGATGGGCAACATGACCGTAGCTGCGGAGGAGTGCCGCGATATGTGGAGTTTTCTGAGATTGGAAAGACTGTTGCAAGACATCCGTTACGCCACGCGGATGTTCCGTCGGACGCCGGGCTTTACGGCCATCGCGGTCCTCTCGCTGGCCGTCGGCATCGGCGGCAACGCGGCCATGTTTACTCTGGTGAACACGCTTCTGGTTCGCCCGCTGCCGTATCGCCAGCCGGACCGCCTGGTTCGCATCACGGGCATCTTTCCGCGCGCGGCTGTGCCTTTCTTCCAGCAACGCAACCGCACCATGCAGGTCGCCGCCGTCAGCCCCGGCTCCGAATACAACCTCACCGGGGAGGGTGAAGCCATCCGTATCGTCGGCAGTGCCGCGTCGGCGAACACTTTTGAGGTGCTGGGCGCCGCGGTGGCGAGGGGGCGCAGTTTCGAACCCGGAGAAGATGCGCCGGGGCGCGATGCTGTGGTGATCCTGAGCAATTCCCTCTGGCGAACCAAGTTCGGAGGCGATCCTTCGGCAATCGGCCGCGTCATCGCACTGAACGGCCAGCACCGCCAGATCGTCGGTATCATGCCGCCCGCCTTCAGCTATCCGTCCGCGCAAGTACAGGCGTGGGTACCCATGCGCTTCGACCCCTCGAACTACCTGGAATACTGGGGGGGCGAGTTTGTACCGCTGGTAGCCCGGCTTCGCCCGGGAGCCACCATGGCCGAGGCGCAACGCGAGATCCAGCCGTTGACCGGCGAATTCCGGAAAACCTTTCCCTATCCCATGGCGCGCGACTGGAATCGGGATTCCATCGCCATCCCGCTGCAGCGCGATCTCACCGGCGATATACGCGGCAAACTGATCATTCTGCTTTGTTCCGTCGGCCTGGTGCTGCTCATCGCCTGCGCCAATGTCGCCAGTCTGCTGCTGTCTCGCGCCACCACCCGCCGCAAGGAAATCGCCTTGCGCGCCGCCTTAGGGGCAGTCCGTTCGCGGATCGTTCGCCAACTGTTGACTGAGAGCGTCGTGTTGGCGCTTATGGGCGCCGGGCTGGGAATCCTCCTCGGAACCGGTGCGCTCTCCATCTTCAAATCGTTATTGCCCGCGTCGACGCCCGGTCTGGCGCAGGCTTCCATCGACTGGCCGGTAGCCGCGGCTGTAGCGGGGCTGTCGCTGGTCACCGGCCTGGCATTCGGAATAGCGCCCGCGCTGAGCACCTCGCAGGTGGATCTCGCGCTGGCCATCCGGACCGGCAGCCAGCGGACGACCGTGGCATTCGGGACGCGGCTCCGGGGCGCCCTCATCGGGGGGGAAGTCGCGCTCACCGTCGTGCTGGTGGTGAGCGCCGGCCTTCTGATCAAGAGCCTGTACACCCTATCTGAAGTGCCGCCCGGCTTTCAGCCGCAACAAATCCTGACGGTCCGCATCAGTCCGAACCCATCTTTCTGTATGCAGCGCGCGGCGTGTATCGCACTATACAACCGTCTTCTGGAAGGCGCGCGCGGCGTCCCAGGTGTAGATGACGCCGCCATAGCAAATGCTGTGCCCCTGGATGCCGAACAGCCCGACCTGCCGCTGGATGTGGAAGGGCATCCCAAATCGGTGGACTACCCCGAACCGATGCTCTGGTCGGGCGCAATCAGCCCCGGCTATATTCGCATGCTGCGAATTCCGCTGCTCGCCGGACGGGACCTCACCGAGGCGGACGGACCCAAGTCCGCCCAAGTCCTGCTGATTTCCGCGTCCACAGCCAGGCATTTCTGGCCGGGAGAGAATCCGATTGGCAAGCACATCAAATCCGGCGGCGAGCAGGAATGGAGAACGGTCGTGGGTGTGGTGGGCGATGTACGCCAGTACAGCTTGAGCAAAGCCATGCCCGACTGGATTCAAGGTGCCATATATATGCCATACGCGCAGGCCGGACCTCCTCAGTACGTCAATGGCGTGCGGAGGACCGGCCCCTTCCGGCGGCCATGACCCTGCTGGTGAAGGTGCGCGCGAATACCGATGGCCCCGCGCGCGAGATTCGCACGCTGGCGCAGGATCAGGATCCGAATGTGCCCATCGGCCAGGTGCAGCCGCTCGAAGAAGTGGTGGCCGGGTCCATCGCCAATTTTCGCGCGACCATTCGCGTGTTCATCAGTTTCGCCGCAGCCGCCATCCTGCTGGCGGCCATCGGGATTTACGGTCTGGTCTCCTATTGGGTATCACAGCGGACCTATGAGATTGGCCTGCGCGTGGCCATCGGCGCCACTCGCCATCGCATCGTTTCCATGATCCTGGCCCAGGGTCTGCGCGTCGCCCTGTATGGCCTCGCGGCGGGCGTCATACTGGCGCTCGCGGTGACGCGCTTCCTCGCCAGCCTGCTCTATGGCGTGGCCACTACCGATCCTCTGACATTTGCAGCAGTGACCGCGCTGGTGCTAGGCGTCGCGATTGCCGCGACTGCCTTCCCGGCCTGGCGTGCGTCCCGCATCGATCCCATCAATTCGCTGCGGGTGGATTGAACAAGCATCCGCCTTATACTGGAGAGATGGGCTTCCACCTCACGGTCAACTACAGTCCCAAGGGCGACCAGGCCGCCGCCATCGAAGAACTGGTGCGCGGCGTGCGCGATGGCGAGGGGCACCAGGTATTGCTGGGCGTCACCGGCTCCGGCAAAACTTTCACCATGGCTAAGGTCATAGAGGCCATCGGACGGCCGTCGCTCGTCATGGCGCACAACAAGACGCTGGCCGCGCAGCTCTACCACGAATTCAAGTCTTACTTTCCCGAAAATGCGGTCGAGTACTTTGTCAGTTACTACGACTACTATCAGCCGGAAGCGTATATCCCATCGAGCGACGTTTACATCGAGAAAGAAGCCACCATCAACGACGAGCTGGATAAGCTGCGCCTTTCCGCGACCCGGTCGCTGTTCGAGCGCCGCGACTGCGTGATTGTGGCCAGCGTGAGCTGTATCTACGGCCTGGGGTCGCCGGAAGCCTATTACGGCATGCTGCTGATGCTCGAGAAAGGGGAGAAGATTTCGCGCAACCAGATCGTTTCGCGCCTGGTGGATATCCTCTACGACCGCAACGACATGGACTTCCGCCGTGGCACCTTCCGCGTGCGCGGCGATGTCATCGAAGTCTATCCCACTTACGATGACAATGCCTACCGCATCGAGATGTTTGGCGACGAGATTGAAAGCCTCTCGCAGATCGACCCGCTGCTAGGCCAGGTGCGCCAGACCTATCAGCGCCTGCCCATCTATCCCAAGACGCACTACGTGATGTCCGAGGAGACCAGAAACTCGGCCATGGCCAGTATCCTGACCGAGCTCGACTGGTGGCACAAGGAACTGGAAAAGCAGGGCAAGCTCATCGAGGCGCAGCGCCTCTGGCAGCGCACCATGTTCGATTTGGAGATGATGAAGGAGATCGGCTACTGCCACGGCATCGAGAATTATTCGCGGCACTTTTCCGGACGGCTGCCGGGCGAAGCGCCTCCTACGCTGCTCGACTATCTGCCGCACGATTCGCTGATTCTGATCGACGAGAGCCATCAGACCATCCCGCAATTGCACGGCATGTATCATGGCGACCGCTCGCGCAAGGAGGTGCTGGTGTCGCACGGATTCCGTATGCCCAGCGCGCTCGACAACCGGCCGCTTACGTTTGAGGAGTTCGAGCACCGCGTCAACCAGGTGGTGTATGTTTCGGCCACGCCCGGCCCCTACGAGTTGACTAAAGCCGCGGGCGTGGTGGTGGAGCAAATCATCCGTCCCACCGGCTTACTCGATCCGGAGGTGGAGATCCGTCCGGTGAAGGGACAGGTAGACGATCTGCTGGGACAGATCCGGCGGCGGGTAGAGAACAACCAGCGCGTGTTGGTGACTACACTGACTAAGCGCATGGCCGAGGATCTCGCCGAATATTACTCCGAAGTAGGTGTGCGCTGCCGCTATCTGCACTCCGAAGTGAGCACGCTCGACCGGCTCAAGATCCTGCGCGACCTGCGGCGCGGCGAGTTCGACGTGCTGATCGGGATCAACCTGCTGCGCGAAGGCCTGGACCTGCCGGAAGTGTCGCTGGTTGCGATTCTGGATGCCGACAAGGAAGGCTTCCTGCGCTCCAGCGGTTCGCTGATTCAGACCATGGGACGCGCGGCGCGGCATGTGGAAGGGCGTGCCATCCTGTACGCAGACGTGATGACGGACAGCATGCGCAAAGCCATCGAGGAGACTACCCGGCGCCGGCACACGCAGCAGGAATACAACGAGCGCAACGGCATCACGCCGCAATCGATTATCAAGGCGGTCGATATGAGCCTCGTGGCGATTGCGGAAGCCGATTACGTGACGGTGCCGCTCGAATCCGACGACGAGGTCGAACAGATGACCGAGGAGCAGCGCGGCCGTTTCCTGGGCGAGTTGGAAGAGCGCATGCGGGAGGCCGCGCGCAAGTTCGAGTTCGAGAAGGCGGCGCAGATTAGGGATAAGTTGAAGGCGCTGCGCGCGACTTCGATGGAGCGGATTGGGGCCGCGGCAAGTTAGAGCCGTGGCTACGCCGTGGCCTGTGAATCATTCACAAATCCCGGAACGCCAGGTTTCCCCATGAAGGCATTGTCATGGGGCCGCGACGAATCAGGCAGGCGTGAGATGCTTGTTTCAAAGCGGAATCCAAACTAACCGGTCGATCCATTCCGCGGCGTCGCTGGCGTTCGGGATGACTCCTGGGCTCTGCGCTCTCGCCACGTAGCGACTGAAATGCAACGGCATGGTGCGGCGGTCCTGGCTCACCAGAACTCGGCCGGAGTTTGCGGCGATCTGCAAGACTTCAGGATCTTGCAAACCCTCGAGTCCGGCGTCGGTCGCCGTCCGGATGTCAATTCCTGGCTCTGCTCGCCGCAACCCTCGGATTATGCGTCCATCAAGGTCGGCGTCAGCCTGGAATCTGACTTGCATGACGCGCCCGTTGCAGCTTCGCGATCAGCTCTGCATTTGTCTGCCGCGACTTCTGATGTTGGGATTCAGCCGTGCGCTGTCCTTCCGCGAGGTAGGTGTCGATCTCTTTCCGGTTCCCCAAGTAAAACGCGAGCGCGCCATGCACATGTTCAAGGGTCAGTGCCGGGTAAGAATCCACCATACTCTCGGCCGACATCCCCTCGCGAAACAGATACACGAGCGAGTCAAGAGAGACTCGGGTCCCCCCAACCAGGTATTGGCCTTCGATGAGCCTAACGTATTCTACGGGCATCGGTTGCCTCGAAATTTATCGTCACACGGAGAGGCCACATGGCGCAAGCCCACGGCAGGTATCAATGGGTCTCTGCGCGGGCATCGCGGTGCGCCAGTCGGGATAGTTACGGTCAACTCGCTTCGGCACGAACTGCTCGCTTGCACATCGTCTGGTTCCATATCCGCTCTTCTGTTATCAGGTTAACCATCCCCCGAGCAGGGTGTCGCGACGAGCCTCGTATATGGCGGTGGCGGCGGAGGTGCTTCCCGATCCAGCATCGCCCGCCGTAGCCTGGCAATCAATTCCGCATTCGTCCGCCTCGAATGCGCGTGCCCGCCAGGCTCCTCAAGGCGCCGCATGAGACTTGTGCGTCCGACTTCCCGGGATTGCTTTGTCCTGGAGAAGGTTCTGCGCAAGAGTAAGACGACGATCTGCCATGGAACTGAAAATACGTCACCCTGCCGAAGCCTGCGAAGCCAGCACTTCCCGCACCTTGCGGGCCAGCGTCTCCGGCAGGAACGGCTTCTGCAGGAACGCGGCGCCGGAATCCAGAATTCCATGGTGCACCATGGCCTCGTCGGTATAGCCGGACATGAACAGCACCTTCACATTAGGGTGCCGGGCGCGGATCTGCTCCAGCGCTTGCGGCCCGCTCATCTCCGGCATCACCACGTCCGTCAGCAGCAGGTGGATGCGGCCCTTGTGCTCCCGGGCCATGCGGATGGCCTCTTCACCGCGCACCGCTTCGAGCACCCGGTATCCGCGCCCGGCCAGAACTTCGCAGACCAGCTTGCGCACGCGGGCCTCGTCTTCAAGCACCAGGATCGTCTCGCTGCCCCGCAACGCCGCGGCCGGCTCTTGCCCCGACGCTTCCACCGCCGCTTTAGCCTCGGCCGCGGGCAGGTAGATCTTGATAGTGGTGCCGCGGCCCGGCTCGCTATATACGGAAATAGCGCCCCCGCTCTGCTTCACGATACCGTACGCGGTGGCCAGCCCCAGGCCCGTGCCTTTGCCGGGCGCCTTCGTGGTGAAGAAGGGCTCGAACAGGTGCGTGACGGTTTCGGGGTCCATGCCCATGCCGGTGTCGCTGATGGCCAGCACGATATAGGAGCCGGGCTTCAGGTCCACGTTCGGTCCGGCATACGTCTGATCCACCTGCGCGTTGGCCGTCTCGATCACCAGCTTCCCGCCGCCGGGCATGGCGTCGCGCGCGTTCACCACCAGATTCATGACTACCTGCTCCAGCTGCCCAGGATCGGTGCGGATAGTGGCCGGCTCGGCGGCCGCCACGGCGATCAGTTCGATATCTTCGCCGATCAGCCGCGAGAGCATCTTCTGCATGCGCACGATCAGCGTGTTCAGCTGCACTGTGCGGGCAGTGAACGGCTGCCCCCGGCTAAACGCCAGCAGTTGATGGGTCAGCGCTCCGCCGCGCTCGGCCGCCCTCTGGATCTCCTGCAGCGCGGTACGTTGCGATGCCTCCAGATCGCTCGACAGCAGCAGTTCGGCATAGCCGGTGATGACGGTGAGCAGGTTGTTGAAATCGTGCGCCACGCCGCCCGCGAGGCGGCCCACCGCCTCCATCTTCTGCGCCTGCCGGAACTGCTGCTCCAGGCGGTTGCGCTCGCGGCGGCCCTCGGCCTGGCTCAGCTCGCGGCTCACGGTGACGCCCAGGCGCGACAGATGATTCCGCCTGACGTAGTCCGCCGCGCCCGCCTTCAGCACCTCCAGCAGGGACTCCTCAGGCGCGTCTCCGGAAACGGCCACCAATGGAATGTCTGCACCGGCTTCGTGCAGGATCGCCAAAGCGGCCAACGGGCCCAGCGGGCCGCCGTCGTCCGCCGACAGGATTAGATCCCATCGATGCGCCAACGCTTCGCGGAAGGCGCCCCCCGTGGAGACGCGCGCCGTGGACGGAACGTAATCGCTTTGCCGCAGCGCATCGACGAGCTGCTGCACGTCGCTTTCCCGGTCCGAGATTATGAGCACCCGTAACGGTATGGGCATCTCAATTCCACTAGCCTACTTCGATTTCGACGGGTCTGGGGGTGTCTGCCTTGCTTGCGCTGTGCGATTCGGCACAAGCGCGGCTGTCAGCGTGTATCATAACTGAAGGTGCCGTCGATCTTCTCAACCACGCGGGAAATGGAGTTGCGTTGAAGCGCGTGCCGTGGGTCGCGTGGGCTTGGTTCGCCGCGCTCCTGCTGTTGTCCTACGCTCCGGTGTTGTGGCGGCTGGTGCGGCAATGGGATTCAGACCCGGATATGGGTCACGGCTTCTTCGTCCCACTAATTGTGGGCTTCATCGTGTGGCAGAAACGGGCGGAGTTGCTGGCGCTGAAGCCGGCGCCGAACTGGTGGGGGCTAGCGGTGGTGATTTACGGGGGCCTGCAACTGTGGATCGCTACCTTGGGCGCGGAGCTGTTTCTGGCGCGCACCGCTTTCGTGATTTCGATTATCGGCATTGTGTTATTGATGGGCGGAACGGGTTGGGTGCGCGCGTTGGCGTTCCCTTTGTTCCTGCTGTTTTTCATGATTCCGATCCCCACCGTGGTCTACAACAGCATCACCTTTCCCTTGCAACTTCTGGCCAGCCGGGTTTCGACGCAGGCGCTGGACCTGATGCAGATCCCGGTGCTTCGCGAAGGCAACGTGCTGGAACTGGCGGAACAGAAGCTCTCGGTGGTGGAGGCGTGCAGCGGCATTCGCTCGCTGCTTTCTCTGACCTTTCTGTCGCTGGTCTATGGATACTTCTTCGAAGGCAAAGTGTGGATGCGCCTGGTGCTGTTCTTCTCTACCATTCCGATCGCCATCCTGGCCAACGCCAGCCGCGTGACGCTCACCGGGGTATTGACCGAATACAAGCCCGAGTTGGCGGAAGGATTCTTCCATACGGCTTCCGGCTGGGTTATTTTCATCGCGGCGCTGTTTATCATGTTGGTGCTGCATCAGATTCTGAACTGGGCGTACCGGGTGGTCGAAAGGCGTGTACATACGAGTGCCCACTCGGGGCATTGAGAACGTGCGGCAGGTAACACGATGAGCTGGAAACACAACAAATACGCGGGGATTCTGACTCTGGTGCTGTTACTGCAGGCGGGCTTGTTCTACACGGCATCGCACGGCGAGAGATCCCCTACCGGCCCGGCGCTGGATCTGTTTTCGCCGCAACTGGGGACCTGGCACGAATTGCAGAACTATCCGATCGAGCAGGAAATCCGGGACCAGCTCAAGGCTGACGACCTGCTGAACCGGGTGTACGGCGATGCGGAATCGCGCGCGCAGGCGGATCTCTTCGTCGCCTATTTCAAGACGCAGCGCACCGGCCAGTCGCCGCACTCACCTAAGAATTGTCTGCCGGGATCGGGGTGGGAGCCGGAGGCCACCGGGTTCCTGGACGTGGCCGTGGAGGGCCAGGCCGAACCGATCCGCATCAACCGGTTCGTGGTCTCGCACGGCGACGAGAAGAGCGTGGTGCTCTATTGGTATCAAAGCCAGCGCCGGGTGATCGCCCGGGAGTTTTCGGCGAAATTCTGGCTCGTGATGGATTCCATCCGTTATCACCGCAGCGACACGGCGTTGGTGCGCGTGACGGTGCGCGTCGCAAACAACGATCCGGACGCCGCCACGCGGGTTGGCGTTTCATTTGTGCAGACCGTATTTCCGGTGTTGAAGGGGTACTTACCAGCCTGAAGCTAACTGTTCACTTTGGTGGGGCAGACCATCGCCTTTCGTGGTCTGCCGCCTTCGCCAGCCTTCTTCGATTAATTCTACCGGCGAAAGCCGCCTGAATTCGGTGCCGACTGCGTGGCGCACGCCCGTGGCGTGCCGTGTCCCGACTCCTCGGGACACTTGGCTCACTCGAAAAAGCGCCACCAGAAGGGCCGGCGGGGAAGAAGCGCCGTGCTTCTTCCACAGTGACACATTTTGAAAAAATATCTGCCCCATGAATTCAATGAGTTCGAGCCTGTGCCCCACCCCTCCCGCATTACCCCATGCAATCGTTAAATCAGAGAGGCAAGCGCTGCGCAGAGCCGTGGGGCAGGCCATCGTTGTTGGTGGCCTGCCGAGTTCGCGCACGGTGCGCCGACGCCACGCTACGGCATGTTACGCAATGTTACGCAAAGGACCCATTATCATGGCAACCACAGCCCAAACCAACGCCATGTCCAGCCGCAACAGCTTGGTCCATGGCATGACCTCCGGCAAGTTCCTCCCGCCCGATGCCGATCCCCAGGAATTCTTCCAACTCCTCGACCAGTTCCGCAACCGTTTGCAACCCTTCGATGAGGTCGAGGACGCCCTGGTCGAACGCCTGGTCGCCGCCGAATTCAAAATGCGCTCCGTCCGCTACCTGGATGCCGGCCTGTTCCACTATTAGGCCGAAACCAACCCCATGCCGGAACAGTTCAACAAGGCCGGCGATTCCGCGTACTACAACTCTTTCTCCAAGCTGACGCGCTACGAGGGCTTCCTGCAGCGCGAGTTCTCCCGCGCCCTCCGCGACCTGTCCATGCTACAGAATGAGCGCCGCGCCCGGCTGGCCGAAGCTGATGCAGCTGCGGAAACTGAGTCGCGTCAACCGGATAGCCCCGCGGCGAACCCAAAAACGGAAAAAGCGAAACGAACCCAATTCCCCGCGCCGCCCCAAATTCCCAATCCGGACCCATCCCCTGCGGAATCGGAGGCCGCCTAACGGATCACTTTGGTGGGGCAGACCATCGCCTTTCGTGGTCTGCCGCCTTCGCCGTCCCACCGCAGCCTTACTACTCGTGCCGCAGGGCTGTAAGTGGATCTACCTTTGCCGCGCGGCGCGAAGGGATCCAGCAGGCCAGAAATGCGATGGCGGCGAGGAATACGGGCACGGCGGTGAAAGTTACTGCGTCGTGCGGGCGAACTCCGTATAGGAAGCTGGCCGAGATGTTAGCTACGGCCCATGCGGCGGCCAGGCCCAACGCCACCGCGATCAGCGTGAGTAGCATGCCCTGCTTGACGACAAGACGCCGGACTTCGCCGGCCTGCGCACCAAGCGCCAGACGGATGCCGATCTCACGCGTGCGTTTACCGACCGAGTAACTCATCACGCCATACAGTCCGACGGCCGCCAGCAGCAGGCCCACAAGGCCGAAAACGCCGAACAATGTGCCGGCCAGGCGCGGCAGAAAGAGCGCGTTGCGGAGGTGTTCCGCCATGGTTTCCGCGTTGAAGATGGCGAGGGTAGGGTCGAGCGAGTGAATCTCCCGCCGTACGGCCGCCGCCAGCGCCGCGGGACTGGCCACGGAAGCGGCCGAGGAGCGTACCAACAACGAATATCCCAGGAAGGATGGATCGCCGCCGATGCTCTGGTCGAGGGAGCGGAAGAGGATTGGCCGCAGTTCTTCGCCGAGGGTTCGGGACTTGATGTTTCTTACGACGCCGACGATCTCGTAAGTCACGCCGCCGCCAGTGACACGCCGGCCGATGGCGTTCTCGTGCTTGAATAACCGCTCGATGAACGCCTGGTTGACGACTGCCACCTGGACCCCTTTCGGGGCGGCGGGTGTTTCATTGGCTAAATCGCGTCCGGCAATGCGCGGGATGCCAAGGGTCTGGAAGTAGCCGGGGCTAACCATATAGAGATCCACGCCCGGGTCTGGGCCATCGGCATTCGGCCGGCCCTCCACGTGAAATTCGTCGCGCCGGCCGCCCAGCGAGAGCGGAACAACATCGGTACACGCGGCCGAAGCGACTCCCGGCAGAGCGGACACGCGCTGGCGCAACTGGGTGAGGAAC